>Ga0209094_1000105_pt1 | contig 72942 bp, 64 predicted proteins | sample COGITO_mtgs_1004_2_FD_184790 | JGI IMG/M metagenome (GOLD analysis project Ga0209094, IMG submission 184790) | Pelagic marine microbial communities from North Sea - COGITO_mtgs_100430 (SPAdes) (version 2) | ecosystem: Environmental > Aquatic > Marine > Epipelagic ... | reverse complement strand
AATCAAGAAAAGTGACTGGCATGTCGGGCCACCCCCGACGGTCTTGATTGAAAAATTTAACGAAAAAAGAAAAACCCAGAATAGAAGAATACTATCCGATAGTGCTTAAATGTCTAGATTCTGGCGGCCGCTCCACCCCCGACGACCTTGAATTTAAAACTTAAAAAAATCAACCTCACTCTCCGAATAAAGTAAGGCCAGCATTAACAAACATACTCTTTATCTCACCCAATAAAAAACCCGATAACTTCCATCACCGGGTCTAAATTCTAAATTTAACCCTTAAAAATAAGGCTAATTCTGCTGTTTTTCGATCCTAAAAAAGAATACAAAATCCAACAGCAATATAAGCAACACTCACAATCGTACCAAACGAAACCAAAAACGTTTGATTAAGATTAAACTTCTCAGCGTAATCTCCCGCAATTTGCCAGCCCGCCAAAATCGAATTCAATCCAGCCAACACCAACGTAATCGTCAAATAAATAAGCGATGCCGTATTGCTAAATAAATCATTAATTGTCTCAGCAGTAATCGCACCTGGACTAGCCAAAAAATAAACTAACCAAAAACCAAAAACAATAATCGCAACATTACTTAAACGTTGGAATACCCATTGCTTTACGCCCATACGTACACTCCCGCTAATACGCTTAATGAAAGACCCGAAAGAATCGCTATCCAAGAAATAATTTTACCGCTGGCAAACTCTTCGCAGTAACCCATATCTTGTAACAGATGCTTAATGGTGCCCATGCAGTAATAGCCAAATGCACTCAATAAACCCCAAGCAACAAATTGCGCCATAAAATTACTATCCAGTGCGAAGAATACAAGATCAAACGATGCTTCTGACTGGTTTGCAAAATATAATGTCGCTAGACCTATACCTAAACCTACCCAAATAATAACCGCACTAATGCGATGAGTAATTGAGGCGATGGCAGTGACTGGCCAGCTAAATTTGCCAAATTGAATATCAACGGGGCGTGAATCATTATTTGCCATTGGCTTTAATACCTTTAACTAATTAAATGTTTTACTTGCTTGGCTTAACGGGATAATCGCGTGCTGCATAGCCTGTATACAACTGACGTGGACGTCCAATTTTATACGGCGCACCATGCATTTCATGCCAATGGGCAATCCAACCTACGGTTCGGCCTACAGCAAAAATAACGGTAAACATACTGGTTGGAATACCCATGGCTTTTAAAATAATGCCTGAGTAAAAATCAACGTTTGGATACAGTTTTTTCTCAACGAAATATTCGTCTTCTAAGGCAATAGTCTCTAAACGCTTAGCAATTTTTAGTAGTGGATCATCTTCAATGCCAAGCTCTTTTAATACTTCATCAGCAGTTTCTTTCATGACTTTGGCTCGGGGGTCAAAGTTTTTATAAACGCGATGACCAAAGCCCATTAGACGGAAAGGATCATTTTTGTCTTTGGCGCGTGCTACAAATTCATCGATGCGTGATTCGTCACCAATTTCTTGCAGCATTTCAAGCACGGCTTCGTTAGCACCACCGTGTGACGGACCCCATAACGCGGCAATACCCGCTGCGATACAAGCAAATGGGTTAGCACCTGATGAGCCGGTTAAACGAACCGCAGAGGTGGATGCGTTTTGCTCGTGATCGGCATGCAATAAAAAGATTTTATCCATGGCGCTCGCGAGTACAGGATTCACTTGGTAATCTTCGCAAGGGTTGCCAAACATCATATACAGAAAATTTTCTGCATAGCTGAGGTCATTGCGCGGATACATAAACGGTTGGCCAATGCTGAATTTAAAACTCATAGCGGCTAGCGTAGGCATTTTCGCAATAAGACGGAAAGCAGCGATTTCACGATGCTGTTCGTCAGTAATATCGAGTGAGTCGTGATAAAACGCCGATAATGCGCCGACAACACCACAAAGAATGGCCATTGGGTGAGCGTCACGACGGAATCCGGAGTAAAAGGTGCGAAGTTGCTCATGAACCATGGTGTGACGGCTAATGGTGTATTCAAAATGGGCTTTTTGTTCTTCGGTGGGTAGCTCACCGTAAATTAACAAGTAGCAAGCTTCAAGGTGACTCGAGTGCTTGGCGAGTTGCTCAATGGGATAGCCGCGGTGCAATAAAACCCCTTTGCCGCCATCAATAAAGGTGATTTGTGATTCGCATGAGGCTGTTGACACAAAGCCCGGGTCGAAAGTGAAGTGGCCATTGGGAGTGAGTTTGCTAACGTCGATGACGTCTGGCCCTATGGTGCCTTTATAGACAGGCAGCTCAAGTGTGGGACCATCTTCAATGGTTAATGTCGCTTTAATATCTGACGATTCGGGCATTCTTTATTTCCTGTGACTGGTTCACTTTGGTTCTTATATGGGCTGAAGTGGTCGGATCAAAGCGATCCGTCTGTGGATCGCAGCCGCCTTTCTAATCTACCTGCGCTTATAATCCTGTGCGTTAATGCTTTAGTGCACCATAACGAGCGATAATGCCGAAACAAAATAGACAGAGAGCAAGCGTCTGTTATAAGGCTATATTTCGAGCAGGACTAACAAACTTGCAGCTTTTCTTGGACGGCGTTAACTTAAGCCGCTGATTATAGCCGACAAACGTAACCGACGACTATAGAGCGCTCGGTTTTTTTGTCAATGTCCGCGGCGTATTTCATCTGAATGATTGGGACGTCAATTTATGCCCTATTTGTCTTAATCGGACTTATTAACGCTGCTTTTATTGTTTTATCTGTCCATCCAATCGCAGTTATGTTTGTGTCTATCGCATGCGCTAGCCTATAATCCGCACCGCTTTTATGCATACATTGCTCAAGTGCGATAAACCCGCACGAAAAATGGATTTATTTTACGTGGCAATGAATCTCTATAGGTGGTTTAACCGTAATAAATAGACGCAAAGTCTTTTTATTGATGGCATTGTGTGGCGCTTAGATCCGAAGTTGAAGTAGGGGTGTTCTTTTGCTAGTACCTTTTGCTCAAGGTTTTAGGTCAGAGTTAGCTCAAGTGTTAACAGCGGCTAGATACCGAACATAGACATAACTTATATTGAATGCGCCTTAAAGCATTCACAATGAATGAAAATATAGGCTGACCCGATAGGCGGGCAGTGACCGGAGTTTATATAGATGGCGAATATTCGAACACTCACTTATGACGGCCTAATTGTTGGCGGTGGCGGTGCAGGACTACGAGCAGCTTTACAATTAGCTCAGTCGGGCCACAAAACAGCGGTCATTTCTAAAGTGTTTCCCACGCGTTCGCACACAGTGTCTGCTCAGGGCGGTATTACTTGTTCGATTGCGAGCTCTGATCCCAATGATGATTGGCGCTGGCACATGTACGACACCGTTAAGGGTTCTGACTATATCAGTGACCAAGACGCTGTTGAATATATGTGCAGTGTTGGCCCTGAGGCGATTTTTGAACTTGAACATATGGGCTTGCCGTTCAGCCGAACGGAAGAAGGACGTATCTACCAGCGTCCTTTTGGCGGTCAGTCAAAAGATTTTGGTGCCGGCGGACAGGCAGCGCGTACTTGCGCGGCAGCCGATCGTACCGGACATGCGCTGTTACATACTTTGTATCAGGCCAATATAAAGAACAATACGGTTTTTCTGAATGAGTGGTATGCCACTGATTTGGTTAAAAACCAAGATGGCGTGGTTGTGGGTGTTATCGCTATTTGTATAGAAACGGGCGAAACGGTTTACGTTAAGTCGAAAGCAACCGTGTTTGCAACAGGTGGCGCGGGGCGTATTTATTCTTCAACCACTAATGCGCATATCAATACCGGCGATGGTGTCGGCATGGCGCTGCGTGCCGATGTGCCCGTGCAAGATATGGAAATGTGGCAGTTTCACCCAACCGGTATTTACGGTGCGGGCACGCTAGTCACTGAAGGTTGTCGTGGTGAAGGTGGCTATCTTATCAATAAAGATGGTGAGCGCTTTATGGAGCGCTATGCACCGAATGCTAAAGATTTGGCTGGCCGCGATGTGGTTGCTCGATCGATGGTGATGGAAATATTAGAAGGACGTGGTTGTGGCCCAGACGGAGATCACGTTTTATTGAAGCTCGATCACTTGGGACAAGATGTGCTGCATAGCCGCTTGCCGGGTATTTGTGAGTTGTCTGAGACGTTTGCGCATGTCGATCCTGTTTATGCACCCATTCCAGTAGTGCCAACTTGTCATTATATGATGGGTGGCATTCCAACCAATGTGAATGGCCAGGCGTTAACGCAAAATGCTGCCGGTGAAGATGTTGTCATTGAAGGTCTTTATGCTTGCGGCGAGATTGCCTGCGTATCGGTTCATGGCGCTAACCGTTTAGGTGGTAATTCATTGCTTGATTTAGTGGTCTTTGGTCGTGCATCGGGTCTGTTTATTGAGAAAGCCTTAACAGATGGCATTGAGCAGCGTGATGCGAGCGAAACAGATATTGATAAAGCGTTAAATCGTGTGACAAAACTGAATGAGAATAAAGGCAACGGCGAGAGTGTGCCGGCGCTGCGTAAAGAGCTACAAACCATTATGCAGTTGTATTTTGGCGTGTTCCGTACCGGCGATAAAATGGACGAAGGCGTTAAGCAGTTAGCTGACTTGCGTGTTCGCATTGAAGAAGCACCTTTGGCTGATAAGAGTGATGCCTTTAATACGGCTAGAATTGAAGCTTTAGAATTGCATAACTTGCTTGAAGTAGCGGAAGCGACAGCAATTTCGGCGAATGTCCGCAAAGAGAGTCGTGGCGCGCATGCGCGTGATGACTATCAAGAGCGTGATGATGAAAATTGGTTATGTCATTCCATGTATTTTGCTGATGAAAAACGTGTTGGTAAGCGCAAGGTGAACTTTGATCCGGTAACGGTTGATACCTTTGAGCCGAAAGCCCGCGTTTATTAATTGATAGCTGTAGATAAAAGAGTTTAGGAGCGTCCAAATGTTACAAGTGAGTATCTACCGTTACAACCCAGCTGAAGATGCTGCGCCGTATATGCAAGAGTATCAACTCGATACCGGTGGTAAAGATATGATGGTGCTTGATGTACTTGAGTTGCTAAAAGCGCAAGATCCATCATTGTCTTATCGTCGTTCATGTCGTGAAGGTGTCTGCGGTTCTGATGGCATGAATATGAATGGCAAAAATGGCTTAGCGTGTATTAAGCCGTTGTCTGAAATCGTGAAAAAGGGCAAATTAGAATTGCGCCCTTTACCGGGTTTGCCAGTCATTCGTGATCTGGTCATCGATATGAGCCAGTTCTACGCGCAATATGAGAAAGTGAAGCCGTATTTACAAGGTCAAATTCCTGAGACGGGCATTGAGCGTATACAGTCGCCAGAAGAGCGCGAAAAGCTTGATGGTCTTTATGAGTGTATTCTTTGTGCTTGTTGCTCAACGAGCTGTCCTTCTTTTTGGTGGAACCCCGATAAATTTATTGGCCCTGCCGGTTTGCTGCAGGCTTATCGCTTTTTAGCGGATAGCCGAGATGATGAAACCGAATCTCGTTTAGAGGATTTATCCGATCCGTTTAGTGTTTTCCGTTGTCATGGTATTCAAAACTGTGTCTCGGTATGCCCTAAAGGCTTAAATCCAACGAAGGCTATCGGTCATATTCGTTCAATGCTGCTGAGTCGCTAGCTCGATTGGCGCTGAATGACAGAAAAGTAACGCTCTAAGATAAAAAGCCCGTCATGAGATGGGCTTTTTTTTGCCAAGCGTTTCACATCTCTCAGTATTCAAAAAATCTTTTACGATTAACGTTTGTAGCGCTTAACGTTTGCAGCCTGACTTGCGGATTATTTGGCTCATATTTGTGCAAGGCTGAGCGTTTTAGCGCCGTATAAGTGCAAAGCTAAAGCCTTGAGCTGGCTGAAAAAAAGAAAATAGCTTTGCGTTATGAGGGTTTTTAACTCGCCATTAGCCAAAGTCAGCCTTATCTATAATTTTGTGCGAAGAATTAGCAATTTTCTCGCTTGTTCAAATGATTATTCCCGATAGACTTATCTATAGAATTCTTCCTTAATTTTGAGAAAAGAGCATGTCGCAGTCCCCCCTGCAGAATCATCCGATGGATCACTGGTGGCGCACGTCTTATATTTCTGGCGGCAATGCTGATTATGTCGAAGCCTTGTATGAAAAGTATCTTGAATCACCCAATGAGGTTGATCAAGAATGGCGTGATTGCTTTGATAAGCTGCCGCGCGTTAATGGCAATATCCAGCCGGATGTTCCACATGCTACTGTGCGAGCCCATTTTTTAGAGTTGGCTCGTCAAAATCGTGGTGCTGTTCGCGCCACGGTCGCCGATAGTTTAGCGACGGATCATGAGCGTAAGCAGATACGTGTGGTGCAATTAATCAGCGCTTATCGTCAACGCGGCCATCAAAAAGCCAATATTGATCCGCTGGGATTAATGCAGCGCGAAGATGTGCCCGATTTAGACCCTGCTTACCATCATTTGAGTGCCGCTGATTTCGATACCGTTTTCCAAACGGGTGTTTTTTATATTGGTACCGATCAGGCTACGCTGGGCGACATTATTACCGCCCTAGAAAAAACTTATTGTGGTTCGATTGGTGCTGAGTTTATGCATATAGTCGATACCGAGCAGCGCCAATGGATTCAAAAGCGTATGGATGGCGTGCGTTCATCGCCAGAGTACAGTGTCGACACTAAGCGCCATGTGTTAGAGCGATTAACAGCGGCTGAAGGCTTAGAGAAATATTTAGGCTCGCGTTATCCCGGTACTAAGCGTTTTGGTTTGGAAGGCGGCGAGAGCCTTATTCCTATGCTCGATGAATTAGTTCAGCGCGCAGGATCATACGAAGCCAAAGAAGTCGTTATTGGCATGGCCCATCGGGGCCGTTTAAATGTTTTGATTAATACCTTTGGTAAGCAGCCATCAGAGCTATTTGATGAGTTTGAAGGTAAAGCCATATACAACTCCTCAGGTGATGTGAAATACCATCAGGGTTTTTCATCGAATATTATGACGGCGGGCGGCGAATTACATTTAGCCCTAGCGTTCAACCCATCCCATCTTGAAATTGTTTCGCCGGTGGTTGAAGGCTCAGTACGAGCACGCCAAGATCGTCGTAAAAATGTTGATCGCGATCAGGTTATCCCCATTATTATGCACGGTGATGCGGCGTTTGCCGGTCAGGGCATTGTGATGGAAACTTTCCAGATGTCACAGACCCGCGCCTATAAAACTGGCGGTTCTGTGCATATCGTTATTAATAATCAGGTTGGCTTTACCACTTCGAATATCGAAGATGCGCGCTCAACTGAGTACTGTACCGATTGTGCGAAGATGGTTCAGGCGCCTATATTCCACGTTAATGGTGACGACCCTGAAGCGGTATTGTTTGTGACTCAAATGGCTTTAGATTATCGCCAGCAGTTTAAGCGTGATGTCGTTATTGATTTAATTTGCTATCGTCGCCGCGGTCACAATGAAGCCGATGAACCTTCAGGCACTCAGCCATTGATGTACGGTGAAATCAAACAGCATGCGACGACGCGTGATATTTATGCTCGTCAGCTAGTGGCCGAAGGTTCTGTCACTGATGTGCAAGTGCGTCAAATGGAAGACGATTACCGTGAAGCCTTAGAGCATGGTGACCACGTTGTAAAAAGTTTAGTTAAACAACCTAATGAAGAATTGTTTGTCGATTGGACGCCTTATCTTGCCCATGATTGGGAAGTGCGAGGCGACACACGTTATCCGTTAGAGCAATTACAGCATTTAGCTCAAACTGTTAACCAAGTGCCCGATGGTTTTGTTTTGCAGCGTCAGGTCATGAAAATTATTGAAGACCGTATCAAAATGGCCGCTGGTGCAATGGACGGTAACTGGGGCTTTGGTGAGACCATGGCTTATGCCACGTTGCTTGAGCAAGGCTATCCTGTTCGTATTACCGGCCAAGATGTCGGACGAGGTACTTTTTCTCACCGCCATGCGGTTTTGCATGATCAAAGCACAGCAGAAGTTTGTATTCCTTTAGAGAATGCGATTAAAGAGCCTGCCACCTTTGAAATATTTGATTCATTTTTATCAGAAATGGCGGTGCTCGGGTTTGAGTATGGCTATGCCACCACTAGCCCCAAAGGCTTGGTGATTTGGGAAGCGCAGTTTGGTGATTTTGCTAACGGTGCCCAAGTGGTTATCGATCAGTTTATTGCCAGTGGTGAGCATAAGTGGGGGCGCTTATGCGGCCTAACGATGTTGCTGCCACACGGCTATGAAGGTCAGGGTCCTGAGCATTCGTCGGCTAGATTAGAGCGTTATTTACAATTGTGTGCCGAGCAAAATATTCAAGTCTGTGTACCAACGACCTCAGCACAAATTTTTCACTTATTACGTCGCCAAGCTATTCGACCACTGCGTCGCCCCTTAGTGATTATGTCACCGAAAAGTTTGTTACGACATAAACATGCAGCTTCATCGTTAGAAGATTTTTCTGAAGGGCAATTCCATAATGTTATTGCTGAGACTGACGAATTAGCTTCACGCGATATCACACGCTTAGTGGTTTGCAGCGGTAAAGTGTATTACGAATTACTTGAGACACGTCGTAAGCATAATTTGAAAAATGTTGCGATTATTCGCATTGAACAATTGTATCCATTCCCCGATGCTGAAATGTTTAGTGTCATTGCTGATTACAGTCAATTAGAGACCGTAGTGTGGTGTCAGGAAGAGCCAAAAAATCAGGGTGCTTGGTATAACAGTCAGCATCGATTACGTCGTGTATTGGATTTAATTAATAAAGATTTACCGCTGAGCTTTGCAGGTCGTCTTTCATCGGCATCACCCGCTGCGGGTTATATGGCTTTGCATTTACAGCAACAAGAGAACCTTATCGCTGAAGCATTAGGGCTTTAGAATAAGACCATTATTTAGCGCATAGCCTTTGGGCTTGCATAGCATTTATATTGATTAGCAAGAGCATTTAATTATGAGTATCGAAATCAAAGCTCCGTCATTTCCTGAATCGGTAGCTGATGGCACAGTTGCAACGTGGCACAAAAAGGTGGGTGAACCCTGCGGGCGTGATGAACTGATTGCTGATATTGAAACTGACAAGGTTGTTATTGAAATTAATGCACCGTCTGAAGGTACGTTAACAGAAATTATTAAACCTGAAGGCGAAATTATTCTTAGCAATGAATTGATTGCGCGTTTTGAAGCGGGTGCGGTTGCTGAGTCGCCTGCGCCAGCGGTGGCAGAGCCAGTTGAAGCTCAAACTCAAACGGACCATGAATTAATTATTAGTCCTGCTGCGAAAAAAATGATGGCAGAGAATAATATTACAGATAGTGAAGTGACAGGCAGCGGCAAAGCCGGTCGAGTAACGAAAGAAGATGTGCAGGCGGTTATTGATCAGCGTGCTTCTGCTGCGGTTGCTGCACCGGTTGCTAGTGCTGCCGCGGCTAATACTGCGACCGCTAATACTGCGACCGCTCATACTAATAGTGCTGCACCTTCTATAGCGATACCAGTATTAACAGGTGGTGATCGCCCAGAGCGTCGCGTGCCAATGACTCGCTTGCGAGCCCGCATTGCTGAGCGTTTATTAACGGCAACGCAAACTACTGCGATGCTAACGACGTTTAATGAAGTGAATATGCAGCCGGTTATGGAGTTACGTGCTAAATATAAAGCGCAGTTTGAAAAAGCGCATAATGGAACACGTTTAGGCTTTATGTCTTTCTTTGTTCGTGCCGCCACTGAAGCATTAAAACGTTTTCCTGCGGTTAACGCCTCAATTGATGGCGATGATATTGTTTACCACGGTTACTTTGATGTCGGTGTTGCCGTGTCTAGCGATCGCGGTTTAGTAGTGCCAGTATTGCGTGATGCCGATGCGATGAGCCTTGCTAGTATTGAAAGCAAAATTCGTGAGTACGGCGGTAAAGCGATGGACGGCAAGCTCAGCATGGAAGAGATGACAGGTGGCACGTTTACGGTGACTAATGGTGGCGTATTTGGTTCGCTAATGTCGACACCGATTTTGAATCCACCGCAAGCGGCTATTTTGGGTATGCACAAAATTCAGGACCGCCCTATGGCGGTTAATGGCGAAGTGAAAATTTTGCCAATGATGAATTTAGCCTTGTCTTATGATCATCGCTTAATTGATGGTAAAGATGCTGTGCAATTCTTAGTAGCCATTAAAGATATGATTGAAGATCCTGCGCGTATTTTGCTGGAACTTTAAAGGCTAAGTTTGGCCTTATTTAAAACGCTTTAGTTAAACACCTTAGTTAAAACACCTTATTTTTAGTTTTGTTGATTGGAATAAATAGTATGTCAGAAAAATATGAAGTTCTCATTATTGGCGCCGGCCCTGCAGGTTATGTTGCAGCCATTCGTTGTGCGCAGTTGGGAATGAAAACAGCTTGTATCGAAAAGTGGGTAGATGGCAAGGGCGCCGTTAAATTGGGCGGTACTTGTTTGAATGTGGGCTGTATCCCATCAAAAGCCTTGCTTGATTCTAGCCATAAGTTTGTCGAAGCCAAACATGATTTCGATATTCACGGCATCAGTGTTGATGAAGTGAAAATGGATGTCGCTAAAATGTTGGCACGTAAAGAAAAAATCGTTACGCAGCTTACTGGCGGTATCGGTGGTTTGTTTAAAGCGAACGGTGTTACTTCTATTGTGGGTAAGGGTAAGTTACTTGCCAATAAGCAAGTTGAAGTGACTAACGAAGCAGGCGAGCAAACTATTTATCATGCTGATCATATTATTATTGCAGCAGGATCTGTTCCAGTAGCTATTCCTCCAGCGCCATTAGTTGATGACGTTGTCGTTGATTCAACCGGTGCCTTAGAATTTACATCTGTTCCTAAGCGTTTAGGCGTTATTGGTGCGGGTGTTATTGGTCTTGAGTTAGGCAGTGTTTGGGCGCGCTTGGGCGCTAAGGTTACCGTATTAGAAGCCTTAGATGAATTCTTGCCTGCGGTTGATGTGACCATTGCTAAAGAAACTAAGAAAGTCTTTAAGAAGCAGGGCTTGGATATTCGTCTTGGCACGCGTGTCACCGCTACATCAGTAACGGGTAAAGGCGACGCACGTGAAGTAACCGTTGAATACAGCGATGCTTCTGGTACTAAATCAGAAACCTTTGATAAGTTGATTGTCTGTGTTGGCCGTCGTCCATTAAGCGAAAGTCTATTAGCGCCTGATTGCGGTGTGACACTAGACGAACGTGGCTTTGTATTTGTTAATGAGCAGTGTGAAACCGATGCTCGTGATGTCTATGCCGTTGGCGATATTGTTCGTGGTCCAATGCTTGCGCATAAAGGCTCAGAAGAAGGCGTTATGGTTGCCGAGCGTATTGCAGGCAAGAAGACACAGATTAATTACGACAACATTCCTGGCGTTATCTATACCCATCCTGAAATCGCATGGATCGGTAAGAACGAGCAAGAGCTGAAAGCGGCGGGTCATGACTACAAAGTAGGGACCTTTCCTTTTGCAGCTAGTGGTCGAGCCATGGCGGCTAATGAAACAACCGGTATGGTCAAAATGATTGCTGATGCAGCGACCGATCGTATTTTAGGTTGTCATATTATTGGCCCAAGTGCGGCCGATTTAGTCCAGCAAGTGGTTATTGCCATTGAATTTGGTGCCAGCTCTGAAGATTTAGCGTTGACTGTATTTAGTCATCCGACTTTATCTGAGACGGTTCATGAAGCTGCATTGGCCGTTGCTGGTCACGCAATTCATATTCCTAACAAGCCACCGCGTAAAAAATAGTATTGAAAGCCGATATATTGTATTAACAATACGATATATCGGCTTTCACGCTTGCTTAACCCCCTCGTAATTTGAGAAAATTCGCTCGCCGTTTTTAAGCTACACGGCTGCCTATTTAGAGATTCGTTTTGCTAGTTGACGCTTAAGTATTTTGTTAAGCGTTGGCTTTTTTCTTTTAATCATCGGAAATTAACCCATGAATTTGCATGAATACCAAGGTAAGCAACTGTTTGCCGAATACGGTTTGCCTGTATCGAAAGGCTATGCCGTCGATACACCCAAAGAGGCAGCTGAAGCTGCAGATAAAATCGGTGGCACTGAGTGGGTTGTTAAAGCTCAAGTCCATGCCGGTGGTCGCGGTAAAGCGGGCGGCGTTAAGCTGCTTAAAAGCAAAGAAGATATTAAAGCTTTTGCACAAAAGTGGCTTGGCAAGAATTTAGTGACTTATCAAACAGATGAGCATGGTCAGCCAGTCAGTAAAATTTTGGTTGAATCTTGCACAGATATTGCTCAAGAGCTTTATTTGGGTGCAGTTGTCGATCGTGCTAGTCGTCGGGTTGTCTTTATGGCATCAACCGAAGGCGGAGTAGAGATTGAAACAGTGGCGCATGAAACGCCTGAGAAAATTTTAAAAGCTGAAATTGATCCTTTAGTGGGTGCACAGCCTTATCAAGGCCGTGAGCTGGCGTTTAAATTGGGTTTGAACAAAGACCAAGTTAAACAGTTCACGCAAATCTTTTTAGGTTTATCGAAATTATTCCATGACTGTGATTTAGCTTTGTTAGAAGTGAATCCATTAGTCATCACTACCGAAGGCAATTTACATTGCCTCGATGCGAAATTGGGTATCGACGGTAATGCGATGTATCGTCATCCTAAGTTGCGTGAAATGCATGATCCTTCGCAAGAAGACGAGCGTGAAGCACATGCGGCGCAATGGGATCTTAATTATGTTGCCTTAGATGGCAATATTGGTTGCATGGTGAATGGCGCAGGTTTGGCTATGGGCACTATGGATATCGTTAACTTACACGGTGGTTCACCGGCTAACTTTCTTGATGTCGGTGGCGGTGCAACCAAAGAGCGCGTTTCAGAAGCGTTCAAAATCATTTTATCTGATGATAAAGTGAAAGCGGTATTGGTTAATATCTTTGGCGGCATTGTCCGTTGCGATTTAATTGCCGAAGGCATTATTGGTGCAGTCGAAGAAGTAGGTGTTGATGTGCCGGTAGTTGTTCGCCTTGAAGGCAATAACGCAGAAAAAGGATCAAAAATATTAGCTGAGAGTGGTCTTAACATTATTGCAGCCACTAGCTTAAAAGAAGCCGCTGAATCAGTTGTTGCGGCAGCAGCAGGAGATGCTCAATGAGTATTTTAATCGATAAGAACACTAAAGTTATTTGTCAGGGTTTTACTGGCGGTCAAGGTACTTTTCATTCGCAGCAAGCGATTGAATACGGTACACAAATGGTCGGTGGTGTTACACCGGGTAAAGGCGGTCAAGAACATTTAGGTTTACCTGTCTTTAATACAGTGGCAGAAGCGGTAAGTGCAACGGGTGCAGATGCATCGGTTATTTATGTACCGGCGCCATTTTGCAAAGATTCAATTTTAGAAGCGGCTAACAGCGGCATTAAGTTGATTGTTTGTATTACAGAAGGCATTCCTACATTAGATATGCTCGATGCCAAAGTGGTTTGTGATCAATTAGGCGTACGTTTAATTGGGCCTAACTGTCCAGGTGTTATTACACCAGGCGAATGTAAGATTGGCATTATGCCTGGCTCTATTCATTTGCCAGGTAAAGTGGGTATCGTTTCGCGTTCAGGCACATTGACTTACGAAGCTGTTAAGCAAACAACGGATGCGGGTTTTGGCCAGACAACTTGTGTTGGTATTGGTGGTGATCCTATTCCGGGTTCTAACTTTATCGATATTCTTGAGTTGTTTGAAAAAGATCCTGCGACTGAAGCGATTGTGATGATTGGTGAGATTGGTGGTACTGCTGAAGAAGAAGCAGCAGAGTACATTAAATCTAACGTGACTAAACCTGTAGTGTCTTATATTGCCGGTGTAACAGCACCTGCAGGTAAGCGTATGGGGCATGCTGGCGCAATCATCTCTGGCGGTAAAGGTACAGCAGATGAAAAATTTGCAGCCTTAGAAGCGGCGGGCGTTAAAACCGTTCGTAGCTTAGCGGATATTGGTGATGGATTAAAAGAAATCACTGGTTGGTAAGCTTCGCTTAAAATGTTTGGTTATATCTAACGCCCTAGCTTTTGCTGGGGCGTTTTTTTTTGGAATATTTATAGCACTTTTTTATAAGGCATTTGTCCTAAATCCGACGTAGAGTTTTATAAAGAGTTTGTGAGCAAGGAGGTAATTGGTTTTAATTTTGGAAATTTTTTTCATGATTATAGTTTTTTTAGGTAGAGCGACTGATTCGCAGTTATTGGCGGCTATAAAAGTTAAGCTCTAAAAATTAATGAAGCTTTAAATGGGAATGGAAGAATGACTGGAAAGGATTTGGTAAAAAATATTTCAAATAAAAGCCTGCTGATAAATTTACCTGAAGGGCGAAAAATACGTGTCGCCTTTACGTTGGGGCAGGGCTCGCAAGTCATTGATGTGGCAGTACCCTGGGAGGTTTTTCAGGATGTGCTAATCAATGAGAATTCTGTTTTTGAGTTGTATACCGTGGGAGCGAGTAAGGGTTTAGTGAGTATGAGTGGTGGAATGTTGGTTGCGCCCAATTATTCTGTTTTTGATGCGCCACAACCGGATGTCATTGTTTCACCTGCGCATGAGTCTTCATTAGAGATTGTTAAGTGGTTAAAAAAGGCAAGTGTTGATGCTGATTTAACAACATCCTTATGTACGGGTGCTTATCATTTAGCGGAGGCGGGTTTGCTTGATGGTTTAATGGTAACGACGTTTCATACTATGTTAGATGATTTTGCCGATAAATTTCCTAATGTTCGTGTTTCACGCGAGCAGACCTTTATTGATCAAGGCCATGTGATTACTGCGGGCGGTCTTTCGGCAGGCATTGATATGTCGCTGCATATTGTGGGCCGTTATTTTGGTCTTGAGGTCGCTCAACAAACCGCACATTTTATTGAATATAATAATGATAATTGGAAGCGAGATATTATTGAAGATAATAGCTTTAAAAAAGTTAGCTGTGCCTAGTCATTAGATATAATGAAAGTGCTAGAAATGAAAAAGCTAAATATGGTTTGGTAGCTAAAATAGAGACTTGGATTTTTTTCAAAGCACTAACGCGAAAATTGAGTGGCTAGCGGTAGTTCAGTGCTATTTTTGATTTCTGTTACGGCAATATGAGAATGCACCTCGCCAATATGAGGTAGCGTTGTTAGCTTTTCACGGACAAAAATTTCATAGTGGCGTATGTTTTTGGCAACAATCTTTAACATATAATCCCAGCTGCCAGCCATGGTGTAGCATTCGAGCACCTCTGGTAATAGCTTTACTTCTGCTTCAAAGTCTTCTAAATATTCTCGCCCCTGTGTGGAAAGGTTGATTGTTGAAAAAACAACGACATCCATACCTAGCTTTTCTCTATTTAAAATAGCTACGCGCTTCTCAATTAGTGAGTCTTGTTGCATTTTATTGATTTTTCGCCAGCACGGTGACTGCGACATATTGAGTTTTTCGGAAATTTCTTGCGTGGTGAGGCTGGCATCTTGCTGCAGTAGCTTTAAAATTTTCACATCTTGTGTGCCAAGTTCGTTATTCATGGTGATCTCCGCTACTGTGTTTCATTGTGGTTTTCAGGTTTTTTCTTTGCCAAATAAATTATCGTTCAAGTTGGTTTTTTTAATCTAGTAAGTAGAGTAGACCGAAATCGATAGACATAATTCCCTGGTTTTTAACTTATATATACCTATTCTTGTGGTTTTATTGATGATAAAAATGTTGCGTAAATACCGCTATGCGCTGTTGTTTCGCTGCATTCAGTGAATATTAATCGCTATTAGTTTTTGCATAAATCGGAAAGTATAAAACGGTCTAAATTCATTTTTTAATAGAAATTTATAGTCTCAAATAGAAAAATATAAGCATATATAGTCTGATTCCTATTGCTAAGATTGATTATCACAATCAATCAATAAATTCATATTGTTGCTCATAAGGCAGCGGTATTGATAAGAGACCAACAACGTCTCTATTTTTATTAGGTGTCAGATATGTCAAATTCGGCCGCATCCAAATCAACTATTTCAAGCCCAGCTGCTTCAACTTCACCTGCCTCAGCGCCGGACGCTTCTTTAATGACTGCGGAGCCGGCAAGTAAAAAAAGTGAGAAACCGACCGGCTTAAATTATCAATTGTCTGTTGAGTCAAAAGAGACGCATCAGTTAAGCTTTATTACCTCTGAAAATTTAGTTATCCCAACCTTAAAGATACTTCAAGATGATGGTTCCGAATACACAGATGCGGCAGCGATTAATTTAAATAAAGAGACTGCATTGCACTGCTATAAAACTATGCAATACATCAGAGTTTTAGACGAGCGCATGGTTGCCGCTCAGCGTCAGGGCAGACTCAGTTTTTATATTGTCTGTACGGGTGAAGAAGCATCGGTTGTCGGTACTGCAGCAGCATTACAGCCTGGCGATATGATTATGGGCCAGTATCGAGAGCAGGCGGCATTACGTTATCGCGGCTTTACCACTGAGCAATTTATGGGGCAGCTGTTTGGTAATGAGACGGATCTGGGCAAAGGTCGCCAAATGCCGATTCATTATGGTTCTAAAGCGCTTAATTACATGACGATTAGTTCGCCATTAGCCACGCAAATTCCACAAGCGGCTGGTTATGCTTATGGACAAAAGATGGCAGGTAAAGGGGAATGTACCCTGTGTTACTTTGGTGAGGGCGCAGCTTCAGAAGGCGATTTTCACGCCGGACTTAATATGGCCGCCACGCAAAAAGTTCCTGTTATTTTTGTCTGCCGCAACAACGGCTATGCCATTTCTACACCTACCGATGAACAATACAAAGGCGATGGTATTGCCAGTCGTGGTATTGGCTATGGTATTAAAACGATTCGTGTCGATGGTAATGATTTATTGGCAGTACACGCCGCCACCGTGGCTGCACGTGATTTCGCTGTTTCTAATAACGCGCCTGTACTGATTGAATGTATGACTTACCGTGTAGGTGGCCATTCAACCTCCGATGACCCTAGCGGTTATCGCGGTAAAGATGAGGAAAATGCATGGCGCAATAAAGATCCTATAAAGCGATTTAAACATTGGTTGTTAAATAAAAACTGGTGGAGTGAAGACGAAGAAGATTTATTGCTTGAAGCGTACCGTACAGAGATATTGTCCGTACTTAAAAAGGTTGAGAAATTGCCTTTGCAGCCTTTACGCACATTAATCACCGATGTGTATGAGCAGCCAAGCGCTCAGTTACAAGAGCAGTATGCTGAATTGGAAGAGCACTTGCGTGCCTACCCAGAGCATTATCCCGCCTCAGCAGGACATTTATAAATTATGACGACGATGAATTTACTTCAGGCGGTGAACAACGCCTTAGATTTAGCGATGGCAGAAAACGATAGCGTTATTTGCTTTGGTGAAGACATTGGCCACTTCGGGGGTGTTTTCCGTGCCACCAGTAGCCTGCAAGAAAAATACGGTAAAGACCGCTGCTTTAATACGCCGATAACCGAACAAGGCATTGCCGGTTTTGCCATAGGGCTAGCGGCACAAGGCTCGGTACCGGTGGCTGAAATTCAATTTGCCGATTATATCTTTCCAGCTTTTGATCAAATTGTGAATGAAGCTGCCAAGTTTAGATATCGATCGGGTGATCAATTTAATGTGGCTGGCTTAACCATTCGTACCCCATATGGCGGCGGTATTGCGGGTGCGCTTTATCATTCGCAATCACCTGAAGCTTATTTTTGTCATACCCCTGGTTTAAAAGTGGTTATGCCCAGTACACCTTATCAAGCCAAAGGCTTGTTGATGGCGGCAATAAATGATCCTAACCCCGTGATATTTTTTGAACCTAAACGTCTTTATCGTGCAGCAAAAGGTGAGGTGCCAGAGCCGGGCTATGAAATTCCGTTAGGTGTTGCTGAGGTGGCTCGGTCAGGAAGCGATATCACCTTATTGGGGTGGGGCGCGCAAATGGAATATCTGATTGAGGCAGCGGATAAAGTACAGCAAGAAGGTATTAGCTGTGAAGTGATTGATTTATGCACCTTACTGCCTTGGGATATAGAGACCGTTGAGGCGTCAGTCAATAAAACCGGTCGCTTATTGATTAGTCATGAGGCGCCGCGTACAGGTGGTTTTGCGGGTGAGATTTCAGCAACTATTCAAGAGCGTTGTTTTCTCTCATTAGAAGCGCCTATTGCGCGTGTGACCGGAATAGACACGCCTTTTCCATTGGCCTATGAAAAAGAATATATGCCGGGAACGCTAAAAATATATGACGCGATTAAACGCACACTTTCATTTTAAGCATTTTTATTTGATTAGCTTAGTTAACTTATTTATCAGGCGAGAAGTGACATGTCATTAGCAGATTTTGTATTACCCGATATTGGCGAAGGGATTGTTGAGTGTGAACTCGTTGAGTGGCGCATTAAAGAAGGTGACTTCATTAATGAAGATCAATCTGTCGCGGATGTGAGTACAGATAAAGCCTTAGTGGAAATTACCGCTATGCATACTGGGCGGGTGAATAAATTGTATTACCAACAAGGTGATATCGCTAAAGTGCATACGCCGTTATTTTCTATTGAGATAGAGGGTGCTGATAATGATGACTCTGGCAGTGATGACCGTAGCAATGAAAAGCAATCAAATCAAAATTCTGTCGAAGAGGCAGTTAAAGCTACCGATGATTCCTCTCTAAGCTCTAAAGGGCTACAGGTAAATAATAATGCTTTAGCCACGCCAGCTGTCCGCCGCATAGCCCGTGAAAACAATTTGGATTTAACTTTGGTACCAAGCTCAGGCAAAGATGGCCGTGTACTAAAAGAAGATGTACTGAATTATTTGAACGACGATGCAGCATCTACCTCTGTATCTACCTCTGCATCTTCAAGTGCAGCCAGTCAGCCTGTCAGTGAAAGTTTAAGCATCGTGAGTACACAACCACATACGTCTGGCCAGCCGGATCGCATAGAACCTGTTAATCGCATAGAACCTATTAAAGGTATAAAGGCGGTTATGGCTGCAGCCATGAGTGAGTCGGTAGCGACTATTCCGCATTTCACCTATGCCGATGAAGTTAATATGAGCCAGTTGATGGCGCTTCGGGCAGAGCTAAAAGAGCGTTATGCAAAAGAAGGCATTAGGCTAACGATGATGCCCTTTTTTATTAAGGCTTTATCGTTGTCACTCAAGCAATTTCCTATTCTTAATAGTCAGGTTAATGAGGATTGTACCGAGCTTAAGTATTTGGCCAGTCATAATATTGGTATGGCGGTCGATTCACCTTCGGGTTTGTTAGTGCCTAATATTAAAAACGTCCAAGACCTTAGCATTGTTGAGATTGCCGAGCAGAGTCATCGTTTAACCGAGCAGGCCAGAGCGGGGCGTATGAGTCCCAATGACTTAAAGGGTGGGACTATTACGCTCTCTAACGTTGGCGCTATTGGTGGCACCGTAGCAACCCCTATTATTAGTAAGCCGCAAGTGGCAATTGTTGCCCTAGGTCGGGTGCAAACTTTACCCAGATTTGATGTCGAAGGAAATGTCAGTGCAGCGAAAATTATGACCATTAGCTGGTCGGGTGATCATCGAGTAATTGATGGCGCAACGATGGCGCACTTTAGTAATACTTGGAAGGCGTTATTAGAAAACCCTGCCTCTATGTTAATGACGATGCGCTAGTTTTTTTAAATCTGAGTAACAGATATTTTTAAATTGATAAATGAACACTTAATTTATTAGGAATGATTGATGGATATTTTTTCGCACCCCGATTTTGATCAACATGAATTAGTCGCTTTTAGAGATGATCCAGCTACTGGGTTAAGAGCTATTATAGCCGTGCATAATAGTAATTTAGGTCCTGCAACGGGTGGCTGCAGAATGTTCTCATATGTGAATGATAAAGACGCACTCAGTGATGTGTTACGGCTTTCTCGCGGCATGACTTATAAATCAGCTTTGGCAGGCATTGCTTTAGGCGGTGGTAAATCGGTGATTATTGGTAATCCACAGCAATCAAAAACACGTGAATTAATGTTGGCGATGGGCGACTTTATTGAAAGCCAAAATGGCAATTATACGTCTGCAGAAGATTCCGGTACTAGCGTCAGCGATATGGCTATTATCGCTGAAAGAACAACGTATGTGACTGGCTTGTCTGATGATCCAGAGCACGGCGGTGATCCTTCGCCAACAACGGCCTATGGTGTCTATAAGGGCATAGCTGCTGCCGTCGACTTTCAGTTAGGCAGTGACTTGCAAGGTGTTCGAGTTGCCTTACAAGGCATTGGCAGCGTGGGTTATTACTTAGCAAAGCATTTGCGTGAAGCCGGCGCTACAGTTTTTGCTGCAGACGTTAATCGACGTAATATAGATCGAGCGGTAGCAGATTTAGGCGTTATTGAATTAGCCCTGGATGAAGTGCTAAATGCCGATGTCGATGTTTTAGCGCCTTGTGCCATGGGCGGAGCGATTAATGAGAACACCATAGACCACATTAAAGCCACTGTGGTTGCCGGTGCGGCGAACAATCAATTAGCGACAGTGGCAATGGGTGATGCCTTGTTAGCGAAGGGTATTTTGTATGCGCCAGACTATGTGATAAATGCGGGCGGTATTATCGATGTGTTTTATCAGCAGAAGGGTAATCGAAGCGCTGAAGTGGTTAAAGCTCATGTTGATAAAATTGGCGATACCTTAACCTCTATTTTTCAGCGCTCTGAACAAGAGTCTAGTGCGACTAGCTCTATTGCAGATGTTATGGCCGAAGAGATTTTTAAAAAACCTGTTAATAAAAAAAATAGTGATATTAGGGCTGCATAAAATAGAAAGGCATATTAGCGATTAGGCAATACATTCATTAATTTTTTATGCATATTTTTTAAGGTGTCATAGGTTGTATCCCAATCAATACAGGCATCAGTGATGGATACGCCGTATTCAAGCTCATTGAGGTCGCTAGGTATCTTTTGATTACCAGCATGCAAGTGGCTTTCAATCATCAAGCCAATAATCGATTGGTTACCTTCTAAAATTTGATTGGTCACATTTTCCATAACTAATGGTTGAAGCTCATGGTTTTTATTGGAATTAGCATGACTGCAATCCACCATGATATTCGCTTTTACACTGGCTTTTTCAAGTGCTTGTTCACACAGTGATACGCTCACGGAATCGTAGTTCGTTTTTTTATCGCCGCCTCTTAATACAATATGCGCATAGGGATTGCCGCCTGTGGTGATTACCGATACCGATCCTTTATTATTGATACCAAGAAATCGGTGTGGGCTGGCAACGGATTGCAACGCATTAATAGCAACGGTAAGGCCGCCATCGGTGCCGTTTTTAAAACCGACCGCGCATGAAAGTCCGCTAGCCATTTCTCTATGTGTTTGCGATTCAGTGGTGCGCGCGCCAATTGCAGACCAAGATATTAAGTCTTGGAGATACTGTGGTGAAATAGGGTCCAGTGCTTCTGTCGCTGTTGGTAAGCCCAGTTCGGCGATGTTAAGCAATAACTCTCGACCAACATGCAGGCCATCGGTAATCTTAAACGAATCATCAATATAGGGATCATTAACTAAGCCTTTCCAGCCGGTAGTGGTGCGAGGTTTTTCGAAATAAACTCGCATAACTAAATAGACAGTCTCTTTTATTTCTTCAGCTAGCTTAGCTAACCGTTGAGCATATTCTTTGGCAGCATCGATATCGTGAATAGAGCAGGGCCCCACTACCACGATTATACGAGGGTCTTTTCTATCTAAAATGTTTTGGATAGTTTCTCGACCAGATTTAATCGTTACTGCCGCAGCGGCCGATATGGGCAGCTTACTCTTAAGCTCACCTGGTGTAATCAATATGTCATTAGCAATGATATTGACGTTTTCGATAGGCTGATGAGTCATTATTACTCCTGAGAAAGCGATTTTTAGGTGATGATATTGGGGCTCTAGAATAAGTATGGACAGCAGATAGGTCTTTTTGATCTCCGGCACTATTTATTAATTATTGTGTCCTATAAAAATTAGAGTCTAAATTTTTGATAATGAGCTATAAAAAGATGAATTGTCCACATTGTGATGGTGAAATGAATCAAAGACAGTACTGGGGTGTCTCTCCGACTCGCTGGTTTGTTTCCGAGGCGCTAGTGCTTGTAGCATTTATGTATCTAGGTTATTTAGGCTTATGGTTCTTAGCTTTACTATTCTTAGTGGGGATACCAATCGCTCTTTTTATAACAAATAGGGGTAAGCGGTCGTATAAGTGTAAGTCCTGTGCTTATGTAGTAAAAGTACTGGTTGACGATAGCTAATATTCAATTGTTTTATGGTTGAATGATGGCTACATGAAAGTTTTGGTTTTTTAGATTATTTTTCATTTTTTAAATAGACAATTTTAGGAGGCTTTTTTGAAAATTAAATTCAAAAATATCATAAAGAACAATAAGGGGTTTTTAATATTTTTCTTAGTATATGCTTTTACAAGAACAGCATATGCTGATTGGTCTCCAGTTTGGAGTGGGTCGATGGAGCCAACAATTCAGCCAGGCGATTATCTTTTGATTGATAAAACCAGCTACGGTCCGTCTATCCCTTTTTTGAATATACGGCTTGCTAATTGGGGTGGGCCTTCGCGTGGCGATATAATCACTTTTGTTCCTCCCCACACTAATAAGCTTTATGTTAAGAGGGTGATGGCTATTCCTGGTGATACTATTTTAGTCAGCGGTGTTGATGTTCAAATAAATAATGTTAAGTTAGAGCAGGTATTTGATTCTGGCAACCGTCAATCGATAGTTCTGAAGGAGAATATTGGAGAGCTAGAGCATTTAATAAAATTGAGTAAAAATCTTAGGTTGTCTGATGAAGCGAAAGAGTTTACTGTGCCGGAAGGCAAGTATTTCGTAATGGGTGATCATCGTAACAATAGTTTGGATTCTCGTTCCTGGGGCTATGTGAATGAGGATAATATAATGGGAGAGGTAAAAAGAATTGCATTGTCTTTTTCATCTAATAGAAATTTTTTTACAAGTATAGGATCTTCTATTAATTAGTTTTTATAAAGGCTTAATCAACAACTTTACCGCGTAATGATTTTGTTTTTCCTCGCTGTGTCTTACTGTCCATGCGTTTACGTTTGGCGTTTCTAGATGGTTTGGTGGCGCGTCTAGCTTTTTTCTCAACGGTCACTTTTTTAATTAACTCTCCTAGTCTCTTTAATGCATTGGTCCGATTTTTTTCTTGTGTACGGTATTGCTGTGCTTTAATAATAATAACGCCTTCTTTATTAATGCGTTGATCATTTAATGCGAGCAAACGTTGTTTATATAAATCGGGCAGGCAGGAGTTATGGATATCAAAGCGTAAATGTATTGCGGATGAAACTTTATTGACGTTTTGTCCGCCGGCACCTTGGGCGCGTATGGCGGATATCTCAATATCGGATTCAGGAATACTGAGTCGACTATTAATGGTAATCAAAACTAATTTCCTTGATGATGAATTAAATGATTACTTACCACCAGCTTTTATCGAACTGTTCTGGATTAGCCCAAAATCGAGAATTATTCCAGTCGCGCTTTTTAATATAGTTTTCGATTTGGTAGGCAAAGCAATTTAATATGGGTGCTGTATTGTTTTCTTCTTCTAAGCTGGACTCTGTTGAATTAAATTGAGCAAGCCGTTTTAATCCAAGGCTAAACAAATCCTTTTCTGTCCAACCTTCTATGGTTGAAACAGTATCACTCAGCGGTATAAATAGATAAATATGATGGCATAGACGGTTTCTAATGCCGGCTAATAACTCAATACCACCTTGTTTATCTTGTGCAATAAAATCGGGAGTGATTAAACAGAAATCAAAGCGTGACTCTATACTCGATAGCAATGAAGGATCTGTCAACGTTTGCAGTTCTATATTGTTGTTTTTTTGACTGTCTAGATACTGTTGGATAGCCGGCGGTTTTTCACTGCCAACCAGCAATATACTTTTGGGCTTATGCTCATCTAATAAATCAGTCAGCAATTGATCTGGGCTTAAGTTCATTCCATACCTTTCTTTTTATAATGCTTTCGAGTGAGTCTATTTAACTGTCGACGATAATTTTAATTTGCTCTACATCAGGGTAGGGGTGAATATCTGATATCGCTCTTGATAAACCATCTCCACTGACAATATGTGCATGCTGGCGTTTAAATCTGCGAGGTTCTTTCACACCGCAGGAGTGAGCAATAACGCCGACTTCATAAACCATGTTTTTGGTGTAGCTAGCAACGCGCTCAGCTTTATTGTTAGGATCTAAACCAAATTGTAATTTCTTGTTGTGTGTGGTGATGCCGGTAGGGCAAGTGTTTTTGTTGCATTGCAATGCCTGTATGCAACCTAACGCAAACATAAAGCCGCGAGCGGATACGACAAAGTCCGCACCCATGCATAGCGCCCAGGCAACGCCCGAAGGGGTTATCATTTTACCTGAGCCAATAACTTTTATACGTTTTCGTAGGCCGTATTGGTTCAGTTTATTGGTGACTAATGGCAGGCTCTCTTTTAACGGCAGGCCAACAAAATCCATTAGGCTTTGTGGTGCTGCACCGGTGCCGCCATCGGCGCTGTCGATGGTAATGAAATCGGGAGCAGATTCAATACCGCGGGCAAGAATAATACTGCACATGTTATCTATCCATGCAGAAGAGCCAATAACCACTTTAAAGCCAACAGGCTTACCTGTGATGTCACGAATATGTGCCACCATATCGAGTAAATCTTCAACGGAGTTGATATCGGGATGGCCGTTGGGGCTAATAGAATCTTCGCCTATATCGATTCCACGAATGGCAGCAATTTCAGCGGTAACTTTGGCACCGGGTAAAATACCGCCTTTGCCCGGTTTAGCCCCTTGGCTTAGCTTGATTTCAAACATACGAATTTGTTCGTGATCGGCAATCGCTTTTAATTTTTCATCGGATAAATGACCGCTGCTATCACGCACGCCGTATTTAGCCGTACCAATTTGGTAGACAATATCGCAGCCGCTTTCTAAGTGATAAGCACTTACACCGCCTTCGCCCGTATTCATCCAACAGCCGGCTTTTTTTGCTCCGCGTGATAACGCTTGTATAGCGGGCTTGGAGATTGCGCCGTAACTCATGCCAGAAATATTGAAGAGTGATCGCGTTTTATAAGGGTGGCGACAGTAGGGACCTAGGGTGACTTCTCCCGGTTCTGCGGCATCTTCGGTGAGTGTCGGGAATGGGCAGTTAACAAATAGTACGCTGCCTGCTGGGGTTAGACTGCGCGTGGAGCCAAATGCGATAGTGCTATCAATATTCTTAGCTGCTCGATAGGCCCATGATCGCTCGGCGCGATTAAAGGGCAGCTCTTCACGATCCATGGCAAAAAAGTATTGTCTAAAAAATTCGCCCATATGCTCAAAAAGATAGCGAAAGCGACCGATAACGGGATAGTTGCGGCGAACGGTATGTGCTGTTTGCCGCTTATCAATAATATATAAGCTAATCACAGCTATGATGATTGCGCCAACGGTGAGAAGGAATAATACCGCCATGATGCCTAAGATATTGATCAGCAAATAGCTGGTTTCGGCGTTGAAAAAGTTATCCATGGTTGACTTCCTAGCTAACAAATTGACTGCGAAAATGACAAGCGTTGTTTAAATGGCTATTACTGCGTCGATAATCATTGTGTCAGGTTCTATAGAGAGTCAATCTACCAGTAAGTTCTAAGGCAGTTCAAGCTAATTAGCTTATGGGCATATCTATTATCGATTTATTACGGATAATAGTGGTGGTTGTTAGTGTTGTTCGAGTAGATAGTGTTTTGACTATCGTAGTTTATGATAAAGCGGTGGTATGAGAGTGAGCAGAGAGTTAATTATTTTATGTTAGATAAGCATTATCGAGAAATTGAAAATTTATTGCCCAATTGTGTGCTGCTTGGTGATGCGGTTAGTGACAGATATGCGGTGGACTGGAGTGCTGAGCATGCGTATCAGCCAGCGATTGTTGTGCGGCCTAAGCGTTTGGAGGATGTATCTACGCTGTTGGGCTATTGTAACGATAATGCTTTATCGGTAGTTACTCAGGGTGGTTTAACGGGCTTGTCGGGTGGGGCGACACCGCAGCAAGACGAGATAGTTTTGTCTTTAGAATTGCTATCTGGAATAACAGAGCTGGATCAACAATCAATGACATTATCTGCATTAGCGGGTACGCCATTATCAGTACTTCAGGAAGCTGCACAAGCTGCTGGTTTTTATTTGCCGCTAGATTTAGGCGCGCGTGGTAGTTGCACGATTGGCGGCAACGTGGCGACTAATGCAGGTGGTAATCAGGTTTTATATTACGGCATGACAAGAGCGTTAGTTTTGGGTTTGACCGCGGTGACGGCAGACGGCACGGTTGTTCGCTCAATGAATAAAATGCTTAAGAATAATGCGGGCTATGATATTAAGCAGTTATTTATTGGCTCAGAAGGGACCTTAGGCGTTGTAACTGAAGTCGTATTAAGACTTTATCCTCAGGCAGTATCAAAAAAGTCAGCCCTCTGTGCTTTTTCTAATTTTGATGATGTGGTTAAATTTTTACACGCCATGCAGCGGCGTTTACCGAAAGTAACGGCATTTGAATTGATGTGGTCTAATTATACGGAACGGGTTTATGCAATGAATCCAAGTTATAGCGATCCCTTTAATAAAAAATATCCATTATATGTTTTGATTGAGGCTGAGGGTGGCGATCCGGATCGAGACAGTCAGTTATTTGATGAGGTGCTAGCCGATTATTTAGAGCAGGGTGGCTTGTTAGATGCGGTAATTGCTCAATCGCATTCGGATGCCGAAAAATTTTGGCAAATTCGCGATGGCGTCATGAGTATTCTTTCTAACATAAAGCACCGTGCTAATTTCGATGTTGGTGTGCCTATTAGTGTGATGAGTGAATTTGTGCAGCGTGTAGAGCAAACTTTATTGAAAAGTATTAACGACTTACAATTATGTACCTTTGGGCATATGGCCGATGGTAATTTACATTTATTAGCATGGACTAATAGTGGCAGTGACGTGCTTAAGGAGCAAGCCGTAGAATCTATTTACCAACAGGTTTATAAGATTGTGGGTGATATGAATGGTACCGTCAGTGCCGAACATGGTATTGGCGCGATGAAGCGCAAGTATTTGCATTTATGTCGCAGCGAAGAAGAAATTGCTTTAATGAAATTATTAAAGCAGGCGATGGATCCTAAAGGTATTTTAAATCCTAATCGTGTGTTTTAGTTTTTTACGTGCAGTCAATTTTTTTTACGTACAGTCAATAAGAGTAAAGCGATTAATATTCCCGTTGCCCAATAGGGGAGTAGTGGTATGTTGCCCTCTGGTGGATCTGCACTTAAGGGGTTAGCGTCAAATCCGTCTTGATAGCCGTCGCCATCGGTATCGGGATTATTAGGATCACTATCGATACCTACATTGTAGTCACTTGCATTACCATCCCGATTCACTTCTTCGAAATCTGACAAATAATCATCATCCGAATCGCTGTCAAAGGGGTCGGTGCCTAACAATATTTCTGTTGAGTTATTTAAACCATCGTTATCATTATCACTGAGTGCATTGATGGTAATATTAATGGTGATTGTTTCTGTATTACTACTGCTGTCAGTAATTGAAGCGGTAATAATATGATTACCATCGCTGAGCGAGGCTGCAATAGTAGCGCCGCTAGCTAATACGCCATCAATGGATGAGCTCCAGATAATGTTACTACTAATGTCGCCGTCTTCGGCATCATTGGCGCTAGCGGACAAGCTTTGTGAATCTGTTAGTATCGTATCGCCAGTAGATGGATGATTAATAGCGATGCTGGGGGTTAAATTAGAAACAACGTTAATTTGAAATGTTTGGTTGTTGCTATTGCTGCCGTCAGACGCGGTGAGCGTGATATTAACTGTGCCAGACGCACCGGAGATAGGCGTGATATTGATTTGCCTTAAACGTTGATTGCCTATAAATGTGATACCACTATTTTCAATGATGTTGGTATTGGAAGAGCTGGCCGTTATATTAACAGCGATAATATCAGTATCGTTATCGAGTAATGCGAAATCAATGGTAGTTGGGCTAGAGTTAATAATTTCTACGTGACCGATATCAGCAATAATGGGTTTGTCGCCAATCGAGGTTGTCCAACCGATATCTTGCAGTAGTGCTTTTGCGAGCCCAATACTATGAGCGGGTTGATTTAAATAAGGCTGCATGAGTTCAAAGGGCGATACGCTATTGCTGAAATGGGATACTGAGCTGCCGCTGTTAATTGGGTTCGGTGCATGCATGCGAACATGACCTTGGTTGGTGCCCGCGGTTAATACACCGATGTCTGCTTGTACATTACCGCCAATCCAATGTAAGTCTGGATCATCGCTTGCTGAATCGACGCGTTCGGCATTCGACATTTGTTGCCATGTTTTTCCTTCACTATGATCTTCGAGCATGCGTATAAAAATATCGTCGCGGTTATTAAAACGGCTCCCGGTATTAACGTTTACCAGTGTTAAAAATCCTAAACCATGTAGCGTTTCATGTAATACCGTTGATAAGAAATCAATGTCTTGTGCACTTCCACCGCCATCGAGTCCGTAATACCAATTACGATTATCTAAGCAGTCATTGTTGTTGTCGATATCACCATTAAAGGTAAGTGTCATATCACTGGCCGCACTTAAATCATTGCCGGTAATGCTGTTTGCTAATGCCTGAACATAATAAGTATTGGCAACAGGATAGCTTGATGAGGCATTGCCATAGTGGTAGGAAGACGGGCCGCTAGAACCTAATGTTGCGGCAGTAGAGCTGCAAGTTAGCGTATCAAACTCTGCATCAATAGTAATAGGTACGCTGCTGTCAATCACTTGCTCTAATAGCCGTGCAGCAAAGTGAATAACATTTTGTCTTTGCTGTCCTAAAGTTACACCTATGTTTCCACCGATGGGCGCAACAACCGTATTATCGTTTAAACCTTCATTGGCATTGTTGAGCATGTTAAGTGATATAGACGTGGCATAAATAGGCGACGATAGAGAAATGCTAATACAGCATAGAGCGCTGTAAAAGAAATGTTGAGAAAATAAGTATCTTAAAGTGAGCATATAAAAATCCATATAATAAATGCTATTCGTTTTATTTTATTGGTCTACTGCAATTATTTTTAATTATCATCTAACGGTTGAGTGATATCGGTAACAACGGTATTACCGTCTTCATCAATAAACGCTATGGCAACAGAGGCTGCGCGATTACCTAAATTAATATAGCCACCTTGTTCAGTTTTTATTTCAGTATAGCTTTGATTGGGCGGATTAAGGCGAGCGTTTATCTCTGCTCGCATTTCGGGCGTTAAACGTTGCTTGATTAGCTCGGCCATTCGTTCGTCTTCGGTTTGTTTTAAAGACGGTTGTTGAATGAATAGTTGTTCTTTAGGCTCAAGATCTATTGCAGAGGCAACTTCTGATTCAGCTTCTTTTAAATTAGTGATAGGTGATGGGCTTTGAATGCCAGTTGAAGGCGCTTCAGGAGCAGGTGGTGATGGTGTAAAAAAAATCACCATAGCAATAGCTAGACACAAAATGCCGATGAGAATTTTTTTTAAGTGTCTGATATTCATAGAAAATAGACTCTTTAATGAGTGATATTTCTTTTCGTTTTAAGCAGTTTTTTTATTATTAACAAGTGCTGTTTTTTTATTCTAACGTGTCTTCGCTACTTTGGCAGCAAAATTTTTTTAGCTCAGTGGTTAGTGTTCTTGATTGGCAATAGTGTCGCGTAAATGAACAAATAGTTTACGTGCTGAAATAGGCGGTTTGTTTTTTGTTGTTTCATGCGCTATTTGACGGATGATTTGGCGCAACCATTGTCGGTCGCCTGCAGCGTATTTCTCAATAAACAGTTCAATGGCGGGATGGCCTTCTGCAATAATACGGTCTCGCCATTGTTCAACTAAATGATGCTGTTGATTAGAAATATTATGAAGTGTGCGTTGCTTTTCAAAATGCGCTTCGATGACATCAATAATTTCTTGACCTTCTTTGCGCATGAGCTTGCCAATAAACTGCATTTGTCGACGTAAACCTTCGCGATGTTTAATGCGTTTGGTTTCAATTAATGCTGCATGCAGTTCGTCAGAAATACCTAGATTTTCGAGATCCTGCTTTTTTAATTCGAGCAGTTTTTTACCTAGCTCTTGCAGGCCATGCATTTCACGCTTGAGCTGACTTTTACTGACAACTTCTTCGACTTTGTCTTTATCTATTTTTTTTCTAGCCATAACGGTTACTGTTTTAAGTGTGATGTTAACGCTAATTAAGCGTAGAAGATTGTCGCTAAACCTAAGAATGACATAAAGCCAACGACATCTGTAATTGTCGTTAATGCAACGCTGCCAGCAAGTGCCGGGTCAATATTGGCTTTGTTTAATGCTAATGGCAGTATTGCGCCAGCCAGTGCTGCGGTAATTAAATTTATAATCATGGCTGCAGCGATAATGCCGCCAAGAATCATATCGTCAAACCATAATGCTGCAGCTATAGCGACCACCGCAGCCCACATTAGCGCGTTAATAACACCAACGGCTAGCTCGCGAATAATAAGCCAGCGTTGGTTGTGAGTTTTGATATGACCTATGGCGAGGCCGCGTACCACAATCGTTAATGTCTGCGTGCCGGCAACACCACCCATGCTGGCGACAATGGGCATGAGTATTGCGAGAGCAACGACTTTATCGATAGAGTCTTGAAATAAGTTGATGACTGCAGCAGCAATAAACGCAGTAATTAAGTTGAGCCCTAACCATAGCGCTCTTCTTGGTGTCGTTTTAATGACCGGCGAAAAAGTATCTTCTTCTTCATCTAGGCCGGCCATGCTCATTAATGAGTGGTCGGCATCTTCACGAATAACATCAACAATGTCATCGATAGTAATACGACCGAGTAATTTTCCATCTTCATTAACGACCGGTGCCGATACCCAATCTTTTCGTTCAAAGCGACGTGCGACTTCATCGTCAGGCATTTCGACAGGAATCGCCTTAACATCCGAAAGCATAATCTCGCGCACGGTTTTGTTAGGGTCAGAGACCAATATTTTTGCTAAAGGTAATATACCGATAAATTCATCGCTACGATTAACCACATAGAGGTTATCGGTCATGTCAGGAATTTCATCATGACGGCGCAAGTAGCGCAGTACTACGTCAATAGAGTGACGCGCACGCACGGTAATGGTGTCAGTGTTCATTAAGCCGCCAGCGGTATTCTCTGGATAGCTTAATGCGCTAGTCACACGTTGGCGATCTTGCGTGCTCATGGCTTGCAAGACTTCACGGGTCAGGCGATCTGGCAGCTGTTGCAGAATGTCGACCATATCATCCGTTTCTAGCTCGGTTGATAAGGCAACTAGCTCAGCGTTCTCCATTGCAAGGACAAATTGGGTTTGTAGCTCATCACCGAGAAAGGGCAGTACATCACTGCGGCGCTCTTCATCAACCAATGCCCACAAAATTTGACGTGAAGGTGGCGGCGAGGACTCAATAAGATGCGCAGTTTCTTCGGCAGCTAACACTTTCAGCATATGGCGGGCATGTTGGAATGTGCCGCTTTGCAGCAGGTCGGCCACTTCTTGGCTGCGCGAGAGTTCCTGGTTGTGATCGGCAATTGCTGGCATGTTGAACTTCTGGCTATGAGTGATAAATTGTTTGCATTATGGCGTTAAGGTTTTTAGCCCATGCGCCTTGTCAATGCATAAAATCAAATTTTAAGGAGTTGCTAATAAAAAAGATTATGCGCGAAAGGCCTTCTATCAACAAGCTATGATGCAGGCAAGATTACCGATGTTAGGGCGACTGTGCTGCTTTATTCGCCTTCGTCGAAGAGGTTATTGATGAGCTGGGTAATGGCGTGCATCGCTTCGATTTCATCGCTACCTTGGGTGGTGATAATAAGTTCTGAGCCTTTAGCGGCCGCGAGTAGCATAACCGACATAATGCTTTTGCCATCAATGGATTTGCTGTTGTATTCAATGCTAACGACGCTGGCGAATTGTGTGGTGATATCGACTAATTTATTAGCAGCTCTGGCATGAAGGCCTAGTTTGTTTTGTATGGTAATGGTCGCTTGTGGCATGATTTTTCAGCTGTGTCGATGATCAATAAAAGGGCGCTGTTGAAATAGAGTGCTCTAGCCTCGGCTATGTGTCGGCTACTGTCAATAGAGCGTGCCTATTCTTTTTTGCTGGGCGCTTATTCATGGCTTAAACGCGAGTTAATACTGTTTAAATTCTCGGTGGCGAACCTGAACCACATTGTCTGGTTCGTTAAAATGTTTTTGCAGGGCTTCGGCAATAAACACTGAGCGGTGTTTGCCGCCCGTACAGCCAATGGATACTGTGGTGTAGCTGCGCTTGGCCTCTCTAAATTTTGGAAGCCAGTTTTCAAGATATTGGGTAATGTCGGCAATCATTGCTTGGACATCATCATTGCCTTTTAAAAAATCAATGACGGGTTGATCTTGGCCGGTGAATTCGCGAAGCTCAGCATTCCAATAAGGATTAGGTAGGCAGCGCACATCGAATACTAAATCAGAATCAATGGGAATGTTGCTTTTAAAGCCAAAGGATTGAAACAATAAAGACATATCAGATGATGTTTTTCCACCCACTCGATCGCCAATCAGTTGCCGTAGTTCATGCAGTGATAAAGTGCTGCTATCAATACTTAAGTCAGCCATTGCTGAGATGCTATCAAGTAAAAGCGATTCGGTTTCTATCGCTTCTTTTAATGACATATGTTCATTGCTAAGAGGGTGTTTACGGCGTGTTTCAGAAAAACGTTTTATCAGTGTGCTGTTGTTAGCATCTAGGTAGATAATGTTAGTATCAACTTCATCTGGAATTTCTGCGATTAATTGTGGGAAGCGTGATAATTCAGTGGGGATGTTGCGTGCATCAATGCTCACGGCAATTTTAACGTTGTTATGGTCAGCATTGTGGTCGATATCGATAGCTTGCTTTGCAAGTGCAGGTAGTAGGCCGGCAGGTAGATTGTCGATACAATAAAAATCTAAATCTTCAAGCATATTGAGAGCAGAGCTCTTGCCTGACCCTGATCGTCCACTAATTATCACGAGTTTCATAGTCTGTTTGCTCTATTACACTTTTTATAGGCGTTTAATTTTTGCTTCGAATGATTGAAGTATTTCAAATCCATTACTCATTTAGGTCGAGCTGTATGAGCATATTTTTTAATGAGTTAGCGTCTTTTGCTTGACGTATTTTTTGGCAGAGCGATGCTTGGCTTAATATTTTTGCCATGAGCGCTAAAATTTCGAGATGTTCATCGGTGGATTCTTCGGGCACGATTAATGCCCAAAGTAGGTCGACGGGCTTGCCATCGCGGGCATCAAAGTCAATGCCATTGTTTAGGGTTAATATAGCTGATTGTGCTTGTGTGCAACCGGAAAAACGGCAATGCGGTATGGCAATGCCGTTTTCTAGTGCAGTGCTACCTAGCTTTTCCCGACTGGTAAATGCATCGAAAACTAAATCTTGATCAAGATTACTATCGTTTTCTGCAAATAGACAAGAGAGCGTCTGCAGCGATTTTTTTTTGCTGACGATACTGGCATTAAGCTGTATACGTTCAGTAGTCAGTAGTGAGTCGAGCATGGTTAGTCGTCATACTCCATGATGTCGTCGTCGGTTGTGACAATATCTAACGGTTGTTGCTTAAGGCTTTCACGATGGTGTTTGCCTTGTGATTTTTCTTTGTGTTTTATTATTTGTCGATCGAGCTTATCGGCAAGACCATCAATGGCGGCATACATATCTTGATTTTTTGCATTAGCAAATAAATCTGCACCGGATACATGCACTGAGGCTTCGGCTTTTTGGATTGCTTTTTCGACCACTAAGGTCACGTCGATATTGGTGATTTGATCAAAATGTCTTTCGAGTCGATCAAACTTACTGAGTACATACTCTCGGAGTGGATGAGTAACTTCAACATGATGACCGCTGATATTGATTCGCATAGACTTCTCCTAATTAACGCACTGATTGAAAAAAAATGGCTAGCTGTTTTTGGACGGCTAACAAATTGACAATGAATGATGCTGGTTTAAGTCGATTAAAGTAAGGCGATTGTATTGAAAGTGATTTGCACAACACACTTTGTAAAAAATAAGGATTAAAAATTTGGATGTTCGTCAAGATTGCGAACGAGTAGCTCGATTCGGAAGGTGTTTGGCGTGGCTTTAAACGCGGATAAGTAGCGTTTATTTTTTTCACATTATTGACCTAATTGAGAGTGTTGGTCTTATTTTAGTACCGTTTTTTAATTGGGTGACTAAATGCTTTGTGGCTTAATGCTTTATAGCTAAAAGCTTAATAAATACTGAGTTTTTCTATATAAATTAACTTATAAATTAGCATATGAATCAACTTAATATAAATTAACCATATGTAAAATGACTTAATACAGAGTATCGTAATTTTGACTGTATTCCAAGTCTGTAGTTCGCATATCGTTTAACTAATTCTTTTTCGCTCATTAGAGGGCGGTATAGACATGGATTCACGGTATTTAGCGACGGTTCTTCTCGCCACTTTTATGCCTTTATCATCCAGTAAGTTGGCTATTTTATTATCACTTAGCGGCTTTCGAGTGTTTTCTGCAGACACTAACTTTTTTATTATGGCGCGAATAGCTGTTGATGAACATTCTCCACCTTCGGCGGTGGCGACATGGCTAGAAAAGAAATATTTTAATTCGAAAATACCTCTTGGCGTATGCATATATTTTTGGGTGGTTACCCTTGAGACGGTTGATTCATGCATTTCAACATCGGTGGCTATATCATGTAGCACTAAGGGCTTCATTGCTTCTTCACCATGTTCTAAAAATTCACGTTGGTGCTCTACAATGCGAGACGCTACTTTTAATAATGTTTCATTGCGACTATGTAAGCTTTTTAAAAACCATTTTGCCTCTTGAAGATTATCTCTCAAAAACGTGTTGTCAGAACTGCTATCGGCTCGCTTAACTAGCGAGGCGTATTCGGTGTTGATGCGTATTTTAGGCGCAATGTCGGGATTAAGTTGAACCAGCCATCGGTCTTTGTGTTTTTCTACAAACACATCGGGTACAACATACTGTGCGGCATTGTCTTGATAAGCATCACCGGGCTGAGGGTTGAGGCTTTTAATGAGTTCAATAACTTTACCAAGTTCCTGCTCTTTTAAGCGCGTGCGGCGAATGAGTTGCGTGAAATCACGAGAAGCTAAAAGATTAAGGTGTCGATTAATGATTTGTGCGGCTTGTTCGCGCCAAGGTGTTTGCGACGGAAGCTGTGCCAGCTGCACCATTAAACAGTCGGTTAAATCGATGCTGGCAACACCTAAGGGGTCAAATTGTTGAATGCGATGGCGAACGGCTTCAATTTCATCCAGCTCTATTTCGAGCTCTTCATCAAAAGTTTCCAGCAGATCTTCTGGCGATATACTGAGCATGCCGCTAGGCGCTAATGCATCAATAATTGCGGTGGCAATAAGCTGGTCGGTATCGCTCATGGGTGTGAGGTTAAGCTGCCATAACAGATGGCTACTCAACGATTCGCTAGAAGAGTTGCGATTGTCTAAATCGTCCATTTCATTGAAATCAAGGCTTTGACTACCAGAGCTGGTCGGGGCTGAGGTATAAACATCGTCCCAGTTGCTCTCTACCGGTAGCTCACTTGGAATGTTGTCTTGCCAATCAGCGTTATCATTTCTACTGGTATCGTCTCTATCAATAGCTGTTTCGGCAGCATTGGCGGCAATGTAGTCATCGCTAACGGCTTCGACGCCGTTATCAGCTTCATGTTTAATCTCATTAATACTGGCTTGAAGGTCGGAGCCACTATCAGTGTTCTCAGTATTGACGTCAGTGCTAGCCTCATTGTCTTCTGATACTTCTAGCATGGGGTTGGTATCAACAATTTCTTGAATTTCTTGTTGTAGATCTAGGGTGGACAGTTGCAATAGACGAATCGCTTGTTGAAGCTGGGGGGTCATTGTCAGATGCTGACCCATTTTTAGCTGAAGCGATTGTTTCATAGACGTTTTCTGTTCAATAATCTCAATGGTTGGTCTGGGTTGATTTAAGAGGAGCGGGTTTGAAAGAAGGGTTTCTTGCCGTCGTCTTTACTGCGATCTTATGCTACTTACATGGTGCTATCCGATATGGGGGCAGCGTGAGGAGCAACTAGGATCGAAAATGACCTTGTATAGGTAGAGTGTAGTCTCGTGATTCGGAGTAAGCAAGACTAATGCCAAAAGATAAAAAACTTGACTTTTTTGTAGATGTGTTTTTTTTGAGCTATCACAGGATGGGCTGCTATACGCCTTTTTATCGCTGTTCTGCCGCTACTATGGCTTAGCGCATAAGACTATAAAGAGGAAGTATAAAGTAAATATATAGGTGGCTTATATTTGAAATTGATGGCCTAGATAGGTGTCACGCACTTTTTGGTTATTTAGAATGGTTTCAGTGCCGCCCTCAGCAATAATATGGCCTTCGCCGACAATATAGGCGCGTTCGCAGATATCCAATGTTTCACGCACATTATGATCGGTAATTAAAACGCCAATGCCACGATTTTTGAGTTGGGTGATCACATTTTTAATGTCGTTGACTGAAATGGGGTCAACACCAGCAAAGGGCTCATCGAGCAACATAAACGCCGGATCGCTGGCTAATGCGCGAGCAATTTCTACTCGACGTCTCTCGCCGCCCGATAAAGACATGCCAAGACTGTTTTTTATATGGCTTATATGAAATTCCTCTAACAGTTCGTCACGTATTTGAGTCCGTTCTGCACGGCTAAGATCGCTTCGGGTCTCCAAAATAGCAGCAATATTATCGGCAACGGTTAGCTTTCTAAAGATAGAGGCTTCTTGCGGCAAGTAGCCTAGCCCAAGTCGTGCGCGCTCATGAATGGCTTTATGGGTGATATTGGCGTCATCCAGAATAATAGTCCCTTCGTCAGCTTTAACAATACCGGCAATCATATAAAAGCAGGTGGTTTTACCTGCGCCATTAGGGCCCAATAAACCGACGACTTCACCGCTGTTAATTTCTATTGAAACATCGCTAATCACTTTACGTTGTTGGTAACTTTTAGCGAGATGTTGTGCAGTGAGCTTACCCATAATTACTTGGTGCCGTTAGTTGAGCTAGGGTTAATAATAGTGTGAACGCGAGTGTTTTTATTATTAGGATCTGCTTGCGCTTTGACTTTTTCTTCGCGAATAAAGTATTCAATTTTTTCGCCCGTTACTTTCGAGCCAATTTGATCAATGGACGCGTTATCTTCAAGCAGAATAACACCTTCTTCGATAGCGTAGCGAATGGTGTTGCCTTGAGCATTAATGGGATTGGGCTCATTGACCAGTTGCTGCGTAAAGCGCGCAGGCTTTCCATTGGCAATAATATGAGATATTTTTCGACTGCTCGTGGCATCGGTTTGTGTTGAGCTTATCAAGCTTTGAATAGTGACTGTATCTGCCTGAATGGTGAGGTCGCCTTGTTTAATCGAAACATTACCACGATAGATAGTTACGCCGTTTTTTTCATCTTGCTCGGCGCTGTCTGCTTCAATAGCAATGGGTGCAGAGCGATGGTCGCTGGTATTTAAATTGGCGACGCAAAGTTGAGTCCATAAAAGTAATGAGCAGCTAATGAGTAATACTAAGTGCTTTCTACAGAACGCAGTATGAGTTTGCTTAGGGTTGAACAATACTATTTACCTCTGAAAGTAACTGCCAGCGTTGCTCTATTAAGTTTCCTTGCAGCCCTGTTGCATAAGTGGTGGATGTTGGTGTTTGCAGGGTAACTGGGCTTTGTGTGACTATTTCTTGCAAAGTGGCGTTTAACGTTAGCGACTGTGTTTGAAGCTGAACGCCGGTTGCTGAGTCATTGACTAACACGTTACCTGTCAGTTCCGCAGTATCGCCATTATTGGTTAAATACGCTAGCTTTGCTGCGATAGATTGGCTTGCTTTACCTTGTTCATAGGCAGTGATTTTTGGCGCTAACAATTCCACATAATCTTGCCGCTGCTGAGTCTGCTGCTGTTGTGTATTGTGGTCTTTCTCTGGGTCTATTACATTGCTTATTGTTTTGGCAGAATAAAAATCAGCTTTATGCGTTTGCATGGTGAGGTGCAATTGTCCTGCGGTATTAAAGCGTTTAATGGTAACACCTGTGCTTCGGCTATCGGGCGAGACGTTTTGTTTGTCGAGCGTGTTTTTTCCTGTAGGTAAAAATTGATTCTGACTAATGCCGATAACGTAATAGGTGATAATAACGATGCTAATGGCAAGCGTTAGAATATTGCGAGTACGTTTTCTGCGTGTTTTTTTGATCATAATTAGGGTCGGATAATATTAAATCAAGCCTGTTTTGAAGTCTGTGTCGCTAAAAACGGTTTTATACTGGCATCAAATAAATCGTTTGCTTTTAATAGTACATCAGCGAGCTCTCTCACTGCACCGGCGCCGCCGCACTTGTTTGAAATCCAAGAGGCATGTTGTTTAACGACGTCATGACCATTGGCAACTGTGGTTCCAAAGCGGCATTGCATAATGGCGCTTAAGTCGGGCAAATCGTCACCCATATAAGCGGTTTGCTCAAGTGTTAAGCCGGTTTGTTTGAGTAATTCGTTTAGCGCAGTAATTTTATCTTCTCTGCCTTGTACAACGTGCTGAATAGAGAGCTCGCGAGCGCGACGACTCACAATGTTAGATTCGCGTCCGGTAATGATGGCGACAATAATACCTTGGTCTTGCAGCAGTTTAATACCGAGTCCGTCAAGAATACTAAAACATTTTAGCTCTTCGCCGTCATTGCCATAATACAGTTTGCCGTCGCTCAATACGCCGTCGACATCCAATGCTAGCAGCTTGATACCGCGCGCGCGTTCACGTATTTCTGGTGTAAGAGTGTTTTTGACTAGCGGCGTATCCATTATGCTAAACCTGCTTTGATAAGAGTGTGAATGTGAACGACCGCACAAGGCGTATTATCTTTATTGATGACAACGAGGGTTGAAATATTATTATCTTCCATAATGTTTAACGCTTCTGCGGCTAGCATATCAGGATGCACAGTTTTACAGTTGGCTGTCATTAATTGAGTGATGGCTGTGGTGTGGAGATCTTGACGTTTATCTAACGCTCTACGTAAGTCGCCATCAGTGAAGATGCCAGCCAATGTACCATTGCTATTAATAATGGTTGTCATACCCAAACCTTTTTGGGTGATTTCCATCAGGGCGTCACTCAGCAGTGTATTGGGGCTGACTTGTGGATAATCGCTTTGCATGACATCACTGACTTTTAACAGTAGTCGTCTACCCAGTGCACCACCAGGATGTGAAAAGGCAAAGTCTTCGGCACTAAAGCCGCGCGCTTCTAGAAGAGCAACGGCCAATGCATCACCCATAACTAATGTGGCTGTGGTGCTTGAGGTAGGCGCGAGTCCAAGAGGGCAAGCTTCTTCTTCAACTTGAACATCTAAATGGACATCGGCAGCCAGACTTAATGTTGATGATGAATTGCCGGTCATCGCAATTAATGGTGCGCCAATACGCTTGATGAGTGGCAGCAGAGTAATGACTTCATTGGTGGTGCCTGAGCCTGATAGGGCAATCACGACATCGCTACTGGTCAGCATGCCAAGATCGCCATGGCTGGCTTCACCGGGATGCATAAAGAAAGCGGGAGTGCCGGTGCTGGCCAATGTGGCGGCTATTTTGTTCGCAATATGGCCAGATTTCCCCATGCCAGTAACAACAACACGGCCAGTACAGGCGAGTAGGGTTTCACAGGCGGCGCTAAAGTGACTATCGATACGGCTATAAAGAGCTTCGATTGCCTGCTGTTCAAGGCGGACGGTGCGTTGTCCAGATTCGATAAATGCGTGTTTTGTCATCGGCTTCTGCTGCAATTCAAGAGTATTTGGCATGATTGTATTGACCATTATCCGTAACAGTTAAACAGCTATTGTAAATGGGTCGCCGCTGAGATGTCGTGCCTGTGCTCGTGATTAGTTGGCACCTGTGGAGCTTTAAGTGGCTGACTAAAAAATAACCAGAATAAAAGGTGTTAGCTATTATTGAGGATTATCACAGCATAATAGGCGATATAAGCAGCAATAAATAATAAGCCGATAACGCGGCCAATGCCTTGGCTGGTGTTGCTAACGCGTGTTTTGATCCACATGACAATAACTAGTGCTAAGGTCAGCAGCGTCATGGTGAGTAAATCGCGACTAATGACGGAAGATTCGAGTGAGGTGGTGGCGATAATACCCGGTAAAGCCATGACCGCTAATAAGTTGAGAATATTGGAGCCGATGATATTACCAATGGCTATGTCATGATGGCCTTTCAATGCGCTAGTCACTGAGGCAGCGAGTTCGGGAAGGCTGGTGCCTAATGCCACCACAGTCAGTCCTATTACCATGGGGCTAACGCCCATATATTCGGCCAAGGTTTTGGCCGATGATACGAGTAAATCGGCAAAGCCGAGTAGGGCAAGTAGGCCAATAACGAGCCACAATACCGACTTCCAGGCCGATAAGTCAGGAATATCGACCTCAATTTCGGCATCACTTTTGATACCGCTATCACTGAGAGCCTTAGACTGTTTGTTAACCTTGCGCGCGTGGCGAACCAGTATGATTGAGACCGGAATGGTAGAGCCAAGCAGAACCCAGCCTTCTATATGCGTGAGTTGGTAATCCCATAAGCAGATAGCCGCTAGCCCGGTGGCGGTTAACAGTAAGGGGACTTCTAGGCGCATTAGGCCGGCATTAATGGGGATTTTAGCGATTAATGCTGTCACGCCCAATACTAGGCCAATATTGGCAATGTTAGAGCCAATACCGTTACCGACGCCCATCGCAGGAATACCGTTCAATGCAGCATCGGCCGATACGATCATCTCGGGTGCAGAGGTGCCAAAGGCGACCACTGTGAGGCCAATCATCATGGGTGTCATGCCAGCATGTTTAGCGACTGAGGCGCTGCCGCTGACAAATAAATTAGCACTCCAAACCAGACCGATTAAGCCAATAATGAGAAATAGTAGAGCGAGAATGGGAAACGACATAAAGTTAAACACAGTTATCTTGAGTGGTCATGATTGAACGATGGCTTGGTTGTCAATACTATGAGCTAATCCGTACTCAAATATACTGCAAATTTGTCTGGTATTTTACCTTTGTGGTTTATCACTTAAGCATGAGAAAATAACCACTGTTATTTTACTCCAATCAATAGCTGACACCGTCGATGATTAAAGGCGCGACTATACAGTAGGGTCAAGTTATGCTCAATGCATGGTTGCGTTCTGATCAATGAGCCTCTTTCGTTAGGCGTCGTTGGTCGAAGCTTTGTTGAGGGTTTGTTAAAGGTTTAGCGGGGTGTATCCATGAGTGGGACTATCAGTTATGGGCGCTGTCATAACATTGCTGCAGTTCTTGTCTTGTGGCTTAGCAATAGATGATCAATAGATTGCCTATAAATTATCAATCCAGAATGAATAAAGGTAGAGTGTTTAATGATGCAGACTAAATGGATGATAGCAGCTGGCTTTGCTGCTAGTCGAAAATGCTTAATGTTGGCGTTATTGGTGTTCGGCAGTGCTTTTGCTAAAGCGGAGCCTGCAGAGCCGGTGTCGCAAGCGGCTTTGTCTGCTCAAGTAGAGTCGCCATCTGCCTACCAAGTTGTCGAAACGATTACCGTTCAATTACTGACGCTTATTGATGATGCTAAAACTTATGTCGATGAAGATGAAGAGCGATTTTTTACTGAGCTTGATATTTTGTTGCGACCCTTTATCGATTTTCGATCTTTTGCACGTGCAGTTATGGGCAGACACGCCAGCTCAAAAAAAATGGCTGCATTATCTGACACTGAAAGTGCCAAGTTAAATACTCAGATTGATCGTTTTAGTGAGATTTTTTTAAGTGCGTTAATTCAGACTTATGGCAAAGGTTTGTTGGCCTTTGATGGCGAAGAAATTGAAGTTGTTCCACCCGCGGCTAATGCGGATAAACCGCAATCCAAAAAGGTGGTTGTTAAACAGTTAATTTATGGCGACCGCAAAACGCCTTATGAAGTTCAGTACTCAATGCGTATTGATAGTGAGGGGCATTGGCGATTACGTAATATGGTTGTTGAGTCTATTAACTTAGGTAAAATTTATCGTAACCAATTTGATAACGCCTTTAAAGTTGCCGAAGGTGATATTGATCGTGTTATTGATGGTTGGATTGTCGCGGGCGCGCCAGAAGCAGCGGCAATGAAAAATTAAGGATTATTCAGCGATTACAGTTTTGATTCTGTTTGGATATTCAATAAAAATTATTACGTAAATTGATTGAGTCAATCATAGCAACAAAAAAATACAGCGCCACTAGGGTGCTTTAACAGAGAGTTAGACACATGCAAGAAGAAGTATCCCGATTGATACGCGAGCAAATAACGGTTGAGCATTTAAACGTTGAGATGGCCGGTAATCATTGTACCGTTACTGTTGTCAGTGTTGATTTTGAAGGGCTGTCGCCAGTAAAAAAACAACAGCGTATTTACCAATGTTTAAATGAAAAAATTGCCTCTGGTGAGATTCATGCCGTTAACATTCGCGCGCTCACTCCCTCGCAGTGGCAAGCCACTGTTTAATTAACACTGATAAGATAAATTTTAATGGATAAATTATTAATTAATGGCCCATCGCGCATCGATGGTGAAATCCGTATTTCAGGTTCTAAAAATTCGGCCCTGCCTATATTGGCGGCAAGTTTGCTGAGTAAGGGTGTGGTTAAAATTCGTAACCTGCCGCACTTAAATGATGTCACCACTATGATCGAATTGCTCAGCTGTTTGGGCGTCGATTTAATGATTGATGAGAAGTTAGGTGTTGAAATTGAATCCGCTACCATTGAAGAGTGTACTGCGCCTTATGAGTTGGTAAAAACCATGCGCGCCTCAATTTTAGTGTTAGGTCCGTTATTGGCGCGTTTAGGTAAGGCTAGAGTTTCATTTCCTGGTGGTTGTGCCATTGGTAGTCGACCTGTCGATTTACACTTACGTGGCTTCGAAGCTTTGGGTGCAACCGTTACGATTGATGGTGGCTATATAGAAGCGAAGGTTGATGGGCGTTTAAAAGGCGCGCATATCTTTATGGATAAGGTCACGGTGGGTGGCACAGAAAATATTTTGATGGCTGCAACCTTGGCTGAAGGCCAAACCATTATTGAAAATGCTGCCCGTGAGCCTGAGGTGGTTGATCTAACCAATTGCCTTATCGCTATGGGCGCAAAGATTACCGGCGTTGGCACTGACAAGTTGATTATTGATGGTGTCGAAGAGTTGTCGGGTTGTGATTATGCGGTAATGTCTGATCGTATTGAAGCGGGGACTTTTTTAGTAGCCGCAGCGGCGACGCGTGGCCGCATTAAGGTGAAGGATGTTGATCCGCAGTCATTAGAGGCCGTATTAGCTAAGTTAGAAGAAGCGGGCGCTAAGTTAGAAATAGGCGAAGATTGGATTAGCTTAGATATGGAAGGCCGCAAGCCTAAAGCTGTTGATATTCGTACGGCGCCGTATCCGGCTTTTCCCACCGATATGCAAGCGCAATTTACGGCAATGAACAGTGTTGCCGATGGTGTGAGTACGGTTGTCGAGACTATTTTTGAAAACCGTTTAATTCAAACGCATGAAATGAATCGAATGGGCGCTAAAATTCGTATTGAAGGGAATACAGCCATTGTAGAGGGCATTGAAATGCTAACGGCTGCGCCAGTTATGGCGTCTGATTTACGCGCGTCAGCCAGTCTGGTTATTGCGGGACTTTGCGCCACCGGCGCTACCTTGGTCGATCGTATTTACCATATAGATCGTGGTTACGAATGTATTGAAGAAAAAATGCAGTTGTTAGGTGCCAGCATTCGACGCGTGCCAGGGCGTTTAAGCCGAGAACAAAATCAAGATGAAGATGCTGAAGTCTAGAGCTTAAGCGTTAGCATTTAATGAGTCGTTATTAAAAACAACAGTTAAACCGTTATATAAAGAGATTGCATGATTACCATCGCCTTAACTAAAGGACGCATTTTAAAAGATACCCTGCCATTGTTGTCGGCAGCAGGTATTGTGCCTGAAGAAGATATATCGAAGAGTCGCAAATTGGTTTTTGCTACCAATCGCCCCGATGTGCAATTGTTAGTCCTGAGAGGGGCTGATGTGCTGACCTATATTCGCTATGGTGCGGCCGATATGGGTGTCGTAGGTAAAGATATGCTGATGGAAGACGGCGGTACTCAATTATATGAATTGCATGATCTTGGTATTGCTCGCTGCCGCCTAATGACGGCGATAAAAAAAGATCAGGCCGGTATCGCTTACCAGTCACGCATTAAAGTAGCGACTAAGTACGTTAATATTGCCCAGCGATATTATGCCGAGCAAGGGGTGCAAGCCGACATCATTAAACTCTATGGTGGTATGGAATTAGCCCCGATTATGGGCTTGGCCGATGAGATTGTCGATATTGTTGATACCGGCAAAACGCTTGTGGCCAACGGTTTAGAAGAGGCGAATTTTATTGCTGATATTAGTTCTCGCTTAGTGGCGAATAAGGCTTCAATGAAAGTGAAGCACGCAGAGCTTAAGGTTATAAGTGATGCTATTGCAGCGGCGGTTAGTGAGTGATGAAATCTAACGCTTCTACTCAGTTATTATCGGTGCGGCGCTTGTCTGCTAATGAAAGCAATTTTTCTGCCGATTTAACGACACTGACAGCTTGGTCTGCAGTGGCTGATCACGCGCTGGATGCCACGGTGCGTGATATTTTGGATCAGGTGCGCTCTCGTGGTGATTCTGCGCTGGTCGAATTTACGGCTAAATTTGATCGCTTTGCTGTTTCATCAATGGCTGAGCTAACGATTAATCGTGAAACTATTCAGCAGGCCTTAGTGGATATTGATCCTGCTATTCGTGAAGCCTTAGAGCAAGCGGCGCAAAGAATTGATGATTTTCATCAGCGACAAAAACAAGAATCTTGGCAGTACACTGATGACACCGGCACATTGCTTGGGCAAAAAGTAACGGCGCTTCAGCGTGTCGGTATTTATGTGCCGGGTGGTAAAGCGGCTTATCCTTCTAGCGTGTTGATGAATGCGATTCCTGCCAAAGTGGCGGGGGTAAAAGAAATTATTATGGTGACGCCTACGCCAGCGGGTGAGGTTAACCAAGCGGTATTGGCTGCGGCGGCTGTCGCAGGGGTTGATACTATTTTTAGTGTGGGGGGCGCTCAAGCGGTAGCGGCTTTGGCTTATGGTACGCAAAGCATTCCACGCGTTGATAAAATTGTTGGTCCAGGTAATCGCTTTGTCGCCTGTGCCAAAAAAATGGTCTTTGGTGATGTTGGCTTAGATATGCTGGCAGGGCCATCAGAAATTTTAGTGATATGCGATGGTAAAACCGATCCTGATTGGATAGCCATGGATTTATTTTCGCAGGCCGAGCACGATGAAGATGCGCAGGCATTATTGATTTCGCCAGATCCAGATTTTCTGGATGCCGTTGAAGCCAGCATGAATCAATTACTGCCGTCGTTAGAGCGTCGCGATATTATTGAGCGTTCGATTAATTCGCGGGCCGCGTTTATTTTGGTGGATGATTTAGCACAGGCAATGACGGTATCTAATGCCATTGCGCCTGAGCATCTTGAATTATCGGTTGATGATCCTGAGCAGTGGTTAGACGCTATTCAGCATGCAGGTGCTATCTTTATGGGTCGTCACACGCCAGAAGCCTTAGGGGATTACTGTGCGGGCCCCAATCATGTTTTGCCGACATCGACAACGGCGCGTTTTGCATCGCCGCTGGGTGTTTATGATTTTCAAAAGCGCAGTTCATTAATTCAATGTTCGCCGCAGTCTTCAGCGAATATCGGTCAAATAGCTTCTGTGTTAGCGCGCAGTGAATCACTGACTGCGCATGCGCGTTCCGCAGAACTTCGCGTAGCGGCAGAAGCCTTGCGAATAAATGCAGCGCAAAAGAAATCTTAATAAGCCGTTTTAAAAAAAGCAGTGTGTTATGAATAAATCGACTGATAATTCTTTATTATGGAGCCCATTAGTTAATGGGCTCGACCCCTATGTGCCTGGTGAGCAGCCAGCGACACAGGGGTTGGTTAAACTGAATACCAATGAAAGTCCTTATCCGCCATCACCTGCTGCATTAGCGGCTATAGCAGATGCCGCCGGTGAGAGTTTGCGTTTATATCCCGATCCTGAATCGTCACGCTTAAAAGCAGTGATTGCCGATTATTTTTCTGTGGCAGCTGATAATGTTTTTGTGGGCAATGGTTCAGATGAGGTTTTAGCGCACGCTTTTAATGCGTTTTTTCGACAAGATTTGCCAATATCATTTCCAGATTTAACCTATAGTTTTTACCCTGTGTACTGTCAGTTATACAATATTGAATACAATCTCATACCTTTAAATAAGCAGTTTGAGATTGATGTTGCCGATTATCAGTCTGCTAATGGCGGCATTATATTCCCTAATCCCAATGCGCCTACCGGTATTGGTTTGGCGCGACAAAGCATTATTGATTTGCTAGAGGCTAATCCCGATTCCGTAGTTATTGTTGACGAGGCCTATATTGATTTTTCACAGCCCTCGAATGCTGAAACCTCGTTAGAGAGTGTCGCCTCGGTGATTGATTTAACCCAGCAATATAACAATTTGTTAGTGGTGCATACCTTGTCTAAATCGCGCGCCTTTGCCGGTATGCGAGTGGGTTATGCAATAGGGCATCCGCATTTAATAAAGGGCCTTCAGCGGGTAAAGAATAGCTTTAACTCCTATCCCGTTGATCGCTTGGCAGAGGTCGCTGCCATTGCGAGCTTTCAGGATGAGCCTTACTTTCAATCGGTTAAGGATAAAGTTATAGCTAATCGGCAGTGTTTAGTTGATGGCTTGAGTGCGCTGAATTTTGATTGCCTGCCTTCATCGGCAAATTTTGTTTTAGTGAGGCATGACCAGCTCGATGCTAAACAGCTTGCCGAGCAATTACGCGAGCATAAGATTATTGTGCGCTATTTTGCGACACCGCGTATCGCGCAATTTATTCGTATCACGGTAGGTACTGAAGAGCAAAATCAGCTGTTGCTGGATGTGATAGCGACACTTCTGGCGAGATAATTTTTCGATATTTTCTGCTGATATAGGCTTTCTATCTTTGGCGAGTTAAGGTTGATCAATGTTTTTTCGGGGCTATCCTCGGATGGTCACCAAGTCATTATTAGCCTTTTTTAAATCACTCAGAGATTATTTATTAATCATTTTCAGTTCCATTTATCCTTATTGTTCAATAATTCAATAGCTTAATCGTCTAAAAATTATTATTTATATCCAATAAAAATATATTACGTCCCATACTTAATGTAGAACATTAAGTATGGGATTTAGTTACATGTATTCACTTCAAAAGCTCGAAATTGACTTATACTCCACCTCCTAATACCTCTATTAACTGATTGATTTATATAATAAAAATAGTACTCAACAGTGCTTGCATACCGCTCTCTGTCGCTCTATAGTGTATGAATGTGGCGTAAAGTGGTGATTTGTGGATATATCACGAGTTTTTCACCGTTAATTTGAGACATATTAAGCCGATGACTCCAGTCGGCTATTTTTTTCAGATAAGCCTAAGCACATTCAGATATTGAAATACCGTTGAGGAAGTAAATTGTTTAGAGGTGTGAATCCAATCAACATGGACGCCAAGGGCCGAATTGCGATGCCGAGCAAGTATCGTGATCGCCTTGTGGATGCCTGTGGGGGTCGATTGGTTGCCACGATTCATTTGCAAGTGAAATGTCTATTAATTTACCCATTACCGATATGGGAAGACATTGAGCAAGAAATTCAAGAACTTCCTACCTTAAAGCCTGAAGTCGGCCGCCTACAACGTTTGTTACTCGGTTATGCCTCTGATATTGATTTAGATGGCAGTGGTCGTCTGTTATTACCCGGCGCGTTAAGAGCGCATGCGGGTCTCGACAAAAAAGTGGTACTCGTCGGTCAAGGCAAAAAGCTGGAGCTTTGGAGTGAGTCTGCTTGGGATGCTGAGAGAGAAAGTGGTTTGGGTCAGGCGGCGGATCAACCGTTACCTGAAGAGCTCTTTACGATTTCGCTTTAATGGCGCCTAACGATACAAGTGAGTCCACAGCATTAACACATCAAGCTGTTTTAGATGTGGCAACGGTTGATGGTTGGTTTACAGATCCTGATGGGATTTATATCGACGGTACATTTGGTCGCGGTGGACATAGTCGGTTGTTGTTGGAGCGCTTATCAAGCAAGGGTCAGTTGTTAGTTGTTGATCGAGATCCTGAAGCGATAGTGGTTGCCGAGCAATTGGCCAAAGAGTTTAAGCAGGTCTCTGTTGCGCAAAGTGATTTTGCGCAAATGGAGCAATTAGTAATTGATCGACAATGGCAGGGCAAGGTCACGGGTATTTTGTTAGACCTTGGTGTTTCTTCGCCACAGTTAGATGCAGCCGAGCGCGGTTTTAGTTTTATGCGCGATGGCGAGTTAGATATGCGTATGGATCCTAATTCAGGTCAAAGCGCAGCGCAGTGGTTAGCCATTGCCGAAGTCGACGAAATACGCGATGTGTTGCGTAAATATGGCGAAGAGAAATTTGCAACACGCATTGCTAGAGCGATTGTTGAAGTGCGAGCTGAAACACCAATAACAACAACCCATCAGTTCGCAGCGATTATTGACAATGCTATGCCGTTTGTTGAGAAGGGCAAGCATCCAGCGACACGCAGTTTTCAGGGCGTGCGTATTCATATTAACCAAGAGCTTCAGCAACTCATAAGCTTCTTGGATGACAGTGTGGAGCTGCTTTGTCATGGCGGGCGTTTAGCGGTTATTAGCTTCCATTCATTGGAAGATCGTATCGTTAAGCGCTTTATTCGAGATCAGGTTAATGGTGATCGACCTCCGGCCTCTGTGCCGATTCGTGATGATGATTTGAATCGCCGTATGAAAATGGTTGTTAAGGCAGGCAAGGCAAGTGACGAAGAGGTTAAGGGTAACCCGCGTTCACGCAGTGCCATATTACGAGTCGCGGAGCGCTTGTAGTTATTGTTAGAAATCGAAAGAAAGATAGAAAGATAGATGGAAGCGCGTTAAACGCGTTGATAAAAAATCGAATCTGAGGGGATTCAAATACTAATGTCTGCGCTGAGCTTGTCACATCGACATCTTCGTATAGCCGCTTTGCTGCTATTTTTTGTAACGCTGTCTGCGCTGGCTGTAGTTCACACGTCTTTCAAAAACCGTCAGTTATTTATTGAGTTGCAAGCCTTGCAGCTTGAAGCCACTCAGCAAAAAATTAAGCTAGGCCGTTTGCTAATAGAAGAGAGTACTTGGTCTTCTTTAGCGGCTATCGAACATACGGCTAGTTCGCAACTCGCTATGACAGTTCCTCGTCCTGAGCAATTAGTGGTTGTCTCAACCTTAAGCCAGCAGGGTGAGCGCTGATGGCGAATAAGAATCGCTTTAATAAGTGGTCATGGCGAGTCTATCCTCTTTGGATTTTTTTGTTGGTCGCGCTGGTAGCGATTATTGTCCGTTTGGGTCAATTGCAGGTCACAGATAGCGAGCGCGGTCGTTTGTTTCTGCAGCAGCAGGGTGATGCGCGAGTATTGCGGACCGAAAAAATTCCAGCAAGTCGTGGTGAAATTGTTGATCGTAATGGCGAGTTGCTTGCCATTAGCACGCCGGTTAAATCAGTTTGGGTCAATCCATCATTGGTCGATAAAAGTGATACGGGTATTCAGCGCCTGGCCACTGCCGTTGCGATGAGCGAAAAAGCGGTTCGTAAAAGGCTATCAAGTAAAAGCCAATTTGTTTATTTAAAACGCCAGCTCGATCCACAAAAAGCCGATCGTATTCGGGATCTTGAGTTAGAGGGCGTGTTTTTTGAAACAGAATATAAACGCTTTTATCCTGCCGGTGAGGTGGCTTCGCATCTCGTTGGTTTTACCGGTGTTGATGAACATGGCCAAGAAGGTATTGAGCTATCGTATGACAGCCTCTTAACTGCCGAAGACGGCGTTAAGCAAGTGATGAAAAATGCTCATCACGACATTATTAAAGATATTAAGTTAGTGAAAGCGGCTACCGAAGGACAGCGTTTGGCGTTATCGATCGATATGCGATTGCAATATATTGCCTATCGAGAATTAAAAGCGGCAGTAGCGAGTTATAAAGCGAAATCCGGTTCGATGGTTATTCTTGATGTGCAGTCGGGTGAAGTGTTGGCGTTGGTGAACCAGCCCTCGTATAACGCTAACGATCGCAGTCAGTTGCTTCCTGAAAATATGCGCAATCGTGCATTAATTGATTTATTTGAGCCCGGCTCAACAGTGAAGCCTTTCACCATTATGGCGGCTCTGGAATCGGGTGATTTTGATGCCTCATCCATTATTGATACCACCAAAGGCTTTATTCGATTAAATGGCAATAGCGTTGTTGATATTAAGGATTATGGAGAGATTGATCTTGCGACAGTGCTGAGTAAATCGAGTAACGTCGGTACCAGTAAAATTGCATTGGATCTTGATATTGATCAAATGCAAAATTTGTTTGCACGTGCTGGGCTTGGCGAGTATTGCGCTACGGGTTTTCCGGGAGAGCAGGCAGGGTATTTACCTAATCATCCGCGTTGGAACGATATTCAAAAAGCTACCTTATCATTTGGTCATGGTCTATCGGTTAATACTGTGCAGTTGGCGCGTGCTTATGCTGTGATTGCCAATGATGGTATTAAGCATCCTGTGAGTTTGTTAAAACTCAGCGATAAAGAGCGCGCTGCAAGACAAGCTGGTCGTTCGGGTGATCGCGTAATTTCTGCCAGCGTGACGCGCGAAGTACGCGAGATGATGATAGGCGTTGTTGAAAAAGGCGGCACGGGTACGCAGGCGAAAATTCCTGGTTACAGTGTTGCAGGTAAAACAGGTACTGCTCATAAAGTGGGTGTTTCTGGTTATGAAGAGCGTCGCTATCGCGCCACTTTTGCTGGTATGGTTCCTGCCTCTTCGCCAAAATTAGTTGCGGTAGTGACTATTAACGACCCTCAGGGTGAAAAGTATTTTGGCGGTGAAATTACTGCGCCAGTATTTTCGCGCGTGATGCAATCAGCGTTGCGCCTAATGGATATTACGCCTGATCGTTTGCATGAATTAGGTGAGCAAGCTCCTGTTAACGCTACAGTGAACGCTGAGATAGTTTCAGCGCAACAGCATGGAAGCGTTTAATATGACCAGCTACTCGCCAGCGCGGGCTGTGTCGCATCGGCTCGAAGATTTACTCTCGGGCTTGTTGGCTGAAAACAGCTTGCCTGATGATTGTGCTAATACAGCCATTACAGGTATCGCGACCGATAGTCGTGAAGTTCTGCCTGGAGATTTATTTATTGCGCTAAACGGTTTAACCGTTGATGGTCGTACTTATATTAATGAGGCGATTGAGCGGGGTGCCGTTGCTGTTGTTGCTGAGGCCGATGAGTCGTTTTCTGCTCGTAACAAAGGAACGGTTGCGATTATTAGTTTGCAAAACCTCACTGAGCATTTGAGCAGAATTGCTGGCCGTTTTTATGGTGAGCCAACAGAAAATCTTACTGTGATTGGTGTGACTGGCACTAATGGTAAAACCAGTTGTAGTCATTTGATTGCGAGTCTTGCAACCACGGTTGGCCATAAAAGTGGTTTGATTGGCACTTTAGGTTATGGTGTCTACCAGCAGCAGGAGTTTGAATTACAACAAACTGGTTTTACGACTCCCGATGCTGTTCAGCTTCAGGCTTGCATGCAGAAGTTACAGGCCGACAGTTGCAATGTTATTGCTATGGAAGTCTCTTCGCATGCTTTAGCTCAGCATCGCGTTGATGCCATCCATTTTAATATTGCTGTGTTCACTAATTTATCGCACGACCATCTCGACTTTCATAAAAATATGGCTAGCTATGCGGCAGCCAAGCGTCGATTATTTTCTTTTGATGGTATTGATGCTGCGGTGATTAATGCCGATGATGAATTTGGTGAGCGTTTAGCTAAAGAGTTACGTTCGCATAGCAAGGTATTCACTTATTCAGTGAGTAACACGCAGGCCGATATCTTTACGCAAAATACCCGTTATTCATTAAATTCAATTTCTAGTGATGTGGTCTCTCCTTGGGGGCGTGCCACTATAACGATGCCACTTATTGGTGAGTTTAATTTAAGTAATGCGTTAGCAGCACTCACCGCATTGCTCGCTTCTGGTGGTGACTTTGATGCGTTAATAGCGGCCACTAGTGAAGTGACTGCGGTTAAAGGGCGAATGGAAATTGTCAGTGATTCGTTTTCTCAAGCAATCGATAATAAAACCGTTGTGGTTGATTACGCGCATACCCCGCAAGCCTTAGAGCTAGCGTTAGCGGCTTTGCGATCGCATACCAACGGACAGTTATGGTGTGTTTTTGGTTGCGGTGGCGATCGTGATAATGATAAGCGAGCGGCTATGGGTCGTATCGCTAAAAATTTAGCAGACAGTGTTGTTATTACTTCTGATAATCCTCGCAGTGAGCCAGCGGCACAAATTATTGATGATATTTTACTTGGCATTGACGATATGCATGACGTCAATGTTGAGCCTGATCGTGCCGCCGCTATTGCCTTTGCCATTGAGCAAGCAGAGGCTGGCGATTTAATTTTAGTGGCAGGTAAGGGCCATGAACAATTTCAAATTATCGGTGCTTCGAAATTACCGTTCAGTGATGCCGATGTCGTGCGTGAATGTCTTTCTCGTGAGCTTCATGAGGATTGCCAGTCATGATGAGTGGAATTGATCTGCAGATGTTAGCCGCTGCTAATGATGGCGTGTTGACTGGCGAGAATGCGGCGGTCACTGGCATTTGTATCGATAGTCGTAAAGTCGTTAATGGCGATGTTTTTGTTGCTTTAACCGGCACTCAATTAGATGGTCATGAATATGTTGCCAGCGCTGCCAAGCGGGGTGCGGTGGCAGCCATTGTCGAAAAAATTCAAGATATTCCACTGCCACAAATTGTCGTGGCTAATTCTTTATATGCTTTAGGTGTTATCGCGAAAGTGAATCGCGACGCTTATAAAGGTAAGGTCGTTGCGATTACAGGGAGTTCGGGAAAAACCAGCTGTAAAAATATGCTGGCCGCTATTCTCGAGCAAGTGGGTACTGTCTGCGCCACGCATGGCAACTTTAATAATGAAATTGGCTTGCCGTTAACTGTGCAACGCCTTAATGAAAGTCACGATTACGCCGTATTAGAAATGGGTGCGGCAAAATCAGGTGATATTAGTTATTTAGTCGGTATTGGTCAGCCACATATCAGCGCCATAACCAATATTAATGAAGCGCATATAGGTGGTTTTGGCAGTATCGAAAATACCGCTAAAACAAAAGCTGAAATTTATAAAGACTTACCCGCAGAGGGTTGGGCTGTAATTAATCGAGATGATGTTTTTGCGGCTGATTGGCGTGAAAGTTTATCACCTCAAGCGGCGCAGGGACGACTGATTGAATGCGCTTTAACGGATAGCTATGCCAATGTTTATGCGAGTGATATTACGCAGAATATTGATGGCTTAAGTTTTAATGCCAACATTCGACTTGATAATACGACCAGCGTTTTGCCAATAAAGATGAATTTTTTAGGTATCCATAATGTGCGCAACGCCTTAATGGCTGTCGCTATGGCCAAAGCCTTAGACGTAAGTGATGTCGATATTATTCAAGGTTTGGCTGCTGTTGCTCCTGAGAAAGGAAGGCTGTGTCGCGTAGCGGGCGAGAACGATTTACAAATATTAGATGATAGTTATAACGCCAATCCGCAGTCCATGTATGCGGCTATTGATGTATTGGTATCTTTTAGTGGCTCAGAAAAAAAGAGTATTGCTGTGTTAGGTGACATGGCTGAGTTGGGCCCAGGTGCTGCGGCCATGCATTTTAATGTTGGTCAGTATGCTGCGCTTGCAGGTATTGATTGCATTTATGTGATAGGTGAATTTGCTGCGCAAACATTGGCTGGTTTTAATCAGCAGTCAGATGACGAAGTATCGAACTTAACATTAGAAGTATCGAACTTAACATTAGAAGTATCGAACTCAGCATCAGAAGCAGCGAGCTCATCGTTATTGGCACAATTATTTAATAGTCAGGATGAATTAATTGCGCAGTTATTATCGCGCGAATGCGAATCATCTGTGGTTTTAGTGAAAGGTTCTCGAAGTGCGGCAATGGAATATGTCGTTTCAGCATTGAATGCCAATGCTGATGCTGTCCATTTAGCGCAAACAGGAGAGAAATAAGTATATGTTAATTTTATTATCTGAATACTTGCAGCAATACATTAGTGCTTTCGCAGTATTTCAGTATTTAAGTTTACGCGGCATATTAAGCGTGATGACGGCAATTATTTTTTCTTTAATGGTTGGCCCTTGGGTTATTCGTAAGTTGAATTACCATCAGGTAGGGCAAAGTATTCGTGATGATGGCCCGCAAACGCATTTGGTTAAAGCGGGCACACCAACTATGGGCGGCGCGCTGATTTTGTTGAGTATTTGTATGAGTACTCTGTTGTGGTCTGACCTTAGCAATCGTTATATTCAGGCGGTATTGGCGGTCACACTGATGTTTGGCACCATAGGTTGGGTTGATGACTACCGCAAAGTGATTGAAAAAAATTCTAAAGGCTTGGCTGCTAAGTGGAAATATTTTTGGCAGTCAGCCGCCGCCATGACAGTGGTCTCTACGCTGTACTTTACCTCGACATTGCCTGCCGAAACACAATTAATTGTGCCTTTTTTCAAAGACTTTATGTTTGATTTAGGCTGGCTCTATTTAGTGTTGGGTTACTTAGTGATTGTTGGTTCCAGCAATGCCGTTAATCTAACCGATGGGCTTGATGGACTCGCTATTCTTCCTACTGTGCTTGTTGGTTCGGCGTTAGGCATTATTGCTTATCTAGCTGGGCATGCTGAGTTTTCGCGTTATTTACATATTCCTTATATCCCTGGTGCCGGTGAGTTAGTTATTTACTGCGGCGCACTTGGTGGTGCAGGTTTGGGTTTTCTTTGGTTTAACACCTATCCCGCGCAAGTATTTATGGGGGATGTTGGCGCTTTAGCCCTAGGTGCTGCGCTGGGCGTTATAGCCTTAATTACCCGACATGAAGTGGTGTTTTTTATTATGGCGGGAATTTTTGTTGCCGAAACACTCTCCGTTATTTTGCAGGTGGCTTCGTTTAAGTTAACCGGTAAACGTATTTTTATGATGGCGCCTTTGCACCATCATTTTGAATTAAAAGGCTGGCCAGAGCCGCGCGTGATTGTCCGATTTTGGATTGTCACTGTGATGCTGGTGTTATTTGGTTTAGCGACGCTCAAGCTGCGCTAGGGCGGTATTTCTATGTTTGCTCATCAAGCCAATATAGAAAATGACAGTTTTATTATTAATGAATGTACTACTAAATGTATTACTAAAAGAAGCTTAATGAATTTAATCCAAACAGATAAAAGGCGTTTAATTGTGGGGCTGGGCATTACCGGCACATCCTGCATGCGTCATTTTTTGGGTTTAGGTTTATCCTTTAGTGTTCTAGATACGCGTGAGCAGCCGCCAGAAATTGAAGCGCTGCTAAAAGAATTCCCTCATGTCGATATTCGCTTTGGTGCTGGCCATGAAGCCTGGGTTGATGACGCAAATGAAATTTATATTAGTCCTGGTATTTCAAAAGATGATCCTTTGTTTGCAACGGCGATTGCGCGTGGCGCTTTAATTAGTGGTGATATCGATTTATTTGCTGGCCTTGTCACTGCGCCAGTTATTGCCATTAGCGGCTCTAATGCAAAAAGCACTGTAACAACGTTAGTAGGTAAAATGGCGGAGTGTGCTGAAATTAATGCCGGTGTTGGTGGCAATTTAGGCGAGCCGGCCTTGGATTTGTTATCAGCTAACCGTGAAGCGTATGTGCTTGAGTTATCCAGTTTTCAGCTAGAGCGTTGCTCCGATTTGCAACCTAAAGTGGCCTGTTTGTTAAACGTGAGTGCCGATCATATGGATAGGCATCAGACCATGATGGCTTATCATCAAGCTAAGCAACGCGTTTACCGTGGTGCGCAGCATATTGTTTTTAATCGCCATGATCATTTAACAGCGCCACTAAGAACCGTTGATGTTTCAATAAAAAGCTTTGGTTTGGATGTACCTGATTTAGGCCAGTTCGGCGTTAAAGAAATTAAAGGCGTTCGTTCTTTAGTGAAGGGTTTTGAATCACTAATGCCAGTGTCTGATATTCCTTTAATCGGTGATCATCATATTTTAAACACCTTGGCTGCACTGGCTATTGGCGATGCAGCGGGTTTCCCGTTAGCGGCCATGCAACAGGCCATTAAGCAGTTTAAGGGTTTGCCGCATCGCTGTGAGTGGGTAGGTGAGGTTAACGGCGTTCGTTATATCAATGATTCCAAAGCGACGAATGTAGGTGCAACCGTTGCGGCACTTAAAGGTTTGTCTTCTTCGGTTAATGGCAATATCGTTTTAATTGCAGGTGGCCAAACGAAAGGTGCAGATTTTTCAGCATTAATCACTGCCTTAAAGCCGTTGTCATGTAAATTGATTTTGTTAGGCGAGGGTGCAGATGCTATTGCTAATTTAGCGTCAAATCAGCATGAAGTGTTACGTGCCGATAGTCTCGAGCAAGCCGTAAGTATTGCAGCATCGAATAGTCATGCTGGCGATCTTGTATTGCTATCACCGGCCTGTGCCAGTTTTGATATGTTTAGCGGTTTTGAGCAACGTGGCAATATTTTTAAAGCAGCCGTTGCAGAGTTAGCCATCAATCAGCGGGAGGCGCAACAATAATGCCTCGGCTTTCACCGACAAACTTGGGCGCTAACGTGCCTTCTATCGATTTTATTTTATTAGCATGTGTGTGCGCATTAGTGTCACTGGGTCTCGTGATGATTTGCTCTGCGTCAATGGATTATGCCAGCGAGCGCTATGGTGATGCTTTATTTCATACGCGTCGTCATTTGGTTTATATCGTGATTGCCTCTATAGCGGCAGTTATAGCTTTTAAAACGCCATTGTCGGTATGGGAAAAAAGCGGCCCTTATTTATTAATCGCAAGCTTTGTCATATTAAGTTTAATTTTAATTCCTGGTTTTGGTCGGTCAGCTAATGGCGCGACACGCTGGTTGGCATTGGGGCCGTTTACTTTGCAGGGGTCAGAGGTTGCGAAGCTTGGCGTTATTGTCTATCTCGGTAATTATTTAGTGCGTCAGCATGATTTGGTTAGAGGTCATTTGTTAGGCTTTATCATCCCGTTTCTTATTATGTCAGTCTTTGTGACCTTGCTCATTCTTGAGCCTGATTTTGGTGCTGTGGTTGTATTGTCAGGCGCTGCACTGGGTATGCTTTTTCTGGGTGGGGCTCGTGTTTGGGAGTTCTGTCTTTCGTCTATTGGCTTGGCTATTTTTGGATTTTTCGTTATTAGCTCTTCTGATTATAGGATGCAGCGGCTTTATGCTTATCTTGATCCATGGGCGGACCAATTTGGTGAAGGTTATCAGTTAACGCAATCGTTAATCGCTTTTGGTCGTGGTGATTGGTTTGGTCTTGGTTTAGGTAATAGCATTCAAAAATTGTTTTATTTGCCTGAAGCACATACCGACTTTGTTTTTGCCATCATGGCAGAAGAGTTAGGTTTTGTCGGCTGCTTGGCGGCTTTATTTATTTATGTGGTTTTTATTGGTCGCATTTTAGTGATAGCAAGAAAAGCTGAATCTATGGGTAGAGCCTTTGGAGCCTATGTGGCTTATGGTGTGGCTTTAGTTTTTTCAGCGCAGCTAATTATTAATGTTAGTGTCAATATTGGTTTGTTGCCGACAAAAGGTTTGACCTTGCCATTTTTAAGTTATGGCGGCAGTAGTTTATTAGTTAGCTGCGTGCTGGCAGCTTTGATTATGCGTATTCATCGCGAATTAATGTTTGAAGAAGCGGATGCCTCGGTTAAAAAATACGGTGTGCGTGGTACTCGTGATTTATTAACTGATCTTCAATCGACAACAAAGCGTTCACGACGAGCGGCGGGGGGAATGCATGCATAACGATGCCATACATCCTATCGCTAATAAACGAGAGTCAAATGCTCAGCGTAAAACTGTCATGATTGCTGCTGGCGGCACTGGCGGACATGTCTTTCCAGCGCTAGCCGTGGCGCAAGGCTTGCGCGCGATTGATTTAGATGTTGTTTGGCTTGGAACACGTAAAGGCATTGAGTCAAAAATTGTGCCGGAAAATAAATTTGTGATTCACTTTGTTAATGTCGCTGGCGTACGCGGTAAAAATTTACTGTCGTGGATTAAAGCGCCTATTTTATTACTTGCGGCAGTAATGAGCACCATTTCAATTATCCGTAAGACTAAACCTTGCTGTGTATTAGGTATGGGTGGTTTTGCATCTGCCGCAGCGGGTGTTGCTGCTTTTGTTTGCCGAGTGCCATTAATCTTACAAGAGCAAAATTCGATTCCTGGTACCACTAATCGATTATTGGCGCCCATAGCCACTAAGATTTTTACCGGTTTTCCTGCTGCTTTTAACACTAACGCTAAAACTCATTTTTCTGGCAATCCACTGCGTGCTGCGCTTTATCAAATCGATGAGCCTAGTGTGCGTATGGCTGCGAATACAGCGCCTTTACGATTGTTAATTTTAGGCGGAAGTCTTGGTGCGCATGCATTAAATTGTGTATTGCCAGAGGCGTTAGCGCAATTGCGCAGTAATAATACTTCTTTTAACGATATTACTGTGGTGCATCAAACCGGTGTCAATGATGTTGAAGCGGTTCAGCGTCAATATGTATTAGCCGGTATTGATGCAACGGTTAGTGCATTTATTGCAGATATGTCTCAAGCCTATAGTGCCGCCGATTTAGTGATAGCGCGTTCGGGAGCATTAACGGTGACCGAATTAGCCGCTGCGGGCGTGGCTTCGCTATTAATACCTTATCCCTATGCGACCGATGATCACCAAACAGCGAATGCTCAGTGGTTAGTGGATATTGGTGCTGCGACATTAGTGCATCAAGCTGATTTTTCTGTAGATAAAGCGTGTCATTTATTAGATGCATTATTGCAAGATCGCAAAGCCTTATTGAATAAAGCGCAGCAAGCACGTTCGCTAGCTACTCCTTCTGCCACGCAGATTATTGTTAACGCTTGTCAGGAGTTTTCCTATGTCTAGCAGTACTTTCTTTGTGCCTGAAATGCGCCGTATAGAAAAAATCCACTTTGTCGGTATTGGTGGTGCCGGTATGTGTGGTATCGCTGAGGTTTTATTGAATCAGGGATACCGTGTCAGTGGCTCTGATGTTCAGGCTTCACACACTACGGACCGTTTAGCCGAGTTGGGTGTAGAGATTTTTATTGGTCACGCCGTCGACAATATTAAAACGGCCAATGTGCTGGTGGTATCAACCGCTATTAGTGAATCCAATATTGAATTGTGCGCCGCTCAAGCAGCGCATTTACCCATAGTGCCTCGCGCAGAAATGTTAGCTGAATTAATGCGTTACCGTCATGGTATTGCGATTGCAGGGACACACGGTAAAACCACAACAACCAGTTTGCTTGCTTCTATTTTTGGCGAAGCAGGTTTAGGGCCTACTTTTATTATTGGTGGCTTACTCAATAGCGCTAATGCTAATGCACAGTTAGGCCATGGCCGTTACTTAATTGCTGAGGCGGATGAAAGCGATGCATCGTTTTTGCATTTGCAGCCTATGGTTTCGGTGGTTACTAATATCGATGCCGATCATATGTCGACTTACGGCGGCGACTTTTCAAAGTTAACAGCGACCTTTGTTGATTTTATTCATAACCTTCCTTTTTATGGCTTAGCGGTTGTCTGTATTGATGATGAAAATATTAAAAATTTAATCGCCGATTTTCATCGTCCGGTAATTACTTATGGCTTTGATGCCAATGCTGATTATCGTATTAGTGATTATCGCTGTGAAGGTTTAAAGGCTTGTTTCTTATTGCATTACAACGACGCCGATGGTCCTGTGCAGGTCACATTAAATACGCCGGGTGTGCATAACGCATTAAATGCAACGGCAGCATTTGCCGTGGCTATAGATGAAGAAATAGAGCAAAACGTTATTTTAAAAGCCTTAGATAATTTTAAAGGGGTTGGTCGACGCTTTGAAATTGCTGGCAAGCTTTCAATGAATCAAGGCGACATAACCTTAGTGGATGACTATGGCCATCATCCGACAGAAGTGGCAGCAACTATTGCTGCGGCCCGTGGAAGTTGGCCTGACAAGCGTTTGGTTATGATTTATCAACCGCATCGTTATAGCCGCACGCATGATCTCTATGATGATTTTGTACGCGTATTGTCGACCGTTGATGTATTGGTGTTACTGGATGTTTATTCGGCCGGAGAAGACATTATTGCGGGTGCTGATAGCCGCAGTTTGTCAGGCAGTATTCGTCAGCGCGGTAAGGTTGATCCTATCTATGTTGAGGATAGAGCAGAATTGTTTGATGTATTGCAAGGATTACTTGTTGCCGATGACATTCTCATTACTCAGGGTGCCGGCGATGTGGGTAAATTATCTAAAGAAATTAGCAGTCATCAATTTTTGACAAAGACGGTATAGAGAAAGCGATTAATGGCAACGATATCTTCTAACGATACAGCAAAAAATAACGCGGTTGATGCGCTAAAAATCAACGGTCGCGTTGCTGTGTTAATGGGTGGCAATGCAGCTGAGCGTGAGGTGTCATTGGCTAGCGGTAACGCCGTGATTGCTAGCTTGACGTCTATGGGCGTTGATGTTGTTGCTATAGATACAGCGGGCGATGTGATTGCTGATTTGCAAGCGGCAAAGCCGAATTTTGCTTTTATTGCTTTGCATGGGAAAGGCGGTGAAGACGGCACCATGCAAGCCTTGTTAGAAAAAATGAATATTCCTTACAGTGGTAGTCGAGTGCTGGGATCAGCATTGGCGATGGATAAAGTGCGGTCTAAAAATATATGGCGCGGATTGTCGTTACCGACACCGGCCTTTGCCTGCTTAGATGCGACGAGTGATTTTGATGCAGTGCTTACGACCTTAGGCGGCACAGCTTTTGTTAAGCCTGCTGATGAAGGCTCAAGTATTGGTATGTCATTAGTTAAAACCGCAGAGGAATTGCAAGAGGCTTATCTGTCAACCGCAGAGTCTGGCGTTACTATTTTTGCAGAGCAGTGGATAGACGGACCAGAATATACCGTAACGGTTCTTGAAGGTTATACGTTGCCATCGATTTGTATTGCGACTCAGCGTGAATTTTATAATTTTGAAGCAAAATATCAGGATGATGATACGCAGTTTTTTATTCCCAGTGGTTTGAATACTGAAGAAGAGGTTTTTTTACAGCAACTGTCGAAAGACGCTTTTTATTCACTGGGTTGTAGTGGCTGGGGTCGTGTTGATTTTATGCGTGATAAAAACAGTGGTCAGTTTTATTTGCTTGAAGTGAATACGGTGCCGGGTTTAACCGATCATAGTTTGGTGCCTATGTCGGCAGCGGCGGCGGGCCTAAGTTTTAATGCGCTTATAGCTAATATTATTCATTTGTCGGTAGCGTCATAGTCATGAACTTGAATGCGCAATTAGCCACCACTAGCAAGCGACGCGTGTCACGCAGCCGAAAGGGCGCAACGCGAGCGGGTCAAAAAAGTAATGTAAAAGCCACTGGCTTACTGTGGTTAAAACGCAGCGTGTTACTCATTGCATTATCGGTAGTGTCATTTTCACTGATAACTGCAGTTGATAAGTTGCAATCAGTACCAGTAGATGAAGTGGTTTTAACCGGTTATACCGGTGGTCATACGGGTGTTGGTGCGAGCAAGGATGAGTTGTTAGCGCTGGTGGATAAGCAGCTGGATAAAGGCTTTTGGCAATTAGATTTATTGCAGTTGAAAGCCAATCTTGAAAGTCATCCTTGGGTGCGTCAAGCGGTTATTCGTCGACAGTGGCCGAATCAATTGGTGATTGGTATTGATGAGTATGTGGCGGTAGCCCGCTGGAATGAACGCTATTTATTATCGGCGACCGGTGATGTGTTTATGCCATCAAAAATAGCCGCATTTACTCACTTGCCGCGTTTAAAAGTAGAGTCGCTGCGCATTGATAAACAAGAACGACCAAGCCGAGAAACTATTAAACAGGCAGTTAGCGGGTTTAATCAATTTCAAAAGCCATTGACTCATTATGGATTGTCAGTGGTTGAACAAACGCAATTGCTTGATGGCGATTTTTTATTGCTGCTGAGTAACGGACTAACGTTAATGCTAGGTGCGGATCAAGTCACTCATCGCTTCGATCGTTTTTTAGCGTTATTGGATGGTGAGTTAATTGATAAGTTAGATGATATTGAAGCGATTGATTTACGTTATATGAATGGCTTGTCGGTTCGTTGGCGTGATGCGATAGAGCTAGCTCAAGTTGAAGTTACTTCATCATTATTAAGATAAGTGTTTAAGGCGAAAGTAATGAATGTGAAAAACCGGAGATTACAAAATGTCTAATCTACCTGTGGGAAAAATGATTGTTGGGCTGGATATTGGCACCTCTAAAGTTGTTGCCATTGTTGGCGAGCAAAACGATGAAGGTGATATTGAAATAATAGGTATCGGTTCGCACCCTTCAAATGGTTTGAAAAAAGGGGTGGTCGTTAATATTGAATCAACAGTGCAATCGATTCAGCGAGCGATTGAAGAAGCCGAGTTAATGGCCGGCTGCGAGATTCATTCGGTTTATGCGGGTATTGCCGGTAATCATATTCGTAGTTTGAATTCACATGGCATTGTCGCTATTAGAGAGCGCGAAGTAATGCCTGCCGATGTGGAGCGCGTTATTGATGCGGCCCGTGCGGTCGCCATTCCTGCAGATCAAAAAATATTACATGTATTGCCGCAGGAATACGTGATTGATACACAGGAAGGCGTAAAAGAGCCTTTAGGTATGTCGGGTGTACGTTTAGAAGCGAAGGTGCACTTAGTGACATGCGCAGTTAATGCAGCACAAAATATTGAAAAGTGTATTCAACGCTGCGGCTTAGTGGTTGAAGATGTAATTTTGGAACAGCTGGCTTCTAGCTATGCCGTATTAACCGATGATGAGCGCGAGCTCGGTGTTTGTATTGTCGATATTGGCGGCGGCACCAGTGATATTGCTGTGTTTACTGAGGGTTCGATTCGACACACGGCCAATATTCCTATTGCCGGTGATCAAGTGACTAACGATATCGCTATGGCATTACGTACGCCAACACAATATGCCGAAGATATTAAAATTAAATACGCTTGTGCATTAACACAGTTAGCCGGTTTAGACGAAACAATAAAAGTACCTAGCGTCGGTGACCGACCGCCAAGAGATTTATCTCGTCAGGCACTGGCCGAAGTGGTTGAGCCTCGTTATGACGAGCTATTTACTTTGGTTCAAGCAGAGTTGCGTCGCAGTGGTTTTGAAGACTTGATTGCGGCAGGTATTGTTTTAACCGGTGGTACTTCCAAAATGCACGGTGTTGTTGAACTGGCTGAAGAAATTTTTCATGTGCCGGTGCGCTTGGGTTCACCGATGGGCGCATTTGGTTTGCAAGATGTTACTGATAATCCGATTCACGCTACAGGCGTTGGCTTATTGCATTACGGTTTTAAAGAGCAAAACAATTTACAGCAATCGGCGGCAGCGAGTGCCAATAATGGGCTGGTCGGTCGAGTGAAATCTTGGTTACAAAATTATTTTTGATTTTAAATTTTTAACACGATTTTTATTTTATATAGTTTTTTAATTTTTAAAGTTTTAACTTCCTGAGGGGGAAATTATCATGTTTGAACTAGTAGACAATGTTCCACAAAATGCAGTCATAAAAGTTATTGGTGTTGGCGGCGGCGGCGGTAATGCAGTTAAGCATATGATTGCGAATAATATTGATGGTGTAGAATTTGTGTGTGCTAACACAGACGCTCAGGCGTTGACAGATATGGCAGCCAATACTGTGTTGCAACTTGGCGGCACAATTACAAAAGGTTTGGGTGCGGGTGCCAATCCTGATGTGGGTCGTCAAGCAGCATTAGAAGATAGAGAGCGTATTGCTGAAGTGATTGGCGGTGCTGATATGGTGTTTATTACTGCCGGAATGGGTGGCGGTACTGGCACAGGTGGTGCGCCGATTATTGCTGAAGTAGCAAAAGAAATGGGCATCTTAACGGTTGCTGTTGTTACTCGTCCGTTTAAGTTTGAAGGTAAGAAAAGAAAAATGCATGCCGAGGAAGGTATTCTTGAACTTCAACAGCATGTTGATTCGTTAATTACCATACCTAATGAAAAATTACTCGCTGTTATGGGTAAAAACACGAGTCTTCTTGACGCATTTAAATCAGCAAATGATGTGTTACTAGGCGCAGTTCAAGGTATTGCTGATTTGATTATCCGCCCAGGTATGATCAACGTCGATTTCGCCGATGTACGAACGGTGATGTCTGAAATGGGCATGGCGATGATGGGTACCGGTATTTCAAGTGGTGATTCAAGAGCGCGCGAAGCGGCTGAAGCAGCTATTCGAAGCCCCTTGTTAGAAGACGTTAACCTTCAAGGTGCGCGTGGCATTTTGGTAAATATTACCGCGGGCATGGACCTTTCTTTAGGTGAGTTTGCCGAAGTAGGCGAGACTATTGAAGAATTTGCTTCTGATAACGCGACTGTAGTTGTAGGTACTGTTATCGATCCTGATATGACGGATGAGTTGAAAGTGACAGTGGTAGCAACAGGTTTGGGCGATACAGCGACAGAAACACCGGTTCGCTTGGTGAATACAGGTCGTCCAAATTCAGGTGGAAGACCTGATTACGACAATTATGATATGCCAACAACGATGCGTCGCAAATCAGCGCCTGTTGAGCCAACACGCTCAACGCGATCTGCAGAAGAGCCAGTTGCAAGCCAATCGGGTACTTCTACAACGGCTGCAGCATCAACTGCGTCATCATCAGCAGCAAGTAAAAATATGGAAATGCTTGATATTCCTGCCTTTTTACGTCGTCAGGCCAATTAAAGGCACCTGTTAGGCTCAGTATTCTCGTAAGATTGGGTGCGGACGTTAGTAGTGACTACCATTTTGCCAACTAGTAAATGGCAAATTGTTCTGCTAGGATCCGCGGCCCAAATCGACGAGTAGTATGTTTGGTTTTTTGTTAAGTAGCGCTATGTATTTGGAAAGTTTTTTAGCGATACTGGTTAAATATTAAACAAATACTCGTTATATGGACTTAAGTTGACATCAACTGGTCATAATCCAGCTAAATTGAACTTCAAAATTTGATTTAACTGAGTATATTGCCATTCTGTTGAAAGCTTGAAAAAAAGACCGAGAATAAAGGTGAGCCATGATTAGACAAAGAACATTGCGAAATAGTATCCGTGCCACAGGCGTTGGCCTGCATACGGGTAAAAAAGTGTATCTCACTCTGCGTCCTGCGCCGATTGATACAGGCATTGTTTTTCGTCGCGTTGATCTCGATCCGGTTGTTGAAATTCTCGCCCAAGCCAAAAATGTTGGCGACACGACATTATCAACCACCCTTGTTAAGGGTGATGTCCGCATTTCTACCGTTGAGCATCTACTTTCAGCGATGGCGGGTCTTGGTATTGATAACGCTTACGTTGAAATGAATGCGTCTGAAGTGCCGATTATGGATGGCAGTGCAGGCCCATTTGTCTTCTTACTACAATCTGCCGGTATTGAAGAGCAAGCCGCTGCTAAGAAGTTTATTCGTATTAAACGTGAAGTAAGACTTGATGATGGCGATAAATTTGCCAGCTTTTTACCTCGCAATGGCTTTAAAGTCAGCTTTTCTATCGATTTTGATCATCCTGTCTTCCGTGGCCGTCCAGCCATTGCAGAAGTCGATTTCTGTTCAACCTCTTTTGTTCGTGAAGTCAGCCGTGCACGTACGTTCGGCTTTATGCACGATATGGAAAATTTGCGTTCACAAGGTTTAGCGCAAGGTGGCAGTGTTGATAATGCGATTGTGGTTGATGACTTCCGTATTGTGAATGAAGATGGCTTACGCTACGAAGATGAGTTTGTGCGTCACAAAGTACTTGATGCGATTGGTGATTTATATTTACTCGGTAATAGCCTAATTGGTGAATTCAAAGCCCATAAATCGGGTCATGCGCTTAACAATATGTTGCTTCGTGAGCTTATTGCTCAACCTGATGCTTGGGAAGTAGTGACTTTCGAAGATTCAGAAAAAGCGCCTATTTCGTTTTCATCGCCTCTAATGGCGGTGTAATTCAGTATTTGAAAGACCCTGGCCAGTATCTGTACAGGTTTTAATTTATTGCTGATACTTTTACGGCTGTATTTAAAATAAAAGCTATAAATAATAAAGACTTACAGGTTTTTTGGTATCAAATTTTTCGTCCATAGATTGCTGATAGCGCTTATTAGGCAGCTCATTTTTTCCATTTCTGTTTGATTTCTATTTAATTTTCATAAATCCAATTATGAATAATGACGCAAAGTGCGTAAAATGCGCCACTGTTTTTACGCTATCGACTTAAATTAAAGATAACGATTATTTATCATTATTGATTAGTTTGTTTGGAACGTTTTAATGAAGCTCATATTTCTCCCTAGGCGTGTTAGTCAGTCTCTTACGCTGGACACATCAAAATCAACTCATCAGTTTATGCTGATGGGTTTTTTATTGTTGCCGTTTGTTTTGGGCGGTTTGAGTTTTTGGATTTACTCTTCGAGCCTTAAGCAGGCCTCTGAAACACAGTTGATGGATCAATGGCAGCAAGAATTAGCCCGACAAGCCGCGAATGTAGAGCAAACCCAGCAACGAGTGGGTGATGAGTTATCGGCCATGACGGCAAAAGTAGCCGAGCTTCAGGCCAGGTTAATGCGACTCGATGCATTGGGTGAGCAAGTAACTCAAGTAGCTCAGCTAGATAATGGTGAATTTGACTTTAGTCGAAGACCGGCAGTGGGTGGTCCTGAATTAGTCAGTGATACCTATCCGGTAGCGCTGAGCGTCTTAGATAAGCATTCATCGCTGCAGCTGATGTTAGGGCAGCTGGTCACGCATATCGATAATCGTGAGCAGCAATTGGCGATGTTGGATAAGCAATTAGCGGCTCGAGATACGCGTATGCAAACCTTTGTTGCGGGTAAGCCGGTGACTAAAGGATGGATGTCGTCGTCATTTGGCCGCAGAACGGATCCCTTTAGTGGCAAGCAGTCTTGGCATGAAGGTGTCGATTTTGCAGGCAATGCAGGTGTTGAGGTTATTGCTGTGGCTAGTGGTGTAGTGACCCATTCTGGCCGTAAGTCGGGCTATGGCAATATAGTGGAGCTCAACCATGGCAACGGCTATGTGACTCGTTATGCTCACAATGATACACACCAAGTTAGTATTGGCGATATTGTTGAGAAGGGCCAGGTTATTGCCACCATGGGTAGCAGTGGTCGATCAACGGGTCCTCATGTGCACTTTGAGGTCCTGAAAAACGGTCAACCGATGAATCCTGAACGTTATATTTATCGTGCTAGTTTATAAGTCGTGCTTTCAGCTCGGCTTTCTTTTTGATATTTATTGACCTTTTCCCTCTTCAGTTCCGATTCTGTATTCAGTTTTCGTCAATCTTTCCGATAATGCTTTTGAAGCCAAAAAACTGCCAACGTGGTATGCTTGCGCGCTTTGCGCGTGCCTGATTATTTATTGGTCTTAGAGATGTTGCCAGTTATGCAGATACCCGCTTAATTTTTATTTAATTTGCCGTTTAAACAAGAGAAATATACAGCCGATATGATCGCAAAAACATTTAAAAAAATCTTTGGTACAAGGAATGATCGTGAACTAAAGCGCATGGCTAAGACGGTTGTCAAAGTGAATGCCTTAGAAGCGACTTATCAGGCATTAAGTGATGACGAACTTAAAGCGAAAACCATTGAGTTTAAACAGTTACTCGCTGACGGCCAGACTTTAGATCAAATTCTACCGGATGCTTTTGCTGCCGTTAGAGAAGCCGGTCTTCGAAGTTTAGGTATGCGCCATTTCGATGTGCAGCTTATTGGCGGCGTGACTCTTCATGAAGGTCGTATTGCAGAGATGCGTACCGGTGAAGGTAAAACCTTGGTGGCAACACTACCGGCCTATCTCAATGCTTTAATGGGTAATGGCGTACATATTGTGACGGTGAATGATTATCTTGCCGAGCGTGATGCTAATTGGATGCGCCCGTTGTATGAGTTTTTAGGTTTAAGTCTGGGCATTATTCAATCGGGTCAGATGCAGGATGAAAAAAAAGCCGCCTATGCAGCCGATATTACTTACGGCACGAATAATGAATTTGGCTTTGATTATCTTCGTGATAACACAGCATTTGCGTTAGATGACAGAGTGTCACGCGGCACTTTTTTCGCGATTATTGATGAGGTTGATTCGATCCTTATTGATGAAGCGCGAACCCCGTTAATTATATCGGGCGCCACGGAAGACAGTTCAGCTTTATATAAACGTATGAAGGCTTTAGCGCCGGCATTAAAGCGTGCACCCAACCCTGATGATGAAGGTAAATCTGAAGCGGATGATTTCGACGTTGATGGTCACTTTGTTATTGATGAAAAGCATCGCAGTATTGAATTGACCGAAGCGGGTCACCAATATGTTGAAGATATGTTGGTCAAAGAAAAATTGTTAGAAGAGGGCGACAGTCTTTATTCGCCGAGTAATTTAAATTTATTACACCATGTCACTACTGCGCTTCGTGCCTTGCATTTGTTTCAGCGCAATGTCGAATATATTGTCCAAAACGGCGCAGTCGTTTTAATTGATGAGCATACTGGCCGCACCATGTCAGGCCGACGTTTATCCGATGGCATGCATCAAGCATTAGAAGCCAAAGAAAAAGTAGATATTCATTCTGAAAGCCAAACGTTAGCATCGACAACATTCCAAAACTATTTCCGTTTGTATGAAAAGTTATCGGGTATGACAGGCACCGCTGATACTGAAGCGCCAGAATTTCATCAAATTTACGCCTTGGATGTAACGGTTATTCCCACCAATAAGCCGACGGTTAGAAAAGATTTAAACGACTTAATTTATTTGTCAGTGGAAGAGAAATACAGTGCAGTCGTTAATGATATAAAAGCCGCTGTTGCGAATAATGCGCCGGTTTTAGTGGGTACGGCCTCTATTGAAACATCAGAGCAGCTATCGAAATTCTTAAAGAAAGAGAAAGTTGATCACGAAGTATTAAACGCTAAATTCCATAAAAGTGAAGCAAGAATTATTGCCGAAGCAGGTCGACCGGGTGCGTTGACTATTGCGACTAATATGGCTGGTCGTGGTACGGATATCGTTTTAGGCGGTAACCTTGAAGCTGAGTTAGCGAGTTTAGATAATCCAAGTGATACTGAAATTGCTGCACATAAAGATGAGTGGCAGCAGCGCCAAGCGCTAGTGTTAGCTGCGGGCGGATTGCATATTTTTGGTACTGAGCGTCATGAATCACGTCGCATCGATAATCAACTGCGTGGTCGTTCGGGTCGACAAGGTGATCCGGGTGTTACGCGATTTTATTTATCCATGGATGATAGTTTAATGCGCATCTTTGCCTCTGACGGCGTGCGTAATTTTATGCAACGTCTGGGTATGGAAGAAGGCGAAGCTATTGAGCATAAAATGGTATCTAACGCTATTGAGAAGGCGCAGCGTAAAGTAGAAGGTCGCAACTTTGATATGCGTAAGCAATTGCTTGAGTATGATGATGTTGCGAATGATCAGCGTCAAATCGTGTATCAACAGCGTAATGATATTTTACTTGCTGATGATATTTCTGACATGATTGTCAATATTTGTGCAGATGTAGTTAATGACCATATTGATGGTTTTATTCCACCGCAAAGTATTGAAGAGCAGTGGGATATTGCCGGCTTAGAAGAGAGTTTAGAAAAAGATTATGATTTACCGCTGCCCATTGCTCAATGGCTTGAAAACGATGATGAGCTGCATGAACAAACGCTGCGATTAAAAATTGTTGATGCCTTAAAAGTTAAATATGAAGAAAAAGTTGCGCCATTAGGGCAGGCGGCGCGACGTTTTGAAAAGCAAATTATGTTGCAAATTCTCGATTCATTATGGAAAGAGCATTTATCAACTATGGATCATTTGCGTCAAGGTATTGGTTTACGCGGTTATGCGGGTCGTAATCCAAAGCAGGAATATAAACGCGAAGCGTTCGAGTTATTCCAGTCCATGTTGCACAATATGAAGTTAGAGTTTATTCGTTTTCTAGCGCGTGTACAGATTCAAGCGCAAGATGATCCTGATGCGATAGAAAAACAACGTCGCGAAGAGCTTGCAAGAGAATCAGTTACGGCTAAGCACGCCGATGCCGGTGGTCTTGCTTCGGATGCGCCTGCCGCTGATTCAGCGTCTGCTGCCCAGCCAGCGATGCGCGAGGGCAGAAAAGTCGGTCGTAATGAGAAATGTCCTTGTGGTTCGGATAAGAAATTTAAACATTGCCATGGTGAATTAAGCTAGTTGCTCATTTAAATGTTAACTATTGTAGTTAAGCGTTGAGAATTATTTTTGAGTGAATCTTGGCATGACTATAGTGAAAAAATAGACGAATAAGTAGGTGAGCAAATAAGTGGCAGAACAAGTGATGGAACAGCTTTCTATTCTTCCTGTTGCAGGTGTGCAATGGGGCGTTAGCTATGCAGGAATCAAAGCATCTGCAGTAGATGCAGACAGCGCGTCATCAAACCAGACATCTAAAAATGATTTGGCGTTAATGGCGCTAGCTGCAGGTACAGTTCTCTCGGGTGTTTTTACGCGTAATGCTTTTTCTGCCGCGCCGGTTAAAATTGCACGCAATCGTATGCAGGCCATTGCAGATTCATCCAATCAAAATGCTATTTATCTATTAATAAACTCGGGTAATGCTAACGCTGGAACGGGTGCTGCCGGTTATGCCGCCGCTGAAGAAAGTTGTCAGTCGCTAGCCTTGGTGGCGGGTTGTGATGCTGCTCAAGTGCTGCCTTTTTCAACCGGTGTTATTGGGCAATTGTTGCCTGTTGCCTGTATTAATTCCGCCGCGCCCGCAATCTGGGATCAGTTATCGGAAGATGCTTGGTCGCAGGCCGCGAGTGCCATTATGACCACCGACACTGTGCCTAAAGGCGTTAGTCGCACGGTAATAATAGACGATACAGTCGTTACTCTATCGGGCATATGCAAAGGCGCAGGTATGATTCGCCCAGATATGGCGACCATGCTTGCTTACGTGGCGACTGATGCTGCGATTGCGCAAGTTGATCTCGATAATTTATTACAAGATGCCGTGCAATGTTCTTTTAATCGTATTACTGTTGATGGTGACACCTCAACTAACGATGCCTGTATGTTGGCAGCAACGGCGGTTTCTCCGGTTGCTTTATCACCTTCACATAAAGATTGGTCAGTTTTTCAGGCGGCGTTGAATGATCTTTTTATTGAGTTATCGACGTCAATTATTCGTGATGCCGAAGGCGCGACAAAATTCATTACTATTAATGTTAATCAGGGTCGCGACATTGAAGAGTGTTTGCAGGTAGCTTATACGGTCGCTGAATCTCCGCTGGTTAAAACCGCTTTTTTTGCCAGTGATGCTAACTGGGGTCGAATCCTTGCTGCCGTTGGTCGTTCTGGTTTGGTTGATCTCGATGTTGAAGCTGTTGAGATTTATCTTGATGACCTTTTGATTTGTGAGCAGGGTGGCACGGCGAAGTCTTACTCTGAAAATGCTGCTATGAAAATTATGGCGCAAACGGATATTACGATTACCATTAACTTACAACGCGGCGATATTCATCAACGTGTTTGGACCAGTGATTTATCACTCGATTATGTCCGTATTAATGCTGACTATCGAACCTAGTTTTTATTCAGTCGTTTTTTTCTTAAGTCGTCATTCTCACAATCGAAATTAATATAGCCCTTTAAACGGATACTTTTATGATTCATGTCGCTGTCGGTTTATTGCTTCGATCGGATCAAGTTTTAATCGCGCTGCGCCCCAAGCAATCCCATCAAGGGGGGTTGTGGGAGTTTCCTGGTGGTAAGGTTGAAGAGGGTGAAAGTGTGGAGGCGGCTCTTAGTCGTGAACTCAAAGAAGAGTTAGGTGTAGAGGTTCATGCAGCGAGTTTTGTCATGCAAATTTCGCATGATTATAATGATAAAAAAGTGCTTCTCGATGTGTGGTCAGTAACAGATTTTAGCGGTGAACCCTCTGGGGCTGAAGGTCAGCCTGTAAAATGGGTTTCACAGGCATCACTTCAAGATTATCAATTTCCTGCAGCGAATAAGCCGATTGTTTTATGGCTTGAGAAGCAGTTATTTGGTATTTAATAAATAGTTTTATAGTTATTTTATATTCTGAATTTTTATTTCTATTTTTTATAGTTTTAAGGTCAAGGTCGTCGGGGGTGGCCCGACAGCCAGAGTCTAGATCTTTAAGCCCTATCTGATAGTATTTTTATATTCTGGATTTTTGCTTCTGTTTTTTAAGTTTTAAGTTCAAGATCGTCGGGGGTGGCCCGACAGCCAGTCACTTTTCGTGATTCGCTTCGCTCACCCTACGGGACGCCTTGCAGGCGCGCAGCAAACAACGCTGTCCTTGTGCAAAGAAA
>Ga0209094_1000099_pt1 | contig 75034 bp, 83 predicted proteins | sample COGITO_mtgs_1004_2_FD_184790 | JGI IMG/M metagenome (GOLD analysis project Ga0209094, IMG submission 184790) | Pelagic marine microbial communities from North Sea - COGITO_mtgs_100430 (SPAdes) (version 2) | ecosystem: Environmental > Aquatic > Marine > Epipelagic ... | reverse complement strand
CGCTGCCGCGCCACCGTCGGCGAGGTCGGCAACGCCGAGCAGTCGAACATCAACTGGGGCAAGGCCGGCCGGATGCGCTGGAAGGGCAAGCGCCCGACCGTGCGCGGTGTCGTGATGAACCCCGTCGACCACCCGCACGGTGGTGGCGAGGGCAAGACCTCGGGTGGTCGTCACCCGGTGTCCCCGTGGGGCAAGCCCGAGGGCCGCACGCGCAAGCGCAAGGCCAGCGACGCCCAGATCATTCGCCGTCGCAAGACCGGCAAGAACAAGCGGTAACAGGGAGCTATTGAGATGCCTCGCAGTCTGAAGAAGGGCCCGTTCGTCGACGGCCACCTCGAGAAGAAGGTGGACGCCGAGAACGACAAGGGCTCCCACAACGTCATCAAGACGTGGTCGCGCCGGTCGATGATCATCCCCTCGATGATCGGTCACACCATCGCGGTCCACGACGGGCGCAAGCACGTCCCGGTCTTCGTGACCGACTCCATGGTCGGCCACAAGCTGGGCGAGTTCGCCCCGACCCGCACCTACCGCGGGCACGTCAAGGAAGACCGGAAAGGACGTCGTCGCTGATGTCGACCACCGAACGCCGACGCACCAGCGCCCGGCGCGAGACGCTCCTGGGCGACGCCCCGGGCGCCTTCGCCAGCGCGAAGTTCGTCCGGATCACCCCGATGAAGGCCCGCCGGGTCGTCGACATGGTGCGCGGTCTGCCCACCGACGACGCCCTGTCGCTCCTGCAGTTCGCCCCGCAGGCTGCCTCGGAGACGGTCTACAAGGTGCTCGAGAGCGCCATCGCCAACGCCGAGACCACCGAGGGCCTGGACACCAGTGACCTGGTCGTCTCGGTCGCGATGGTCGACGAGGGCCCCACGATGAAGCGGTGGCGTCCGCGCGCCCAGGGTCGGGCGACCCGGATCAACAAGCGCACGAGCCACATCACCTTGGTGGTTCAGCCCGCCGACGTGGTCGCCTCGGCCAAGAAGAACGGAAAGGGTGCCTGATGGGCCAGAAGATCAACCCGAACGGGTTCCGCCTCGGCATCAGCACCGACCACAAGTCGCGCTGGTACGCCGACAAGCTCTACAAGTCGTACGTCGGCGAGGACGTCGCGATCCGCAAGCTGCTCTCCAAGGGCATGGAGCGGGCCGGCATCTCCAAGGTCGAGATCGAGCGCACCCGCGAGCGGGTCCGCGTCGACATCCACACCGCCCGTCCGGGCATCGTCATCGGTCGCCGTGGCGCCGAGGCGGACCGGATCCGTGGCGAGCTGGAGAAGCTCACCGGCAAGCAGGTCCAGCTGAACATCCTCGAGGTCAAGAGCCCCGAGATGGACGCCCAGCTGGTCGCCCAGGGCGTGGCCGAGCAGCTCGCCGGTCGGGTGCAGTTCCGTCGCGCGATGCGCAAGGCGATGCAGACCACGATGCGCTCGGGTGCCAAGGGCATCCGGATCCAGTGCTCCGGTCGACTCAACGGCGCCGAGATGTCGCGCACCGAGTTCTACCGCGAGGGTCGCGTCCCGCTGCACACGCTGCGCGCCGACATCGACTACGGTTTCTACGAGGCCAAGACCACCTTCGGCCGCATCGGCGTGAAGGTCTGGATCTACAAGGGCGAGGTCGCCGGCAGCCGCGCCGAGCGCCAGGCCCAGGCCGCTGCCCGCGCCGGTGTCCCCGGTCGCGGTGGCAGCAACCGCCCGCAGCGTGGAGGCGACCGCCCGAGCCGTGGCTCGCGCCCGTCTCGCTCGGACCGCGACGCGCCCGCCGCCGAGGCGCCGGCCGCTGCTGCGGCCCCGGCTGCCACCGAGACTCCCGGAACGGAGGGCTGAGCCATGTTGATGCCCCGTCGCGTCAAGCACCGCAAGCAGCACCACCCCAAGCGCCGCGGCGCTGCCAAGGGCGGTACGTCGCTTGCCTTCGGTGACTACGGCATCCAGGCGATCGAGGGTCACTACGTGACCAACCGACAGATCGAGTCGGCCCGTATCGCCATGACCCGTCACATCAAGCGTGGCGGCAAGGTCTGGATCAACATCTACCCGGACCGCCCGCTCACCAAGAAGCCCGCCGAGACCCGGATGGGGTCCGGCAAGGGCTCGCCCGAGTGGTGGGTCGCCAACGTCAAGCCCGGTCGCGTCATGTTCGAGCTCGCAGGTGTGGAGGAAGAGGTGGCCCGTGAGGCCATGCGTCGCGCCATGCACAAGCTCCCCATGAAGTGCCGTTTCATCTCCCGAGAGGCTGGTGAGTTCTGATGAGTCAGGACACCAAGGCTCACGAGCTCGACGAGCTCAACGCAGTCGACCTCGAGTCGAAGCTGCGCGAGGCCAAGGAGGAGCTCTTCAACCTCCGATTCCAGGCGGCCACCGGCCAGCTGGAGAGCCACGGCCGGCTCCGCACGGTCAAGAAGGACATCGCCCGGATCTACACCGTGGTGCGTGAGCGCGAGCTCGGCATCCGGACCGCGCCGGGCACCGATACTGACGGCACCGATGAGGCGAGCGCATGAGTGAGACCAACACGACGATCGAGCGCAACGCGCGCAAGACCCGCGAGGGCCTGGTCGTCAGCGACAAGATGGACAAGACCGTCGTGGTCGAGGTCGAGGACCGCGTCAAGCACGCGCTCTACGGCAAGGTCATGCGGCGCACGAGCAAGCTCAAGGCCCACGACGAGCCCAACGAGTGCGGCATCGGCGACCGGGTCCTGATCATGGAGACCCGTCCGCTGTCGGCCACCAAGCGCTGGCGCGTCGTGCAGGTCCTCGAGAAGGCCAAGTAGTTCAAGACAGCCCGGCCTAGCCGGACCAGATGACTGGGTTCTCACAGGCTCGCGCCCGGCGCGAGAACCGTGGTGACAAGGAGAAGTAATGATTCAGCAGGAGTCGCGGCTCAAGGTCGCCGACAACACGGGTGCCAAGGAGATCCTCTGCATCCGTGTCCTCGGAGGCTCGGGTCGGCGCTACGCCGGCATCGGCGACACGATCGTGGCCACCGTCAAGGACGCCATCCCCGGTGGCGGTGTGAAGAAGGGTGAGGTCGTCAAGGCCGTCATCGTCCGCACCGTCAAGGAGCGTCGTCGTGCGGACGGGTCCTACATCCGTTTCGACGAGAACGCCGCAGTGATCCTCAAGGCCGACGGCGAGCCGCGCGGGACGCGCATCTTCGGCCCCGTCGGTCGCGAGCTGCGCGAGAAGCGCTTCATGAAGATCATCTCGCTGGCGCCGGAGGTGCTCTGACGATGGCCCAGAACAAGCCGCAGAAGAAGGCTCAGAAAGTTCCGACTGTGAACCTCAAGAAGGGCGACACCGTCAAGGTGATCGCAGGCAAGGACAAGGGCGCCGAGGGCAAGGTCATCAAGGTGCTCCGCGAGGAGCAGCGCGTGATCGTCGAGGGCGTCAACCGGATCAAGCGGCACACCAAGGTCGTCAACCAGGGCGGTCGCGCCGGCACCACCGGCGGGATCATCACCACCGAGGCCCCGATCCACGTGTCCAACGTGATGCTGGTCGAGGGTGACGGCGTCACCCGCATCGGCTTCCGCCGTGACGAGGTGACCAAGCGTCGCCCCGACGGCTCCACCTACGCCGCGACGCGCTCCGTGCGCATCTCGCGCAAGTCCGGGAAGGAGATCTGATGAGCGAGACCACTGAGGGTGCTGTGATCGAGCAGGTCACCCCGCGTCTCAAGACGCGCTACCGCGAGGAGATCCTTCCCGCGCTCAAGTCCGAGTTCGAGATCGCCAACGTCATGCAGGTGCCCGGCCTGACCAAGATCGTGGTCAACATGGGTGTCGGCGAGGCCGCTCGCGACTCCAAGCTGATCGACGGCGCCATCCGCGACCTCACCGCGATCACCGGCCAGAAGCCGGCCGTGACCAAGGCCCGCAAGTCCATCGCGCAGTTCAAGCTGCGTGAGGGCATGCCGATCGGCTGCCACGTCACGCTGCGTGGTGACCGGATGTGGGAGTTCCTCGACCGGCTGCTGTCGCTCGCGCTGCCCCGCATCCGCGACTTCCGGGGCCTCAACCCCGGACAGTTCGACGGCAACGGCAACTACACCTTCGGTCTCACCGAGCAGGTCATGTTCCACGAGATCGACCAGGACAAGATCGACCGGTCGCGCGGCATGGACATCACGATCGTCACGACCGCCACCACCAACGACCAGGGTCGCGCGCTGCTGAAGCAGCTCGGCTTCCCGTTCAAGGAGAACTGAGGAAGTCATGGCGAAGACTGCACTGAAGGTCAAGGCTGCACGCAAGCCCAAGTTCGCGGTGCGCGGCTACACCCGCTGCCAGCGCTGTGGTCGGCCGAAGGCCGTCTACCGCAAGTTCGGCCTCTGCCGGATCTGCCTGCGCGAGATGGCGCACCGTGGCGAGCTGCCCGGCGTGACCAAGTCCTCCTGGTGACCGACACCTTCCACAACCGCTGAAGGTCCCGCTCGCGGGAAACCACAGAAGAGAGAGAACACCCGACTCATGACGATGACTGACCCGATCGCAGACATGCTCACGCGTCTGCGCAACGCCAACCAGGCGTACCACGACCAGGTCGCGATGCCCTACAGCAAGCTGAAGCAGGGCGTCGCCGAGATCCTGAAGCAGGAGGGGTACATCACCTCCTTCGACGTCGCCGACAACGAGGGCGTCGGCCAGACGCTGACGATCACCCTCAAGTTCGGCCGCAACCGCGAGCGCTCGATCGCCGGCGTACGCCGGATCAGCAAGCCCGGTCTGCGCGTGTATGCCAAGCACACCGGCCTGCCCAAGGTCCTCGGCGGACTCGGGGTGGCGATCATCTCGACCAGCCAGGGTCTGCTCACCGACCGCCAAGCCAACCAGAAGGGCGTGGGCGGAGAAGTCCTCGCCTACGTCTGGTAATCCGAGACCCAGATAGGAGACAGAAGCACATGTCGCGAATTGGCAAGCTGCCTGTTGCGGTCCCGTCGGGTGTCGACGTGGCGATCGATGGCGCGCTGGTGACGGTCAAGGGCCCCAAGGGGACCCTGAGCCACTCCGTTGCTGCGCCGATCGTGGTCGAGCAGGGCGAGGGCGTCCTGGACGTCAAGCGCCCCGACGACGAGCGCATCAGCAAGTCCCTGCACGGCCTGACCCGCACGCTGGTCAGCAACATGGTCGTCGGTGTGACCGACGGCTACGAGAAGAAGCTCGAGATCGTGGGCGTCGGTTACCGCGTCCTGTCGAAGGGCCCGACCCAGCTGGAGTTCCAGCTCGGCTACAGCCACTCGATCATCTTCGACGCACCCGAGGGCATCACCTTCACGGTCGAAGGCCCCACCAAGCTCGGTGTCGTCGGCATCGACAAGCAGCTCGTCGGCGAGACCGCCGCGAAGATCCGCAAGCTGCGCAAGCCCGAGCCCTACAAGGGCAAGGGTGTTCGGTACGCCGGCGAGCACATCCGCCGCAAGGTCGGAAAGGCTGGTAAGTAGTCCATGGCTATCAAGCTCAAGCAGCAGAAGCACGCGTCCAAGCGCCTGCAGTCGCGGCTCAAGCGCCAGGTGCGTGGTCGCAAGCGCATCCACGGCACCCAGGAGCGTCCCCGCCTCGTGGTCACGCGTTCCACCAAGCACATCACCGTGCAGGTCGTCGACGACCTGGTCGGCAAGACCCTGGTCTCGGCCTCCACGATGGAGTCGGACCTGCGGTCCCACGATGGCGACAAGACCGCCAAGGCCACGCGTGTCGGTGAGCTCGTCGCCGAGCGCGCCAAGGCCCAGGGCGTCGAGTCGGTCGTCTTCGACCGCGCCGGCAACAAGTACCACGGTCGCATCGCGGCCCTGGCCGACGGGGCCCGCTCCGGCGGGCTGTCGTTCTGAGCCAGTAGAGAACTAGGGAGATAGAGACTCATGAGCGGAGCTCAGCGCGGACAGCGTGGGGGCGGCGATCGTCAGGGCCGTGGACGCGACGGAGGTCGCGGACAGGGTGCTGAGAAGAGCCAGTACCTCGAGCGCGTCGTAGCCATCAACCGTGTCGCCAAGGTCGTCAAGGGTGGTCGTCGCTTCAGCTTCACCGCCCTGGTGGTCGTCGGTGACGGCGACGGCATGGTCGGTGTCGGCTACGGCAAGGCCAAGGAGGTGCCCGCGGCGATCGCCAAGGGCGTCGAGGAGGCGAAGAAGGCGTTCTTCCGCGTCCCTCGCATCCAGGGCACCATCCCGCACCCGGTCCAGGGTGAGAAGGCAGCCGGCGTCGTGTTCCTGCGGCCCGCCTCGCCCGGTACCGGTGTCATCGCCGGTGGTCCGGTGCGTGCGGTCCTGGAGTGCGCCGGCATCCACGACGTCCTCAGCAAGTCGCTGGGGTCGTCCAACCAGATCAACATCGTGCACGCGACCGTCGAGGCGCTGCGGATGCTCGAGCGTCCCGAGGCCGTTGCCTCGCGTCGTGGCCTGCCGGTCGAGGACGTCGCCCCGGCGGCGCTCCTGCGGGCCCAGGCCGAGGGCGAGAAGGCCGCTGCGGCCGCCACGGGGGTGTCCTCCTGATGGCGCAGCTCAAGATCCAGCAGCACCGCTCCACGATCGGGTGCAAGCCCAACCAGCGCGACACCGTTCGCTCGCTGGGGCTCAAGCGGATCGGTGACGTGGTCGTCAAGGAGGACCGTCCCGAGATCCGGGGCATGGTCCACACCGTTCGTCACCTCGTGACGGTCGAGGAGGTCAACTGACATGACGCTCAAGCTCCACCAGCTGCGCCCCGCACCGGGCGCCAAGACCGCCAAGACCCGCGTGGGTCGCGGTGAGGCATCCAAGGGAAAGACCGCCGGTCGCGGCACCAAGGGCACCAAGGCCCGCTACCAGGTCCCCGCCGCGTTCGAGGGTGGGCAGATGCCCATCCACATGCGGCTCCCGAAGCTCAAGGGCTTCAAGAACCCCTTCAAGGTCGAGTTCCAGGTCGTCAACCTGGACCGGATCACCGAGCTCTTCCCCGAGGGTGGCGACGTCGACGTCGCGGCGCTCGTCGAGCGCGGTGCGGTCCGCAAGGGCCACCCGGTCAAGGTGCTCGGCCAGGGCGACCTCGGAGTGAAGGTGTCGGTCACGGCCAACGCCTTCTCCGCCTCCGCGAAGGACAAGATCGAGGCCGCCGGCGGTTCCGTCACCGTCTCGTGACCCGATCGTGACCGAGCTCTGAACGTCCACGGGCGCCCTTGACCGGCCGGCATCGCACACGATGCCTCAGCGCCGGTCCGGGGCGCCTGTGACGTACTCAGGCTCCTGTTAGGCTTCCCAGGTCCCTGCGACCCGTCACCGTCTCGACGGGTCGTGCCTGCGCGGGGACCCCATCAGCTGCAGAAAGAGGAATCGTGCTCAGCGCGTTCGTCAACGCCTTCCGAACCCCGGACCTGCGGCGCAAGCTGCTGTTCGTCCTGATGATCATCGTCATCTTCCGGGCCGGTTCCCAGATCCCCGCCCCGGGGGTCAACGTCGCCAACGTCCAGGAGTGTCTGGGTGACGCGGCCAACAACGACGGCGTCTACAACCTGATCAACCTGTTCTCCGGCGGTGCGCTGCTCCAGCTCACGGTCTTCGCGCTGGGGATCATGCCGTACATCACCGCCAGCATCATCCTGCAGCTGCTCGTCGTGGTCATCCCGCGGCTCGAGGCGCTGAAGAAGGAGGGCCAGGCGGGTCAGACCAAGATCACCCAGTACACCCGCTACCTGACGCTGGGGCTCGCGCTGCTCCAGGCCACCGGCATCGTGGCCCTCGCCCGCTCCGGCAACCTGCTGCAGAACTGCCCCCAGGACCTGCTGCACAGCGACAACCTCTCGACGTTCCTGACGATGGTCATCACGATGACCGCCGGCACCGCGGTGATCATGTGGCTCGGCGAGCTCATCACCGACCGCGGCGTCGGCAACGGCATGTCCATCCTGATCTTCACGCAGGTCGTGGCCACCTTCCCCTCGGGCCTGTGGTCCGTGGGTCGCCAGCAGGGCTGGTGGGTTTTCGGCGTCGTCCTGGCGGTCGGGCTGGTCATCGTGGCCGCGGTCATCTTCATCGAGCAGTCGCAGCGCCGGATCCCGGTCCAGTACGCCCGCCGCATGGTGGGCCGCAAGATGTTCGGTGGCAGCTCGACGTACATCCCGTTGAAGGTCAACCAGGCTGGCATCATCCCGGTCATCTTCGCCTCCTCGCTGCTCTACCTGCCGGCGATGGCGGTGCAGTTCAACCAGACCAGCACCAACCCGGTGATCGACTTCCTCAACAGCTACCTCGTCGGGGGCGACCACCCGCTCTACATGGCCGTCTACTTCGGCCTCATCGTCTTCTTCACCTACTTCTACGTCTCCATCACGTTCAACCCGAACGAAGTGGCAGACAACATGAAGAAGTACGGCGGCTTCATCCCCGGGATCCGGGCGGGCAAGCCGACCGAGGACTACCTGTCCTACGTCCTGTCCCGCATCACGCTGCCCGGCGCTCTCTATCTGGGCCTCATCGCCCTGATCCCGCTGATCGCTCTGGTTCTCATCGACGCCAACCAGAACTTCCCCTTCGGCGGCACCTCGATCCTCATCATGGTCGGCGTCGCCCTGGACACGGTCAAGCAGATCGAGAGCCAGCTCCAGCAGCGCAACTATGAAGGGTTCCTGCGCTGATATGCGTCTGATTCTGATGGGTCCGCCCGGAGCTGGTAAGGGCACCCAGGCGACATTCGTCGCCCAGCACTTCGGTATCCCCGCCATCTCGACCGGTGACATCTTCCGCGCCAACGTGGGTCAGGGCACGCCCCTGGGCCTGGAGGCACAGAAGTACATGGACGCCGGGGAGTACGTCCCCGACGAGGTCACCAACAAGATGGTGCGCAACCGGATCGACGAGCCGGACGCCGAGCCGGGCTTCCTCCTCGACGGCTACCCGCGCACCACCGCCCAGGTCGCCGAGCTGGACGGGATGATCTCGTTCACCGGTCACCAGCTCGACGCCGCGGTGGTCCTCACCGTCAACGCCGAGGAGCTGGTGCAGCGCCTGCTGCAGCGCGCCGAGAAGGACGGCCGGACCGACGACACCGAGGACGTCATCCGACGCCGCCAAGAGGTGTACGCCGAGCAGACCGAGCCACTCATCGACGTCTACCGCTCCCGCGGCGTGCTCATCGAGGTTGACGGCATGGGCGAGGTCGACGAGGTCACCGCCCGCATCTTCGCCGCCCTGGACGACCTGCCTCAGTCTTGACCTGGAGGTCAGATGGGTTGGCGTGACCGCGGTATCCAGATCAAGACGCCCGAGCAGGTCGCGGGCATGCGCGTGGCCGGCCTCGTGGTCGGTCGCACCCTGGAGATGCTGCGCGAGGTGGCACGCCCCGGCATGACCACCGGGGCGCTCGACGAGGTGGCGGAGACCCACATCCGCCAGCTCGGGGCGACCCCGTCGTTCCTGGGCTACCACGGGTTCTCCGGGTCGATCTGCGTCTCGGTCAACGACCAGGTGGTCCACGGCGTCCCTGGAGCCCGGGTGCTCGCCGACGGAGACGTCGTCTCGATCGACTGCGGCGCCATCGTCGACGGCTGGCACGGCGACGCTGCCACGACGATCGCCCTGGGCGAGGTGGGTGACGACGTACGAGCGCTGATGCGGGTCACCGAGGAGGCCATGTGGCGCGGGATCGCGGCGGCCAAGATCGCGGGGCGGGTCAGCGACATCTCCTTCGCCGTCGAGCAGCACGTCCGGGCGCAGGGCTCCTACGGGATCCTCGAGGACTACACCGGTCACGGCATCGGCACCGAGATGCACCAGGCGCCGGACGTGCCCAACTACGGCAAGGCCGGACGTGGCCCGCGCCTGGTCCCGGGCCTGGCCCTGGCCGTGGAGCCGATGGTGACGCTCGGCAGCCCCGAGACCGACATCCTCGAGGACGACTGGACCGTGGTGACGACCGACGGGTCCTGGGCGGCCCACAGTGAGCACACGTTCACGCTGACCGAGGAGGGCTCCTGGGTGCTCACGGCCCTGGACGGCGGCAAGACCGCGCTCGCCGCGCTCGGCGTGCCGTACGGCGGCGACTGAACCCTGATCCACCGTTGTGGGTTGGGGTCTGAGCGTGGCGTAGAACGAGAGAGCCCTTCTGAGCAGGGAAGATGTCGATTGCGACGTCCACACCGACCCGCTCAAGAAGGGCACCTCGTAAGTGAAACCTTCTCACAGGCTCCGCCCGGTCTTCGATGATCCGAACCTGGTGTCGGCGGCGGGTCTGGTGCCCGCGTTACGACTCGCTGATTCGGCTGGCTTGTCCGACCTCCTCGAGGCGGGGTTGAGCCTGGATTCGGCGAACGTGACGGCGAAGACGACCAGCGTGGTGGGTGGGATGCTCGCCGGTGCGGACTCGATCGATGACCTCGGTCTGCTCCGCCATGGCGCGATGGGCCGGGTCTTCGACGGCCTCCGGGCGCCCTCGACGTTGGGCACGTTCTTGCGCTCGTTCACTCACGGGCACGTCCAGCAGCTCGACGCCGTCGGGGCTCGGCTCCTGGCGGGCTTGGCGCGGCAGGCCCCGGGGCTGCTGGCTGGTGCTGGGCCTGAGGAGGCGATCGCGTTCGTCGATGTCGACGACACCATCCGCGAGGTCCACGGCTATGCCAAGCAGGCGGCGGCGTTCGGCTACTCGAGGGTGCGAGGGTTGAACGTCCAGCTCGCCACAGTCTCGACTCCGAGCGCGGCGCCGGTGATCGCCCGGGCGCGGCTGCGCCGCGGCAATGTCGCCTCCCACACCGGCGCCGGCAGGATGCTGGCCCAGGCCATCACCACCGCCCGGGCTGCCGGGGTCAAGAGCCAGATCTTGTGTCGGGCGGACTCGGCCTACTACGGGTGGGCGTTCGTGGGGACCGCGATCCGTCACGGCACCTGGTTCAGCGTCACCACCCGAAAGAACCCACAAGTGGTGGCCGCGATCGCCGGCATCGGCGAGGACGCCTGGGCGCCCATCGAGTATCCGAACGCGCTCTGGGAGGACGCCGAGCAGCGGTGGGTCTCCGACGCCGAGGTCGCCGAGGTGCCCTTCACTGCGTTCACGGGCCGCCGCAAGGCAGAACACGTGAGCTGTCGGTTGATCGTGCGCCGGGTCAAGAGGCTCCAGCCCCTCACCGGTGACGGCACCGAGCAGGGCGAGCTGTTCGCGACCTACCGCCACCACGCGTTCATCACCAACTCCACCCTGGACATGGTCGAGGCCGATCAGCGCCACCGCGGCCACGCCATCGTCGAGCAGGTCATCGCAGAGCTGAAGGACGGACCGCTGGCGCACCTGCCCTCGGGGAAGTACGCGGCCAACGCCGCCTGGGTCGCATGCGCAGCGATCGCGTTCAACATCGCCCGCGCCACCGCGGTCGCTGCCGACATGACCACCACCAGATGGGCCAGCCTGCGCACCAAGATCATCAATGTGCCCGCCCGGGTCGCCGCCACCGGCCGACGCCTCGTGCTGCACCTTCCCACCCAATGGCCATGGGCCCCGAACTGGCAGAAGCTGCACACCCTCGCCACCGGCCCACCCGGCGCCGCCGTCCCGACCTGACCATCCAGCCCAACCAGGCGCGAGCGAGGACCCCAGTGGAAGAGCCGGACAGACCGGCGACTCCCGCACGCCCACCGCGCTCTCGCTCCCCACCGTCGCCGAACCGACCCCTACCGCATCAACAACGGTGGATCAGGGCTGAACCGACGGCGGAGACGACGCCTGGGACCTCGGGCCCGGGGGCACGAGCACGGCGATGCGGCGGGGCCGAGGCTGCGTGGCAGACTCCCACCCCGTGGACGTCTCCCTTCTCGAATGGACCATCACGATCGCCGTCACGGTGGGCGTCCTGCTCTTCGACGTCGTGGTGATCGCGCGCAACCCGCACGAGCCGTCGATGAAGGAGTGCGCCGTTGCGCTCTCGATCTACGTCGGAGCGGCGATCGCGTTCGGGTGCTGGATCTTCCTGTTCCACGGATCCGCGGACGGCCACAACTTCGGCGTCGAGTTCTTCGCGGGCTGGCTGACCGAGTACAGCCTCTCGATCGACAACCTCTTCGTCTTCATCATCTTGATGAACGCCCTCGCCGTGCCCCGTCACCTCCAGCAGGAGGCGTTGATGGTCGGCATCATCCTGGCGCTGATCTTCCGAGCGATCTTCATCGCAGCCGGCTACACGCTGATCGAGAACTTCAGCTGGGTCTTCTACATCTTCGGTGCCTTCCTCGTCTACACCGCCTACACGCTGGTGAAGAGCTACCGCGACCACGACGACGAGGAGCATCCCGAGGAGAACGCCGTCGTCCTCTTCGCACGGCGCCGGCTCAACGTCGGTGAGGAGTTCCAGGGGCTCAAGCTCTGGTACCGCCTCGAGGGCATCCGCTTCGTCTCGCCGATGCTGATCGTGATCATCGCCCTCGGCACGACCGACATCCTCTTCGCGCTCGACTCGATCCCGGCGATCTTCGGCATCACCCAGGAGCCCTACCTGGTCTTCACCGCCAACGTGTTCGCCCTGATGGGTCTGCGTCAGCTCTACTTCCTGCTCGGCGGCCTCCTGCAGCGACTGGTGTACCTGTCGCTGGGGCTCTCCTTCATCCTGGCCTTCATCGGCGTCAAGCTCGTCCTGCACGCGCTGCACGAGAACGAGCTCCCGTTCCTCAACGGGGGCGAGCACATCACCGCCGTGCCCGAGATCAGCTCCCTGGTGAGCCTGGGTGTGATCGTGCTGACCCTGGTCGTCACCGCCGTGGCCAGCCTGGCCAAGGACAAGCGGGACAACGAGCGCGACGAGGCCGCGGTCTGAGGTCCGGTCAGGCGCGGACAGCCGTCGGGGTCGCGTGGGGCCACACGACGTACCGGTAGGCGGCGAAGTTGGCCACGAAGCTGACGCCGATCGACACCACCTTCACGCCCAGCAGGACCAGGGTCGAGTCCGGGTCGAGGCCCGTCCCGCCCCCGGCCGCCAGCAGGAGGTGGATCACCAACGGCTGCAGCAGCCACATCACCGCGCCCGTGGTGGCGAGGAAGAGGGCGGCGTGGCGCAGCGTGAGCCGTCCCGCCTGGAACGTGAACAGGCCGTTGACGACGAAGCTGAACGTCATCCCCGCGCTGGTGGAGACGAAGTTGGCCGCGATGATGCCCAGGTCGCCGTGCAGCAGCAGGAAGAGGCCGAGGTCGAGCAGGGTGTTGACGACCCCCACGGCGGCGAAGCGACCGATCGTCGTACGGCGGCTCGGCGGCGCGCTGCCGCTCAGGAGGCACCGTCCCGGGAGCCTCGGGCAGCCAGCGCGAGGGAGTACAGCGGCCGGTCCTGGGCCTCGACGTAGACCCGGCCGAGGTAGGACCCGATCACACCCATCATGATCAGCTGCAGACCGCTGAGCAGGAACATCCCGACGCCCAGGAACGCCCAGCCGGGCACGGACTGCTCGGGCGAGAAGATCCGCACGCCCGCGACGTACAGGGCGAGCAGGATGGACAGGGCGGAGATCACGAAGCCCAGACGCGAGATCCAGCGCAGGGGAGCGGTCGAGAACCCGACGATGCCGCTGGCGGCGAAGGAGATCATCTTGCGCAGCGGGTAGCCGCTCTCTCCGGCGAACCGCTCGTCCCGGTCGAAGAGGAGCGCCTCCTGCCGGAAGCCGACGTGCGCGACGATGCCGCGCAGGAAGCGATCGTGCTCGCGGTAGCGCGAGACCTCTCGGACGACCTTGGCGTCCATCAGCCGGAAGTCGCCGACGTTGCGCGGGATCTCGATGGAGGCCATCCGGTCGAGCACCCAGTAGAACCCGTAGGCGCTGGCCCGCTTGAACGCCGAGTCCCGGCGGCTGCGGCGCTGGGCGAAGACGACGTCGACACCGCCCTCCCACAGGTCGACCATCTCCAGGCTGACCCGCGGCGGGTCCTGGAGATCGGTGTCCATCACGATCACGGCAGCCGAGTCTCCACTGGCGTCGAGCCCTGCGGTGACGGCGATCTGGTGACCGAAGTTGCGCGAGAAGCTGAGGACCGTGACCCGGTCGTCCTCGGCCCGGAGCTCGAGCAGGCGAGCCAGCGAGTCGTCCCGGCTGCCGTCGTCGACGTAGACGAACTCGAAGTCGTAGTCGACGCGCTGCGAGGTCGCCTCGATCAGCGCCGCGTGGAAGGCGCCGAGGTTCTCCTCCTCGTTGTAGACCGGGAGGACGTAGCTGATCGTGCGCCGGTCCCCGGTGGTCTCGTCGGTCTCAGACATGTGCATCGCTCTCGTAGTCCTCCGTCAGCCCGTGCGGCGTCTTCTCCCAGCGGTGTGGGTCCCTGACCAATTGGTACAGGGCCCTCCAGGCAGCGACGCTGTGCAGCAGCCAGTAGACGGGTGTGAAGATCGCGAAGGCGCCGATGCGCCAGTTGTAGCGCCACGTGGCGGCGATCGCTGCGGAGACGATCATCATCGCATTGCCGAACAGGAACGTCGTGATGCTCGTGCCCACCACCCACGCCGGAAGGTCGAGCCCGATGAACTGGACGCCGATGTAGGTGGCCGCGGTGAACCCGAGCGCCAGGGGGTAGGCGAGGAACGCCAGCGGCGTGGCCATGATCAGCCCGACCATCCCGACGACGCCGCGGACGCCGACCTGGCGCGCGAAGCGCAACGGGTGGCGCGTGTTGACCGCGGAGGTGACGAGGTAGCCCTTGATCCACCGGGTCCGCTGACGGATCCAGGCAGCGGTCTGGGAGCAGGCCTCCTCGCCGGTGCCCGACTCGATGACGGCGACGCGGAAGCCCTGCACCGAGGCGCGGAGGCCGGCGTCGGCGTCCTCGGTGACGTTGTAGGGGTCCCAGGCCCCCATCGACTGCAGTGCGGAGACGCGGAAGTGGTTGGAGGTGCCGCCGAGCGGGAGCGGCAGGCCGGCCGCGTCCATGCCGGGGAGCATCGCCTCGAACCAGTGGGCGTACTCGATCGCGAACATCCGGGTCAACACGTTGTAGTCGGCGTTGTAGTAGTAGAGAGAGGCCTGGACCACGGCGAGCGGGTTCTTGGTGCTCAGCCCCTCCGCGCGCTCCAGGTCGTCGCGGTCGAAGGCGGCCACGGCCTGGCGCAGCTGGTCGCGGTCGGGGCGGTCCTCGGCGTCGAAGATGACCGCGAACTCGCCTCGCGCCAGCGCGAGCCCGTAGTTGCACGCGCGCGGCTTGGTCTGCGGCTTGCCGGGGGGTACGACGACGAGCCGGACGTACTCCGGTGGCTTCATCGCCCGCGCGACCGCGATGGTCTCCTCGTCGTCCGCCTCGAGCAGCAGCATCACGTCGAGCTTGGACTTGGGGTAGTCGAGGGAGCCGATGTTCTCGACGACCTTGGCGACGACGTTGGCCTCGTTGTAGACCGGGATCAGGATCGTGTACGTCGGCAGGTCGGCGTCCGCGCGACGCTGCCGCCAGATGGGCGGCAGCCCTCGGCGCTGCCGCTCACGCACCTCGGCGTGCCGCAGCCGGGACTGGTGAGCGCGCCGCCACGGCACGAGCACGGCCGCGAGCGTCTTGAAGAGGATCGCCGCCGAGAAGACGACGTTGGCCCCTGCGAGGACGAGCACGAAGCCGGTCCGTGGGGACAGGACGATGCCGACCAGCACGAGCAGCACCACGACCACGGGGCTCCACCGCTGCCACCGGGTCAGGCCCTCCAGGGCCGAGGAGAGCGGACGCTCGGTGGCGAGGCGGTCCTGCGACTCGAAGAGCAGGGTGCTGCGGTGTGCGGCCTCGATCGCCCGCCAGAGGTCCCAGGACGTGGTCACGCGGAAGCTCAGCTCGGCGGGGCCGCAGAGCTCGAGGACGCGCTCCTCGACCGCGCGCGTCGGTGCCACGGTGGTGGCGACGATGAGCTGGTCGCCGTCGCGCTTCCAGGGCACCCACCCCTCTCGCAGCGCCACGGGATAGCTGACGGCCTGGACGAGGTCGTGGTCGGGTGGCTCGGCGATCAGGTCGACGCGAGGGGCCCCCCACTGCTCGGCCAGGGCGTCGAACAGCTCACGGCGTCCGATGGCCCCACCGAGCACCAGCTGGTGGCCGAGATGGCCTCCCTCGGTGCGTTGGCGCAGCAGTGCGGCCTCGAGCTGGTCCTCGGTGATCAATCCGGAGGACAGCAGGCTCTGGCCGATCTCGAGCGGCGCCCTCACGACGTGCTCCCGCTCTTCTCCGCGAACGGCGGGTCCTCCGGGTCGGAGATCCGCCGGTAGACGCCGAGGTCGGAGATCGCGTAGACGAGCCGGTAGTCGGTGGCGAACTGCGGGTCCTCGGCCATCTCCTCGGTGACCATGTCCAACGCCGAGCGAGTCGCGTAGTTGGTCACCTGGACGCGGTGCATCACCACCCAGCGAGCGTACTCCTGAGGATCGGCCAGGGCCTCGTCGAAGAGGTCGCCGGTCGCGCGGTTGTAGTACTCCCCGATGGGGACGCCGATGACCGGGGCGACGGCCAGCTTGTCGGCGCTCTCGTCCATCAAGATGCCGCCGCCGTCGTAGTTGGCGTGCAACCAGGTGGCCATCTCCTTGACGGGTGCGAAGGCGACCCGACCGCTGTTGGCCTCCTCGATCACGGTCATCCGCTCACCCGGGTCGCCGGCCCACCAGAGGTTCTGGCCGACGAGCAGAGCCGCCACAGCCAGGACCGTCGGCCACATGGCGATCGCGCGGGCGAACCCGCGCACCTCGTGCACGAGCGCCGCGACCAGCAGAGCGACCCACGGGACGGCGGAGAGCACGTAGCGGTTGTTGTAGGCGCCGGTGGGGAGCGAGACGTCGTTGACCATGATGTGCTGCCCGGAGGTGAGGCTGAAGAGCAGGAACGCGCTCGACGTGCCGGCCAGCCAGATGAGCAGCGCGCGGTCGGAGAGCCCCCACCTGGCCGTGGTCACGATCAGGCCGACACCGGCGAGGGCGAGGGGCACGAGTCCTGCCGTCTCGAGCAGCGCCCATCCGAAGATCTCGAAGGACAGTCCCGGGTTGCCCTTGGTGGTGAGCTGGCCCTGCTGGGTGAACACCTCGGTGAACGCGGCGGCACTGTAGTTGCCGGTGAGGAACTCCAGGGGGTTGCCGTACCAGGCCGCGTTGTAGGCCAGCCACCAGCAGATCGATGCGAACGGCACGGCCGCGAAGGACAGCACGCACACCACCGCACGCCGCAGCGTCTCGCCACGTCGTACGACGACGATCGCGACGAAGATGCTGCCGCTGAGCACCAGGGCCCAGGCCTCGTAGCGGGTCAGGATGCCGGCGCCGGCCGGGATGCCGGCGAAGACCGCGAGCTCACCACCGCTGAGCCTGCGCGAGCTGAACGCCCAGCCGGCCAGGCCGGCCAGGCACGCCAGGATGGCCGCGATGAGCACCGGCTCGGTCAGGGCGGTGGTGAAGGCGTAGAGCAGGCTGGGGTTCGCCAGCAGGACGGCCAGACCGACGAGCCGGGCAGGCCCCCCGAAGCCCAGGCGCGCCATCGTGCGGAAGAGGGCTGTCGCGGCGATCCCGAGGCACAGCGTCCCGAGGATGCACGCGGCCACCCCGGTGCGGAAGAGGAAGAGGTTCTGCACGAGCGGGAGCAGCAGGAGGTGGGGGAGCGGCAGCCACACGGTGCCGAGCTGCTGGAGCCCCGGTGCCTTGCTGTCCAGGATCCTCCCGGAGATCGTGAGGTGCGCCATGGCGTCGCCGTAATCGAGGTTGGACCCGGTCCGAACGGTGTAGATCGACGCCACGGTGCCGATGACACAGCTGACCACGAAGACGGTGAGGCTCCCGGACACGCGCCGACCTCGGGGCGCGCCACCGAAGGCCATCCAGGCGCGGCTCACCCGCCCGGCGCCACCCGGCCGGGGGCGGTCGCCACGTCCGGATACCTCGGGGTGGTCCGACCCCGAGGTACGCGGTGCTGCGAGGTCGACGGCCATCAGGTGGTGCGGTCGTCGTCCAGGTCGTCCAGGTCGCGATCGTCGTCGTAGTCGTCGAACGCCCGGGGCGGAGCGTCCGCGCGGACCTGGGCGTCGACCAGCTGACGCACCTCGCGGTCGCGTCGATTGGTCCGCCAGACCTGGTAGCCGAGGAGCAGGGCCAGGACGACGAAGCCGCCGACCAGCCACCAGATGAAGGACCGACGCTCGTCGATCACCTCCTCCTGCGGCACGACGGCGTTCGAGCTGATGGTGAAGGGCCGACGCTGACCTGCGGAGACCAGGAGGTCGTCGGTGAGCCGGTTCCAGCCGCGCGTGGCGACGTAGGTCGCGGCCGAACGCCGCGCGGTGCTGAGATCGGCGCCGGTGGGGCCCCACGAGCCGAGCATCAGGACGTCACGCCCGCTGCCGCTGATCGCCTGGAAGGCGGCATAGGGCTGGTCGGTGCCGACCCGGAAGCTGGCCTCGGCGTAGTCGACCAGGCGCATGCCGTCGAGACGCAACGGGGCCTTCAGGTCGGTGGCGTCGCTCTCGGAGGCACCCACGAGGAGTCCGCTGAGGTTGCCGTCGAGGAACTCGTCGGCATCGACCAGGGTGACGTCGAGGGGAGCCGAGGCTGCCCGCTGCAGGGCCGAGACGAGGTAGGCGGCGTCGACCGCCGCGGTGACCCGGTCGGGGCCGCCGGGGCGCAGCGCCACGGGAAGCTCGCCCCCGAGGACCTGGGGGAAGGTCTGGAAGCCGCTGACCATACCGGTGCCGCGGGTCGCGGTCACCGACGACTTCTCGGCGTCGAAGTAGACCTCGATCGGCAACGTCTCAGGGCCCGAGCAGGTCTCGGAGCGGGCGGTGGTCAGAGTGAACTCCAGCCCGTTGTCGGAGTTGATCAGGCTGGCGTCTGCCGTGGCGTCGATGCTCAGCTCAGGCCCGCCGCTCAGCACCTGGGAGTCGAGCAGGTAGCCGTTGAGGTAGGTGTTGAGCTGAGCCGTGGTGCCGTCCGGCAGGGCCGTGTGGGTGCCGGTGACGTGGACGTCGAGCGAGTCCACCGGGCCGCCGAAGGCGTCTTGGCGCACGCCGACGTACTGCGTGGTGGTGCCGGGGCCGGTGAGCTTGATCGTCGACGACCCGAGGTCGGCCAAGGTCTGCTGCATCGTGGAGTCGCGGACCTTGAGGGTCTCGGTCAGCCCGGTGCTGGTCCCACCGGTGGCGAGCTCGAGCTGCTCGGAGCCGAGGGCCTGGGCCGCTCCGGCCAGCTCGGAGCCCGAGCCGGTGAGGATCAGGGTCGTGAGTCCGAAGCGGGTGACGATCTTGGTCGAGACCGGCCCGGATCCGGGCACGATGCGCACCACGCGCTGGGTGACGTCGGTGCGCGGGAGCACCGCAGAGGCCGGGTTGAGGGCGACGGGGGTGGTGTCGTCGTACTTGGCGCTGAGTGCTGCCACCGCCGTCAGGCCGGCAGCCAGGAACTCGTCGGAGGCCCCGCTGGGCACGACGACGTCGACGCGGGACGACGCGGCGGGGAAGAAGGCCGCCAACGATCCCGGCGTCGTCGGCGTGCCGGAGTACCGCAGCCGCAGGTCGCTGAAGACCACGTCGGCCGCGGCATCGGGGTCGGGGCAGCGACCCGTCTCGGTGTAGGTCAGTCGGATCGTGAGGCTGTTGTTGGCGTCGAGGTCGCCGGCGCGCACCGGGACCAGGAAGGCCGGGGCGGAGCTGGCGGCGACGTCGCGCACGACGCGGTTGCCGACGGCGAACTGGAGGCGACCGGTGACACCGGACGCCACCTCGAGTCGACCTCGTACGCCGACGGGTGTGGCGCCGATCGGCACCGGGACGTCCAGCGTGACGCTGCTCTGCGTCCGAGTGGTCAGCGAGCCTGCCGCGTCGATGTCGTCGGCCCGGGCCGAGGTCGCGAGCGCCGGCACGAGCAGGGCCCCGATCACCGCCGCCAGCAGGAACAGAGCGGTCGGTCGTCGTGATGCGTGATGGATCGCAGGCCTCGTTCGCACGCGAACACCCCCCAGTGTCGTGGCTTGAGGTACCAGCATGAGGGAGTGGGCAGGGGCATGCAAGTGCGGGCGCGACAAACGGTGCCCTGGCACTGTGGTGCCGGGCACATCTGGGGGAGTGGAGCGTGCAGTGCGAGGATCATGCCATGCCTGCACGCTTTGTCGACGTACATCCGGAGAATCCGCAGCCCCGCCGGGTCCAGCAGATCGTCGAGGCCTTGCGGGACGACGCCCTCATCGCCTATCCGACCGACTCCGGCTACGCGCTGGGCTCGCGCGTGGGCAACCGGGAGGGGCGCGACCGGATCCTGCGGATCCGTGGGCTCGACGACCGGCACCACTTCACCCTGGTCTGCAAGGACTTCGCCCAGCTCGGGTCTCTCGTGCACGTGGACAACGCGGCGTTCCGGGCCATCCGTGCGGCGACACCGGGGCCGTACACGTTCATCCTGTCGGCGATGCCTGAGGTGCCCAAGCGGTTGCTGCACCCCAAGAAGAAGACGGTCGGTGTGCGGATCCCCGAGCATCCGTTCGTGCGCGTGCTCCTCGAGGAGCTCGGCGAGCCGCTGTTGAGCAGCTCGTTGATCATGCCGGGCGAGACCGATCCCCGCACGGTGGGCTGGGAGATCAAGGAGGACCTCGACCACGACCTGGACATCGTCGTGGAGGCAGGGGAGACCACCGCGGAGCCGACGACCGTGGTCGACTTCTCCACCGGGGTCCCGGAGGTCCTCAGGCGCGGAGCCGGCGACCCGGATCGCTTCGAGTGATCGACTCGCGCTGGACCCGGACCCTGACCCGCACGACGAGCACGGCCAGCGCCAGCAGGTAGCCGATCACCAGCGCGAGGCTGTGGTGGGACAGGCCGGAGACGATGGCCTGGACCAGACCGTCCTCGGCACGCGCGATCGACTCGGAGCGCGTCAACGCCAGGAGGGTGAAGGTCACCAGCATCAGGATCGGCGGGAGCACCCCGACGGTGAAGAAGTCGCGGGGATGGACGGCGAGTGCCAGGGCCAGGCAGAGCAGGACGAACGCGAGGTCGAAGAGGAGCCCGATCTGACCACCGAGGACCAGGTCGAGAGCCGCCGCCGTCAGGGCGAGCGCCACCCCGAGCGCGGCCATCTCGCGACCGGACTCGTGACCTTCTTCCCACACCGTGCGGGAGGCGGGCAGGCTCACCGGGCCACCGTACGTGCGCTCGGTGGCCCGTCGGTGTCGCCGCGCCGGTCGACCGCGCGGAGCTCGACGGGACGCGGTGAGTCCACGGTGTCGTCGGTGACGCCGAGGTCGGAGAAGCGCCGCGCGCTCACGAGGACCCGCGACTCCAACGACCCGACCGCCGCGTTGAAGTGGCCGACCGCGGCGTTCAGGGAGCGCCCGACCTGGTCGAGGTGCGTGCTGAACGTGCCGAGGCGGTGGTGCAGGTCTCGGCCGAGCCGATGGATCTCTGCGGCCTGGAGGGTCAACGTCTCGTGGCTCCAGCCGTGGGCGACCGTGCGGAGCAGGGCGATCAGGGTCGTCGGCGTCGCGAGCACGACCTGACGCGCCGCGGCGTGCTCGATCAGGCTCGGGTCGGCCTCCAGCGCGGCCGAGAGGAACGACTCCGCCGGCACGAAGAGCACCACGAACTCGGGGGTCTCGCTCAGCGAGCGCCAGTAGGCCTTCGACCCGAGAGCGTCGACGTGGGTGCGCAGCTGGCGTGCGTGCCGCCCGAGGTGGTGCTCGCGCTCCTCCTCGTCGTCGGTGCCGGTGGCGTCGAGGTAGGCGTCCAGCGGGACCTTGGCGTCGAGCACGACCTGACGTCCGCCGGAGAGGTGGACGACCAGGTCGGGGCGCAGGGCGCCGTCGTCCAGCTGGACCTGCTCGTGGAAGTCGCAACGCTCGACGAGACCGGCCAGCTCGACGGCCCGGCGCAGGTGCAGCTCTCCCCAGCGTCCGCGGACCTGGGGCCGACGCAGAGCCGTCGACAGGCTCTGCGTCTCGCGCCGCAGGGTCTCGGTGGACAGGCGCATGTCGGAGACCTGCTCGTGCAGCTGGCTCTGCCAGGCCACGCGGGTGTGCTCCAGGTCGCGCATCTGGTCGTGAAGCCGCTCCAGGCTCTCGCGGACGACGGCCTCCTCGGCCGCGCGGTGGTCCAGGGCGCGTGCCAGGCGGTCCTGGTCGGGGGAGTCGGGACGCGGACGAAGGACGCCGGCGGCGTACCCCAGGGCGCCACCGATCACGCCACCGAGCGCCACGGCGGCGCACCCGATGAGCAGCAGGGCCGGGATCGAGATCTCCATGGGACGAGCATGGCGGTGGCCACCGACAACGCCGGGGACCCGACGTGCAAGGCGTCGGGGAGCGGGGCGTCAGCCCTCGTGGCCGAGGTGCGCCTCGAGGTGGGGCAGGCGCAGCCCGTGCTCGGCCACCGCGGCAAGCACGTCGGACGCCGCTGCGGGCGGTGCGAGGAGGGTCCCCTGACCCAGGCCGACCCCGATGGAGCGGGCGTACCCGAGCTCCTGGGCGGTCTCGATGCCTTCGGCCACGGGCGTCAGGGACAGGTCGTCGAGCAGGTGCGAGACGTGACCGAGCAGGGTCCGTCCCGCCTCACCGCCGCCCTCCGCGACCAGGCTGCGATCGACCTTCACCCACTCCCAGGGCCAGCTGTTCAGCAGTCCGAGTGCGGAGTAGCCCACCCCGAAGTCGTCGACGGCGAAGCCGATGCCGGCGTCGGCGAGCTCGGTGGCGAGGATGCGCTGGGACGGCGTCCAGCGCGCGACGTGCCGCTCCGAGATCTCGAGCACCAGGTGCACGTCGGTGCCCTCGAGGCGTTGGGGGAGTGTCTCGAGGAGGTAGCTGTCGCTGCGGAGCTGCTCGAACTCGAGGTTGATGCTCAACGCGACCGGGGCGCTCGCGAGCCGCTCGACCTCGCGCATCGTGGCGAGCGCGCTGTCGAGGACCACCTCGGTGAGCTCGTCGAGCATGCGCAGCTTGGAGGCCGAGCCCACCAGGAGCAGCGGCGAGACCTGACCGACCTCGAGGTGCTGCCCGCGGACCAGGGCCTCGTAGCCGTGGATCGCCCCGGAGCGCAGGTCGACGATCGGCTGGAAGGCCACCTGGACTCGACCCTCGTCCAGCATCTCGCGGAGCAGCGTGCTCTCGTCGTACCACCGAGGGGGGCGCTGGCCCGGACGCGAGCGCTTGTTCTCGCGCATCCGCCGCTCGGCGGAGCGCAGCAGCAGCTCGGGGTCGTCGGCGGCCGAGATCGACAGCTGAGCGCCGATGCTGACGTCGATCGACAGCATCAGGTCGCCGACCGGGATGGGTGCTCGCAGCAGTCGGGTCAGCTCCTCGACGATCCCGTCGAGATGCTCCTGGCCCTCGACCTTGCGCAGCACGACCGCGAACTCGTCGCCTCCCATCCGTGCGGCGATCGACCCCTCGGGGAACGGGCCGTAGCGCAGCCGGGCACCGACCTCCTGGAGCACCTCGTCGGCCTCGAGGTGGCCGAACTGCTCGTTGAGCTCCTTGAACCGGTCGATGTCGAGGAAGAGGACACCGAGGTACTCGGAGTGGCGCTCGATCATCACGCCCTCGACGAGCTCGCGGAAGAACCCGTGCTGCCACAGCCCGGTCAGGTCGTCGGTCAGGGCGCGTCGGCGCAGGTGCTCGTCGCGGCGAGCGGCGTGCTTCGAGGCGGTCGCCATGGTGGCGAGGGCCGTCAGCACGCGGCGGTCGAGGCTGCTGAAGATCGCGCTCCCGAAGGGACGTCGGGCGACCAGGTAGCGACCGTCCCCGAAGATGAAGCTCGCATCGGGGGGTGGCGCCGGCACGATCTCGACCGAGATCGTCGCGTCGACGGCGTGGGAGCACCACTCGACGAGCAGGTCCTCGATCGCCTCCTCGGGCCAGGGCATCTCGATCGCGGCGTCGGCCAGCACGTCGATCAGCTCGCGCTCCGGCGTGACCTCGGGCGCGGTCGCCGCCGGGGCCGGGGGTTCCTCGACGGCGGAGGGGTCGGGGGACGCTCCCTCGGGGTCCGGCTCACGGCGCGGACCGTCCGCCATCAGGTAGGTGATGGGCTGCGCCTGGCGTCGACGCCGGCGACCCTTCATGGCGATCCGTCGGTGGCCACGTCGGCCACGTCGGCCAGGTCGACCAGGTCGGCCAGGTCGACCACGACGGGGGCGTGGTCGGAGGCTCCCTTGCCCGCGCGCTCGTCGCGGTCGACGAAGGCGCCGCTCACGCGAGCTGCCAACGGAGGTGACCCGAGCACGAAGTCGATCCGCATCCCTCGGTTGCGCTCGAAGCGCTGCCGGTAGTAGTCCCAGTAGGTGTAGGTGTCCGGCTCGGGCGTGTGCGGTCGTACGACGTCGACGTACCCGTCGTCCAGGAAGCCGTTGAACGCAGCGCGCTCGCGTGGGGTCACGTGGGTGCTGGTCGCGAACTGGGCGATGTCGAAGACGTCGTCGTCGGTGGGCGCGATGTTCCAGTCACCGACGAGGGCGGTCGGCTGGTCGGTCCAGGTCGCGGCGGACTCTCGGAGTCGGGCGAGCCAGTCGAGCTTGTAGTGGAAGTGCGGATCGTCGACCTTGCGACCGTTGGGGACGTAGAGCGACCAGATCCGTACGCCGCCGCAGGTCGCGCCGATCGCGCGGGCCTCGGCCGCCGGTGGGTCGCCGAAGGTGGGCATCTCGGGGAAGCCGACCTGGACGTCCTCCAGGCCGACGCGGCTGATGATCGCGACGCCGTTCCACTGGTGGTAGCCGGCCGCCGCGACGTCGTACCCCAGGGACTGCAGGCCCATGAGCGGCAGCTGGTCCTCGCGCGCCTTGGTCTCCTGCACCGCCAGCACGTCGATGTCGTGACGTGTCAGGAAGGCCTCGACGCGGTCGATGCGCGAGCGCAGGGAGTTGACGTTCCAGGTGGCCAGGCGCACCGGGCCAGCCTAGACGGCGGGTGCCGTGCCCAGGGCGGCCGCGCTCCCGGCGTACGGCGAAGTGACCGCGGGGTGACGGCTCCGTAGACTCCCCGCTCGTGGCACTCACCATCGGTATCGTCGGACTCCCCAACGCGGGCAAGTCGACCCTCTTCAACGCCCTGACCAAGAACAACGTGCTGGCGGCGAACTACCCGTTCGCCACCATCGAGCCGAACGTCGGGGTGGTCGGGGTCCCCGACGAGCGCCTGCCGCAGCTGGCCGAGGTGTTCGGCTCCGCCAAGCAGCTGCCCGCGACGGTCGAGTTCGTCGACATCGCCGGCATCGTGGCGGGCGCCTCGCAGGGCGAGGGGCTGGGCAACAAGTTCCTCTCCCACATCCGTGAGTCCGCCGCGATCTGCCAGGTGACCCGGGTCTTCCGAGACGAGGACGTCACCCATGTCGACGGCGAGGTCAACCCCGGCAACGACATCTCGACGATCCAGACCGAGCTGATCCTGGCCGACCTGCAGACCGTGGAGAAGGCGATCCCGCGGTTGGAGAAGGAGGCGCGGGCCAAGAAGGAGCTGGCCGCCAACCTCGCGGCGACCAAGGAGGCGATGGAGCACCTCGAGGCCGGCACGCCGATCATCGACACCGACGTCGACCGCGACCTGCTCCGCGAGCTGTCCCTCCTGACGGCCAAGCCCTTCATCTACGTCTTCAACTGTGACGCCGACGAGCTCGCCGACGACGACCTCAAGGCGAAGATGCAGGAGCTGGTCGCTCCCGCCGAGGCGATCTTCCTGGACGCGAAGTTCGAGGCCGAGCTGGTCGAGCTGGGCGACGACGAGGAGGCCCGCGAGATGCTCGCCGAGATGGGCGTCACCGAGCCCGGCCTGGACACCCTCGCCCGCGTCGGCTTCGACACCCTCGGCCTGCAGACCTACCTCACCGCCGGCCCCAAGGAGTCGCGCGCCTGGACGATCAAGAAGGGCGCCACCGCTCCCGAGGCCGCCGGCGTGATCCACACCGACTTCCAGAAGGGCTTCATCAAGGCCGAGATCGTCTCGTTCGACGACCTGATGTCCGCGGGCTCGATGGCCAAGGCCAAGGAAGCCGGCCGGGTCCGGATCGAGGGCAAGGACTACGTGATGGCCGACGGCGACGTGGTGGAGTTCCGCTTCAACGTGTAGGCCACAGCCGCGAGGTGGTTCCTGCCAGGACGAGGACTCATCCGGGACCGGCGCCGGCCTCCAGCAGCTCGACCAGGATGTCCCCGTGTCCCGCGTGCCGCGCCAGCTCGATGATCAGGTGGCCGTAGACGAAACGCAGACTGACGGACCGGCCGTGCCACGAGAACTCCTCGTCGAGGTCGTGCTCGGCCGCGATCTCGCGAGAGCGCTCGCACGCCTGCTGGTACGACGCCAGCACCGACGTGACCGTGTCGGACGGCTCGAGGACGAAGCTCTCGTCGACGGTGTCGGGGATGCCGAGCTCGTCGCGAGGTGCGCCGGCGACCCGGGAGTGCAGCCAGACCTGCTCCACGAAGGTGGCGTGCTTGACCAGACCGAGCGGGGTCGTCAGCGACGGCACCAGACGGGCTCGTGCCTGGGTCTCGTCGAGGTGCTCGAGGATCGCCGCGATCTCGGCGCGCTGCACGTCGAGGCGGGCCTCGAGCAGCGATCGCTCGTCTGCGGCCGGGCCGTTCACACGAACGCGCTCTCGCCGGTGATCGCGCGGCCGACGATGAGGGTGTTGACCTCGCGGGTGCCCTCGTAGGAGTAGATCGCCTCGGCATCGGCGACGAAGCGGCCGACGTGGTGCTCGAGCAGGATGCCGTTGCCGCCGAGCACCTCGCGCGCCCAGCCGACGGCCTCGCGCATCCGCACCGTCGAATGGACCTTGCACAGCGAGGCGTGCTCGTCGCGCAGCTGACCGGCATCCTGCAGCTGGCTGGCGCGCACGTTCATCGCGGTCGAGGCGGTGACGTTGGCGAGCATCTTGACCAGCAGGTCCTGCACGAGCTGGAACGACCCGATGGAGCGGCCGAACTGCTCGCGCTCGGTGGTGTAGCGCAGGGCGTGCTCGTAGGCGCCGCGGGCGCACCCGGTGGCCTGCCAGGCGACGTCCATCCGGGTCAGGGTCAGCACGCGGGCGGTGTCGGCGAAGGAGCTGGCCCCCTGCAGCCGGTTCTCCTCGGGCACGCGTACGTCGGTCAGCTCGATCTCGGCGTTCTGGACGACTCGCAGGGCGATCTTGTCCTCCTGCTTGGTCGTCACGAAGCCCGGCGTCTCCTTCTCGACCACGAAGCCCTTGACCTCGCCGTCGTCCTCGTCGCGCGCCCAGATGATCACCAGGTCGGCGAAGGCGGCGTTGCCGATCCACTTCTTGCGACCGTTGAGGATCCAGGCGTCACCGTCGCGCCTGGCGCTGGTGGCCAGCCCCATCGAGATGGCCGAGCCCACGTCGGGCTCGGTGAGGCCGAACGCGCCGAGCAGCTCCATGCGAGCCATCGCCGGAAGCCAGCGCTCCTGCTGCTCCGGCGAGCCGCAGTGGCGGATCGAGCCCATGGCCAAGCCGCCGTGGACCCCGATGAAGGTGCCGATCGAGGGATCGATGCGGGAGAGCTCCATCGCGACCATGCCTCCGACGAGGGCGCCACGGTCGGGGCAGCCCGGCCCGTCGTGGGCCAGACCGGCGATCCCGAGCTCGGCCAGGCCGGGGACGAGCTCGTGGGGGAACTCCGCCCGCGTCCAGTAGTCGTTGATGATCGGCTCGACCTCGCGGGTCAGGAAGGCGCGCGTGCGGCTCAGCAGCGCGCGGTCCTCCTCGGCCAACAGCTGCTCGAAGCCCAGGAAGTCGGAGAAGGGGGCGTCTCGGATGTCGTCGTCCTGCGCGGGACGAGGGGGAGAGGTGCTCACCTGGTTGAACCTACGTGCCGCCACACTGGGAGGCGTGAACGCAGACGCCTCGAAGCCCGCCCAGCCGACCCTCGCCGACTTCCCGGCGACCAGCCACGACAAGCTGCGCTACGGCGACACCGACCGTCAGGGCCACGTCAACAACGCGGTCTTCTCGACCTTCCTCGAGACCGGGCGCGTCGAGGTGCTGCGCGATCCCGAGGCGCAGCTCACCGAGGACGGACGGGAGTGGGTCATCGCCCGGCTCGCGCTCGACTTCGTGGGCGAGATGCACTGGCCCGGACAGGTCGACATCGGCACCCGTGTCGCGCGGATCGGTCGCACGTCGGTGGGCATGGACCAGGCCCTGTTCCAGGACGGCCGCCTGGTCGCCCGTGCCGAGACGGTCATCGTCCAGATGAACGACGAGACGCGTCGTCCCGAGCCGCTGTCCGAGGCGGCGGTGGCGCGATTCGCCCTGCTGAAGGTCTAGCCCACTCGGCCGCACGGCGGCTGGAAAAATCGGTTACGTCGCTGAAACACGCGTGCCAGGAACTGAAACTCGCCGTGGATAGCGTCCCTCGAACTGCTGAACCCGAGAGAGGGAACCCCCATGAAGATCCACGCCCTGAGTCACCGCAGCCCGAAGCGCCGCTCGACGCGTCGCGCCGGACTGCTCGTGGCCACGTCCCTGGTGGCCGCGCTCGCGCTGGCCGCCTGTGGCTCCGACGACGACGGCGACGGCGGCTCGGGATCCGGCGACGAGTCCTTCGGCGAGATTAGCCTGCAGTACTCCTGGATCAAGAACGAGGAGTTCGCCGGCGAGTTCTACGCCTACGAGAACGGCTACTACGACGAGGCCGGCTTCGACGCCGTCAACGGGATCTCCGGTCCCGACACCGGGGTGGCCAAGCTCCTCAGCGGCACGGTCGAGGTCGCGTTGAGCGACTCGGCCTCTGTGGGCGCGGCGATCGCCGAGCAGGACGCGCCGCTGACGATCATCGGCGCGACCTTCCAGAAGAACCCCTTCACCATCCTCTCCCTCGCCGACGGCGGCGACATCGCGACCCCCGAGGACATGATCGGCAAGACGATCGGTGTCCAGGACTCCAACGCGAGCGTCTTCGCGGCGATCCTCAACGCCAACGGGATCGACCCCGCCGACGTCGACGTGGTCCCGGTCGACTTCGACCCGACGCCGCTGATCGAGGGCGACGTCGACGGCTTCATGGCCTACCTGACCAACGAGGCCATCACGGTCGAGAACGCCGGCTTCGAGATCACCAACCTGCCGTACGCCGAGAACGGCGTCCCGTACGTCGCCGAGACGTTCACCGTCACCGACCAGTACCTCGCCGAGAACCGTGAGCTGTTGAAGCAGTTCCTGATCGCCGAGATCAAGGGCTGGAGCGACGTGTTCACCGAGCCCACCGACGACACGGTCGCCCTGATCACCAAGTACTACGACCAGGCTGCCTCCGAGAACGACGAGGGCCTCGAGTCGGTCTTCGGCGCCCTGGACCCGGCGAAGACAGCCCAGGGGATGGAGGCCCAGCTCGAGCTGGTCGCCACCGAGGACACCGCCGCCAACGGGCTCTTCACGATCACCCCGGAGCTCCAGCAGCAGACCGTCGACTCCTTGGCTGCCGCCGGCTGGGAGGTCTCGGTCGAGGAGATGTTCGACACCTCGATCATCGACGAGATCTACGAGGAGAACCCGGACCTCATGGAGTACGACTCCTGAGCATGACGCACTCCTCCGACACCCACGGGCACGACGAGTCGGGTGCCTCTGCCCCCAGCCCGAGCGGCGGGGGCACCGGCATCCACATCGACGGCCTGACCAAGACGTTCCGCTCGGGCGGGGCGCTCAGTCGGGGGGGCGCGGTCACCGCGCTCGACGACGCCCACCTGCACACCGAGCAGGGCGCGTTCCTGGCCCTGCTCGGTCCTTCGGGGTGCGGCAAGTCGACGATCCTGCGGATCCTGGCGGGCCTCGAGGATCCCACCAGCGGCACGGCGCTCGTCGACGGCAAGACGCCGGCAGAGCTGCGGACCGGAGGCGAGCTCGGGATCGCCTTCCAGGACCACGCCCTGCTGGCCTGGCGCAGCGTGACGAAGAACATCGCGCTGCCCTTCGAGGTCGCCGGTCGCTCGGTCGATCGGGCCTACGTCGAGGAGCTGATCGACCTGGTCGGCCTGCGCGGCTTCGAGAAGGCCAAGCCCGCCCAGCTGTCCGGTGGCATGCGTCAGCGGGTGTCGATCGCCCGCGCCCTGGCGCTGCGGCCCTCGGTCCTGCTGCTCGACGAACCCTTCGGTGCGCTCGACGACATGACCCGGCAGAACCTCAACCTCGAGCTGCTGCGGATCTGGACCGAGAAGCCGGCCACGACGCTGCTGGTCACCCACGGCATCAACGAGGCGATCTTCCTCTCCGACCAGGTGGCGGTGATGAGCCCGCGTCCCGGACGGATCAAGGAGGTCATCGAGATCGACCTCCCACGCCCGCGCACCCCGGAGATGATGCGCACGCCCGAGTTCCACGCCCTGGCCGACCAGGCCTCGGAGCTGCTGTTCGGCGTCGACGGCCGCTCGGCCGCCGAGGCCTGAAGGAGGCACGATGCAGCAGCGCCGCGTCCCTGGCTGGCTGGCCGGGATCATCGGACTCGTCACCCTGCTCGTGCTGTGGTGGGTCTTCGCCCTCGCCTTCTCGCCCGACCGCGGCACGTACACCCCGGTGCCGTCGCCGTTCGCGGTCTTCGGCCAGCTCGCCGACGACGGGCTGGGTGCCTACTGGGGTCCGTTCGAGGTGACCATCACCGAGGCTGCGTACGGCTTCGTCTGGGGCAACACCCTGGCGCTGCTCATCGCGAGCACGGTGCTGCTGTTCCCCCGGCTGGAGCCGGTGATCGTGCAGATCGCGGTGGTGAGCTACTGCCTGCCGCTGGTCGCGGTGGGCGGCATCGCGATCGTGGTGCTGGGCGGCGCCACCAAGCCCGGCGACCCGTCCTCGACCGCCATCTTCCTGGCGGCGCTCGCCGTCTTCTTCACCACGGTGGTGGGGGCGCTGCTCGGCTTCAAGAGCGCCGAGCGCGCCAGCATCGACGTCGTGAAGGTGTACGGCGGAGGCCGGCTCACCCAGCTGCGCAAGGTGCGGCTCGTCGCGGCTCTGCCGGCGATCCTCAACGCCCTGCAGATCGCCGTACCGACGGCCTTCCTGGGCGCCGTGCTGGGCGAGTACATGGGCGCGACCGACCGCAGCGTCGGCATCACCCTGATCCGGCTGCAGGGCAACCTCGACTCCGAGCGCGTGTGGGCGGTCTTCCTGCTCTGCGCCGCCGTAGCGATGATCGGGTACGGCGTGCTCGGGCTGATCTCCCGACTCGTCACGCCGTGGGTCTCGGGCAGGGGTACGGCGTGAGTGCCACCTCGAGCGCCGCCCTGCGGCGCGAGCAGAGCCTGGCCCTGGCGATCTCGGTCGGCAAGGCGTTGCTCAACACCGTCATCACGCTCGTCATCGTGCTGGCCCTGTGGCAGGCCGTGATCACGTTCTCCAGCATCTCCGACTTCGTGGCCAAGGGCCCGCTCGACGTGTGGAACTACCTCTTCGTGACCGAGGAGGACGCACGCCGGACGGCTGGGGAGAACCGCGAGCTGCTGTGGGGCCTCGCCACGACGTCCCTCGGCGACGCCGCGATCGGCTTCGTGGTGGGCATGGTCATCGCGATCGTGCTCGCGGTGCTCTTCACGCTCTCGAAGACCGTCGAGGCCGGCGTGATGCCCCTGGCCCTGCTGCTGCGCAGCATCCCGCTGGTCTCGATCGCCCCGGTGATCATCCTCGTCACCGGACGCGGCACGACCGCGTCGGTCGCGGTCATCGGCACGATCGTGGTGCTCTTCCCCGCCCTGGCCTCCGTGCTCTTCGGGCTCAGCCGGGCGAGCAAGGAGAGTCTCGACCTGGTCCGGGTCTACGGCGGCGGCAACCTCCAGGCGCTGCTGAAGGTGGCCATCCCCGGCGCCCTGCCCTCGCTCTTCGCCGCCGCGCGCGTCTCGGTGCCCGGCGCCGTGACCGGGGCGCTGCTCGCCGAGTGGCTCTCGACCGGCAAGGGGGTGGGCGGTCAGATCGTGAAGTTCAACGCTGCCGCGCAGTTCGACAACCTGTGGGCGTCGGTCGCGATCATCACCGTCGTGACCCTGCTGCTCTACAACCTCGTCCAGCTGGCCGAGACCGTTGTGCTGTCGCGGATGGGGATGACGCAGGACCAGCTCTAGGGTGCGTCCCTCGCGGCCTATACCCGGGTTGGTGTGGCGCTCCTCTTGGTCGGTGGGGCGCCCGCGCGCGTAGTCGACCGGGTCTCGCCGTCAAGGATCTCGCTGCGCTCGACCGCTGCGCGGTGCCTGCGGCATCCGTTGACTGCGAGCCTCTCCCGGTCGACTGACGGCGCGCTCAACGGCGAGGGCTCCGCCCACGCCGCCGCCTGCGCGGGCGCCCCACCCGTCCCTTCAGTCACATCGCGTCATCGAGTGGGCACGAACGACAGGGTTGCGGCTGGTTTTCGTGTCGTCTCTGCCCAATGAGCGAGCGCATGTGACCGATGTGACTGATGAGGTGGGGCCGCGCTTGCGCGCGCGGCCCCACCCACGGTGACCACACGGGCACCCCGAAGGAGCGGCCTACGCGGGGCCCACCTCGGCGAGGTGCACCACGGCGTCACCGGAGTTGACGACGGGGGCCTCGGTGCGGCCCACCACCATGCCGTCGCGGTCGGCGTGGATCAGGCGCACGCGTCGACCGAGCGAGTCGAAGAGGCCGCCGATCCGTTCGCCCTTGGTGACCTCCTGGCCCAGGCGGACATCGAGGTGGACCATGCCGGTGCCTCGCGCGCGCACCCAGCCGCTGCGCCAGCTCTCCACGCTGGCCGGCGGGTCGTCGTCGGGGACCGGGTCGGTCATGTCGAGGGCGGCGAGCACCCGCCGTACGCCGGCGACACCCGCGTCGATGGCCCAGTCGTCCATCCGCCAGGCCTCGCCGGCCTCGTAGAGGAGCACCTTCGCGCCGCGCTCGCGTGCGGCGTAGCGCAACGACCCGTCGCGCAGCCGGGCGTGCAGCATGATCGGTGCCGCGAAGGCCGAGGCGAGGGCGCGGGTCTCGGGGTCCTCGAGGTCGGTGCGGATCTGGGGGAGGTTGGTGCGGCGGTCGGAGCCGGTGTGGAGGTCGATCCCGACCGTGCACTTGTCGACGACCTCGGTCATCATCAGGTGCGCGATGCGTCCCGCCAGCGAGCCGCGCGCCGAGCCGGGGAACGACCGGTTGAGGTCGCGGCGGTCGGGCAGGTAGCGGCTGCCGTTCATGAAGCCGAGCACGTTGACGATCGGGATCGCGATCACGGTGCCGCGCAGGGTCTTGGCGTCGAGCTCGGCGAGCACCTGGCGGACCACCTCGACCCCGACGGCCTCGTCGCCGTGGATGGCGGCGTTGACCCAGATGGTGGGGCCGTCCTCGCGACCGTGCACGACGCGGATCGGCAGGTCGACGTCGGCACCGGTGACCAAGCGGGTGATCGGCAGGGCGAGCGCTCGGCGCAGACCGGGGCGCACCCGGACGCCACCGATCTCGAAGGACGGGCGCGGCATCTCAGCGACCCCGGTTGTGCCGTCGTACGGCGGCAGACGGACGCGGTCCGAGGTAGGAGCGGCCCGGGTCGACGACGATGCCCTGGCGCAGCGCCTCCCGACCGACGAGCATCCGGAAACCCATCTCGTCGCGGCGGCTGAGCGTCATCTCGGCGGTGATCGTGAGGCCGACGAGCTGCACCGTCATCGGCACGACCAGCCGCTCCTCGCTGTGGCCCGAGGAGCTGCGCACCTCGCGCACGTCGAGCACCGGGCTCTCCACCTGCACCGGGTCCTCGTCGCTGCCCTGCCACGGGTGGACGGAGTAGCGCACCCAGGGCGCGCCGTCGCGGTCGAGCTCCGTGAGGTCGAAGGCGTGGATCGCGGAGCTGCGGGCGCCGGTGTCGAGCTTGGCCTTGATCCAGCTGACGCCGGCATCGGGGAGGCTCACCCACTCGCGCCAACCCGCGAGGGTGTAGGACTGGTCTGTGGCGGCAGCTCCTGGGCCCCGCGGCCCGTCCACGTCGCTCGACACGTTGTCCCAGTCCCTCCGTCATCAGTTGGTGAATCCCACGTGAAGCTCGCGATCCTCTCCCGCGCTCCTCGGTCGTACAGTACGCAGCGCCTGCGCACGGCGGCCCTCGACCGGGGGCACGACGTGAAGGTCCTCAACACGCTGCGCTTCGGGATCGACCTCGCCGGCGACGAGCCGGCGCTGCAGTTCCGCGGCAAGCGGCTCTCGACGTACGACGCCGTGCTGCCGCGCATCGGCAACTCGATCACCTACTTCGGCACCGCAGTGGTGCGGCAGTTCGAGCAGATGGACGTCTACACGCCGGCGACGTCGTGGGGCATCAGCAACTCGCGCGACAAGCTGCGCGCCACCCAGATCCTCTCGCGCCACGAGATCGGGATGCCGGCCACGACGTTCGTGCGCGACCGTGCCGACGTGATCCCCGCGATCGAGCGCGTCGGTGGCGCTCCCGTCGTGATCAAGCTCCTCGAGGGCACCCAGGGGATCGGGGTGATCCTGGCGCCGGACATCAAGGTCGCCGAGGCGATCATCGAGACGCTGCAGAGCACCAAGCAGAACGTCCTGATCCAACGCTTCGTGAAGGAGAGCAAGGGCCGCGACATCCGAGCGCTCGTCGTCGGCGACCGTGTGGTCGCCGCCATGCGCCGCGTCGCGCAGGGCGAGGAGTTCCGGTCCAACGTCCACCGCGGCGGGTCCGTGGAAAAGGTGGACCTCGACCCCGCCTTCGAGAAGGCCGCGGTGCGCTCGGCACAGATCATGGGCCTGCGCGTCGCCGGTGTGGACATGCTCGAAGGAGCCGACGGACCCCAGGTGATGGAGGTCAACAGCTCGCCGGGGCTCGAGGGCATCGAGCGCGCCACCCAGCTGGACGTCGCGGGCTCGATCATCGACTTCATCGACAACCAGGTCGCCTTCCCCGAGATCGACGTCCGGCAGCGGCTCACGGTCTCGACCGGGTACGGCGTCGCCGAGATCAGCGTGCAGGGCGCCTCCGACTTGGTGGGCAAGAGCCTGGGCGAGTCGGGGCTGCGCGAGCGCGACATCTCGGCGCTGACCCTGCAGCGCGGGACCAGCGTGATCCCCAACCCCAACGGCAGCCACGTCCTCGAGGCCGGCGACCGGCTGCTCTGCTTCGGCAAGCTGGAGGAGATGCGGTCGATGATCCCGAGCCGCCGCAAGCGGAGCAAGAAGATCAAGCGGCTCCCCGACGAGCCGATCCACGAGCAGGTGGCGGAGGGCGTGTCCGAGGTCGCGACCAGCGACGGCCCGATCAGCTGAGGCCGCTTGCGGGCTCCGAGGCCCGACGTGCGCCGGCCCGGATCGCCGAGGTCGCGAGCGCGGTGGCCAGGACTCGCCCGTCCGGGTCGACCAGCTCGCCGGCGGCGAAGGCGATGGCGCGCCCGCGCCGCGTGACCCGGCCTCGCCCGAGGATCGGTCCCACCAGACCCGGCGCGTGGAACTGCGTGTGCAGATCGGTCGTCGGAGCCCACTCGTCCTCGCCGAGCGTCGCCACGACGACCGAGCCCAACGTCGAGTCGAGCATCGCGCACAGGATCCCGCCCTGCACGTGACCGGCGAGGTTGGTGAACTCCTCGCGCGCGGTGAAGCCGACCTCGATCGTCATCGCCGTCGCGTCGTGGGCACGCAGCTCGAAGCCCAGCATCCTGGCGGCCGGCGGGGGAGTGGCCCTGCCCTCGACGAGCTCGCGGGCCCAGTTGCTGCTCATCGGATCACCGTAGTGGGGCCCCGGCTCGCGCCGCCGTAGACTCCGGTCACTGTGACTTCCTCCGACACCTCTGCTGGCTCGCCCACCGGTACCGCCGAGACCCGGGCCGACGACAGGCTCGCCGCCGACGTGACCCACGAGGCCGCGCGCCGTCGTACCTTCGCGGTCATCAGCCACCCCGACGCCGGTAAGTCGACGCTCACCGAGGCGCTCGCCCTGCACGCCCAGGTGATCAACCAGGCCGGTGCGGTCCACGGCAAGGCCGGACGCCGCTCGACGGTCTCCGACTGGATGGAGATGGAGAAGGCGCGCGGGATCTCGATCACCTCCGCGGCCCTGCAGTTCGCCTACGGCGACCACGTGATCAACCTCGTCGACACCCCCGGTCACTCCGACTTCTCCGAGGACACCTACCGGGTGCTCTCGGCCGTGGACTGCGCGGTGATGCTGATCGACGCCGCCAAGGGACTGGAGCCGCAGACCCTCAAGCTCTTCCGCGTGTGCAAGGCCCGTGGGATCCCGGTCATCACCGTCATCAACAAGTGGGACCGGCCCGGACTGGACGCGCTCGCGCTCATGGAGGAGATCGAGAACGACATCCAGCTCCAGCCGACGCCGCTGACGTGGCCGGTCGGGATCGCCGGCGACTTCCGCGGCGTGCTGGAGCGGCGCACCGGCACGTACGTCGCCTACACCCGCACCGCGGGCGGGGCGACCCGCGCGCCGGAGGAGCGGATGGACGCCGACGCCGCCGCGGCGCGCGAGGGGGAGACCTGGACCGCGTCGGTCGAGGAGTCCGAGCTGCTGGCCTCCGACGGCTCCGACCACGACCAGGAGCTCTTCCTGTCCGGCTTCACCACGCCGGTGCTCTTCGCCTCGGCCATCTCCAACTTCGGGGTCGCGGCGATCCTCGAGACGCTCGTCGAGCTGGCACCCTCGCCGCCGCCGTTTCGCCACGGCAAGGAGGACGCCGAGGGGCGCCCGGCCGAGGTGCGCGAGGTCGCCGCCCCGTTCAGCGCCTTCGTCTTCAAGGTGCAGGCCGGCATGAACGCCGCGCACCGCGACACCGTCGCCTTCGCGCGCGTCTGCTCGGGTGTCTTCGAGCGCGGCATGGTCGCCACCCACGCCCAGTCGGGCCGACCCTTCGCGACGAAGTACGCCCAGGCCCTCTTCGGCCAGGAGCGCTCCGTGCTGGACACCGCCTACCCCGGAGACATCATCGGCCTGGTCAACGCCAACGCCCTGCGCGTCGGGGACACGATCTACCTCGACGAGCCCGTCGACTTCCCGCCCATCCCCTCGTTCGCTCCCGAGCACTTCGCGGTGGCGACCTCCGCGGACGCGGGCCGCTTCAAGCAGTTCCGCAAGGGGATGGACCAGCTCGACCACGAGGGCACCGTCCAGGTGCTGCGCTCCGACCTGCGCGGCAACCAGGCGCCGGTGCTCGCCGCGGTGGGTCCGATGCAGTTCGAGGTGGCCCAGGCCCGGATGGAGGCGGAGTTCGGTGCTCCGATCCGCCTGGAGCGGCTCGGCTACACCCAGGCCCGCCGTACGGATGCCGCGTCGGTAGCCGGCCTCAGCGCCGTGCGCGGTCTCGAGGTGCTCGAGCGCGGTGACGGCACGTTGCTCGTGCTCGCACCCGACAAGTGGCGGATCAGCGTGGTCGAGCGCGACCACCCGGAGCTGACGATGGAGACCCTCGTCGCCGGAGACCGCTGACGGGTCAGCCCTGGGTGGGCCGGTCGGGGTGCTCGCGCTCCTCCTCCACGCGCTGCGGGACCCGGAGAAGCCGCAGACCGGTGACGAGTCCGACCCCGCCCACCAGGTTGCCCAGCAGCGACCAGCCCAGGGCGCCGGCGAAGGCCCCGAGCCCGAAGTCTGCGCCGGCGAACAGCGCGCCCATCATGAACAGCGAGTCGAGCACGCAGTGGAAGAGCTCGGCGCCCGCCAGCAGTGCCCCGAACAGGACCGCCGGCACCAGCTGGACGCCCAGGTTCTCGGTGGCGTGCTGCATCCGGGTCATCAGGGTGATCACGGCTCCGGCCAGGACCGCCAGCGCGAAGCTCTCGAGGCTGACTCCGAGCTCGGCGTAGTGGGTGCCGACCTCGACGGCCGTCTCCTCGAGGTCGGGACGCGCCGTGATCAGGATCCACATGATCAGCAGGCCGCCCACCAGGTTGGCCGCCAACGTGACGCCCCACAACCGGGCCAGTCCACGGAAGGTGCCGCTGCGAGCCACGACCGCGGTCACCGGCACCAGGAAGTTCTCGGTGAACAGCTCGCTGCGTGCCAGGAGCAGCGCCACGAAGCCGACGGAGAAGGCGATCCCGGCCAGGATCGTGTCGCCGGTGTGCTCCTTGACGATCAGGTAGGCCAGGACACCGAAGCCGACGTCGATGCCGCCGAGCAGACCCGTCGAGACCAGCGCGAGCAGGGGACGCTCGAGTCGTTCCTGACCCTCGTCGACGAGGCGATCGAAGGCCTGCTCGATCTCGGGCTCCGGGCGGCCGGGAGTCGTGTTCACGATCGGAGAATAGGCGGAGACGGGCTCGGTGGAGCCACCCGGACGGGCCATTCGCCCCCAGAAGCTCAGAGGCTCAGAAGTTCAGAAGGTCAGGCCAGCGCGAGGAAGAGCTTCTCCATCTTCTTCACGTCGACGCTGTCGATCCCGTCGCCGGCGTCGAGGCAGTTCTGCAGGCCGGTCGCGACGATCGCGTAGCCGCTGCGGTGGATCGCCTTGTTGACCGCGGCCAGCTGAGTGAGCACGGCCTCGCAGTCCGAGCCCTCCTCCATCATCCTGATCACGCTGGCCAGATGGCCGTTGGCCCGCTTCATGCGGGTGATGATCGCCTTCATCTCCTCGGGCTGCAGGTCCATCAGTGCGCCTCCACCGTCTGCCCGGGCAGCGCACCCAGCGCTTGGGTGAGCCGCTGACGAGCGTCGGTGGCCACCGTACGCAGCGCGTCCGCGGCAGGACCGTCGCCGGCGACGGCCATCATCACGTCGGGGTCCACGGCCTCGACGACGCTGCCGCCCTCGGCGAGTGCGCGGACGACGACGTTGCAGGGGAGGAGCGCCGCGATCGAGGGCTCGGCCTCGATCGCCACGTGCGCGAGCTGGGGACGGCACGCGCCGAGGATGACCTGGGGCGCCACGTCGACGTCGAGCTTGGTCTTCAGGGTCGCCTTGATGTCGATCTCGGTGAGGACACCGAAGCCGGCGTCGGCCAGCAGGGAACGCACGAGGGCGACCGTGTCGTCGTACTCGAGGCTGGTGGTGGCCCGGAGGGTGAAGTCGGTCATGGGTGCTCCTCGGTAGTTCGGCGGGGGTGCTCTCCGCCACGATAGCAACCCCCTGGGGGGTTGTGTTAGCGTGCGTCATCATAACCCCCTGGGGGGTTATGGATGTCCGCCGAGCTCGTGAAGGAGCACCACGTGAACCAGGTCATCGAACCCCTCGACCGCACCACCCAGTCCGCGTCCGATCCGAGCTCCGGCCCCCTGGGCCGACTGGGCGGTTGGGTCGTTGACCACGGCCGGATCACCACCGTCGTCTGGCTCCTGGTGGTCGTCGGCCTCGGCGTCTTCGCGCCCCGCGTCGAGGCCGAGCTCTCCGGTGCCGGCTGGCAGGCCAACGGTTCGGAGTCGGTCCAGGCCCGTGACCTGGCCGTCGAGCACTTCGGCGGCAACGCCAGCACCGCGATCCAGGTGGTCGTCCGCTCCGCGGACGGTCCGGTCACCGAGGGTGCCGGTGCCCGGGTCCTGTCCGAGGCCACCGCGCTCCTCTCCGCGGACCCACGCATCGCGGTGATCGTCCAGCCGACGCCGGGCGCGACGCTCAGCGAGGACGGTCGTACGGCGGTGCTGCTCGCGGGAGCGGCCGCGGACCCCAACGACATGGTGCGGGCCGCGACGGACCTCAAGGAGCGCCTTGCGGAGCTGTCGGGGGACGGCGTCGAGGTCAACCCGACAGGAGCCTCCCTGCTGTGGTCGGACTTCAACGAGGCCAACCTGGAGGCGATGCTGACCTCCGAGATGATCTCGTGGCCGGTCACCCTGGCGATCCTGGTCCTGGCCTTCGGCGCCCTCGTCGCGGCAGGCCTGCCGCTCCTGCTGACGCTGGCCGGCCTCGTGGCGTCGGCCGGCTCGCTGGTGCTGATCAATCAGGTCGTCCCGGTCTCCATCTGGGCGATGAACTTCGCGATGATGTTCGCCCTCGCGCTGGGCATCGACTACGCGCTCTTCCTGGTCGTGCGCTTCCGGGCGGCCCGCGCCGCGGTCGGCCGCTCCGCGCGTGATGCCGTGGTCGAGACGATGGACACCGCGGGCAAGGCGGTCCTGCTGTCGGGCATCACGGTGCTGGTCTCGCTCTCTGCCGTGATGCTGGTGCCGTCGCCGGCGTTCCGGTCGATGGCCGGCGGCATCATGCTCTCGGTGGTCTTCGTGCTCGCCGCCACGCTCACCCTGCTCCCGCTCGTCCTTGCCAGGCTCGACCACCGCATCGACAAGCTGGCGCTGTCGTGGACCAGGTCGAGTCGACCGGGCGAGCACCGTTCGGTCCACTTCGAGGCCTGGGGCCGGCGCCTGTGGCGTCGACCCCTCGCCTGGGGAGGTGCGGCCCTGGTCGTGCTCGCGGCCCTCGCGGTCCCCGTCCTCGGTCTGCACACGGCGATGCCGTCGATCAAGGTCCTCCCGGATGACGCCAGCGCCCGCGTCGGCTACGACCAGGTGCAGGACGCCTTCGGGCCTGGCGCCCCAGGGACGCTCACCATCGTCGCGGACGACGACCAGGCCGCGGCCAGCAACGCCGTGCTGACGCAGGACGCCGGTGTCGCCGGGGTGCTGCCCGCCGTCGCGGCCGAGGACGGCAGCGGGCTGTCCCTGATCCAGGCCGTCCCGACCGTCGACCCCTCCGACCCGGGGTTGGCCGCCACGGTCGACCGCCTGCGGGACGACCTGCCGGAGTCGGCCCTCGTGGGCGGGGCCGCCGTGGAGAATCTCGACCTCAAGACCCAGCTCGACGAGTCGGCCCCGCTGGTCATCGGCGTGATCCTCGCCCTCGGGTTCGTGCTGCTGCTCGTGGCGCTGCAGGCACCGCTGATCGCGCTGCTCGGGACCCTGGCCAGCCTCCTGTCCACCGCGGCCGCCTTCGGCGTGGCGCGGCTCGTGTTCCAGGACGGCATCGGAGCGGACCTCCTCGGCTTCGAGAGCCAGGGCTTCCTCGACGCGTGGGCCCCGGTCTTCTTCTTCGCGATGATCTTCGCCATCGCGATGGACTACACGGTCTTCCTGCTGGCCTCGGCCAAGGAGCACTGGGAGGTCACCGGCGACGCACGCGAAGCCATGATCGGCGCGCTCGCCTCCTCCGGCCGGGTCATCTTCGCGGCCGGCGCCGTGATGGTGGCGGTGTTCTTCACCTTCGCGCTCTCGGGACCGCTGCCTCCCAAGGAGATGGGCATCGTGCTGGGAGTCGCGGTGCTGCTGGACGCCTTCCTGGTGCGTCTCGTGCTGCTGCCGGTGCTGCTGCGGCTCACCGGTGCGGCCGCCTGGTGGAGCCCGGCGTGGCTGCGACGGGTGCTCCCGGTGGTCAAATTCTCCCACGGCTGAGCGCAGCGTCCATGAAGGATCTGTGAAGCGGGGGGTGGCGGGCGACCTCACCCCGTTGGTGCGGCTACGGTGTGCTGACACGTCACCCCCCTGCGCCCCCGGGCGCACTGACAGGATCGCCAGCGGACACCCCTTGACCCTCACCCCCGCGTCATGACGCACGCTTCTGAGGAAGCCCACGGCTCGGCCGAGCCGCGGCCACCCAGCGCAGCCGCGCTGCTGGCGGCGTCACTGCGGCGGTGCTCGGCAGGCGACCAGGCGGCCTTCGCCGAGGTGTACGACGCGACCTCGCACCGGGCCTTCGGCCTGGCCCTGCGCGTGCTGCGCGACCAGGCCCAGGCTGAGGAGGCCGTGCAGGAGGCGTTCCTCCAGGTGTGGCGGCAGTCTGCGCGCTTCGACCCCGACCGGGGGAGCGCGATCTCGTGGATCCTGATGATCGTGCACGGCACGGCGGTCAGCCAGGTCCGCTCCTCGCAGGCTCGGACCAACCGCGAGGAGGTCTACGAGCGCCAGGTCGACCCGCTCCGCGTGAGCCGGGACGACCCGACCAGCGCCGCCGTGGACGCCTCCCTCGACGCGGCGAGGGTCCGCGAGGCGATGGGGCAGCTGACCGCGCTGCAGCGCGACGCCATCGAGCTGGCCTACTTCGAGGGCCGCACCCACACCGAGGTCGCCGGCCTGATCGGCATCCCGCTGGGCACCGCGAAGACCCGGATCCGCGACGGCCTGCTGCGGCTGCGCGACCTCATGAACGCCGGCTGAGGCCGAGCACCATGCCCTAGGGTCCCGGCCATGACCGAGATCCCCGACCAGTCCCCGCTCGGCTCCGGCTTCGGGGCGAGCAGCACCGCCGCCGAGGTCCTCACGGGCGTCGACCTTCGTGGTCGGACCGCCCTGGTCACCGGCGGCTACGCCGGCATCGGACTGGAGATCGTGCGGGCCCTGGTCGGCGCCGGGGCGAGCGTGCTCGCCCCCGCCAGGCGCCCGGCGGACGCCGCAGCAGCCCTCGCCGACGTGACCGGCCCGGCCGGTCGTGGCGCGGTCGAGGTCGGAGCGATGGACCTCGCCGACCCCGAAGAGGTGGCGTCGTACGCCGCCAGCGTCTGCGCGTCGGGGCGCACGCTCGACCTGGTCATCGACAACGCCGGCATCATGGGGACGCCGGAGACCCGCACCGACCGGGGCTGGGAGCTGCAGCTGGCGACCAACCACCTCGGGCACTTCTCGCTCGTCAACCGACTGTGGCCCTCGCTGGCCGACGGGGCGCGGGTCGTCAGCGTCTCGTCCTCGGGGCACTACTACTCGCCCATGCGGTGGGACGACCCGTGGCTCGAGACCGGCTACGAGAAGTGGCTGGCCTACGGGCAGTCGAAGACCGCCAACGTCCTGTTCGCGCTGGCACTCGACGCCCGCGGACGCGACCGCGGCATCCACGCCTACTCGCTGCACCCGGGCGCGATCCTGACCAACCTCGGCAAGCACCTGACGGCCGACGACGTGGCCGCGCTGATGGAGCCCGACGCCGACGGTCGCGTGGCGATCCCCGAGTTCAAGACGCCGGAGCAGGGTGCGGCGACGGCGGCCTGGGCGGCCACCAGCCCCCTGCTCGAGGACCGCGGCGGCTGCTACCTCGTCGACTGCGAGGTCGCGCCGTGGGCCGACGACGACGAGGCCGGCGGCAACGACGCCGGCGGTGTCAAGCGCTACGCCCTGGACCCGGTCGACGCAGAGCGACTGTGGGCCTGGTCGGCCGATCTCACCGGGGTCGACGCGTTCGGTTGAGCGAGGACGGCGTCACCACTTGAGGTGGTGACTCAGGTCGCCGACCTGGTCGACGTACATCGTGCGGCTCTCGAACCACCAGGCCGTCGCGTCGGGGTCCTCGGGGTCTTCGAGCCGGTGGAAGGTGTCGCGGTAGTGCCCGGTGATGATCACCTGCAGCGGCAGGTCGGGCGTGGCCTGGGTGACCAGATAGCTCGAGTGCGCGGTCGCGGTGCCGGCTCGGTCGTCGACCTCGATGATCGCGTTGGTGGTCACGTGCTTGGTCTTCGGTGTGCCGTCGTCGGGGTAGAGCCGCGTGGCCATCTCGTACATCGCCCGCACCCCGGCAGGGCCCTCGAAGACCGTCTCGGGCGGGCCGTCCTCCTGGCCGAGGATCCGCCCGTGGGCGAAGAGGTCGGCGACCCCGTCGAGGTCGCCGGCGTCGATGCGCAGGGCGTAGGTGTAGAGCAGGTTCTCGATCTGACGGGCGCTGTCGACCATGCGCGCAGCATAAGGTCACCGCTGTGACCCGTGACACGTCTGCGTTCAGCGCTGCCGCCCTGCTCGCCAAGGCGCGGGCGAAGGAGGGTCTGGAGGACCTGGGGCCCGGGCGCTTCGAGGAGCCGCTGGCCGTGCTCCTGGAGGCCTACGGGTCCGCGGACCTGCACGACTCGGGCGCCACGATCCTCGGTGGCGGGGTCGTGCACTCCCTGCGGATGCGGCTGCGCGCCCAGGCCTGGACCGAGCGGCACCCGGAGATCCTCGACGAGGACGTGTCGGATCCGATCGTCGTCGTCGGCATGATGCGATCGGGTACGACGCTCGCCCAGCGCCTGCTCGCAGCCGACCCCCGACTGCGCAGCGTGCGCGGGTGGGAGGTGCTGCAGGCGGCGCCGCCGCTCGACCTCGACCTCGACGACCCGGCGCCGGACCCACGGATCGCGGCGGGCCTCGAACGCCAGGAGCTGACCCGGCAGTTCGCGCCCGACCTCTTCGCGATCCACCCGATGTACGCCCTGGAGGCCGAGGAGGAGATCGTCTTCCTGGCCGATGCGTTCCTCTCGCACGTGCCCGAGTCGGGTGCTCACGTGCCGGCGTACAGCGCCTGGATCGACACCCAGGACTTCACCCCGGCCTACGACCACCTGCACCGGATGCTGCAGCTGCTCCAGTGGCAGCAGCGGCGTCGCGAGGCGGCTGCCGGAGGTGCGGCCGACCGGCGTCGCTTGGTGCTCAAGACGCCCGCGCACCTGGGCTACCTGGGCGACCTGCGTCGACGGTTCCCCGGCCTGCACCTGGTGCACCTGCACCGTGATCCGCGCGCGACGATCCCGTCCGGGGCGAGCCTCAACACGACCCTGCACCGGATGCACGCCGACGACGTCGACCCGGGCCGGATCGGCACGCAGTGGCTCGAGCGGATGGGGTGGACCAACGACCGGGCCCTGGCCGTGCGCCGGGCGTGGGCGACGGATGGCACCGTCCCGGTCACCGACATGGGATTCTCCGAGCTGGTGTCGCACCCGATCGCCACGCTGGAGCGGGTCTACGACGCGGTGGGGCTCGACCTCGCCGCCGCCGCTGAGGCGGCGATGCGGGAATGGCTGGAGCGCCGCCCCCGCGAGACCGGACGACCCGACTACAGCGCGGTCACCCACGGGTTGTCCGACCCGGCGATCGACGAGCGCTTCGCGGCGTACCACGGCGCCTTCGGACAGCATTTCGTCAGTACTGACATGTGACCCGGATCACTGCTACGGTCAGCCCGTGCCGTTCCTCCGCGCGCCCTCCGCGCTCCCCGCGCCGCCCACCCTCGGCGATCATCCGGTCGCCACCGCCGATCAGCACGAGCACGAGCTCGCCGCCCTCGAGCTGATCACGCACCCGACGGTCAAGGCGGCCTACGCCTCGGTCGCCGCCACGTGGCTCGGCCGGGCGAAGGCCTCCTCCGCGATGCGGGAGCGCTTCGAGGCCGCCTTCGAGGAGGTGATGTTCTCCGCGGCGATCTGGTCGTCGAACGCCGACCCGCTGCGACCGAAGGTCGCCTGCATCACCCGCCTCGCCCACGAGGTCGACGGTCTCCGGGTGCCCGGCACCCGCTGGGGCATCGACAACCCGGACACGGTCTACCGCACGATCCCGATCTCGGGCGACGAGCGCTACGAGATCCGTGGGAGGGTCGGGCCCGGCCGGATGACCGAGAACTACTTCACGCTCTGGGACGCCCACATGGGCACCGTCGACGTGCTCGACGGTCGGCGGATGCACGTCGAGGACGACGGCTCCTACGTGATCACCGTCGACGCCGACCCCGCGGGCGGGCGACCCAACCACGTGCGCTCGAGCGCCGCGGCCCACGAGTTCTACATCCGCGACGTGCTCCTCGACTGGGGTCGCGACGACCCCAACCACATCGAGGTCGAGCGGCTCGGCGGCCCGACGACGTCCCCGGAGCGCACGCTCGACGAGCAGGCCGAGGCGACCGCCGCGATGATGGCGCACTTCGCCGACTTCACCGGCAAGCTGAGCCACGGGATGTACAAGACCGAGCCCAACCACTTCGCTCTCGCCTGGCAGGCCGACCACACCGGCGCGATGCGCAACCAGGTCTACGTCGCGGGCCGCTTCCTCCTCGAGCCCGGACAGGCGTTCGTGGTTGACGTGAGCGACGGCGGCGCGGAGTACTTCACGGTGCCGCTGTCCAACGTCTGGGGCACCACCCTCGACATCTACGACCGCACCGGCAGCCTCAACAAGGCGCAGTCGACCCCCAACGCCGACGGCACGTTCACCTACGTCATCGGGCCCGACGACCCGGGGGTCGCCAACTGGATCGACTCCGACGGTCTGCGCGAGGGGATCCTGACGCTGCGGATGGCCGAGTTCGGGCAGGGCGGGCCGGCCCAGGACCTCGCCGCTCGCGGGCGGGTCGTGGACCTGGCAGACCTGGAGACCGATGCCGCCGGGCTGGCCGACGTACCTCGAGTGTCGGCGACGGAGCGCGTCGCCCAGCTCGACGTACGGCGTGAGGGCTACCTGCGCCGTCTGCCGGAGGGAGTGAGCCGATGACCGACCTGCGATGGTTGATCACCGGGTGCTCGACCGGCATCGGACGCGAGATCGCGCGCTGCGCGCTGGAGGCCGGTCACCGGGTCGCGGTCACGGCCCGCCGGGTCTCGGACGTCGCCGACTTCGTCGACACCTTCGGACCACGGGCGATCGCGCTGCCCCTCGACGTCACCGACCGCGACGCGATCGCGGCGGCGGTGGCCGCCTGCGACGAGACCTTCGGCGGCATCGACGTGCTGGTCAACAACGCCGGCTACGGCTACCTCTCGGCCGTCGAGGAGGGCGACGACACCGAGGTGCGTCGGCTCTTCGACACCAACTACTTCGGCGTCGTCGACACCCTGAAAGCAGTGCTGCCGGACATGCGTGCGCGGGGGAGCGGGCACGTCGTCAACATCTCGTCGATGACCGGGCTCGTCGCCAACCCGCCCAACGCCTACTACTCCTCCACGAAGTTCGCCCTGGAGGCGCTGACCGAGGCGCTGGCCAAGGAGGTCGGTCCGCTCGGCATCAAGGTGACCGCGATCGAGCCCGGTGGCTTCCGCACCGACTGGGCCACGCGGTCGATGAAGGAGGCCTCCGCCCCGATCGAGGCGTACGCCGGCGACGTGGGCGTGCGCAAGGACCTCATCAAGGAGTTCGCCGAGCACCTGCCCGGGGACCCGCGCAAGGTCGGCGAGGCGGTGCTCATGGTGGCCGGACTGGAGGAGCCGCCCCTGCGGCTGCTGCTGGGGGCCGACGTCCTGGCCGCCACCCGGGACAAGATCCGGGACCTGAGCGCCTCGATCGACGAGTGGGAAGCCGTGACGCTCGACGTCGGCTTCGAGCGGGGCTGAGCACGTGAGGCCAGGGTCCGCCGCGCGCAGCGCGACCGTGGTGCTCGCGCTGAGCCTGGCGCTGGCCGCGTGTGGCAGCAACATCGACCCGGAGCAGGCGGGACTGGTGCGCTCTGGCGGTGGGACGTCCGTGGCGGGCGGTGACGAGCCGCTCGTGGATCCCGGCGCGGTGAGCGAGCCGAACGCCGCCGACACCAGCGGCGCCGGCGATCCCGGCAGCGATCCATCCGTCCCCGACACCGGCTCGGGCGACGAGCCGGGTGGGTCCGACGCCGCGGCACCGCCCGCCGGGGGCAGCGACGGTGGAGCAACGGACACCGACGAGACCGGCGGAGGCGACGAGCCCGGCGACGAGTCGCCGCCGAAGGGCGGCGGTGTGTCGTGCGACGGCCTGAAGAACGGCACCGGGATCACCGACAGCACCATCACGATCGGCAACACCGCCGACATCAGCGGACCCGTGCCGGGACTGTTCACCCAGGCACAGCAGGCCGTGGTCGCATACGTGAAGTACTTCAACGACACCCAGCAGACGATCTGCGGTCGCTCGCTCGCGCTCGACCGCTACGACAGTCGGACGGATGCCGGGGCCGACCAGCAGGCCTACTCCAAGGCCTGCTCCGACACGTTCGCCATGGTCGGCGCCATGTCGGCCTTCGACTCCGGCGGTGCCGCCACCGCGGAGAAGTGCGGACTGCCCGACATCCGGGCGATCGCGACGACGAGCCAGCGCTCGGCGTGCTCGACCTGCTACGCCGCCCAGCCCGCGGGGCCGGACGAGTTCGAGAACGCCGTACCCGACTACGTCAAGCGCAACACCAGCAGCGGCGGGCAGCGGGCGGCGATGCTCTACATCAACGCCGGCGCCGCCGCGGAGAGCGGCAAGAGCCAGGTCCGGCTGATGACGAAGCGGGGCGTGACGTTCGTCTACGTCAGCGCCGTCGACGTGGCGGAGTTCAACTACGCACCCTTCGTGCAGGCGATGAAGGACAAGGGGGTGGAGTCGGTGCAGTTCATCGCCGCCGAGCCGCAGTTCGCCCGGCTCGCCCAGACGATGCAGCAGCAGGGCTTCGAGCCCGAGCTCCTGCTGCTCGACCCCACGGCGTACAGCAAGCAGTACACCGACCCGACGGGGTCCGCCGCGGTGGGGACGACGGTCTTCACCAACTTCGTCCCCTTCGAGGAGGCGAGCGGCAACCGAGAGCTCAGCCTCTACCTGAGCTACCTCGAGCAGAGCAGCCCGGGCGCCAACCCGGGCTTCTTCGGGCTCTTCGCGTGGTCGGCAGCCAAGCTCTTCGTCGAGCAGGCGACCCAGCTGGGAGGCGACCTCGACCGGGCCTCGCTGATCGCGTCGATGAGGAAGGTGAGCGACTGGACGGCCGACGGGATGCACGCCCCCATGCCGGTCGGGAGCAAGAAGATCACCGACTGCTGGCGCTTCATCCAGTGGAACGGCAGCGCCTGGAAACCTCAGGAGGGCTCGAAGTACCAGTGCAACGGGACCACGTCCTGACGCGTCACAGGATCGGGCGGATCTCCTCCAGGGCCTGCTCTGTCGCTGCGACCAGAGCGCCCAGGCGTACGTCGGACCCCTCGGTCCACACGGCCAGGGCAGCGAAGACGGCGCCGGCGACGGCCTCGGCCTTGACGGCGCCGGGTAGGGCGTCCTCGTCGCGCTCGGCGAGGATGACGCGCAGGTCGCGCGCCATCGCTCCCTGGGCCTGCCGGAAGGACTGCTCGATGCGGGTCGGGCTGAGCAGCTCGGCGCGCAGCCGGGCGATCTCCACCATCAGTCGGGGATCCACGGGCGGTGCGGTGATCGAGAACAGCACGGCGGCGATCAGGTCGTCACCGGCGCCCAACCGGTCGCGGACCGAGCGGCGAAACCACGCGAGACTGGTGGTGACGTCGGCGAAGAGCACCTCGTCCTTCGTCGCGAAGTGGCGGTAGAACGTCCGCTCCGTGACGCCCACCTCGGCCGCGATGCTCGGGACGTTCGCGCCCTCGAAGCCGTGCTCGACGAAATGCCGGATCGCTGCCTGTCGCAACGCCTCGCGCGTGCGCTCGGACTTGCTGGCGCCCGGGGGCGCGACGGGGGTCTCGGTTGCCACCACACCAATCTAGTCGGGCTACCTGTGAGGAGGCTTTCGGCGCACCGGGTCCCCGGGGTAGCCCGCGTCACCCCGGACAGGTCCCACCCGCGTCAGGCGAACTGGTAGTCCTCGAGGGGGAACGAGCTCGCGGCACGGTAGGCGTTGAGGGTCGAGGTGGGTCGCAGCAACGTGGCCTCGCCGTGCTGGTTGAAGTAGTAGCTGTTGGCGCTTCCGCACGAGCCCAGCGTGAAGATCGAGTGCTCCACGCGCTCGGTCATGGCATCGAGGAACGTCTCGTTGGCGCTCTCGGAGACCTCGAAGCTGGTCGCCTCCCGACGTTGGAGCTCGGTGAGGAGCCGGTCCATGTGACGCATCTGGGACTCGATGGTCGTGAAGTAGGACAGGCCCGAGTAGGAGTACGGCGAGTTCAACGAGACCAGGTTGGGGAAGCCGGGCACGGCCACGCCCTCGTAGGCCTGGAAGCGACGCTCGCGCCACCACCGACCGAGGTCGCGGCCACCCCGACCCACGATCCGGATGGCCGGGAAGTTGGCCTCCCACAGGTCGAACCCGGTGGCGAGCACGAGGACGTCGAGGTCGGTGCGCTCGCCCTCGCTGGTCACGACGCCCGCTGCGTCGACGTGGTCGATCGACGTCGTCTCGAGATGCACGTGCTCACGGTTGAAGGCCGGGTAGTAGTCGTTGCTGAAGGTCGGCCGCTTGCAGCCGAACGTGTAGTCCGGGGTCAGTCGGCGTCGTACGTCGGGGTCCTTGACCTGGCGCCGCAGGTGAAGTCGGCACGCCTTCTCGGCGACGGCGTTGACGAGCGGGACCTGGTCGTAGTGCAGCACCGCCGAGACCATCATCGCCTCGAGCACGGCGGTGCCGCCGAGTCGCACGGCGCGCTGGGTGAGCGGCACGGCGGCGAACGCCTTGCGCACCAGGGGCGGCACCGGCAGGTCGGGCTTGGCGCTGACCCAGATCGGGGTGCGCTGGTAGACGGTGAGGTCGTCGGCGACGCGGGCCAGTTCGGGGATCAGCTGGACGGCCGTCGCGCCGGTCCCGATGATCCCCACGCGCTTGCCGACCAGCTCCACGTCGTCGTCCCAGCGTGTCGTGTGGACGACGGTGCCGGCGAAGTCGGAGATGCCGGCGATGTCGGGCAGCTTGGGCTGCGACAGGAAGCCGGTGGCGGTGAGCAGGAACCGCGACCGCAGTTCCTCGCCGTCCTCGGTCTCGACCTGCCAGAGCTCCGTGGTCTCGTCCCAGGTCGCCGACTCCACGACGGTGTCGAAGCGCATGCGCCGTCGCAGGTCGTAGGTCTCGGCAACGTGCATGGCATACCCCTTGAGCTCGGCTCCCGGAGCGAAGAGTCGAGTCCAGTGCGGGTTGGGCTCGAAGGAGTAGGAGTACGTGGAGGACGGGATGTCGACCGCGAGGCCGGGGTAGCGGTTGACGTGCCAGGTGCCGCCAAGGTCCGACTCCCGCTCGAGGATGACCAAGTCGTCGTACCCGTTGCGGAGCAGCTGGATGGCGGCTCCCATGCCGCCGAACCCGGCTCCGACGACGATCGCGTCGTGCACCCGCTCCGACGCCATCAGAGGCTTTCGCGGGTGCGGTCGCGCGACTCGTCGGCCATCCGTGAGTTGTACGCCGCGCGCTCGGCGTCGTCGGCCTGCAGGGCGCGGTCGTCGCGGACGAGGCGCCGCACGAGATTGAGGGCCGGCTCCGGGGTGGCCGTCATGACGCCGGCCAGAGCGCCGATGTAGCGCGGTACCGGGATCTCGGCGGACCGGTGGGCGACCGAGCGCTCGACGGCCTCGGCGATCGTGTCGGGCGAGACCTTGGGCAGCGGTCGGAAGTCGATGCCGGAGGCGAGGGCCGTGTCCACGGCCGAGGGGAGGACGGCGGTGATGCTGACGCCGCTGGCGGCGTACTCGAGCCGCGTCGCGGCGGTGAGGCCGACCACCGCGAACTTGCTGGCGTTGTAGACGGCCAAGCCCTTGAGGGGGACCTTGCCGGCGAGGGAGGCGATGTTGCAGACGTGTCCGCGGCCACGCTCGACCATGCCGGGGAGGACCAGGCGCATGCCGGTGATCACGCCGAAGACGTTGACCTCCATGGTCATCCGGTCGGTCGCGGGATCGAGGTCCAGGAACCCGCCGTTGGGCATGACGCCCGCGTTGTTGACCAGCACCTCGACGGGACCGTGGGCGGACTCCGCCTCCGCCACGTAGGCGGCGAACGACGCGGGGTCGCGCACGTCCAGGGCATGGCCGCTGCCGCCGAGCGACTCCGCCGTCGCGCGGGCAAGATCGGCGTCGAGATCCCCGATCGCGACCGTGGCACCACGAGCGGCGAAGCGGGTCGCCACGGCCTTGCCGATGCCCTGGGCGCCGCCCGTGACAAGGACGGTGGCGCCCCTCAGGTCGATGGGTGGGTAGGTCGTCACCGGGGTGCCTCCTGGGCGCTGGCGGGTATGGGCGGAATGCGATGTCAGTTCCGGAACGCTATGTCATTTTGCTGCGCTCGGGCAATAGGCTGGGGCGTGTGACGACCACCGAGCAGTCCAGCACCATGGCCGCGAGCCGCGCTGCGCAACGCAAGGCCGAGCTGCGCCGTGAGATCGTGGCCGCGTCCTTCGACTGCTTCGCCGAGCGGGGCTATCACGCCACCGGGATCGCCGACATCGCCGCGCGTCTCGGGATCGGGCACGGCACCTTCTACCGCTACTTCGAGAACAAGCGCGACATCGTCGGGCACGTCATCGACGACCTGATCGCCCGCATCCTCGCGGCGCTGGGCGACGAGAATGCTCCGGACGCGGTGAGCACGCTGGAGGACTACCGCCTGCAGAGCGCGCGCATCGGCGAGGCCGTGGCGAGCCTCATCGGGGCCGACCCGCGGGTGCCCCGGTTGCTCCTGCTCGAGGCGCCCGGGGTCGACGCCGAGCTGCGCGAGCGGGTCCTGGACTTCATCGAGTCGATGACCGAGGTGACGGCCGCCTACCTGGCGCACGGCGTCGAGCTCGGCTACCTGCGCGGGGATCTCGATGTCGAGGAGAGCGCGCGAGCGATCAACGGGATGATCCTCGGCGCCGTGATCCACGGCGTACGCCACCACGACGAGGAGTCCCAGGCGTCCCTCGCCCGCGCGATCCAGCGGCTCATGTACGACGGGATCGCCGCCAGGTGAGCAGCGGAGAAAGTCGCGGTGGGGTGGGAACCTTGCTCCTCGACTCGCGCGTCGCACAGGTATGAGCACATCCCGGGACACCGAGTTCGGTGAGTACGTCGCGGCCCGCTGGACACGTCTGGTGCGTGCCGCGGTGCTGCTCGGCTGCTCTCCCCACGAGGCGGAGGACGTCACGCAGACGGCGCTGACGCGCTGTCTGGTCAAGTGGTCGAAGGTGCGCCGCGCCGATGACCGTGACGCCTACGTCTATCGCATCCTGGTCAACACGTTCACCGACTCGCGGCGGCGTCGCTGGACGGGGGAGCGGGCGACCGAGGAGCTGCCCGAGCCGGCGTCCGTCAGGGAGCGCAGCGCCTTCGACGAGGTGCACGAGCGAGATGCGATCGACCGGGCGTTGGGCAACCTCGCAGTCGACCAGCGCACCGCTGTGGTGCTGCGCTACTACCTCAACCAGTCGGAAGCCCAGATGGCCGAGACGTTGCAGGTCGCGCCGGGCACGGTCAAGAGCCGGCTCGCGCGGGCGCTGAAGGCCATGGCGGTCGATCCGGAGCTCGCCGACCAAGCCAGCACCACCGACGAGGGGGGTCCCCGATGAACGAGCACGAGCTGATGCAGTCCCTCGAGCACCGTGCCGGTGGCGTGGAGCCGGGTGCCGCCCCGCTGGCGGCGATGACCGGTCGTGCGGCCACGATCCGCAAGCGCCGTTCGCTCGTCACCGCGGTGGCCGCTGCTGCTGCGGTGGCGGTCGTCGCCACGACGATCTCACTCGTCGGCCTCGGCGACGAGACGTCCGCACCCGACGTCGTCTCGCCGGATGGCGGTTCCTTCCTCGACGACGCGTTGGCCGTCCTGCCGGGCGACAGTCTTCAGCTGTCGTTCAGCGCCCCGTCGGCCGCAGCTGCACGCCTGGGGCTCGATCGGTCGTCCCAGGAGGCCTACGACGCAGATCTCGTCGACAACCTGGTCGCGGACCCCGAGACCGGCGTCGACGACACCGGCGGTCTCTTCACCCCCCTCAGCGTCTACGTCGAAGGGCTGGCGGACCGCCCGGTCAACGACTACCACGTCGTCTGGACGGCCTTCGGGACCTCCGGACCGCCCGCCGGCATCGGCACCGAGGCGTCCTACCAGGTCTACCGGATGACGCCGGGGACCGATCTCGACGCGCTCGCCGACGAGCTGGTCGCCGCTGGCCTCGACGAGGACGAGGTGCGAGGACGCCGTCACGTCTACGCCGAGTCCGTGGCCGAGGTGGCGTCGCAGGCGGGCCTCATCGCGGACGTCTACCCCCTGGACTTCTACGACGTCACGATCGACACCGAGGCCGACCTGCTCATCACTGGGCGGGGGAGCAGCGAGGTCCTTGAGGTCCTCGACGGCGAGCGCGAGTCGCTGGCCGACACCGGGACCTTCGACGACGTGATCGGCGATCTCGAACAGGTCGAGCTGATCGATGCCTCTGCTGGCGCAGAGTGCTACGGCGAGGCCGGCGAGGTGCAGGAGCCCGAGGCTGCCGGCTACCTGGTGACGGGCGGGGACGACGGGAGCGTCGGCCTCACCGCCAGGGTCGTGCTGTCCGACGAGGCCACCGCCGCGACAGATCTCGACGCACGGGTCGCCCTCTTCGAGCAGGGGCCGCTCGGCGAGGCCGAGGCTCCGTTGGCCGAGTACGGCGCCTACGACGTCACCCTGGACGGCTGGGTCGTGGAGCTCTCGCTGAGCGAGATGAGCTCGCAGACCGTCCGCGACCTGACGCGCCTTCCCTACAGCATCATCGGCTGCTGAGCGCTACGGGCGCTGGTCGCGTCGGGCACACCGGTCGACCCTGCCGACCTGCCGTGTCACGCGGCGACGTAGTTGTCGCTGAGGTCGATGTCGAAGGCGGGTTGGTAGTAGGCGACCGCGGGTCTGCCGGCCTGGGTGGGTGGTCGTGCTGGGGTGGGTGGTGTGGGTGCGCGTGATCGGTGGCGGTGGCCGGTGGGGGTGGTGGTCTGCACGGTGTGGCGTCCGGTGTCGTCGTGGATGACGTGTTGGGTCCAGCCGTCGGCTTGTTTGGCGTGGTTGCAGGCTTGGCAGAGGCCTTGGTTGTTGTTCTCGGACGTCTCGCCGCCTGCTGCGTGGGTGGTGATGTGGTCGATGTGGCGGATGGGGGCGTCGCACCAGGGGGTGCGGCAGATGCCTTGGTCGCGCAGGGTGAGGAAGTCGGCGAGTCCGTCGGGGGCGAAGCGTTGCTTGCTGGTCGTGGCGACGAGTCGTCCGGTGGGGTTGGTGTAGAGGGTGCGGATGAAGGAGATGGTCTCGGCGCGTAGGGCGTGGGCGATGATCTCGCGGGCGATCTGGGCGGGGATGACGCATCCGGGTATGTCGGGGAGGGTGGCGGGTTCGTGGCCGGCGCCGAGGAGGGTCTCGTCGGAGATGACGATGTCGACGGTGACGCCGACGTCGTGGGCGTGGGTCTGGCCGGTGAGTCGTTCGACGAGGAGGTCGGCCATGATCTGGCCTTTGGTGCGTGTGTCGCCGTTGGAGATGAGGTGGTCGGCTTCCTTGGTCAGGCACGCGAACGCCTTGACGCCCTGGGCGACGGGGAGGAGTCCGGTGAGGTAGACCATCGTGTCCGGGGTGGGGCGGATGCCGACGCGGCGGGCTTCGGTGGCTTTGGAGTTGCGGCGCGCCACAGAGGTGGGGTCGGCTGCTTGGACCCGTTTGCGTACCTCACCGGCCAGGGCGCCGGTGCCGAGGCCGTCGATGACCTCGGTGCCGCAGATGTCCTCGTCGATGATCGCCCGGTCTTCGCGGCCCAGGCATCCGGTCTCCCTCGCGACGACCATCGCGCGGAACTCGTTGAGCCTGCCTTCGCGCAGCGCTTGGTGGGTGCAGGACAGGTCGGTGGCGAGGTCCTTGGCCAGTCCGAGGAGGACCTGCCCGCGGTGGGGTGACTCCGCACGGGCCAGGGCGATCTGGGCGGCGACCCCACGACCCTGCCGCTCGGGTGCGACGCCTTGGCGGGCGTCACGGGAGCGGACCGAGGCGTCCAGGTCGACGCTCAGCTCGGCCTGCAACGCACATAATGCCGATTTCAGCTTCTCGGCCTCAGCGATCAGGTCGATCCGCACCGCATTCGTGACGACCTCGTCACCGGCCGGTCGCGCCGCTGCGAGGGCGTCGTCGCGGAAGCGACGGACGTTCTGAGCGTCGAGCAAACCGGTGGGCATGCCCACGTTGTATCGAACACCAGTTCGAACAACAAGGCCTTTCGATCATTCGTCCCCAATCAACGAAGTGAAGACCAGCCATGCCCGAGCCCCCATCCCGCGCCTCACGTAGCCTGAACGAATGAGGTGGTTGATCGCCGTTGTCGTCGTGGTCTCGCTCGTGATCGGCACTGCCTTGTACGTCCGGGTCGGGTGGTGGCGGATGGAGTCGGCGTGCTCGAGTGACGCCCCCGGCGCGAGTCGGCCGAGCGGGGTGTCCTACACGTGGAGTTGGCAACCCGTCGGCTTCACCTGCACCTTCACCGACGGGTCCACCGAGACGTCCCTGTGGTTCTGACGGTGCCCATCGCGTTGACGCCGCGCACCCCCTCAGACGAACGCCACCACCAGCAGCAGCGCCGTCACGACCACGGCCGCGGTGATCACCGCCCCCATCGTGAAGCGCGGCAACGGCTCGCCGGATCGCATGGCGCGATCCACCAGCGACCAGCGGCGATAGGCCAGTGTCATCATCACGGCGGCGAAGACGAGCAGGACCCCGACGAGGGTGCGGCGCAACCACTCGGGGTCGGGGAGCTCGAGCGAGTGCAGCGCGACGGCGCCCGCGAGGATGGCCAGGACGGTGCGCACCCAGGCGAGGAAGGTGCGCTCGTTGGCAAGCGTGAAGCGAGCGTCGGGTTCGCGGGGTCCACCGGGCTGCTCCGGGTCGTCGGCCACTTCGGTAGCGTCCCAGACGTGAGCTCGATCTTCGACACCCAGACCGCAGTCACCCCCACGACCGAGGACGGCACGACGTACACCGCGACCCTCGACGGTGGCTGGAAGGTCGGCGGCGGTCTCAACGGCGGCTACCTGCTGGCCGTCATCGGCAACGCGCTTCGATCGGCCCTGCCGAGCAAGCCCGACCCGCTCAGCATCAGTGCCTACTACCTCTCGGCCACGACCGACGGGCCTGCCGAGGTCGACGTCCGGGTGTTGCGCGAGGGCGGCAGCGTCGCCACGGCGGCGGCCGACCTGAGGCAGGGCGACGACACGCGGATCACCGTGCTGGCGACGTACGGCGACCTCGACCGCGAGGCGGACGACGTCCGGACCTCGGCGGTGCCGTTCGACCTGCCGGCGCGCGAGCTGTGCGTGCCCAACTCGATGGCGCCCGAGAGCCTGCGCAAGATCGCGCCGCTGATGGGGCGCTTCGAGATGCTCTTCCACCCGGACCACATCGGCTGGGCGGTGGGGGAGCCCAACGGCAGTGGCGAGCTGAGCGCGTGGTTCCGCCTCGAGGACGGCCGCGACCCCGACCCGATCGAGCTGCTGCTCGTCGTCGACGCCCTGCCGCCGGTGATGTTCACGTTCGGCCAGCTGGGCTGGGCCCCGACCCTCGAGCTGACCGCCCACGTGCGCGCCAAGCCGGCGCCGGGGTGGCTGCGGGTGCGGCACGTCACCCGCAACATCGCCGGCGGCATGTTCGAGGAGGACTGCGAGGTCTGGGACTCCGCCGACCGGCTGGTCGCGCAGTCGCGTCAGCTGGCCCGCCTGCCTCGCTGAGCGCGTTCTGAGCGCGTTCTGGGGGGGTGAGAGGGCTCAGCCGAGGGACGATCGCTGCATCGCGCAGATCCAGCGCGCCCACGGGTGCTCGGTCACGGTCCACAGGGTCTCGGTCTCGGGCACGTAGGTGAGGTCCTCGGGACCCATCGGCGTCGCCCATCGGCGTCGGGAGAAGTCACCCGGGGTGCCGGTCCACACCGAGCCGAGGCGCGAGCGACCGTGGGAGGTCGTGACGTACCAGCGCTCACCCACCCGTACGGCGCCCTGCATGTGCCCGGGACCGTCCCCGAGCACCTCTGGTACGGCGTGCCCGCTCGCGTCGGTGATCGGGAGCCCGTCGGTCCGCAGGGCGATCCGGGCCAGTCGTCGCGACGCCTCGCCCGCGGCGTACTCGCCGACGACCAGGTCGTGGCCGTCGCTGGAGAGGAACGAGTACCGCAGCCGCTCGACACCGTCGTCGGCGCTCGCCCGGTAGGACGACGAGACCGGCAGCACGTAGCGGTAGCCGAACGCATCCGAGCGCAGGGGGTCGTCGTCGCGCAGCCGCACCACGTCGGAGAGCCGCGCGGTGTGGAAGCCCTTGGCCGTGGCGGCGACGTGGAGGTGGTCGCCGTGCCACACCAGCCCGCCGGCATGCACGGTGAGCGGCTCGATCCCCGCGACCCCCTCGGTCAGGGTCGGCCGGACCAGCAGGACGTGGCGGTAGCGACACGACGCGAGGTCGAAGAGCGTGACCCGCGCCCCCTGCGAGGAGGCATCGCCGGGCAGCTGCTTGGCGTACCAGGTCAGCGCGACGACGGGGCCCGTCACGCTCACGCCCTGCGGCCACCACCGCAGGTCACGTCGGTCTGCGCCGTCGAAGGTCCACGCACGGTCGACGGCACGGCCCGGAGCCCAGGTGCGGGCACCTCGACGGTTGAGGTCGTCGAGGACCCCGCTGCCGACCCGGCCGTCGGTGGCCACGGCCAGCGCATCGATCGCCGCGGCACTGCCGCCTTGTCGCTGCAGGTGGAGACCGGCGCTGCCGAGGGGTCGGGTCACCCCCCTATCCTGCCGACATGGGCCAGCCAGCAGTGCGCACGGTCGTCGGCGCCGCGATCCTCCGCGACGGACGCGTGCTCGCCTGTCGCCGTACGGCGCCTCCTCGAGCGGCCGGGCTGTGGGAGTTCCCCGGCGGCAAGGTCGAGCCGGGCGAGACACCCGAGCAGGCGCTGGTGCGCGAGATCGCCGAGGAGCTCCAGCTCGAGCTGCACGTGACGGGCTGGCTCGACGGGGCGTCGGCCGTCGGGACCACTCACGAGCTGCTCGTGGCGACCGCGACCGCGACGGGACGTCCGCAGCCCACCGAGCACGACGCGATCGTCTGGCTGGGCGCCGACGAGCTCGACGACGTGGAGTGGCTCGAGCCGGACCTTCCCTTCCTGTGGCAGCTGCGCGACCTGTTGCGGGCACACGCCCCGGGGGAGTCCTCGTGAGCGCGCGCGGCATCTTCTTCTCCGACGACGACGCCCGCGCCGCGGTCGCGCGGTTGCGTCGCGACGGCTACGACGCCGATCTCGCCCGCGAGCGGCTGGCCGGCGAGGACGACGACGAGGACCACCCCTGGGCGGTCACGACCGACGCCCCCGACATCGTCCTCGAGCTGCTCGTCGACGACCTCGACGGCTGGTTCGACGACGAGCAGCCCGCGGGGCCCACGCTGCCCCCGCTCGATCTGCCGACCGCGCCGAAGCGGGTCAAGCGAACTCACTAGGCTGAGCGGCATGCCCGACATGCCTGATGCGCCCGAGCACCGCCTGCTGCTGGTGCACGCCCACCCCGACGACGAGTCGATCGGCCAGGGCGCCACGATGGCGAAGTACGTCGCCGAGGGTCGTGGCGTCACCCTGGTGACTTGCACCGGCGGGGAGATGGGCGAGATCCTGGTGCCCGAGCTGGAGCACCTCGCCGACCATCTCGACGGTGGCCTGGCCGAGCACCGACGCGGCGAGCTGGCCGACGCGATGGCGGCCCTCGGCGTCACCGATCACCGCTACCTCGGCGGCTTCGGCACCTATCGCGACTCCGGCATGCAGTGGCACGCCGACGGCCACGCCGTGCCCGCCGACGAGACGGACCCGAAGGCCTTCTGGAACGCCGACCTCACCGAGGCGGCCGACCACCTCGTCGCGGTGATCCGCGAGGTCCGGCCCCAGGTGCTGGTCACCTACGACCAGTTCGGCGGCTACGGCCACCCCGACCACATCCAGGCGCACCGCGTCGCGACGTACGCCGTCTCGCTGGCCGCCGTGCCGTCGTACCGGACCGACCTCGGCGAGGCCTGGGACGTCGCGAAGGTCTACTGGGGTGCCATGTCGGAGTCGCGGATGCGGGCCGGTCTGCGGGCGATGCGCGACGCCGGTGACACGACGTCGTTCGAGGGCATGGACCCCGATGGTCCGCTGCCGCACTTCGTGACGCCCGACGACCAGCTGTCCTGCGAGGTCGACGCCCAGGAGTACGTCGAGGCCAAGATGTCCGCGTTGGCCGCGCACAGGACGCAGATCACCACCGACGGGCCCTTCTTCGCGCTCTCCAACAATGTCGGTTCGACGGCCTGGGGCTGCGAGTTCTACCGGATCGCCAAGGGCAAGCGCGGTCCGTTGAACGACGACGGCCTCGAGGTCGACCTCTTCGCAGGAGTCTGACTCGTGAGGCAGGCATGAGGCTGTCCCTGTCCCTGTCCCTGGCGCTCGTGCTGCTGGTCGGTGGTGCCGCGGTCGGCACCGCGGCCACCCTCGTGCACGGACTGGGGGTCGGCATGGCGCTCACCCTCGTGGCGACACTCGCGACGGTGCTCGCGCTGCCGCCGGGGTGGTGGTCGCGACTGCCGTTCTCGCTCGGGTGGCTCCTGGTGGTCTTCTACTTCAGCAATCCCCGGCCCGAGGGCGACTACCTCGTGGCGGGTGACACCGAGGGCTACGTGCTCCTGGCGCTCGGGATGGTCACGGTGTTCTTCAGCATCGTGACGCTGCGCCCTCCCGCCCGTCGCGCGCGCGACGACGGCCGCACCGACGTCTCGGACACCCCCGGCGATGTCGGGGCTGTCGGCGATCCTTCCTAGGATGTCCCGATGAGCACCCAGGTGAGGCCCGACGAGGCCGAGCGCGAGAGCGCCGGTGGGCGCGTGGTCGTGGTGCTCGTCCTCGGCCTCGCGCTGCTGGCCGGCGCCGGCTACGCCGCGGCGTACGCCGGAGCCGGCGACAACGTCCCGCGCAACACCACGGTCGCGGGCATCGACATCGGCGGGCGCTCCGCGAGTGCGGCCGTCGCGGACCTCGTCGACGAGCTCGGGGCCCGCGCCTCCGAGACGATCGAGGTGCTCGTCGACGGTGAGAGCCTGTCCCTGGATCCCGTCACGGCCGGTCTCGGCGTCGACTTCCAGGCCACCGTGCGTCAGGCCGGTGGCGGACGCTCCTGGGACCCGGCGCGGCTGTGGGACTACTACACCGGCGGTGACGACCTCGATCCGGTCGTCGTGGTCGACGAGGCAGCCCTGAGTGCCGCCGTCGCCGATCTCGACGAGCAGGTCGGCTCCAGCCCCCGTGACGGACGGATCCGGTTCGCGGGCGGCGCGGTCAAGGTCCGCGACCCCCGCCTCGGCGCCGGGCTGGACCTCGACGCCACCGCTGCTGCCGTCCGCGAGGCCTACCTCGGCGACGCGGCTGTCGAGGTCTCCCTGGTCGACCGGGCACCAGAGATCGGCGAGGCCGAGGTCGCCGCGGCGCTCGACGGGTTCGCCAATGCGGCGCTCTCGGGTCCTGTGACGCTCAAGTTCGGTCGCGCCCGCGTGACGCTGGCCCCGCAGGACTACGCCGACGCCCTGGCGCTCGAGCCGGTCGGGGGTGTCCTCGAGCCGAGCGTCGACGAGGACGTGATCGTCGCCCTCGTCGAGGAGGCCACCGTCGCCGGCGACGGGTCACCGGTCGATGCCACCGTGACGTTGGTCGACGGGACGCCGAAGGTGGTGCGCTCCAAGCCGGGGCTGAGCTTCGAGCCGGCCGTGGTCAGCGCCGCGTTCCTCGACCTGGTCGCCCGCCCGGAGGGCGAGCGCACCGCCGAAGTCGAGGGCACCGTGGAGCCGGCCGACTTCACGACCCGGGACGCCCGGCAGCTCAAGATCAGGGAGCAGGTCTCGGAGTTCACCACCAACTTCCCCTACGCCGAGTACCGCAACATCAACCTCGGTCGGGCCGCCGAGATCATCGACGGCACCGTCCTCAAGCCGGGCGAGGTCTTCTCGATGAACGACATCGTGGGCGAGCGCACCCGCGAGAACGGCTTCACCGAAGGCTTCATCATCAGCAACGGCATCTTCAAGGAGGACCTCGGCGGCGGCGTCTCGCAGATGGCCACGACGCTGTTCAACGCGATGTTCTTCGCGGGTCTCGAGGACGTCGAGCACCGGCCTCACTCGTTCTACATCGACCGCTACCCGGTGGGTCGCGAGGCGACGGTCGTCTTCGGTGCCCTGGACCTCGCCTTCCGCAACGACACGGAGTACGGCGTCCTGGTCAACGCCGAGGTCACCCCCTCCTCGCCCTCGTCGCAGGGTGCCCTCACGGTGCGGATGTTCTCCACGCCTGTGTGGGACATCGAGTCGGTCACCGGTGACCGCTACAACCTGACCTCGCCCAAGACCCGCACCCTCACCACCCCGGACTGCTACCCCAACCGGGGCTACGGCGGATTCACGATCGACGTGAAGCGCATCTTCCGCAAGGTCGGCGACGACGAGGTCGTGCGCCGGGAGAACTTCAACACCGTCTACACCCCGAGCGACACCGTCGTCTGCAGGTAGCGCCGCTCGCGCATGGCGGCGCCGTCGGTCCCCTCCCGTAGGGTGCGTGACATGCGCCACAAGATCGGGCTCTCCCTGCTCACGCTCGTCATCGCGCTGCTCGGCGCCCTCGTCGTGGTGGCGACCCCCACGTCGTACGCCGCCGCGCCCGGGCTGCCGCCCCTGCCGACCTCCCCCGAGGGTGACCCGCCCGGTGCCAACGACTGGGACTGCGCACCGACCGCCCAGCGCCCCTCCCCGGTGATCCTGGTCCACGGCACCATCGGCGACCGCAAGCACCTGCTGGAGCGCCTCTCGCGCTCCATCAGCCGTGAGGGGTTCTGCGTCTTCTCCCTCGACTACGGCAACCGCGGTCTCAACGACATCCGCAGATCGGCCAAGCAGCTCAAGCGCTACACCAAGCGCGTCCTCGAGGCGACCGGGGCCGAGCAGGTGTCCATGGTCGGCCACTCGCAGGGTGGGATGATGCCGCGCTACTTCATCAAGCGCCTGGGCGGCAAGAAGCTCGTCGACGACCTGATCGGCATCGCACCGTCCAACCACGGCACCGCCCTGACCGACGGGAGCAACCCGATCTCCGCCCTGGTCGGCTCCCTGGTGGATCTCGCCTGTCGCGCCTGCGTGCAGCAGGGAGCCGGATCGCCGTTCCTGACCCGGCTCAACAAGGGCGACGAGACGCCGGGCAAGGTCAGCTACACCCAGATCACCACCCGGTACGACGAGGTGGTCGTGCCCCACACCAGCGGCTACCTGGCGAAGGGTCGCCGCACGACCAACGTGACGATCCAGGACGTCTGCGCACTGGCGTTCCCCGAGCACCTGACGATTCCCCTGGCGACCCCGACGATCGACATCGTCCTCGACGCACTGGAGCGCAGGGGACCGGCGAGCAAGAGCGTCAGCCCGCGCTGTCTCTGACCCGCGCGACCCGTCAGGAGCTCGGCGCGGGCGAGAGGTAGCAGTAGCGGTGGTGCGTGCGGAAGCCGAGCTGCTCGTAGAGCGCCAGGGCCGGCCCGTTGCCGTCCAGGACCTGCAGGTAGGCCGTGGTCGCACCGAGCTCGGCGCCCCACTCGAGCAGCTCGGCCAGCACGGCGAGTCCGAGTCCCTGGCGGCGCGCGGACGCGGACACCTCGATGCCGCCGAACCCGACCCAGTCGTCGGCGAACCCGGCGTACCCGCGGGCGACGTCGCCCAGCCGCACCGATGCCCAGCCGCCGGGCACGCGCTCCTCGAGGACCGCGCCGAGGCTCGGCCGGCTGCCCCGGTCGCGCAGCCTCCGCAGGGCGCGTGAGACCTGGGCGACGCCCGCCACCTGGAAGAGGGTGTCGCCGTCGTTGCTCTCCGGACCCCACCCCAGTCCCAGCAGTCGCTGGTGCTCCGCAGACCCGCTGAGCACGGCCGCGATCGGACGCTCGTAGTGGGCGAGCACCTGCTCGATGTCGTCGCCGATCCCGGACGGCTCGAAGGCCAGCACCGAGTGGGCGCGCCGGGCGGTCGCGGTCGGGGAGTCCCGCGCCACCCATGCGCCGATGGGAGTGGTGACGAGGTCGGGGAAGAGCGCGAACCCGTGCCGCTGCGCCTGCGCAGGCGCCACCCGCTCGCGCACGGAGGGGCGCTGGGGCACCGGCTTGCCCGACACGATGTCGGCCAGCGCGATGGTGATGTCGTGGCCCTGCTCCGGGCGGACCAGGCAGAAGCCGTCGGGCCCCGGCTCCCACGCGACGCAGACCCCCAGCAGGTCCGTCATCGCGGGGCCGCCGCTGGGCCCGCGCTCGCCGCGCACGACGCGCACGACGACACGGGTGCCGACGACGTGCGGGCCGAGGAGGTGCTGACCGACCTCGGACGTGTTCACAGTGTGGGGTTCCCGCGAATCCGGCACACCGGGATACTAGGCTCACACCGTTCAGCTCGCTCGTGCGCCGACCAGGTGCAGTACCCCCGTTGGAGGATCTCGATGACCTACGTCATCTCGCAGCCCTGTGTCGACCTCAAGGACCGCGCGTGTGTCGACGAGTGCCCCGTCGACTGCATCTACGAGGGCAAGCGGATGCTCTACATCCACCCCGACGAGTGTGTCGACTGCGGCGCCTGCGAGCCGGTGTGCCCGGTCGAGGCGATCTTCTACGAGGACGACACCCCGGAGGAGTGGAAGGACTACTACACCGCCAACGTCGACTTCTTCAAGGAGATCGGTTCTCCGGGCGGCGCCGCCAAGATGGGCGAGATCGATCACGACCACCCGTTCGTGGCCGCGCTCGACCCCCAGGAACACGACGAGTGACGGACCGCTGAGCACCCTCTCGCAGCGACTGCCGGCAGCGGTCCAGACCTCGCTCGCCGGCATCCGTGACCGCGCGGCCGCCTACGCCGGGCCGGTCGTGGACCTCTCGATCGGGGCCCCGATCGACCCGACCCCCGAGGTCGTACGACGTGCGCTCGCCGCCGAGGCCGACTCGCCGGGCTACCCGCTGACGGTCGGCCGCGCCGACCTGCGCCGGTCCGTCGTGGGGTGGCTGGGTCGGGCCCACGGGGTCGGCGGACTGCACGACCGACAGGTGTTGCCCGTCATCGGCACCAAGGAGCTCATCGGGTCCCTGGCCCTGCACCTGGGCCTGGGCGCAGACGACGTCGTCGCCCACCCGCGCCTGGCCTACCCGACGTACGCCGTCGGGGCCGCGTTGGTCGGCGCGATGGCCGTCGACGCCGACGACGTGGCCGACCTCGAGGCGCTGGCTGCGGCGGGTCGCACTCCGAGCCTCGTCTGGGTCAACTCGCCCAGCAACCCCACGGGCGAGGTGCTGGGTGCCGCGGCGCTGCGCGCCCTGGTGACGTGGTGCCGCGAGCACGACACGTTGCTCGTCTCTGACGAGTGCTATCTCGACCTCGGCTGGGAAGCCTCGCCGGTGAGCGTGCTCGCCCACGAGATCTGTGGCGGCACCCACGATGGCCTGCTCGCGGTCCACTCGCTCAGCAAGCGGTCCAACCTGGCCGGCTACCGCTGCGGCTTCGTCACCGGCGACCAACGGCTGGTCACCGAGCTGGCCAGCGTCCGCCGCAACCTCGGCCTTCAGCTCCCCGGGCCGCAGCAGGGTGCCGCGATCGCGGCGCTCGGCGACGACGCCCACGTGACCGAGCAGCGCATGCGCTACGCAGCGCGCCGCGACGTCCTGCGCCCGGCTCTCGAGGCCGCGGGCTTCCGGATCGAGCACAGCGAGGCGGGTCTCTACCTGTGGGCCACCCGCGAGGAGCCGGCCGAGCGCACCGTCGCGGTGCTCGCCGACCACGGCATCGTCGCGGTCCCCGGCACCGAGTACGGCCTGCGCGGGGCAGCACACGTCCGCTTCGCTCTCACTGCCCCCGACGCCGACGTCGCCCTCGCGGGCGAGCGGCTCCCGACACTTCCCGACAAGGCACTGCGATGACTCTGACCCCCGGCTCCACCAGCCCCGGCAACCCGATGGCCCTGCTCGTGCGGTCCCTGGCCCACCCGAGCACCGACCCGCCGACCCTGGTCTCGCGGGCCCGCGCGGCCCTGGGGTGGCAGGGCAGCGACTTCCTCGTCGGCCTCCAGGGGTACGGCGAGCTGATGGACACCCTCGAGGTGACCGCCGACCTCGACGCACTGGTCCGCCTCGGCGACCCGACCTCGCCTCCGCTGCGCCTGCTGCGGGCGATCAACGCGTCGGCGACCGGACTGCGGGTCACCCGGATGGCCACGCTTGCCTCGCCCTGGCGCTGGCTGCGCGTGGACGAGAGCGTCGCGGACCTCTCCGGTGTCGCCCTGCGCCAGCAGGCCTACGCCGATCTCGTCGGTGCGCTCGGCCGAGCCGGGTTGACGTTCCGCGTGCTCGCCGACGACACCCCGGTCGAGGAGGTCCTCGCCGTGGGTCGCGCCCTCGGGTCCGCCGTCGTCGACCTGGACGAGGTCGACGCAGCGGGGCCCGACGCGCAGCCCGTCGCGGGCTACCTCGACGACCTCGACCCGCTGACCTACGGCCTGATCTCGCGCGAGGAGCGCGACAGCGCCGGCCAGGTCGACGTCGTGTGGCTGTCGATGCGTGCCCCCCTCGAGTCGGCCGGCACCCTGATGCAGGCTCTCGAGAAGTTCAGCGCCCTCGGCCTCAACCTGGACTTCCTGCACAGCGACCCGCTCGAGCCCGAGCAGCACGACTTCTACCTCGGCTTCCGCTCCGGCGCCGACAACCTGACCGCGCTGCAGACCGCCCTGGCCGAGGTCCACTTCACGAGCCGGGTCCTGGCGTGGTTCCGGATCCCGAGCGAGCCTGCCCCGTGAGCGAGGGCGTCGCCTACCTCGGCCCGTCGGGGACCTTCACCCACCAGGCGGTCGTCGCCCTGCGTCCCAGCGCCGACGCGGCCCCGGTCGCCTCCCAGGCCGAGGCGCTCGACGCCGTCGACGCCGGCCACGCGTCGTACGCCGTCCTGCCGATCGACAACTCGGTCAACGGCGTCGTCGTGCCCACGCTGGACGCCCTCCTCGAGCGGCCCGCGTTGTCGATCGTGGACAGCGTGGTGCTGCCGATCTCGTTCGACGCCTTCACCCGCGACCCCAGCATCGAGCCCCACGTCGTGGTCAGCCACCCGCACGGACTGGCGCAGTGTCGCTCCTGGATCGAGTCCCGAGGTCTGGCCACGCGGGAGTCCTCGTCGACCGCGGCGGCCTGTCGGGACCTCGGCCCCGGCGAGATCGGGATCGGTCCGGCCATCTGCGGCAGCCTCTACGCCCTGCACACCGTGCAGTCGGCCGTGGAGGACAACGCGGCCGCCTACACCCAGTTCGCGCTCGTGGCCGCCAGCACCCTGCCCCACGTGTCGGCGGCCGGCGACGGCGACGACGGGCTGCTCGTCACGATCCTCCCGGACGCCAACGTGCCCGGCATCCTGCGCCGGTTGCTCGAGGTGCTCGAGCAGCGCGGGATCAACATGACCAACCTGGTGACCCGCCCGGTGCCGGCGACGCCGGGCCTGTTCGTGTTCCTGCTCTTCCTCTCGGGCAGCTTCAGCGCGGACGACGTCTCTGCGATGCAGGAGGAGTGGGCGGCGCTGGGCGCCACCGCCCGAGCCGTCGGCCGCATCTCGCCCCTGGCAGAGCTCGCCGAGCTGGCGGAGCGTCACTGATGCTCGATCAGGTGGACGTCGTGGGGGCCGGCCTCATCGGCGGCTCGCTGGCCCTGCGGCTGGCCGCGCTCGGACGGACGGTGCGCGTGATCGACCGCGACCCCGACACCCGCGCCCGGGCGCAGGCGGCCGGACTCGTGGTGGGTGAGGCAGTGAGCCCGACAGCCGACCTGGTGGTCATCGGGACCCCCCTCGACATCCTTGCCGAGACGATGGCCCACGTGGCGGTGGCCGCGCCGGCGGCGCTCGTCGTCGATGTCGGCAGCGTCAAGCAGGCCCCTGCGCTCGCGGCCGAGCGCGCCGGTCTCGGCCACCGCTACGTGGGTGCCCACCCGATGGCGGGCACCGAGCACACCGGCTTCGAGCACGCCTACGCCGACCTCCTGGTCGGCGCGACGTGGGCCGTCACCCACGGTGGTGGCACCGAGGAGACCTCGCGCGTCGTCGACTGGCTGACCACCGACCTGGACGCCACCGTGGTGCTGCTCGGAGCCGCCGAGCACGACCGCGCCGTCGCGCTGGTCAGCCACGGTCCGCACGCCGTCGCGCACGCCCTGCTGGCCACCGCCGAGGCGGCGGCGCCCACGGTTGCCGGGCTGCTCGCCGCCGGCAGCTTCCGCGACGGCACCCGCGTCGCCGGTCGCAACCCCGCGCGCACGTTCAACATGCTCTCGGAGAACGGCGAGGCGCTCGGCCCGGTCCTCGACGACGTGATCGGAGAGCTGGCGGCGCTGCGCGCGGACCTGGCCGACCCCGCCGCGCTGCGGGCCCGGCTCGAGGCGGCCGCCGCGGGTGACGACGTCGTACGACGGGCCGAGCCGCCCTTCGAGCCGTGCTCGTCGCTGCCCGAGGCGGTCGAGAGGGCCGGCCGCGACGGTGCCGCGGTCGCCGTACGGCGGCGTGCTGGGGTGCTCGAGGTGGCGGAGATCTCGACGGTCAGCTGAACACGTCGACGTGCACGTGGTCGCGGTGCTCCAGGATCGCCTGGTTGGCGCCCGACGGGGCGCGATAGTCGCGCCACGCCTCGTCGCGCCCGGCCCGCCAGATCCGGTCGTCGAAGATCACCGTCTGCACGCCGAGCCGGTCGGCGTGCGCCACGACGTACTGCGCCAGCGCCCAACCGCGCTGCTGGTTGGCATCGTTGATGGGCCGGAAGAAGATGTCGATCGCCCGGCCGTCGTAGTGGGTCGAACCCTCCATGTGACCCGTGCTGACGCCCTCGGGTGCGAAGCCACCCAGGGGCAGGTCGCCGAACCGCTCGGTGATCGCGGTCCGTACGCCGTCGGCGCGCGCCGTCAGACCGCTCGGCGCGAGCGCGGGGTCGGCCGGTGCGGCATCGCCGTCGAGGCGGCAGGCGAACGCCTCGGGGGAGTTGCCCGTCAGGGCCGAGGCGAGCGCCCGGGCGTCCTGCTCGTGGTCGGCGTAGGCGTCGGGGAAACCCGATCGCTGCACCGCCTGCGCGGCCTCGGTGATCGGCAGCGAGCGGTAGTCGGACACGGCCACGAGGGCGTCGTAGAACGCGTTGGTCGAATAGATCGGGTCCTGGACCTCCGTCGTCGAGCCCCAGCCCTGCGAGGGCCGCTGCTGGAAGAGACCGAGTGAGTCGCGGTCGCCGTAGTCGAGGTTCTGCAGGTCCGACTCCTGGTAGGCCGTCGCGAGGGCGATCGAGACCGCGCGGGCCGGTAGCCCGCGTCGCACGCCGATCGCGGCGATGGTCGAGGCGTTCTCGGCCTGCTCGATGCTCAGCTCGACGCGGTGTCCGTCGACCTCGGCGCTGCACTGCTCGCCGGCGACGAAGGGGACCTTCAGGTCGCCCATCCCGACGACGACTCCACCCACCACGAGCGCAGCCGCCCCGAGCAGGACCACGGGCGCGACGAGACGGCTCGCCGCCGATCCTGTCCGCTCCGTCATGGCCCCCAGTGTGTCGGGTGGGTGGTCGCGCTCCGGGGAGGCCGAGCCCGGGTCAGTGCGAGTGCAGCGCCTCGTTGAGCGCGACTCCGCTGCCCTTCCACGGCACGGCCTCGATCGCGCCGCTGACGGAGTTGCGGCGGAAGAGCACGTTGTCGAGGCCTGACAGCTCGAGGGCCTTGATCACCTGGGGCTTGTCGTCGCGGTCGCGGATGGTGACCTTGGTGCCGGCGGTGACGTAGCAGCCGGCCTCCACGACGCAGTCGTCGCCGAGCGAGATGCCGATGCCCGCGTTGGCACCCAGCAGGCACCGCTCGCCGATCGAGATCGTCTCCTTGCCGCCGCCCGAGAGGGTGCCCATGATCGAGGCGCCGCCGCCGACGTCGGAGCCGTTGCCGACCACGACCCCGGCCGAGATCCGTCCCTCGACCATCGAGGCGCCGAGCGTGCCGGCGTTGAAGTTGACGAAGCCCTCGTGCATGACGGTGCTGCCCTCGGCGAGGTGGGCGCCGAGGCGCACGCGGTCGGCGTCGCCGATGCGGACCCCGGTGGGTGCCACGTAGTCGACCATCCGGGGGAACTTGTCGATGCCGTAGACGACGACGTGCTGCCCGGCGCCCTTGAGGCGCGCCCGGGTCAGCTCGAAGCCGGCCACCGGGCAGGGCCCCGCCGAGGTCCACACGACGTTGGTCAGGAGCCCGAAGACGCCATCCATCGACATGCCGTGGGGTGCGACGAGGCGGTGCGAGAGCAGGTGGAGCCGCAGCCAGACCTCCTCGGTCGTGCTCGGAGCGGCGGAGAGGTCGGCGATCTCGACCAGACGTACCTCGCGGGTCACCTGGCGTACGTCGTCCGGCGTCGCGAGCGCCGCCAGGTCGCTCGGGGCCTCCGCGGGGGAGCCGCTGAGCACGGGCTCGGGGAACCAGGCGTCGAGCACGGCCCCGTCGGCGTCGAGGGTGAGCAGGGCGTGGCCGGAGGCAGCAGGAGTCGTCACGGTCGACCAGCCTAGGAGAGGCTCGGCTCGGGTCGGCGGGCCGTCCGTCTGCGGGTGGCGATGGCGACGCCGGCCACCGCGATCACCAGGCCCAGCAGCTCGCGCAGGTCGAGGGTGTCTCCCAGGACGAGGAAGGCGAGCACCGCCGTGACGGGGGGCATCAGGAAGAAGACGCTGGAGGAGGCGCCGGCGCCGCCGCGGCGCACCAGCACACCGAGCAGCAGCAGCCCGATCACCGAGTTGACCGCTGCCAGGTAGACCAGGGCGGCCAGGCCCTTGCCGGGCTCGCTGACCGCGTCGGTGCCGTCGACGAGCAGCGCGAGCACCGCCAGCGGCGGGATCGAGGCGGTGAACTGCACCGTCGCCGACCACCACGGGTCGACGCCGCTCGGGATCCAGCGCTGGCCCATCGTGCCGAGGCTGAGCGCGAGCATGCTGAGCAGACCCAGGGTCACCCCGAAGGCGCCGCCGGCCTCGTCGATGTCCGGACCGAGCACGAGGACGACCCCGGCGACCCCGATGGCCAGCCCCAGGACCTGCACGCGTCGTACCCGCTCGCCGAGGAGGAGGCCGGCCAGGACCACCGTGAGGACGGGGGAGAGCGAGTGCAGCAGCGCGCCGAGGGTGGCGCCCAGGCCGGCGTCGAAGGCGAGGTACATCAGCCCGAACTGGAGCGCGTTCATCGTCAGACCGACCAGCGCGACCTTGCCCAGGGTCGCCCGGTCCATCCGCAGCGGACCGCGCCTCCAGCGCGCCAACGGGGCCAGGATGGCGGCGGCCAGGACGAAGCGGGCGGCCAGCAGGGTGAACGGCGCGATGGCGTCCACGCCGGCCGGTCCGGAGATGTAGCCCGAGGACCACACGAGCACGAAGGCGATCGCCACCACCCACGGGAACGACGTGGAGGAGGGCCTCCGGTCGCCGTCGTGGTCCATGACGCCACACTCGCACGCGAATCCGATTGGTCCGGCACCGCCGGGTCGCCGTACGCTGGTGGCACAGGCGTCTGAGCCGTCATCAGCGGCGAGCCTCCGGAAGAACGGCCCGCACCCGCTGGGGCTCAGTAGAACCGGACGGGTAGGCCCGTCACAGCCGTGAACGAGTGGCTCCGCAGCATCGGGAGCAATCGAGGTGGTACCGCGGTTCCCGTCCAGGAGTCGTCCTCGTCGTGAAGCACCCGACGAGACGCAGGAGCCCCCGATGACCTACCCCCGCAACGATGCCTCAGGCAGCGTCCCGTCGAGCCCCCGGTTCCCCGAGATCGAGGAGCGGGTGCTGGCGTTCTGGGAGGGCGACGACACCTTCCAGGCCAGCGTCGACGCGCGCGAGGGCGGTGCCGACGGCGCGAACGAGTTCGTCTTCTACGACGGACCGCCGTTCGCCAACGGCCTGCCGCACTACGGCCACCTGCTGACCGGCTACGTCAAGGACCTGATCCCGCGCTACCAGACGATGCGGGGCAAGCGCGTCGAGCGGCGCTTCGGCTGGGACACCCACGGCCTGCCCGCCGAGCTCGAGGCGATGCGGCTCAACGGCATCAAGACCACCGACGAGATCGTCGAGATGGGCATCGACAAGTTCAACGACGCCTGTCGCGAGTCGGTGATGAAGTACACCGGCGAGTGGCGCGACTACGTCACCCGCCAGGCGCGCTGGGTCGACTTCGACAACGACTACCGCACCATGAACCCCGACTACATGGAGTCGGTGATGTGGGCGTTCAAGCAGCTGCACGACAAGGGCCTGGTCTACGAGGGCTTCCGGGTGCTGCCGTACTGCTGGAACGACGAGACGCCGCTGTCCAACCACGAGCTGCGCATGGACGACGACGTCTACCAGAACCGTCAGGACCCCGCGGTCACGGTCGGCTACGACATCACGACCGAGGCGCCGGTCAACGGGCAGAGCCTCCAGGGCGCCAAGCTGCTCGTCTGGACGACGACGCCGTGGACCCTGCCGAGCAACCTCGCGGTCATGGTCGGTGACGACATCGACTACGTGGTCGTCACGCACGACGACACCCGCTACCTGCTCGCCGAGGCCCGGCTGGCGTCGTACGCCCGCGAGCTCGGCGACGACCCGGAGGTGGTCTGGCGCGGCCTCGGCGCAGACCTGGTCGGTCTGACCTACACGCCGCCCTTCTCCTACTACGCCGGGCATGCGAACGCGTTCCGCGTCGTGGCCGCCGAGTTCGTCACCACCACCGACGGCACGGGGCTCGTCCACACCGCGGGCGCCTTCGGTGAGGACGACAAGGTCGTCACCGACCGCGAGAACATCGAGGCCGTCATGCCGGTCGGCAAGGACGGGCGCTTCACCTTCCCGGTCGTCGACTACGAGGGCATGCAGGTCTTCGACGCCAACCTCCACGTCATCGACCACCTCAAGGCCGCCACGAAGGGCGAGGGGGAGACCGGTTCGGTCAGCCCCGGCACCGTGCTGCTGCGCCGCGAGACCTACGACCACTCCTACCCGCACTGCTGGCGCTGCCGCGAGCCCCTGATCTACAAGGGTGTCTCGTCGTGGTTCGTCGAGGTGACCGCGATCAAGCAGCGGATGATGGAGCTCAACCGCGAGATCAACTGGGTGCCCGACCACATCCAGGAGGGCCAGTTCGGCAAGTGGCTGGAGAACGCCCGCGACTGGTCGATCACCCGCAACCGCTTCTGGGGCAGCCCGGTGCCGGTGTGGAAGTCCGACGACGAGGCCTACCCGCGCCTGGACGTCTACGGCTCCTTCGAGCAGATCGAGCGTGACTTCGGCCGGCTGCCGACCAACCAGGCCGGCGAGACAGACCTGCACCGGCCGTGGGTCGACGACCTGACCCGGCCCAACCCCGACGACCCGAGGTCGCCGGAGGAGGGGCAGTCCACGATGCGCCGCGTCACCGACGTCCTCGACGTGTGGTTCGACTCGGGCTCGATGAGCTATGCCCAGGTGCACTACCCGTTCGAGAACGCCGAGTGGTTCGACGGCACCGCCGAGATGAAGGGCCACTTCCCGGCCGACTTCATCGTCGAGTACATCGGCCAGACCCGCGGTTGGTTCTACACGCTGCACATCCTGGCCAGCGCGATCTTCGACAAGCCGGCCTTCTCCAACTGCATCAGCCACGGCATCGTGCTGGGCTCCGACGGCAACAAGATGTCGAAGTCGCTGCGCAACTACCCCGACGTCTCCGAGGTCTTCGACCGCGACGGCGCCGACGCGATGCGCTGGTTCCTGATGTCGAGCCCGATCCTGCGCGGTGGCAACCTGATCGTCACCGAGCAGGGCATCCGCGACTCGGTGCGCCAGGTGATGATCCCGCTGTGGAACAGCTGGTACTTCTTCCAGCTCTACGCCAACGCGGCCTCCGGCGGCGAGGGCTACACCGCCGCGCCCCGCGCCGACTCCACCGACCCGCTGGACCGCTACGTGCTGGCCAAGTGCCGCCAGTACGTCGGGCAGATGACCACCGCCCTCGACTCCTACGCCGTGGCAGACGCGTGCGACGCGACGCGCTCGTTCATCGACGTGCTCTCCAACTGGTACATCCGTCGTTCGCGCGACCGGTTCTTCGACGAGGACACCCAGGCCTTCGACACGTTGTACGTCGTGCTCGAGACCTTGTGCCGCGCGACCGGACCACTGCTGCCGCTGACCACCGAGGAGATCTGGCGCGGCTTGACGGGTGGCCGCTCGGTGCACCTCTCGGACTGGCCGCTCGTCGACGAGCTCCCGGCCGACGACGGACTCGTCGTGGCGATGGACCAGGTGCGCGAGATCTGCTCGGCTGCCTCCGCGCTGCGCAAGGCCGCGGGCCTGCGCAACCGGTTGCCGCTCGCGACGCTGACCGTCGTGGTGGCAGACCCCGACGCGCTGGCGGGCGAGGGCCTGGAGTCGCTGGTGGCCGACGAGGTCAACGTCAAGAGCGTGCGCCTGCTGGCCGCGGACTCCGACGAGGCCGCGGCGTACGGCGTCGAGCAGAGGCTCACCGTCAACGCCCGTGCTGCCGGCCCGCGCCTGGGCAAGGACGTCCAGGTCGCGATCAAGGGCTCCAAGGCGGGCGACTGGTCCGTGGCCGAGGACGGCACCGTGACCTCCGGTGGGCTGGCGTTGGTCGAGGGGGAGTACACCCTGGAGACCGTCGCCGGCTCCGACGACACGGACTCGGTGACCGGCGTGCTGCCGAGCGGCGGCTTCGTCGTCCTCGACACCGCGGTGACCTCCGAGCTGTCGGCCGAGGGCCTGGCTCGCGACCTGGTCCGCGGCATCCAGCAGGCCCGGCGCGACGCCGGGCTCGACGTCTCCGACCGGATCGACCTCGTCGTCGGCGGCTCGGAGGTCGTCCAGGCTGCCGCGCGCGCCCACGAGGCGCTGATCGCCGCCGAGACCCTCGCGGCGTCGTACGTCGTGTCTGGGACCGGTGCCGGCGTCGAGGTCGCACTCGCCGATGGTGAGGTTGCGACGGTGCAGGTGGCGCGGGTTGCCCATTCCTGACTTCATCGTCGAGCTGCGCCAGAGGATCGGCCACGACCCCCTGTGGTTGCCGGGGATCACGGCTGTGGTGCTGCGCGGCACCGAGGTGCTGCTTGTCCGTCGCTCGGACAACGGTGCGTGGACGCCGGTCACCGGGATCGTGGACCCTGGCGAACACCCCGTGCTCGCCGCGGCGCGCGAGGTGATGGAGGAGACCGGCGTCTCGTGCGAGATCGAAGGACTGGCCTGGGTCAACATCAGCGACCCGGTGGTTCATGTGAACGGCGACCGGGCCCAGTACCTCGACCACACGTTCCGTTGCCGCTACCTGGAGGGCGAGGCTCGTGTCGGAGACGAGGAGTCCACTGACGTCGGCTGGTTCGAGGTCGACGCCCTGCCGGCGATGGCACCACTGATGATCGACCGGATCACGCGTGCGGTCGCCTTTACGGGGCGGACCGACCTCGACTGAGTGCGGAGGCGGGCGCGGACGCGGACGCGGGCTGGACACGCCGCTGGCCCCGCTGGTGGCAGCGGGGTGTTCAGGGCTCGCTGTCGGGTGGGATCTGGTGGATCTGCGTGGTGATGGGCATCCGTCCGTGGCGTCGGGCTCGGGTGACGCGGAAGCGTGATCCGGTGGGGCTGGTCCAGTGGTAGACGCCGGGCTGGGGGCTGGTGTAGGTCCAGGCGGAGAAGGTCTTGGTGCGGTGGTGGCGTCGGCAGAGCAGGGCGAGGTTGTCTCGGAGGCTGAGCAGCGAGCCCCTGGGCGAGCGATGACGAAGCCCTGTGAGCTGACCGCTCGCCCGTTCCGCGGG
>Ga0209094_1000086_pt1 | contig 83021 bp, 56 predicted proteins | sample COGITO_mtgs_1004_2_FD_184790 | JGI IMG/M metagenome (GOLD analysis project Ga0209094, IMG submission 184790) | Pelagic marine microbial communities from North Sea - COGITO_mtgs_100430 (SPAdes) (version 2) | ecosystem: Environmental > Aquatic > Marine > Epipelagic ... | reverse complement strand
GGGTTTACAATCATGATTACAGAATCACTTACTGGGCATCCAGTTCTTACGTTTACATAGCGCCAGTAGTATTCTCCTGGCTCATAGTTCACATTGATACCTGTTGAATCTTTCATTTTAGCGACTACTTGATTATATTTATCGGTGCCGACTCCGTTAGTATTAAATCTTATCAATTCCCATCTTCCTTGGAACATGTTTACATAGTCATTCAAATTGATATTGCTATCACTGTAACATATTTTTGGGAAAGGGGTAAAGATAATTTTTGGGAAATCAGAAATGGTAATATACATGCTATCACAAGTTCTGCATGATGAATATCCATCGGTGTAACAGAACCTTAATTTATATGTACCTCTTAACTTTACGTTCTCTGGGTCTGAAGTAATATACCCTGCTTTCTTGGGATTGAAAACATAATCTGGACTAAAAACAGTTCCAAAATTGCGTAATAAATCATTTTTCTCTGCTGTAGTGATACCGGGAGGGGTAGAATCAATCGTCCATGTGTAAACACCACCTGCTAATTCAGATGTTTTAGGATTCAGCAAGTTTGAGTTGGCTTTTATACTTCCTCCATCTTGACACAATGTTCTATTCAACAAAGTAACTACTGGATTAGGATTAATCACTACTTTAAATCTAGTTGAGTCAACACAGCCTGTTGGTCTGTGCTGTACGTGAATGGTTACATTGTCAAAAGCTCCTGGCCCTGACGGTATAAAGCTATCATTCATAGATTTGTTAAAAAATCTTTGGGTATAGTACCAAGCTGGGGTTGAAAGTCCTTTTCTTATCATGGTGTCCCTTCTTTTATCAACCATGGTAAACCAAACATTACTGTTGTTCTTTTGGCTCCACGAAAATCCTGTTCCCACTGGGTAACCCGCTAACATATCAAATTGTCCATAGTCAAAACACTTTCTTTCAGGATTGCCTACCGAACTTAAGTCTGGCAACTGGTTTACCCTTAAAAACATAGTGTCTGAGTTTTCACAAGTAACCCCAGATTGGGTTATGCGCAAGTGTAATCTGTATAAAGTACTATCAACAGGAGATACTTTGATATTCTGTGTGCTACCTACTAAACTGTTTGTAGTTGGGTTATACCAATTCCATGAGTGCGTATACGATGGGTCATTAGGACGCATTCCTTTGATGGTATGCAAATAACCAAAGCATATAGCCGTATCTGGTCCTGCATTGGCAACCACCGTATCATTTACATACAGTTGGAAAGTATCTTTACCCACACAACCCAAACTGTCATACTCATGCAACCAATATTTACCTGCTACATTGACCAACCTTGTGGTGTCATAGCGTTGCTGTGAACTGTTTTGCCAAGAGTAAAATAAATTACTGTCATTGGGTACTTTTAATCGTACCGAGTCATAAGTACATATTCGCTTATCGGGCCCTAAATCTGGTGTGGGTATTTTTTGATAATGGACAAACACCGTGTCCGAGTTGGTGCAACCCTCACTATCAACAACGTAAATACTAACAAAGGTGTCAGAAAAGGGTTTGATTTTATAAGTTGGAAAAGTATCTTTAATATTTAAAAATTTAGGTGCACCCCATTGAAATTTAAATCGAGGATAGCCATTTAAAATTTTTGGAGAAAAACCAATTGAATCATTTTGGCAAACAAAGGTATCTTTAATTGCAAGCCTCACTTTCAAAATTGGTGGAACCACAATAGTATCAATATAGAATATATTACAGCCATTGGCAGAGGAAATTATCAGTTCCACTATTTTCTTGCCCCCATCTATCAGCAATAAAGTATCTGTTTGTTTGCCACTAGTTTTTTCGACTTTGCTTCTTAAGCTATCAAAAACGGTCCATAAAAATTTGAGCGCAGGAGCATTTTGGTGCGTCCTTTTATCAAAAAATTTAAAATGTGCTTTTGCTGCATCCGCATAGCTGTTCTTGGTTTCTGCGTGGATGACTAGTTTACCACAGGGCAAATTTTGATAATACCTGTCTGCAAAGGGTCTAGGTTTTACGGTAACACTGACACCTCGTGTAGAGGAGCCATTGTCGGGGCAATTATTATCTGTAGCTGTGACGGTAAATGAATAGGGCAATGTAGAAACTTGAGCGTCTGTCGGGGTCCAACAAAATTTTGCTTTTTGTAGTCTTGCGCTGGTATCAATTGTTTTAAAAGTTGCTCCAGGAATACCCTTATTCCATGTCAATTTAACAGTATCTGGCGGAGGAGCTGGTGTAGGAGGAGCAGGTACTACCGTTACATCCCTAGTTGAGTATGTTTCACATATTTGTGATCCGGCACAAACAAATAGCACAAAATTAGTGTCTATAGTAGGAGGATTATTGGCGCCACAGTTTTTTGCGATAACCTGCATATCCCTTCTGGTAACACCAATTTTTCTATAACGCCCAGTCGCTGTATCTTTTCTATACTCATTGATTTGAACAACAATTACCCCAGTCCAAGGGCAAGTGCCAGCTGGTGTAAAAACCATGTCCCCGTTGGTAGAATCTAAAAAGAATCCAATTGGAGGATCGGCTTGAGGAATCGCTACTCCTCCGGAACTGCCAAATGGGTAGTAAACTTGAACTGGAACATCTGCACTAAGCCCCGAATTATAACTGGCCTGTGTTCCTCCAATTTGATAAGCAGGAGCCATTTGATATCCAAAAGAGTCTCCATCGATTAAATCTACTGCACCACCATTAATTCTGTAAGGTTGATTACAGCATGCTATTCCAATAGGGTCATTGGTTAATTGAGGTGAGTTGTTGCAGGGAGCAAAGCAAGCGTTTAATTCAATAGAAGTATTAAAAGTTTGCTGTTGCTGACCTGTAGTAATATTAGCTGATCGGACATATAGGTCTACATTAACTTTAAAGTTGCAACAACCATTTTTCATGGCATCACGTAAATCTAAAGTTCCCTCGAAAGTATGCTTTTCAATACCATATGGGTAGCTGCCATTGCAGGGCTGGGCACATCTACTTTTTTCTGTTGGACAAACAGGGGTAATATCTTTGATGCCCGTTCTAGTCATAGCCAACTTGGGCAGAGAGCAGCCATCAGAACTCGTCACAGACAAAGAGGTTGGAGCTGTTTGTGATGAATTACAATCCTCACTAGTACCACATTTTGGGTTTTGTCCTAAAACGTAACAACCATTACAATCTCTATAAAAATTAACAATTACTTTTACAACACTGTCTTTGATACAGGTATAAGAAATGTCACTACCAATAACATGGTCAGCCTTAATTCCTATCAAGGCAATGAAAAAGAATGTTAATAGAAGTAGTGCTTTTTTCATATTAAATTAACAAGGCTGCAAGGCATAGACAACTCTTATCATGCAAACGTTGCCCTCACAAAGGTAAATTATTTTTTTATTAATAAAATAGTGTTTATGTTTGCCCCCATAAACGGGGTGCTAAATAAAAGGCTGAGATTATACCCGAAACCAGATCAAGGTAATGCTTGCGTTGGGAATATTTATCTTTGGATAAAGCCTTTTATTACACCACTTTTTAATTTTATAAATATGAAAAAAATTAAATTATTGGTTATTCTACTGTTATTAAACCACCTTGGTTTTTCCCAAACAAACATTTCAGGATTTATTTTTGACGAGTATGACAATCCGATTGATGGTGCACAAATTATCGTTAAAAGTCAGTCAGAAGGTTCTGCGGCTAAAAATGATTTTTTTTCTCTAAAAGATGGGAGTTTTTATGTGCGGCTAAATTTACCTGTAACCATTCAAGTACTGGCTAACGGATATATCAATTACGAAGTAAGTGTAACGGACAGTAGTACATTGCGCATTCAGTTGGTGCCCATTTCAGGATATAAAAATATAAAGCCATTAACCCTATCCTCCGTCAGGCAAAGCAGTTTAGAAAGTAATCAATCAAAACTATCTAAACCAGAAATTAATAAACAGAATGGTATAACAGATATTCCCGATTTGTTAAAAATGCAACCATCCATTGTTACGACAAGTGATGCAGGGAATAATGTAGGTTATGCCGGTATAAGATTGAGGGGAACGGACGCAACCAGAATTAACATAACAATAAATGGTATTCCTGTAAATGACGCTGAAGGGCAAGGGGTTTGGTGGGTGAATATACCAGATTTAACAAGCAGTCTGAATAGTATACAAATTACTAGAGGTTTGGGAGGGTCAAGCAATGGTGCTGCTTCTTTTGGAGGTACTGTCAGTTTAGAAACCGATGACCCCTTTAATGGGAGTAATAAGGTGGATCTGGCTTATGGAAGCTTTAATACCTATAGAACCAGTGCAAGCGCAAACTCTGGGAATATTAGTGCAAGAAAAGATGGAAATGCACCAGGATTTGCTATTGGTATGCGTGTTTCAAACATTCATAGTGATGGATATATTGACAGGGGTTCTTCAGATTTACAATCATATATGATTAATTTGGGTTATGGGTATAAAAATTCAAAATTGCGTTTTATTCATTTTGCAGGAAAAGAAAAAACCTACCAGGCATGGTATGGGTTGGACGAAACACTGCTTAAAACCAATAGAAAATTTAACGCAGCAGGTTTGTACACAGATAAAAATGGTGATACTAGATTTTACGATAACCAAACCGATAATTACAGTCAGGCTCATTCCCAGCTGTTTTACGACCATCAGATATTGAATCAAGCAAATTTAAAAATAAAAGGTTCATTGGGATTGCACTATACCAAAGGTCAAGGCTACTATGAGGAGTACAAAGAAAATCAAATGTTATCCAATTATAATGTTACCGACACGAATACGAGTAATTTAGTAAGACAGCTATGGTTACTCAATGACTTTATGGGTACGGTGTATAATTTAAGTGTCCATACAAAAAAATACAATGTGATTTTTGGAGGTGCTTTCAATACCTATATGGGCAATCATTTTGGTAAAATAGTTAGCGCAGATTTCGGCACAAACATCCCAGAAAACTTTAGGTATTACGATTCTGATGCAAGAAAGAATGAGTGGAGTAATTTTGTAAAATTAAATAGGTCATTTTCTTTGAACAGGGCAATGGTTAATCTTTTTGCCGATGCACAAATTCGTGCAATTAATTATTCTGCTTTGGGTAGAGATGACCATCAAACCCCTATCAATTTCAATCAAAATTATTTGTTTTTTAACCCAAAATTGGGGGGTACTGCTACGGTACGTAAAAATTATATTTCAAGACAAATAAGTTTATTTTTAGGAATGGGGAACAGAGAACCTGCAAGAGGAGATTTTTTAAATGGTGGGACAAGTCCAAAACCAGAAAAACTTTATAATTTAGAATTGGGGTATGCAATGACGCATAAAAAATGGGCAGCAATGGCTAATTATTACATGATGTATTACCATGATCAATTGGTTTTAACAGGAGAATTGGATGATGTTGGTGCTTCTATCAGAGCAAATGTAAAAGAAAGTTATAGGACGGGTATAGAACTCGTTGGACAATATAGCTTTACGAGTAAACTAACGATAGACGCTAATTTAACATTAAGTCAAAACAAAATAACACAATGGCAAGAGACCGTTTATGATTACGATACCTATGAAGACAGTGTTATTATTAGAAACGATAAACCCATTGCATACAGTCCAAGTATTATTGCTGGTTTAACATTGTCGTATAAAATTAATGCTAAAACAGAAATTTTGATTCAAAACAAATCGGTTGGACGTCAGTTCCTAGACAATACTGGCATTAAAGAAAAATCACTCAATGGTTATAACTTTACCAATGTTATTATCACACGACAAATAAACTTGGCACGTGGAGCAGATGCAAATTTCCCTTTGGGGTTTAGCTTGTACTTGAATAACATCACCAATACACTCTATGAGAACAATGGCTATGCTTACAGTTTTTTGAGCAAAGGAGATTACCTCAATGCCAAAGTTGTATATCCGCAAGCTGGGTTTAACCTGGGGTTAAAAGTGTCATTGATTTTTTAAAACAATTTAGGTTTTTTTGGTTTAGGATTTATGTCGTAATAAAAAATAAGAGCATTTGATTAAAAAATAGTAATTTTGTATTTTAATTCTATATTATGCCAGACGACCCATCGGTCACATATTTGATTATTATTCTTATCAGTTTAATTTTTTCAGCTTTTTTCTCTGGAATGGAAATCGCGTTTATATCGGCTAATAAATTAAGAATTGAATTAAACAATAAAACCGGTTCAAAAAAAGGGCAATTGCTTTCTGCGTATGTAAAAAATCCATCAAAATTTTTAACAACCATTTTAGTTGGTAACAACATTGCCATTGTGGTTTATGGTATTTTTATTGGAATGTTGCTTGAGCCAAGGTTTTCCGTTCTTTTCAATCATCAATTTGAGGCTTTGCAACTATTGATTATTACCATTCTTTCTACGATTATTGTTTTAATTACAGCAGAGTATATACCTAAAGTTTTGTTCAGGATTAACCCAGATTATATTTTAAGTACTTTAATATATCCATTTCAAGTTTTACATTATTTGCTGCTGCCATTCTCTTGGCTTATTGAAAAAATTAGTCGTTTTGTAATTGAAAAAATTCTCAAAAAAGATGCCCAACCTACAGATTATGTATTTTCCAAAACAGATTTAGATTACTTTGTAAGTGCAGGTGAGCAATCTACCAATGAGGATGAACATGAAATTGACACGACCATGTTTAAAAATGCCTTGGGTTTTGGACATTTGCAGGTAAGAGATTGTATGCAGCCTAGAACAGAGATTGTAGCGGTAGATGAACATGAAGATATTGAGGTTCTTAGAACAACTTTTTTGGAGAATGGGATGTCTAAAATTTTGATATACAGGGATGATGTAGACAATATTATTGGTTATGTGCACCAAATAGAAATGTTTAAAAATCCGAAGGACATTCAGTCAGTTTTAATTCCTATTCCTGTTACCAATGAGTCCAAATTGGCAAGTGCTTTGTTAAAGGAATTAATTGCAAAAAGAAAAAGTATAGCTGTTGTTGTAGATGAGTTTGGTGTGACAGCTGGCATTATAACGATAGAGGATATTTTAGAGGAGATTTTTGGTGAAATTGATGATGAATATGACCTAGATGACCAAAAGGAAACCGAGGTTAGTCTAGATCACTATATTTTTAGTGCCAGGCAAGAAATAGATTATTTGAATGAGGAGTATGGTTTGCAAATTCCTCTAGGTGATTATGAAACCTTGGGTGGTTATGTTATTGATTTATTGGGAGAAATACCAACAGAAGGCAATAAGGTTAACGATGATGAATGGGAGTATACTATTACTAAGGTAGATAAAGTAAAAGTATTAGAAATAGAAATGAAAAAGAGGGAAGAGGAATAGCCAATGCTTTTTAAGCGCTACGGCCAAGCAAAACATAAATATTGGAACTTCCTATGCCTTCAATTTGAAGGCTTTCTTCACCTTTGAGACATAGTCTAGTTTTTCCCAAGTAAACAATTCTACCTCTTGTTTTATGGTTTTACCTTCTGGAGAAGTAAATATTTTTGTAACAGTTTCATTTTTTCTTCCCATATGACCATATGCGGCTGTTTCAGAATATATAGGGTTTCTTAATTTCAATCTCTTTTCAATAAAGTAAGGACGCATGTCAAATATTTCTTCTACTATTTTTCCTATTTCGCCATCCTTCATGTTTACATTGGCAGTGCCATAGGTATTTACATTGATACTGGTCGGTTTTGCTACTCCTATGGCATAACTCACCTGAACCAAAACCTCTTTGCACAAGCCAGCAGCTACCAAATTTTTTGCAATGTGCCGTGTTGCATATGCAGCACTTCTATCCACTTTACTAGGGTCTTTTCCACTAAATGCTCCGCCACCATGAGCTCCTTTTCCACCATAGGTGTCAACAATGATTTTCCTTCCTGTCAAACCGGTATCACCATGGGGACCACCAATCACAAAAACGCCTGTTGGGTTGATGTGATAGGTAATTTTGTTATTGAATAGTGCTTGAATATTTTTAGGCAATTGTTTTTTTACCCTTGGAATTAATGTCTCTATCAAATCAGACTTAATGGTTTTAAGCATTTCATCTTCCGCCTTCTTTTTATCAGCTTTGGATGCAGATTTTGGCTGAATAAAATCATCATGCTGCGTTGAAATCACAATGGTATCAATACGCACAGGATTATTGGCATCATCATATTCCAATGTTACTTGGCTTTTGGCATCGGGTCTTAGGTATTTTATTTTTTTGTTTTCTCTTCTTAGGACCGCTAATTCTTCCAGCAATTTGTGAGATAAATCTAATGCCAAAGGCATATAATTACTGGTTTCATCAGTGGCGTAACCAAACATCATTCCTTGGTCCCCAGCACCTTGATCTTCCTTATTTTTTCTTTCTACACCTTGATTAATGTCAGGGCTTTGCTCATGGATTGCAGAAAATACTCCGCAAGAATTTGCCTCAAACATGTATTCAGATTTGGTATAACCAATCTTTTTTATCACATCCCTAGCAATGGTTTGCACGTCTAAATATGCTTTAGATTTAACTTCACCAGCCAACACAACTTGACCTGTTGTAACCAGAGTTTCGCAGGCTACTTTGCTTTCTTTGTCAAAAGCTAAAAAATTATCAATGAGAGCATCACTAATTTGATCTGCAACTTTATCAGGATGTCCTTCAGAAACCGATTCGGATGTAAATAGGTATGGCATAAGTTGCGCAAAAATAAGGGTATCAATTTTAAAAACAATGCAAAGTTTTTAAAAGTATTTTGAATATTAACGAGATGCTTTACAGTGAAAAGAGAAAGTAATTTGTTTGGGAAAATTTATTTTCCCAAACAAATTTTTACTATTCACCAAAAGGCATCCATCTTATGCCTAAAAATAACTCTCGTCCTTTAACGGGACCCCAAATAAAGGAGGTGTCAAAGTAGGGGTCAAAAGGATTTTGAGCATTGATTATAGGATTTTTTTGTGTGTAATTTAAGATATTTTCAACCCCAGCATAAGCCTCCACTTTTTTCCATTTTCTGGTCAATTGTAAGTTTAATGTACCAAAGACATTCGAATATGAAGCGCGTTTAAATGCATCTGGATTGTTTTCGGTATTGGGTAACCTCATTTTTCCATTGAGGTGTGAATTCAAGTCTGCTTGCCATTTTTTATTCTTGGTTTTGTAGGAAACAGCTGCCATATAGCGATTTTTAGAGTTAAAAGGCAACAGCACTTTTTCCTTGTTAATGACTCTATAAACATCCAAATAGTTATATGTAAATTTAAACTCTAAATTGTTTTTGTAGGAGGTTACCAAATCAAATTGAAAACCATTTGACACGGATGTGCCCGTAAAGTTTTGAATAATAGCAAGCTTAGCATCACTATCATAATCAGGAAAAAATTGATTTTGAAACCTGGTTTGGTAAAAGTCTGTTGTAAAATAACCTTGAAACCAGCCTTTTTTAAAGTTCTGTACCCAATTGAGACCCATGTTAACCGATTTTTCGGGTTGTAAGATTTCCTTAAAAATAATATCTCGCGTGCTTACCAACAATCCAATATTTTCTGCAAACATATTAACGGTACGCCAACCTGTTCCGGCAGAAAAGCGCAAGGTTCCTTTTTCAGTTACATCATATTTGAACATGGCTCTTGGTGTCATTTGCAATCCAAACTGGTTGTGATAGTCTGCCCTACCACCCGCTATTAATTGATAAATACCGCCACGCCAATTCCAGATGTTTTCAGCAAACACCCCCAACACTTTTTCATCTTTGAGATACTTGCCATCATAAGTTCTTAATGTACTGGTATCTTTAAATGCTATATTTTCTTCAATCTGCAAATTTCTAAAACTCAAACCAGTTTTTAAATTGTTGTCGCCCGCTGCCCAATCTCTATCATATTGCGCATTGGCATACAATTGCTTTTGTTCTGCATTGTACTGCACTGGTCCAAAAAACGAATGTTGGTTATGATAAATGCCCGAAGCCATCACTTCTATGCGTTCCTTTGGGTTCAATAACCATTTGGTTTTAATGTACATTTCTGGTTGAACGTAATCTACTACTTGACCGTAAATACTACTGCTGCCCGCATTCGTTTTATCATTAAAACCCAATTGACCACCAACACGCTTTTCTTTATTAATTTTAAACCCAATGGTAGCTTGTAGTCCTTTGGTTTTATCCTGACCATACTGTAGTTTGTTATAAAGCAATAGTCTATTTGTACGTGTTACATCGGTAAAACTATCATTGTTTCTGTCCCATTCTTGAGCGGGATTAACCAATTGTACTGCTGTATAATTATTCCATTTTTTCTTTTGCATGGAGTATGTGGCATTGTATTGATTTTCACCAAAGCTGTTTACATAGGCATTCAGCAACATTTTTTCAGCGGTAATCCCAGATTTTGGCACAACATTAATCTGTCCAACCATGCTCTCGTATCCTTGCAGCACAGAGTTAGTGCCTTTGCTAACAAAAATACCAAACACCGCTGGCCCAGGCATGGCAGAAATGCCGTAGGTATAACTCAACCCTTGTATCATGGGCATACCATCTGTCAAAACTTGATTGTATACACCAGATAAACCCAAAATTCTTAGCTCCGCTGAGTTCGTTATTACATTTGTAGTTACAGATTTTACGGTGCCCTGAGTTTCAAAGCAGCCGGCCAAATCGCAACATGCCGCTTTTTTAAGCTCACCATGGGTGATGATTTCTGTTTTTTCTGGTCGTCTGCCTATAAAACTATTGGCAGCTTCACCTTTAATAGAAACCTTGTCAATTTCATTCACTGCATTTAAAACTACCATAATTGGCTTGTTTATATCCCCAATAATGAGGGTGTCAGTACTATAGCCGAACGCTTCAACTATTATATAATCAAAAAGACTATCGGTTGTAAAACTAAAATTTCCGATACTATCTGTATAAACAGTTTCTCTGGCTTGAGGCGCTTTTACTTTGGCACTAAAAATAGCAATATTTGCTGTATTTGTTACTTTCCCATGCACCAGTTGTTGGGCTTGTGCATTCATTGTCGACAAGGCAAATAGAACCCCAAGCATTTGGGCTACTAAAATATTTTTCATAAATTAGCTTTGTTTTTTAGCCTTATAAATACGGTCGTTCGGATTCTCGCAAGTACCAGTAGCCTCAATAGCAGCGATTATCTGCTTTTCGGTTAGTTTTTGATTGTCATATTTAACCACAACTTTGCCATCTAGCATTGTTACTTTCTTTACTCCGCTTAATCTGTATAAAGATCGTTCAATTAGGTTTTGGTCATTGTGACAACCCATATTGGTTACGGAAAATGTATCGGTAATAGAGGCGAGTGCTGAATTTACAACAGCATTTTTTTCTATTTTTGATGTATTTTTATTGTTGGCAAAAATGCTGCTACTTGCAACAAGTAAAAATGCCAAAATGATATTTTTTAAGTTCATATATTCTTTTTATAAATTTATTTTTCGCCAATTTTTAATGCAGTATTTTGGCTAACTGGCTTAGATTTTAAATAAGGACGATTTGATAAAAGTCCGTTACAGAAAGTAATTAAGCCAATTTTGGAGGTTGAAAAATATATTTTTCTTGTAAAAAAGAATATTGGTTGAGGTAATGAAAACTGGGACTTTGAAACCCAAACAATGGCATAGTAAGGCCCGCAGTATAGCTGCTTACAATAAATCCAGCAGAGGCGCAACAACCCAAAAAGGGCGAACAGGATTTATCGTCCGACTGGTTACTGTTTTGGTCATCCACCGCTTTTACAGAGCAGCAACTTTCCGTATTTTGAGCTACTGGTTTGTCCATACTGTCCAGGCAGCAGGGAAGCACAGCCAACTTTAAAATTAAAAGGGTTAATATGATACTTATCGTTTTCAGTAATGCAAAGATACAAAATTAATTTTTGAGCGGCAATAGGACTCGATGAATATTACTTATAAATGCCAATCCGCTGCATTAATAGATTGAAAAACATTTTCATGCTCGCGCCTTTTCTTGCATTTGCTGGTGTGCGACTCTCATAAGTAATGTCTCCATTTTCGGATTTCCTAAATTCTGTATAAAACATAAATGCTTCCTCAGGATTTTTCACATCAAAGCGTGTTCGCCCAAATTTGACGGTATAGAATTGCATGGCACTATCCCCTTTTGGCAGCATAAAGTAATTTCCATCACTAAACCATTCTAGCGTTTCCAAAGCATCGCTCTGGTATCCTTGCATCAAAGACAAGTTTCTTGGGTATCCAACCCACTTTATCGGAACATCAGGTCGCATAAAAGAATATTCTGCGCAATACAAGCTGTCTGCATTGTAGGCAATTCCACTCCATAATATAGCATTGAGAATTGTAGGTGTACTGTTGAGTTCTGTAAATTCAATTTGGTCTCTTTGAAGGGTATTTTTAAACTTTTCATGCACTGCTAATTTTAATCCAAAAGTCAATAACATGTATGCTGAACTAACATAAACGGCAGTTAAAAACCAGTTTTTTCTTTTTACAGTTGCCCTTCTATAAAACATCGTTATTATCAGTAATATTAAAAATGGAACGGTATAGAGTGGGTCGATAACAGAAATGTTGTTAAAGGCTACTTGATACTTGGAAAAGGGTAAAAATAACCGAGTGCCATAGGTGGTACAACAATCTAGCAATGCATGGGTAAAAAATCCGAGAAACCAGAACCAATACCATCTCTGAAAAGAAATTTCTGCCTTAGACCATTTGCTGCTAAGCCAAGCAAACGGGAACGCTAAAAATATATGAACTACACCACTATGACTATAACTTCTATGGGTTTTAAGTTCAAAAATAGGGCTGTCATTGATAAGTTTTAAAAAGACATCCAAATCTGGAATAGTGCCAGCAATAGCTCCTAATAGTAATGCCTTGTTGCCAATTTTGTTGCCCAGCAATGCTTCTCCTACAGCAGCCCCTAAGACTATTTGTGTCAATGAATCCATGAATGATTATATCAGCACGCAAATGTAGCTGATAATGTGAAAAAAAATTTGACCGAGTAATTTACTTAGTTGAATTGTAACTTAAATACTACCAATAATGAGAGACCTTCATTTACTTATTAAAACATTGAATTTTTTCAATTAGTTTTGAACGCTAAAACCGAAGTCTTATTAAAAATACTCCTGAAAATATTATTTGTTTTTTTGCGGCTTATTTTTCAAATAATCACATACCCGCTTACCTCAAAATTTATTTGACCGAGTTAAGCCTGTATTGTCAAAAAATTGTATTTATTAATTGCTTTGACAACTACTTAGAAAACGATAAAAATTTTATTGAAGCCCTTGAAATAGAGGTTTTAACGATAGAGAATTTAGGCCATGATTTTGGGATGTGGCAGCGTGCAACTCAGCAATGGGATATTGAGAAATATGAGTATGTGCTTTTCGCTAATGATTCATGTGTTCTGGTGGAACCACTTGCTCCTTTTTTTGATTGGCATAAAAATACCCAACCTAGTTTTGCAGGAATGATAAATTCCAATGAAAATGGATTTCATCTTCAATCTTACTTTACCATATACAATAGGCCTGCATTTGCAGTTTTAAATAGAAAATTTAAAAAGGTAGGTTTTGTTGAGAATAAAAGAAGGTTGATTAAAAAGTATGAAATTGGTTTGACTAAAGCTATGCATAGCATCAAAATTGAAACTCAAAGCTTTTTTAAAATTCCCGCTGAGCAAAAAACAAATCCGCTATTTCACAATTTGCCGGAGCTGCTTAAAAATGGTTTTCCTTTTGTAAAGAAACAAATTTTCTTTGATCAACTTGCAATGCATGATAGAAGCGCTTTTGCAACACAGCATATTGATTTAAGCATCCCATTTATAGCAACGTTGTTAGCAATGTATTGTTCTACCTTCGATGTTGATTGGCAGGCAATACAGAAAGATATGCCAGAAATTGAAGCCAAAAATGGGAGTATAGAATTATTTTAATACTTTTGAAGAAATAAGAATATGTCATCACATCATTTTGTAAAAGATGGACAGGAGCCAGCATTAATTTTGGCAAATGGTGCCGTTTGCGCTCAGAAAATTTTGTCAGAGTTATTGGAATGGTGTCCATTTGTTTTGGTGGTGGATGGCGCTTTGCAAACGGCTTTGGATAAGGGCATTGCCTTCAATATGGTTTCTGGCGATTTCGATAGTGAAACCAATCCCCATCAAAAACTGCAACATTTACCACATGTAGAAATTATAGAAACCCCAGATCAAGACTTTACTGATTTACACAAGGCTGTGATGATTTGCACAGAACGAGGTTATAAAACGGTGCATATTTTATGGGGGACCGGGCTAAGAACAGACCACACCATTGCCAATTTAGATTTGATAGTGAGGTTAAAAGACGAAGTTAGTTTGTGTTTTTGGGATGATTATCACAAAATATACCTTGCCAAAAGTGGGTATAAGAAATGGTATAAAAAAGATGCGGATATTTCTCTTTTGCCGTGGCCGATGGCGAAAAAAGTGAATGCTGATAACCTAAAATGGCCCTTAAAAAACATAGATTTACGCATGAGTTTTCAGTTGAGTACTTGCAATAAAATTGCAGAAAATGGGTTTTTGGAAATTCAGTATGATGAAGGTGATTTATTGATGATGGAAGGTCATTTTTAACAACTATCCGTGCTTGCCAACCTGCCAAGGTGTTTGACCCAACCATTGAGTGCCACTTTCTATGGCTGGATCTTCTAAGGTTGTTCCCATGCTATCATTCCAGCGATTGAGGTACCCAAACAACGAAATGACACCCAACATTTCAACAATTTCCCCTTCATTCCAAAAGCGGTATAAATTTTCTTTAATCTCTTGGTTAACAGCATTGGGTATTACAGATGCAGCCCAAGCGAAGTCCAAAGCTGCTCTTTCGGCATCATTAAAACAAGCATGAGTTTTGTACTGCCAAATATTTTCTAATTGGGTTTGTTCTGCTCCATAGCGTTCTGCAGCTCTAATCGTATGTGCTTGACAGTAATTGCAGCCTGCAACCATACTGGTAATATAGCCAATCAAGCGTTTCAAAGCACTGGTTACGTTCCCCTCATTTTGCATAACTGCCATGTTTAGGTTAATAAATGCCGTTGCAATTGCAGGTCTGTGGTGCATAGTGCGCACTGAATTTGGGCAAAAACCTAAAGTTTCATTAAAAAAATTGGCTAAATCTAAAAGTTCTTGGCTGCTGTTAATGTCTAAAGGTTCTACTAAAGGTTTATTCATGGTTTGACAAAGATAACCACCATATTGTTTTTAAGTCGCAATTATTTCAATTTACTTTGAAAAGTACACCATTGGCAATCCCGGTTTCCATCACCAATTTTATTGCAACCTTCGTCAAATTTGCCAGCCATAATGTTGGCATAGGTATCTTGTATCAGTCCCCCAACCATTTGTATTCCTTCCTTCGTTGGGTATAGCTTTAAATCGGGAACAATTTTGCCAGTTGTTCTGTCTTTTTCCACACAACTTACCGCTGCACTTTGCATTTTCCAAGGGTTCCTTTGGTCGCCATTGACTAAAAAATAATAGAACATCATTTGTCGCCAATATTGACCACCATACTTTTTGTCCAAATCATCGCCCTCATAATTAGGTACAGGGGCGTTCATTTTTTTAATAGCGTTGGCAGGATTGCCCGTTTTGTAATCAATAACATGTGCTTGGTTACCATCTAACACAATTTTGTCCAAAAAGCCTTTTATAGGCGCTTCTCCAACCATTGTTTGCAACATTTTTTCTGTTACGACATTGGTTTGTTCTGTCCATAAAGTATTGTTTTCTTCGTAATATGCAGACAAGTAAAGTTTGGCATTCTCTAACTTATGCGGAAAAGTGGCTGTGTTAAAGTAGATATATTGATCATGCATTCTTTTTTCAAATGCATTGATTAAAACAGCAATAGGTGGCATTGCCTTGTTTTCAACAAAGGCTTTAAAGTATATATTTAATGCATCATGCACTGCTGTGCCAATACAGCCCGTTTCTGACTTGGCTGTTGGCACGCGCAAGAGGTTTTCATAATAAAAGGCAACAGGGCAGGAAAGGTACCGATTTAAGTGTGTTGCGGATAAGGTATAACCATCCAAGTATTTTTTTAAATAATCATAATCCGGTAGTTGTACCTTGACCGCTTGATTCCGCAATAACAATAGATTATTTTTTTCGAGCAAAACTTGGGGTACATTGGCATCAGTTAAGTCAACCAATTCAGATGCCTTTAACTCGCTTATAAAATTGGATTCAGAAGTTGCCTTGCCGTTATCATTTTCATTGAAATAACTTAGGTATAGGTTTTTTTCTGCACGGGTAATAGCAACGTAAAGCAACCTTCTATTTTCTTCTACGCTGGCAATTTTTTCATCTTCGTTGCTAAACAATGGTCTCAATGAAATACCATTGGGTGCGCCTTTGCCGTCCCAGTTATCTTTGGTATTTGCCAAAATAAAAACATTTTCAAACTCCAGTCCTTTTGAACTGTGTATGGAGACAAAGGCAACACCATTGCTAGATTTAACGCTGTTGATCACATTAATTCCCTTACTGCTTTTGAGTAAATTTAATTCATTAACACAAGTTTTAAGATTGTAATTCATGTCTTTTTCATTGCGTTCTCTTATGAAAAGAAAGAGCGAATTGAGGGCACTTATTGATTCATTATTGTCACCAGGTTTTTCAAAAAGTGCTAGGATTTCAGCATCCTGTAATATTTTATCTAACAAGCTAATAGGACTGTGATTGACTGCAAAATTTGTCCAGTTTTCTATCATCAGCATGGCCCTTTTAATAGGGGCAGAGTCAAACAAGGTTGCTTCGCCCTTTTGTAAGGCAATGCGCCAAAACTTGTCCCTGCCTTTCTTTTTTCCTAATTCATAGGCTTTTTCAGCTAAAACCAGACTGTTTATCCTAAAAAATGGGGCATGCAAAATTAAAAACAATTCATGATTGGCGCTAAATGGCACTGCTATTTCCATTTGTACATAATTGAGCACCCTTGTCAAAAACTCAACCACTTGAATGTTAAAAATATTATCCGTTCTGTGTAAGTTTACAGGCACATTTTTAGCCTGTAAAATGCGCATTAAATAATTACAGTAGCGGTGTTTGTTGTATAAAATAGCTATTTTATTTGGGGTTATTCCTTGAGCAATTTTTTCTTCAATTTTTTGAGCAATCCAACTTGCCTCTTCAATAGGGTTGTTGCATGAGATAATGAGGGGCCTATTTCCTTCTTCATTGTGTGCACTTAGGTTTTTGCTTAAATGGGGCCTTGCGTTGACTAATCTCAGATTATTGTTTGTTATTAGCGCACCTGCAGCCGCTAAAATTTGTGGCGTTGAGCGATAGTTTGTGGTTAAAACAAATTCTTTCAAGCCTGATTGAAAGAGGGTCCCAAAGTCAAGCATATTTTTGACATTTGCGCCTTGAAAAGCATAAATACTTTGGTCATCATCTCCAACACTAAAAATATTTGGATTGTCCCAATGCCCCATCAACTGTCTTATTAAATCAAACTGTGAGCCATTTGTGTCTTGAAACTCATCTGTTAAAACGTATTGAAATTGTTCTTGGTACTGTGCCAATAAATCTGCATTTTTCTTGAATGCATCTATAACCCAAAGAATCATGTCTTCAAAATCATAGCGCTGCATCCTTTTTAACTCCGCGTTATAGAAATTAAATAAATGAGCGGCTTGCATAATTTTATCTAATTTCTTTTTTTCATTGATGAAGCTATTTTCCTTAAAATCACCTTTTTTAAACCCTTTTCCATTTCTTTTGTAATACATGGAATCATCATTCCTTAAGTCCTCTATAGCTTTTTCCACTTGGTTTGCAATGGTTTCTTCAGTCCAATTTTCTTGCTTAAAAGTTTTAAAAGCACTTTCCAATGGGTATTTATAAAAATAAGGGTCATGACTATTGAAAAGGGTGGTTTCTGGTTCAATTTTTTCGCAAACCTTTTTCATCACCTCTTCTTTTTCAATATCATCAATAGCGGATAATCGTGAGGTGCCAAAAAATTGTTGGTTATCCTGAATGATTAAATTACACAGAGAGTGAAAGGTATGAATTTGTACTTTATGTGCTGTTGGTCCAATAAAGCTAAGCAGTCGATTTCGCATTGCGACAACTCCAGCTTCTGTAAATGTCAAACACAAAATATTCCATGCATCAATGTCTGTTTGCTCTAAAATAGTAGCAATTCTTGCTGCCAAGATTTGTGTTTTGCCAGTGCCCGGCCCCGCAATTACCTGAACAGGTCCCTCAATGGTTTCGGCCGCTTGCTTTTGCGCTGGATTAAGCATTGATAAAGCTTCGCTCAAACTTGCTGTTGTCATTTTTCTTGTTTTATCTTTTTATAGCCGCCATAATTGAGGCTGCATTTTTATTATCCCAATATGCAAAGCTGTCTTTTACGAATGGTTCATACTTTTTTGCAGTTTCAATATACTGATTAGTAGCATTTTGGCTAATATTACTAAAATCTATTTCTACTTTTTTGTTGCTGTTATAATATTGGTTGTATAGCATATTGGCATCCGTCCATAACCTATAAGTAACAGCAGTTTTCCATTTTTCTTCAAGTTTTAACAGTATATGATTCTGTAAAATGTCAAAATTTGGTTCTAAAAAGCGTGAAACCAATATGTTTCTGCGCAAAAAATCATCAGGATAATCGTCTTTTTTAAATCGTATATAAGAAGCGGTGGTTGGCGTTAAATCGCCCATAATTCCAGCTAAAATTTCTTTTATTTGAGCTTGCATTCGCTTATTAAAGTTATTATTTCCGAGTGATTCATTGAGTTTGAAAATTGTAGTTTCATTTTGCCCATAACTTATTTTATACGCAGTATCCATCATGTATTTTGATGTTTTTTTGGAAGCTGAATCGCATATCAAAATATAGCTATAGCTGGCTGCCATAATATAATCATCTCTTTCTGGTATATAATTATTTTCTGCAACAACAGGTTTTTTGTTTTTACAAGCAGCTGCGCCTATTACTATCAGAGTTACTAAAATTAGTTTTTTCATTGTTCACTTATATAAATTCGTTTTACCCTTTCAGATATTCTTGCAATTACCTCATAAGGTATAGTTCCTAAGATTTCAGACATCATTTCAACGGTGTTTTTATTGCCAAAGAGAATAACTTCATCTCCAGCGCTACATTTAACTTTGCTAATATCAACCATACACATATCCATGCAAATATTACCAACTGTTGGGCAGGGTTTATCATTGACGAGAACGGACCAGTTTCCGTTGCCTAGCCCCCTGTCAAATCCATCTGCATAACCTATTGGCAATATAGCAATTGTTCTCTCAGTTGATGACGAAGCATGGTTGCCATACCCAACACCGCTGTTTGGCGCAATTTTTTTAATTTGAATGATGCTTGTTTTTAAAACTGTAACGGCTTGCAGCTGTTTTTCCTTATCTACCGTGTGCCCATAAACACCAATTCCTAAACGAACCATGTCAAAATGTGCGGATGGAAAACGGTTAATTCCGGCAGAATTTGCCAAATGTTTCAAGGTTTGGTATCCTAAAATAGATTCAATTGCTTTAGCCTCCTTTTCAAATTCTGTAATTTGCTTATGGGTAAATTCATCTTTTGCTGGCACATCTGCAGAGCTGAGGTGTGATAAAATGCCATTTACCTTAATTGTTTTATTTGCTATTAGTTTTGTTTTCAGCGCGGGTAAATCCTTCTTTGTAAAACCCAATCGATGCATACCGGTATCCAGTTCAATATGTATAGCAGGCTGGGGCAATGGAAGTTTTTGCAATGAATCCCATTGCTCCAATGAATAAATAATGGGTTCTAATTGGTTGTCATACAGCGTCCGCATATCCTCAAGGTCGGCATACAGCACCAAGATGGGTGTTTTTATACCTGCATCTCTCAAAGCAATTCCTTCATCAACATAGGCAACACCTAAATAGTCAGGTTTGATACTTTCAAGGTATTTTGCAACTTCTCCAGCACCACTGCCATAAGCATGTGCCTTTACCATAACCATAATTTTGGTGTGTAAACTGAGTTTAGACTTGAAATATAGAAAGTTGGACTGCATGATGTCCAAGCGAATTTCTAAATGGGTAACATTCTTTTTATCCTCAAGCCAATGGCTAATTTTTTCAAGCCCCAGCACCCTTTGACCTTTAATTAAGATGGCTTTGTTCGCAAATTTACCCAAATTATTTTGCGCGATAAAAGCATTGGCATCGACATAGTTTGGGATGTCAGATAAATGTTCAAAACCTTTACCAATACTATAGATTTCTTTGAAATTGGCTGTTTTCAACGTTTCAATTATTTGATCGGTAGTTTCTGTTTTTATAGGAGAAATGCTGCTAATGATGGCACATTTTTCTTTGCTATTGGCGTGTCTTTTTGTAAACTGAACTGCTGCTTGCAATGCTGCAAAATCATTGGTATAACTGTCATTAATAATTACTGAGTCTTGTTTACCGGGCAATAAGCTTAATCTGTTATTGGAGGTATGCCAAGCATCTATTCCCTTTTGGATTGCAACTGTACTTAACTGCAACTCAATTCCAGCAACAATGGCATATAAAATATTTTCTAAAGCAACGGAGTCTGTATTTTTTAGTTTAAATTCTTGTTGATTTACAAGTAAACTATTTCCATCTAATTTCCATTGGTAATCTGCATCACTTTTTTCTCCAATTGTTGCAATTTCAAGGTTTTTATATGTATTTTTTAATATTTTTAATATTATTTTAAGATATTGATTGCTAGTATTTAAAATTAGTTTACTTGAAGTATTAAATAGTTTTAACTTTTCCTTTATCTTTTCCTCAATTGTATCAAAGCCTTCCTGGTGTGCATCACCAATGTGGGTTAATATTCCCAAGTGCGGATTTATCATTTGGGCAAGGCTTTCCATTTCTTGTGGTTTAGAGATTCCTGCTTCAAAAATGGCGATATCTGTATCTTGCTTTAGTTGTAGCACGGAAAGAGCAACTCCCAATTGTGAGTTATAGCTGCGCGGACTGCTCACAAAATGCTTATCAGAAAAGCTTAACATGGCAGAAAGAGCATCTTTTACCATTGTTTTACCGTTGCTTCCTGTAATTCCAACCACATGGGCACTACTTTCTAAACGCACATGCGTTGCTAATTTTTGCAGTGCCTGTAAGGGGTTATCAATCACAATACTTTGTGAAGTTGGACCAATTGCGGTTTGTTGTTGAAGCAAAAAATAGCGGACTCCTTTGCGCTCCATATCAGCAATAAATTGATGGCTTTGTACATTAAGCCCCACAAAAAGTGTATTCGCTGCATCTGCAACATGCATTCTACTATCAAATGCAACATGCAAAATTTGATGGTCACTTCCTTTTGCGGTTTGATTTAAGATGGAAGCTATTTTATGAAACGTCAGCAAGGTTTATGGGGGTGCAATATTGAAAGCAAAAATATACAAAAATGTTGCCATTTAAGCAATTAACAAGGTGTTTTTTGATAGACCTTTTGTTAAAAGACTTTTTGTAAGATGGGATGAAGGATTAGATTTGTTTCTTTATCCAGAATTTAAAAAACTTTATATTTGTAACGAGATTGAATGGATCAGTTAACGCACATAAAAGGATCAAAGGAATATCATTTATTTAAAGATGGGTTTTATTTTCCGATGGCATTTGTTTTTGTAGGAGGTGTATTCATAATGGTGGGTGTTATACTTTTAATTCAACTCAATATTTATTGTATAATTTTTTTAACCTTAGGGGTTTTCCCAATTTTTTCTAAAAAGGGAATCGAGATAGACCTCCACTTAAAAATGTATCGAGAACCTTTTATTTTCTTCAATACTAAATTGGGAAACTGGGAAGATTTACCTGACTTAGCGTATATTTCTATATTTGGCGCTGTAAAAGGGCAAAATATGACCTTTGTTGCCGTTCAAGGTTCCGTCCGGTATTCAGAAATGGAAGTAAACTTGATTTATAATAAAAATCGCAGATTAAATATTTTTCTTACTGAAGATTATAACAAAGCATTGGAAGTAGCAAAATTGTTTTCAAGAGAATTAAGGTTAGAGATTTTGGATGCAAGTACCAAAGAGAAACAATGGCTGCCTATTGAAAATTAATATTGAGTGTTTTGGATTAAAAAAATTGCCTGACGCAAGGTGTTTACCATCTCCCTTCAATAAAATTTTTACTTCCTAAAATCACTCTGCGTGACGGTAAAGAATCGCAATTTACTTCCAAAGAATGTCTCCGGTTATGCAACGGGACTGAGCGTCTAGATGTGAAACCGTCTAGGTTTAACGAAGTACTTAGTTGTCTGAATTCAAAAAAATAAAACTTTAAGTCAATGTTTGCTAAATTCTTTCTCGCAAGGGCGCAAGGACGCCAGGAGTTATCGGAAAAGACTTTTAAGCCTCCACCGATTATTTTATCAATCAAACTTTGCGTAGCGTAGAATTTCGTTATTGCGCCCTTGCGAGCCATAAAATTTCTAGCCTAATAAATTTTATGTGTTACACAAGAACGTCTTAAGTTATCGGATGAGTTTTCGAATAATTACCAATATTGATAAACTTTATTGCTACAAAGAGTTTTTTGGATTGTTAAATTTACTGTAACGTTTAATAAAATCGGCTTTATAGTCTTCTGAAAGAGGTATTTGTATATCGTTTTTTAGCAGTAGGGTTTTGTCTTTTTGTTCTGGGAAACGCACCAATGCATCAAGGTAAATCAAGTAGTTTTCAGACGCTTGCGCAAAGCGATGCCCTTTTAGCAGATGTATATACTTGTCAAAAGGATACCAAGATTTTATCTTTTCATCTTTCTCTGTATAAAAAAGACATTCATTGCCATCTTTTTTAATGTAAATCAATTCATTGTCGGTAATAAAAGTAGCCTTAAAAATATCCATCAAAGGAATGATGGTAAATGATGAATTTAGGATATTGAGTACCACATGTGCATCCTCTTGAACGGTTGAAATAGCTGTTGCGCCTACTTGCATAATAGCATGTCCCAACTCGTCAATATCAATAGGTTTATGCAAACAAGGTATGCGTGTAAACTGTATAGCTTGGGTAGCATACTCGTCAAAAGCGGTAATGAAAATAATCTTGAAGTCAATTTTTGGCAGTTTGTTTAGAATGGCAAATGAATCGCCATCCTGGAGCCCTATGTCCAAAAAGACTAAGTCGGGTTTGGTTTTTAAAATGAGGTCTATTCCGTTTTGTATGTCTCCAGCGCCACCAATAATTTCAATACCATCAAAAAAGTGTGTTAAAAGTGTGCCTAGTACTTGTCGGCTTTTTATTTCATCATCAATTATTAAAGCTCTCATACTTAAACAATAATTAAGGTTATTTTAGTTCCAGTGCTCTTTTCTTCATGAAACAAATCAATTATTTGCATAGAGATATTAATTTTTGAACTAGTATTGAAAATTTCGATGCGGTTTTCAATGGCTTTTAGTGCTGTTGATTGGTGACTTCTAGATCGCTGCTCATTCAATAATTTGGACTTATCTCTACCAATTCCATTGTCTTCAATCTCACATTGAAACCCTTTTTCTAGCTTTTTTAAGGTAATTTTTAACTTTTTATCCCCTTCTTTAGGCATTAAACCATGAATAATGGCATTTTCAACAAATGGTTGCAAAAATAAAGTAGGAATCAGGGTTTTGTGTTGGTCTATGTTCGTGTCAATGTCAAATTGGATATTTAAACTGTTCTCCAAACGCATATTCTCTAACTCTAAGTAGAGTTTCAAAGAGGCAATTTCTTCTTCTAATGGTAAAAAATTCTCTTTGCTGTTCTGCAAAATCTTGCGCATCAAGGATGAAAACTTGGTTAAGTATTTGTAGGCCGTTTTGGAGTCAGCATTAAGCACATAATACTGTATGCTATTCAATGAGTTAAAGATAAAATGTGGGTTCATTTGAATGCGCAGCGCTTTTAATTCAGAATCGGTCATTTTAGCGAGATACGTTTTGCGCATGTTATTGGTTCTAAAGCGATAGATTCCAAATATACAGCCAAAAAAAAGCAGTCCACCCAACACTATAAACCAGGGCCTTTTATAGAAAGGTGCTGCGATGGTAAAGCGCAAAATTTGTGGTCGCTCATCACAAAAGTCATCTTCATTGCAAGCCTTAACCATAAAAATGTAATCACCTGCCGATAGGTTGTTGTACATTGCGGTTTGGTCATTACTTGCCAAAACCCACTCATTTTCTAGACCCTCTAGTTTGTAATAAAATTTAGTTTTTTCTGGAACGGCATAACGGAGCGCTTTGAAAGAGAATTTTATGTTGTTTTGGGTGTGTTTTAATTGAATTTCTTTATTGGTATTTAGATAGGTTGAAAAATCAAAATTTTTATCAAAGATTTGCATTTTTGTTAATACAGCTTGGGGTGAAACATGATTGGGTACAATCTTGTCGGGATTAAAAAAGTTAACACCATTAACGCCACCAAAATAAAAAGTGCCATCTTTTGCCTTTAGAAAAGCCCCTTCATCAAATTCTAAACTCTGCAATTGCGTGGAAATATCATAATTTTTGAAACTTTTTCGGTTGCTAGACCATTTAACAATTCCCTTATTGGTACTTAGCCAAAGGTTATTTTTGTCATCTTGCAAAATGCCATACACAGAATTATTGGCAAGCCCATCTGCTTCAGAAAAATTAAAAAAGCTTTGATTGGTGGTGTTAAATAAAGAAATACCTCCTCCATAGGTGCCTAAGGCCAAAGTATCTTTATGAATGGGTACTATCGCCATTATATTATCACTGCTAATACTTTTTTTAGAGTCTTCGTGTTTGTATTGCTTCAACAATTTAGTTTTGCGGTTGTAACACAGAAACCCATTGCCAAAAGTGGCAATATAAATGTCATCTCCATTTAGGTAAAAATCAAAAACAGTGTATGGCGTTTTCAGCCCAATATTTAAAGGTTGGCTTGTTTTGGTAATGGTGTTGTAGATTACGATGCCACCACTGTAACCAATAATAAGATGATCCTCATCCCATTGGTCGATCTTTCTTATTTCAGATAAAATGTTGTCATCCTTCTGTAGGGCTACAAACTTTTTTTGCTCTGGGTAGAACCTGAACAAACCTCTATCAAAACTTCCTACATAATAGGCCCCTGAAGGAGTTTCATAAATGGTTCTTAAATAGGTGGCATTGATGCCAGTTGAATTGCTTGAACCATAACTTTTAAATTGTCCATCTTGCAGTGCATTTAGTTCTCCATTAAAGGTTACGAACCAGATAATATTTTTAGAATCTTGTATTATGCAGTAAATTTTATTAGAGGATAAACTATTAGGGGAACCATTGTTTCTGTATAGTTTAAAAATGTTGTAGGCTCCCTTGTAAACGGATAAGCCGCTTGTAGTTCCTATCCAAATATCATCATTCACATCTCTATAAAGCATCCATATGTTGTTGTCTACTAATGACCAACGGTCTTGCGCATTTTGACGATAATTGTGCAATTCGCCTTCAATTTTTTCATACAATCCATTTGCTTTTGACCCCAACCACAGCGCGCCTGATTTTTGTTGTACAATGCTTACAATTATTTCGTTGCGCAAAAAGGAATCCATTGGTTTTTCTGGAAAGTCTTTGTTTGCAACATACACACCAGCACTTTTATCAAAGAAAGAAATATACAGTTTGTTCTTATTACTGTATGCTACACCAACATTTCGGTCGGAATAATAATGCGTGGTTTTTTTTGTATTAAGAGCGATGGCAGTTAAACCATTGTTGGTGGCCACCCATGCATATTGCTTATCAATATGAAGATTGTTTACAATATTGCTGTTTAATTTATTGTTTTCTATACTGTATTCATCAACAACATTACCATTCCTGTCTAGCACAAATACACCATTGGCATAACTCAGTAGCCAAATATTGTCTTCCGCATCTTGAAGCATTTGCTTTACTAAATACATATCAGCATTGATACCTTTTAAAGGAGCAATCCTCTTTACTTTCTTTGTTTTGGGGTCAATTTCATTGATGTATTTATCTTGAGCAATGGCCCAAATTTTTCCATCCTTTAATGGTAATACAGCAAAAACTAAATTGCTTGAAAGAGAATTGCTATCGGCTGGGTTGTTTTTATAAACTTCAAAACTGTTGCCATCAAATTTGTTTACCCCATCTGCAGTTGCAAGCCAAGTATTCCCAATGGCATCTTGTTTTATATCCAAAATGGTGGATTGAGAAAGCCCATCCTCTAAAGAAAAATTAATAAATCTGCGCTGTATAGGTTGACTGTAAAGCATATAGCCGCAGGACAGCAAAAACCCAAAGGCAATTGATTTAAGAATGTTTCGAAACATAAACTTCAATTATACCTTAGATAATTGAGTTAAAAAACTTTCTTTTCTCCTTTTACTAACATTCACATAGTCTCCATTCGACATTTGCACAGAACCGCCATCACCCCTTAAGTATTTTTTCATGTGGTCTAAGTTGATAAGGTATGATTTATGCACCCTGAAAAATCCTTTATCACCCAAAAGGTCTTCAAACTCTTTAAGGTTTTTTGAAACCGTTATTTTACTACCATCGTTGATAAAAAAATACGTGTAAGCACCATCACCCCTGCAATAAATGATGTCTTTTACCTTTAAAAATGTTAGTCCGTCTGATGATGCCAATGCTATTTGTTGGTCTGCATTGCTTTTCCAGTTTTGGATAAAAATATCAAAGTTTTTGTTGCTTCTGCTTTCTTTTCTTTTTTCAAACACGCGGTCAACAGATGCTTCAAGCTCTTCCAAATCTACGGGTTTAAGCAAGTAATCAAGGGCGGCTGTTTTAAATGCCTTTACAGCATATTCCTGATGGCCCGTGGTAATAATTACCTCAAAGTCAATGGTTTTTAGACGGCTAAAAAGAGCTAATCCGTTGCTGTCTGGCATTTCTAAATCTAAAAAAACCAAACCCGGTTGATGGGTTTCTATGGCTTTCAATCCGTCTTCAAAATTGCTTGCCTCTCCTACAATTTCTACTCCCTCGCAAAACTCTCCTACCATTTTTGAAAGGGCTTGTCTGCTATTTAATTCATCGTCAATAATAATTGCTTTTAACATAGTTTTAATGGTTTTAGATAGTTATAATTAATTGTGCAGCATGCTGCTTCAGGTTCATTTTAATGGGGTATTTATTTTCAAGCAAAGCTATTCTCTCTAATAATAAGTTGTATCTATTTATTTGTTCTTGGTTAAAATTTTTAATCAAGTTGGTGTCTAGTAAAAAATTACAGGCTACATTGGTAAAAAGTTGATTTTGCCGCTGTTCAAAACTAAAATCTAATTGTATTGCTTGTTGCACTGCCAAACCTAATAAAATAATTTGTTCTGCAAAGGGGACAAGTGTAAAAGTAATGAAATTTTTAGGAAAATTGTTTGGGAGCTGGGCAATATTGATAGTAAGCCTGTCTTCAAAGCGCCATTGCTCCATGGTACAATAAATCTGTAACATTTCATGCTCCTTTTGGCTATCTCTCAATATAAGTTCAACATCGTCCGATGTTTTTCTAATAAATGAAGCAAATTGTGAAAGGGCTTTTAGTGCCTCTCTTTTTGCGTCATCTGTTATCTGATGCTGTATGTAGGTAAGGGCATTGAAAGTAGCATGAGATGCCATATAAGCCTTTAGTAAATGCAGGGTATTGGTATGTAAAGACTGGTTTTCCATTGCTACAATTTGACACTAAGATACGACCATTTTTGTTAATCATTTCAATCAAATCTAAAAAAGGGATATTTTGGTTTGAGGAAAGGGCGCTTTTTTAGAACTAACGGAATTTGGAGAAAATTGTTCAAAAGGGCTAGGTGATTTTATAGACGGTATAATACCTTTGCTAGAATTAATTACCGACAAATTGAGTAAAAAAGGCAGGATTAATTGTAGGTACTTCTACCTAATTTTTAGTCAAGTTGAAATAGGTTTATGAAAGCATGTAAAAATGAAGATAACGGGTTAGCACTTTAATTTTTCTTCAAGAGCTATAACCCTCTTTTTCATGTTATAGTATTTGTTCTTCCAGTTCTCGGCACTTTCCGTTAAATTTTCAATCAAAATATCTTTGGCAGTATCTTTATCCTCAATTTCCTTTAACAACCTTTCGTACAGATTTATTTGTAGCTTTTGGCATGGAATATGGTCATTGTCAACTTCTGGGGTTTGATCATTTTTACGACTCACCAATTCATGAAAAGACAAGTTGAGTAATTTAGCTGCCTTTGGCAAATATTTAGAATAATCTGCTCTTTGGCCTGCTAAAATTTTCCATTTTTATTCCCTTTTGCTGGAGAATATTCCTAATATTCTCCAGCAAAAAATTTTCATGTCTCATAAAATAACGTTTTAATTTAATTACAAATAAAATAGAAAATTTGCAATTAATGCCTAATTTTGGAATATTATTTTCCTTGCCTTATAAAAAAATTTACTTTTTTTTTGAACCTGTCGAATAAGTTAATTGCGCAATACACTGAAAGATACGGAAACCCGAAAACGAATTTAGAGTAGGGACAAAATAATAATAAATATATATAAAACATGAAAAGAAAAATTTTAAAATTAACATGTTGTATGGTCTACTTAGTTTCGTCATACAGCTTTGCTCAATCGTCAGTGATTTACAATTTAAATGCAAATGCACAATGTAATGTTCAAACACAAACTTCCCAGATAACTGTATCTGGCAATGCCAATCAAGTGTTAAATATTACTGTAACAATCGTTCCTTGGATTACAGGCAGCAAAGATGCATTTTACTATGCCAATGGAATTACATTTTCCAATAACCAATTTTTTGCAACTACTCCAAATAAAAAATACTGGATTATACCAAAAGATCCTGCTAAAATTCCTTATGCAATTATTGGCGGAGGATCGAGTGCAACGGGCGATATTGCATGTTATTGTAATGGAAACAGTAGCGGTGTGGGCTGTAGTGTTATTGATGGAAATGATGGTACTGGCCCATATAAAACTTGTTCTGGTGCTGGTTGTTTTGGTTGCTGTTCCACTTATGTTGAAACTGGTACATTAACAAATATTGCAATGGTAATTGAGGCAACATCGATAAATTTTAACGGAACACTTTATAATTAAGAAAATATGAAAAATAAATTTATAATCTTAACAGCACTTACCATTACTTGCATTGTGTTATTCTCATTTCAGAATAATACAACTAATTTGGTCTTAAGTGCAAAATATGGTATCACTAATCAAATGCAAACTAATTTTAATATCGTTACATCTGGCAATAGTGTTACAATTAATAGAACGAATGTAACATCTACACCAGATGTGCATGCCAGTTTTTTTTACATGAATGGCATTCAGTTTTCAAACGGTGCATTTAATATCCCAACAACTGGTCAATATTGGTTAGTTCCTGCTGACCCAACAATAGCTCCCGCTGTGATTGGTGGTGGATTAGCAGTATTAGAATGTAGTTGTACGGGAACAGGATCCTGTGAAGTGAAAAGTGGAACTGGGGTTGGTGGTGTTGGGTATCAATATTGCTCGCCAGGTACCGAGGGCTGCGAATGTTGCAAAGGCAAAGTAAGAGGGATTTATGGGGGTGGATTATTACTTCAAGCAACTAGCTTAATTGTTGATGGCATTACTTATGCGAACTAATGTATTCAGAATAGATGTAAAGCATTTTATGTGCTTTACATTTATTCTATTTCATATAATTGGCGTTTGTAAATTACAACCGATACAGAATCCAAATACACTTTATTATAAGGTAAGTATTAAAGGCGTATCTGACAGCCTATTTCAAGGAAAATTTAATGTTGTCCTGTCTAGTAAAAATAATAAGCACACGGTTTTTATAGGGAAGGAAAATACTAGGCTTAAAAACCGATGGGAAATTAATGATAGTAGCATAATGATGTTTGATGAAAACAACAAATGGCTAAAATTTATTGATAAAAAAACTGACCTAAGTGATTATATGTTCATAAGGAAACACTTTTTATTGAACGAAATATTTAATGAAGAAGATAGTATGTATTTGATTTTAGACAACAACAAGCAAAGTAACATTGAGTTAGATACTGCAATTACCCATAAAAACGTCAGTAAATTTCTGTTTACCGTTAATGTTCATTACACCTTTGTCCGAAATTTGGATAAAAGCCTTTTCTATTTTTATAAAAGCATTAATAACACAGGGTTAAATACAAATTATGAAGTGGAATATAAATTGTTAAAGACAGTAAACCTTCCAAATATCCCTTTAACCTTTGATTTGTTGAGCGATACGGTTTTTGCAGAACAACTTTATACAAATTTTATTAATTACAAAATTATTAGTCAAACGCTTCTAGACCCAACTGCCGATACCACTATATTTAATCTTTACTATCTCAAAAATATGCGTTCTTGGAGATTGGTAAAAATGAACACCCAAAATAAGGTAATAGAAACAAGTGTTTTTATGGATAGCAACTTAAAAGTAAAAGGTGAAGATAACAGTTATCAATATACACTGACAAAAAGTGATAGGCGTTTTGAAAGATTTGTCGATAATAATTTTTGGGACTTACTAAAACCCAATCCACTATTTAAAAAGCATCTGGACACCATTTATGAACAATACAATTCTACCCAAATTAAAAACTTGGACTACAGAAAAGTTAGTGAAGTTGCAGTTGCACAAGACATAGGAATAAAAACCATTGAAATTAATTTGGACAACAAAGCCAATTTGGTATTTGGGTCTGTTAGTATTGAAGTACCCACTATTATGGGAAAGCAAATTGAAGAATATTGTTATTTGAAAAGGGCCAATGGTAAATACTTGTACCCAATACCTCTTGAAACAGAACTTCATAAAACATCAAATACAAAAATACCAAATGAGCTTTTTGATAAAAGAAAATATCAGATTGGTGATACCTTTAGTACAATCGGTTTAAACAGTATTCATGCCCATTCTGGCGATAGTTTAACGCAGTTTTTTGATGCCAGCAAACAAATTTATTTAATAGATTTTTCCTATCTCAATTGTTATTATTGCATCAAGGCTTTGCCAGCTATACAATATGTTGAAGACACTTTCAAAAGTCTGCTTCAAGTTTATATTTTAGACCCTTATGATAATTCTGCATTAGAGATAAAGCGCATAAAGGCGTTGCAAACCAAATTTGGGTTAGCAGATAATTGGTATTTAATAGACCGAAATTACCCCAAGCAGTGGATGATTAGTGAATATCCCACATATTTTTTACTAGATAGAAAGGGCATTATTTTAGAAATACATCAAGGCTATGGATTAGGGTTGCAAAATTTGTTAATTGAAGCGATAATAAAACATTCCAAAAAATAGAATTCACCTTTAAATAAAAACGCATTGATAAAATCTTTTTTAATAGTGCTAATTTATTATTTAAGTCAAGGTATTGTCATTGGTCAATCTTTAAAACAAAACTTTTTCGATTACACTCAAGACAGTCTAAAAAGTAGAAATGCAGCTATTAATGTACCTACCAATGCCGGTTCAGGAAACTTTACAACGGGTATTGTAGCAGATTATTTTGGTAGTACTAGGGTACAACTATTAACAAGCGTTTTTACGTCTAAAAATGATACTTTAATAGCTATCCATAGTCTTTTTAATGGTGTTGGCAATTTAACATTAGAAATAGAAACCCCTTTGGCAATGCACTATTTGATTGAAAATAGAACAGGCTTTGCTGGGGTAAGTATTAACAACAAAACAAGCACCCTTATTAACAACGGGCAAACATTTGAAAAAAGTATTATTTCTAATGATTTGGGTTTAAACATGATGATTAATTTTAAGGGAGAGTTAGATATAATTGGCTTGAAGCTTATATTTCGCAATGCCTTTGTTGCTGGCAATACCCAATTGGCAGAAAAGCTGTTTAGCCAACCTTCAAAGTATTTTTATTACAATGCAGTTCAATTAAAAATCAGGGCGAAGTATCAGCAATTTGTTATCAATGTTCCTTTGGTAATTCAACCCTTTAAAGGTTCATACAACAACATTATACCAGTTTATGCAGGTTTATCTATGAATTTTTAATATCAAGCCCTCTTAAACATATAAGTGCATATTAGCGCAGCTATGCGAGTGGTGTTTCATATAAGGGTATATAAAAACCCTTATATGAAACCTTATATTTTCTTAAATGTCTTATATTGTAAATTTCTCTGAAACATATATGGACATTTAAAATTCTTATATGGAGATTTATAAACCAACAAAAAAAGCCTCATCAGAAATTTCTGATGAGGCTTTTTTATAAATTATTTTATTATTGTTTATCTGCGCTTAGGCAATAACATCAACATCCCATTTTCTTCAGTAATGTTGCTGGGGTCAAATTGTCTAAACACTGCTTTACCTAAAACTAAAACAGCATCTGCTTTTTCATCAATAAATATGGTAACATTGGTTAGTTCATAGTCCCCAAGTTTGATGGAGTTGATTTTTAATCGATTACTAGGCATTTTGGTTCCATTGGGGCCTTTTATTTTGTCACCATCACTAAAATCTCCTTTGTTAATAACACCAGCATTAAACCATTCTTCAACAATAGCAATTGGAACAGATGTTCTGCTACTTCTCAAATCCCAAGTCCATTGTACATCTACTTGGTCATTCACTTTCGCAGTAACGGTTTTAACGCCATCTTTTTCTGTTATCGCCAATTTAATACTCAAAGAGTCTATCAAAGCTGCTTGTGCCGCAATAGCAGCTTCAGCAGCTAAGGCAGAGTCCCTTTGGCGTCTTTCCTTAGCCAGTTGGGCAGAATCGGGTCTGTAAGCATCTTTATTGTTGTTTCCAACATTGGTATTGAAACTATCCATACCGGTAACGGTTTTGTTACGCGGGTCAAAATTGAAGTTTACAATTTTTATGGTTGTCCTTCTATTTCTTTGGTGCTCTGCCTCTGAACAATTTCTCTTTATAACGGTTCCCTCACACTCACAATCATTCACCAACTGAGATTCACCATATCCTTTGGCAAACATTCTTTCTTTTTGAACACCTTTGCTAATCAAATATGCAACTGCACTGTCTGCCCTGCGTTGAGATAAACCCATGTTATAATCATAACTAGACCTACAATCCGTATGAGAACCTAGCTCAATTACAATTCTAGGATATTTAACCAAGATTTCAGCAGCAAACTTATCCAATTCTCTTGCTGCATCCGCCCTAATATACGCTTTATCCAAATCATAGTAAATGGGTATTTCCCAAATTTCAATCATAGAACGCAATGCAAAGTTCTCTTCAAAATCTGTATCACATCTCAACCCAATAGTCGTAACATGCGAAGTATCTGTTGAAGGGAAATAATAACTGGTGTCATTGCTAGCACTGATATTGTATGATTTTTTCTCTTCAAGCTCAATGAAATAGGAGCCCTTGGCATCCGTCACTAATTTAATAACATTTGAGTCTTGGTTATTAGAAATGGTTACAATACTTCCTGGTAATGGTTTCTTGGTTGAAATATCTGTTACCACTCCTTTCAGCGTTACTTTAATAGGTTTCTTAAAGAATTCATAAATGTCCATTCCTCCTCTACCACCATCTCTATTAGAAGTAAAGTATCCGTGGTTAGGATTTTCATTGTCAATGGTAATACCAAAATCATCACCACCACTATTGATAGGGATAGACAAATTTTCTGGTGTACTCCATTCTTCTCCAGCACCTTCAGCAACAAAAATATCTAAACCGCCAAATCCAGGCAAACCGTTGGATGAAAAATAAAGTTTGTTGTCATTAGAGATATAAGGGAACATTTCATTTTTAGAAGTGTTGATAGTTTCTCCTAAATTGATTGGGTCACCCCATGTTCTGCCTCTTCGTGTAAAATTTACTACCCAAATATCGTGGCCACCAGCACCACCCGGTCTGTTAGACGAAAAATACAATTGTTGCTCATCCTCTGATAAGGACGGTTGACCATAGCTATAGATAGAATCATTTTCACAAAATGAAAGTACTTGTGGCGCTTCCCATTCATTGCCTATTTTTCTAGTACTGTATATTTTACATGCTGAAGATTTATTATCTCCACCATTGCAAATGGTATAATACATGATATTGTATCTTCTGCTAAAACAAACTGTTCCATCATTGGCAATCGTATTGGGTGCTTTTGGCAAAACCTCTGGTTTGTCCCATTTTTTCTCGTCTTTATCACTTCCTCTGCGTCTTCTTCTTTGTTGTTGCTCGCTAATTTGCCATAAATCAGAAAAACCGTCTCCAGTCCAAGCGTATTGCTTTACCCTCTTTTTTTCATTCGGGTTTCTATCGGAGGTAAAAATAATAGAAGCATCTTTTTTGTCCGCAATCATGGGTGAATAATCATTGTTGCTAGAGTTGGCTATTTTAAAATTTTCAACGGTATATAACTGACAATCGGGTTTCCAAGCCAAGGCCATTTCACATCCCTTTTTCTTAGCTTCTGCATCTTTATCCCCTGGATATAATTTTAAATAGTCATTAAAAACCTTGATAGCCTCTTTGTATTCACCTTGTTTCTGCAAAATAACGCCTTTCATATAAATCGCTTGGGCGTTGTTAGGGTCTCTTTTTAAGGCATTTTCATAATTTCTGATGGCTTTGTCAAAATCATTAAAGTTTCTTCTGGCTTCACCAGCCCTAAAAGCCATTTCGCTTTTTCTGCTTTTTTCCGTTTTTGGGTTTTTGTAAAGCTGCTCATAAACCTCTGCAGCATAGGCATATTGCTTGTTTTTATAAAACCGCTCCGCATCTTCAACAGAGTAACGAGGTTTACAACCAAAGAAAGCGAAAGCAAGGCTCAAAGAGAATAGGGCAACAATATAGTAGTTCTTTTTTAACATAGGTTTTACATTATCATGTGTGCTTATCTAAATACATTTAGATAAACGTTCAAAAATGAACAAAATTCTTACGTTTTGCAAATTTTTTTATGGTATTGTTAAAAATTACTCAAAAAAACTATTTGTTCTTGAGGTAAATCAAAGGGTATTTGTCTTTTAAAAATTGGAACAAGGCATTAATCTTTTCATAGTGCTGTTGGGATACACTTGTTTCTTTACTGAATATTTTATGTTTTTTTAGTAAATAGTATTTATTTACCTCTTGGCTTATTTGTTGGGTTTTTTGATTGAAATAGGTTTGCACAAACTTTTCCCATATATATTGTATAGCAACAGCATTTGGGTGGAGCAAGTCTTTTTTATAAAACCTATAATCCCTTAATTCATCCATCATTAGCTCAAAAGCCGGGAAATAGGATATTTTATTTGCTGACAAGTTTTCTTTCAATACCGTTTGAATTCCTTGGTGCAATATTGCTTTGCTGTGCGTGTTTTCAACAAAACCATCCTTAATATGCCTAACAGGAGATACTGTAAAAATTATTTGGTGTTTTGTGTTAAGTTTAAAAACATGGGTAACTATGTTTTGTAAAGCCGTTATTATTTCCTGCGGACTTAACAGTATTTTTACAAACTCGCCCTGTTTTATTTTATGACAATTGGCGCAAATTGTATCTGTTGCAAGGTGTTTATACACCCAAGCGCTCCCTAACGTAATGATAAAGGTATGCGGTTTTGTAATGAACTGCTTGTTCAAATTTCCGATTGTATTGGTGTATTTGTCTTGGAGTTGGGTAGCAGATGTTTCATAAAATGATGAATGTACCAAGAGGCTACTATAACCCATGTGTGTTGCGATAATACTTTGGGCTAAATCGCTATTGTTGTTGGCAATATTGGCAATGTGTTGTGCTATGTTAATGGGGTTGTACAATATTCCAAATGGGTTGTTTCGAACCTTGAAACCGCTTCTTTTAAAATAGGGTTTCATATTTTCCGAAAAACATGAACCCAAAAGCATAACTGCATTTTCTTGATCAAATAAATGACCTTTTAAAGGTGCAAAGGGTATTTTTGTACTGAACTGCAATGCTTAATATTTTGAAATGATGCAGGCAAAGGTATCTGATAATTCTAACAATATGTAAAGAGCGCGCTAAATTGTCCGCATGACGTACGTTGTTTTGAAACCTAAACTACTAATTTACTTTACGCCACGCAAAGGCATATACACATTGTTGTAGGGAGTCTTTTTTTCGTTTGTTGAATGCCTTCCAACCTTACATTATTAAATAATGAGCCAAACCAAACAAAGCACTAACACCTATCCAAATTAGCATATTGACTTTGAAGCGGTACATGGCTACAAAGGAAACTGCAATCCATCCGAGCGTTATAAAATCTATTTGAGAAAGGATAAGTTCTTTCGGAAAGACCACAGCTTTACCAAGATAAATGGTGAGGTTAAGGATAACACCAACTACCGCTGCCGTAACGATACTCAAAGCTTGCTTTATCTTTTCATTATCCCTTGTTCTCTCAATAATTGGTGCTCCAACAAATATAAATAGGAAGCAAGGCACAAAAGTATAAAGAGTCGTTGCAAAAAGACCAATTGAACCCATGAGCAGAGAACCTTCAAAATGATTATACCCTGCCATAAAACCAACAAAGACCAAAACCATAACAAGTGGTCCTGGCGTAGTTTCTCCTAATGCCAATCCATCAATCATTTGTAACTCTGTTAGCCAGTTTAATTTCTCCACACTTACCTGAGCCACATACGGCAAAACCGCATAAGCCCCACCAAATGTTACAAAGGCTGCCTTGGTGAAGAACATTGAGAGATCTTTCCAGAAAGCAAAATCATTAGTTAGCAGGTAAAAAAGTCCTAGCGGAATTACCCAAATACAAAAAGCCGAAAACACCTGCTTACCTAAGTTGCCCAATTTAAAACCTGAGTCGGGCAGAACGGAGTTATCATTGATGTAATAATTTTCTTCGTCCTTTGCCAATTGTTGTTTAGCTGCGGCTGTTTGTTTAAACAATTTGGGGGCAAATTTTCTACTGACGAACGCCAATATAAGTGCCCCAATGATAATTATAGGAAAAGGAATATTGAAAAAGAAAATGCAAACGAAGGCTGCTCCCGCAATCAAAAAATGAAATATGGTATGTAGTGATTTCTTCCCTATTTTAATGAGGGCCAAAATGACAATGGCTATTACAGCAGGTTTTAACCCTACAAACAGTGCGTACACCCAAGGAATGTTGCCAAATGTAACATACAGAGAAGATAGCCCTAGTAAAATAAACATAGAGGGTAAAATAAAGAAAACACCAGCTACCAAGCCTCCTTTTGTTCCGTGTAACATCCATCCTGTATAAGTTGCTAACTGCTGTGCTTCCGGACCAGGAAGTATCATAGTAAAATTAAGTGCATGTAAAAAACGGCTATCTGAAATCCATTTTTTCTTTTCTACAAGAAACTCATGCATAATGGCAATTTGTCCTGCCGGTCCACCAAAGCTGATAAAACCGAGTTTTAACCAAAACCAAAAAGCTTCATTAAATGAGGGTTTTATAATTTCAGAAGAGGTGTTTATTTCTTTAGATGTTTTCAAGTTCTATTTTCATTTATTGTGTTGTTCGTCTGTGTGGCTTAGATGTGATTCGCTTTTTTGCATTACCTACAACGTTTTCGGGCTTTGCGTTGGTGGGCTTTTGAAACCGAAAACTTTCTGACAGCACCAAGGTTAATTAATTGCTCAAATGTTTCTATTTGCCCTATCCGCCCACTAACGCAAAACCCGTGTTAGTTGCCGTTTTTTATTGTCGTTAATTCTACTTTCTGAGTTAGTAGCCATTTTTTTGTATGCTTACAAGGGTGTCTATAGTACCAACAAAACCATTCCTCTTGTAATGGCAGTAAGGAAATTTTGTCTATGTAAATTATTTGCCGTAAGTGAGAAGGTCCTGGATTTGACTTTCTGTTGTAATGAAATTTTTCAAAGCGATAGCAATTATATTGTTGACCTAAAACTGTAATGGTCGTGTCTCCAATATTTGCTGTCTCTGAATAGTCTGGCAATATTCTTACTTCTTTAAAATACCATTCATTGTCGGAAGAGTTCCAACTACTAATAGAGTCTGCATATACAAGATAGTGGTCTTTGCTTGTTATCGTGTCACCCTTTATTAGTGGAAATTGGTCGATAGTGTCGTTTAATTTTGTTGTTGGATTGAAGTAAACGAGTTTTATAAATTGTTTGTCTTTAATAAATATTGATGGCAGATATTTTTGCGTTTCTGTTTCCATGATGGAAGTGTCACACACCTGAAAGTAATTTCCCTTTTTAACAAGTGTTCTTTTGTCGATATAATCACCACAACTGTCGCGAGTAATAAATGCAGAAAAATATTTGATGTCGTATTTTAATGACCCAGTGAAATCTTGTGTCAATACTTGTCCAACTGTCTGTAGAGACAGAAGCAAAAGTGTCAGTATGTTTATCAGTCTCATTGGTCGTATTTAAATGGCAACTAACTCCCATATATACGCAAGTTGCACCAAAAAATAAATAGTGCCAAATAATAGTTCATATATTTTTCAAGCTACTCATTTTAAATGAGTTATTTGAATTATCAGCGTTGCGCATTCCGTATATATTTTATTTCGCATTTTGTATATGGAAGGTTTTTTTGACCCTTTTCATATACGTTATGCGCGGTAATTCATTTACCAGAATCGGATGTATAAAGGCGTTGTGTAAGCACCGCTAACAGCTAAATACTATCTTCTCCCATTGCCAAGCCTGCCACTTTTTTGCCTATTGACAAGGAACTGGTAGCAGCCGGTGAGGGAGCATTGAGTACATGGATGCAAGCACCTTGCTGTATAATGTGAAAATCATCGAGCAAGCCGCCATTCAACTCGCAAGCCTGCGCACGCACTCCTGAGCCCGATGGAATTAAATCATTGGCACTAATGGCTGGCATTAATTTTTGCAAGGCGCTTGTAAAGGCGGATTTACTATATGATCTATAGAACTCACCTAAACCAGTTTTCCAATATTGGAGCGCAACTTTCCTAAACCCTTTCCAGCTGATGGCATTCCAAACATCGGCAAAACTAAAATCAGTTTTTTTATACCCCTCTCTTTTGAATGCAAAAACTGCATTGGGTCCTGCTTCAATCATACCATCCAATCTGCGGGTAAAATGAACCCCTAAAAAAGGAAATGCTGGGTCAGGAACAGGGTAGATTAAGTTCTTAACCATTCCTCTTTTTTCTGGAATAAGCTCATAATATTCGCCTCTAAATGGAATAATTCTAACATTGATATCAGGAATTTGCAGCGCAGCAATTTTATCAGAAAATAGGCCTGCGCAATTTATAAATTTACTGGCTTTGTATGATTTTTTGTCTGTTTTAATAGCAACCTCATCTTCATGGTCTATGAGCTGTATTACTTTTTCATTGTATGCTATGGTTCCACCCAATTTCACAATCTCTGCGGCATAAGCTTTTGCAACTTCTTTGTAGTCAACAATACCCGTTTGGGGCACCCAAATCCCTTTTATTCCGGTTGCAAATGGTTCAATCCGCTTTATCTCCTCCGCTGTAATGTATTTTATACCTTCTAAGCCATTGGCAACCCCACGCTCAAAAAGCTTTTCTAAAGCAGGTATTTCTGCCTTTGTAGTGGCGACAATTATTTTACCGCAAAGTTCATACGGTATTTTATGTTCATCACAATATGCCAATAACAAATGATAGCCTTCTATACAATTTTTTGCTTTAAGGCTATCGGGTTTATAATAAATTCCCGAATGAATGACCCCTGAGTTGTGACCCGTTTGATGCGCTGCTGGTCCACTTTCTTTGTCAATTACCAACACTTTTGCATTGGGTTTTTGCTTTAAAAGATGTTGTGCCGTTGCAAGTCCAACAATACCAGCTCCAGCAATAACAAAGTCGTAATAATTGGATGACATATAGTTATGATGTAAATGAGTCCTTTTCGCTAATAACTTGATCTTTGGCTAAAGACTCTTTGGTTACTTCTTTCAGTGCTTTATTCAACCGCCTTTTTGTTAGGTATGCCCTATATAAACTAGGAATCATTAAGAAAATACCAAACAATAACCCTAAGCTAAAACAAATGGTAATCAGTAAATTGACGTGCAATTGAAATTTCTTGAAGAGTAAGTCAACCTCAACGTCCGTTTCATTTTTAAAAAACAAAGCAATAAATAATCCAAAAACAATGGCAGCAAACAGAAATGCTATTCTGCCCCCACCACCTTTTTTTTGATTCACTTCGTTTGTCATTCCCTGCTAAATTAAGGTTTATTGATGGTAGCTTGATCCTGAGATATTTTTGTTGCCAAATCTGTCAGATTGTGCTGCTGTGCCGCTCTCATAGCTTCTTCTAAAATCTTTTTATACAAACCATCAATCATTTGGTTTCCATAAGCGCGGTAACCACCTTTTTGAGATTTATAAAATTTAGTATAGCGCACACAATAGTCAGAAACTTCTGCCAACATTTTAGCCCCTTTGTCTTTTTCACCTAAATCTATATAGGTAATAGCATAGTATAATTTTAATTCTGGGCGGTTAAAAGGCAATTTGTTTTCTGGAATTTCTTTCATTGCTTTATCCAATAAAGCAATTGCTTTTTCTTTATAAGAATCAGCCATTGGATTAACAGTTCCTGTTGAATCTTTTCCTTCGTACAAATATTTATCGGTATAGTTTCTGGCTAATTCATACATCGTAGCACGCATAGAATGTGGAACGTAAGATGCTTTTTCATCAATGAAAAAGTTGTCTTTTTCTTTAATCCCATTCCATCTAAAATTGTTCATGATATTGCTGTACATCAAATCATCTGCAAATTGTCTTCCTTGTCCATCGCTTTTGATGGGAACCAAGCGGTAAGCAAGACCTTCTAATTGCATGTAATCTTGTAAACCTAAACTTCTTTCGGCTCCAGAGGTTGCTGTAAAATATATAGGGCGTTTCCAACCATTTTTAGCATTTTGTGCAATAAGGTCCAACAATGTAAGGTCACCTTTGTGGATGCCTCTTGAGTTTGGGTAAGTAAATCTAATCGCATCTACAACCCTTGCAGAATCTTTTAGTTGCACCACCTTGTTATTTAATACTTCATCCTTATTAATAGGAATGATAAAGTTAGTTACAGGCAATACATTTACCCTGCTTCCTTCTTGTGTGGCCACCGTATTTTCCTCTTTGCTGCTCAACATAAAGTCTACCACCTTGTCCAAGGGATAATAAGCGTCTTGTTTGATGCCCGGCATAGGTTGTGCTTGTAAATAATCAAAGTTTCCACTTTGTAATTGTGCTTTGGTTATATTCAAGTCAAAGGGCTCAGACTCATACACCTTTCTTTTTAGTGAACCTGCATACCAATCCGTAGGAAACAACGCTAGGTTGATGATACGAATATCAGGCCTAATTCCTTCCACATTTTGGGCATACCATAAAGGGTAAGTATCGTTATCACCATTACAAAATAGGATTGCATTTGGAGCACAACTTTCTAAGTAATTCTTAGCAAAGTCAATTCCTAAATATCTTCCAGAACGGTCGTGATCATCCCAGTTTTGATTTGCCATTAATACGGGGGCTCCAAGCAAAACAACACTCAATGAAACAATGCCTGCAGTTTTTGCATTCATTCGTTTTTCTAAAAAACTAGCTAGGCCTAAAACGCCAAGTCCAACCCAGATACAGAAAGTTTGAAAAGAACCAACATGAGAATAATCTCTTTCTCTAGGCTCAAAAGGAGGCTGATTCAAGAAAATTATAATCGCAATACCTGTAAAAATAAACAAGGTTAAAACCGCAAGGAAATCTCCTTTATTTTGCTTTAATTGATAAAATAAACCAAACAAACCAAAGATTAACGGCAGCATAAAATAAACATTGCGACCTTGTGTTTCTTTCATTTCTTTAGGCAGGTATTTTTGGTCTCCTACCAACATTTTATCAATAAATCCAATACCGGTAATCCAGTTTCCATCTTCCCAAATCTTATTAATATCTCCTTGAACATCATTTTGACGTCCAGAGAAATTCCACATAAAATAACGGAAATACATGTAACCCAATTGATATTTGGTTAAAAAGCGAATATTGTTACCCATTGTTGGTTTTTGGGCTTTTAATCGTTGTAAAGTTTGTGCAGCTTCGGTATACTGAGGGCTGCTGGGATCCATTTGTTGCAACATTTGCTGCTGGTAGCTAATTTGTTCGTTAATCCTATTCATCCCACCCCAATAGCGGTAGCCTATATCGCCACTTTCTTTATTGGCATCACCCATTCTAGGGAAAATTGTTTTTTCGGCATCAGGATACGTATAATCTCTTTTATCTCTTACTTTTATATATTCACCAGTTTCTTCATTGGCGGCAAACTCCTCTTTTATAATTTCAACATTATCTGGTTGAGAGTTAAACCAAGGACCATATACCAAAGGTCTGTCACCATATTGTTCACGATTGATGTAGCTTAAAAGATTGAATAAATCTTCAGGATTGTTCATGTCAATTGCTGGATCTGCAGCAGACCTGATAACCACCATGCTGTAACTGCTGTATCCCAAAAGGATGAAACTAAGGCATACAAAAGCCAAGTTCATGATGTATTTTCGGTGTTGAATAGAGTAATAAATAGCATAAGCTAAACCACCAATTAGCAGCGCAAAGAAAATTAAAGCACCAGAGTAGAAAGGCATTCCCAGAGTATTTACGGCAAAGAAATCAAAGTTTGCTGCAAGCCAAGGCATTCCCGGAATCAATATTTTTTGAATGAGTAATAATAAAACAGTACCAGCTCCTAGGGCAAGAATTAACCCTTTTCTGCTATACTCATATTTTTTGAAGTAGTATATGATTGCAACGGTTGGAATAACCAATAAGTTCAGTAAGTGAGTCCCTATTGCCAAACCAATCATATAGGCGATAAAAACCAACCAGCGATCAGCTCTAGCGTCTGTATCTACGATGCTTTCCCATTTAAGCATTGCCCAAAAGGTAAGTGCAGTAAAGAAAGAAGACATGGCATAAACTTCAGCTTCTACCGCTGAAAACCAAAAAGTATCACTAAAAGTTAAGGTAAGTGCTGCTGCTGCTGCACTGCCAAAAATTAAAATTCTATTGGTAAGACTGTCTAAGTTAGTTTCTCCTAAACCAACCCTAATTTTTTTGGCAAAGTAGGAAGTAATCCAAAACGTAAATAAAACAGCCATTGCACTAACAAATGCAGAGAGCATATTTACTGCCCAGCCAACATTAACTGGATTGCCCATTGCAAGGTTAGAAAAGAAATTTCCAACCAAAAGAAAAAATGGCGCACCAGGTGGGTGAACCACCTGTAACTTATATGCAGCAGAGATAAACTCACCACAATCCCATAAACTCACTGAAGGCTCCAATGTAAGGAAATAAACCACAAAGGCAACAAGAAACATTACCCAGCCTAATACATTGTTAATCATTTTATAATTGTTCATAATAAAGAAAATGCGTTTTTATATTAATGTGCGAAAGTAGGCACTAAATAATGTGAAAACAAAATACTTATTCTAGAAAATTGCAGAAATCGATAGAATGGTATATATTTGCAGCACTTTTAAGAACCAAATTCGACAAAGGGAGCCCATTAAGCTCCCTTTTTTGATGATTATGAGCGCAAATATCAACTTACAAAACACATTGGAAAAACTGTTTACAGAAATTATAGCAGGTTTTCCTCACCTTTTTTTCTTGGGTTTGAAAAAGGATAACAAAAGCAGTTTGTACACTTTTTTAGTGGACGGTGATGCGTCTGTTACGCTTAAAGAAATTACAAAACTGAGCAGAATGCTTTCGGCAGGGGTAGATGAGTTGTTGCCAGATGATGACAATGCGTTTCGCATGGAGGTAAGTACACCAGGAGCAGATAAGCCTTTAATGGAAGCAAGGCAATATCCTAAACACATTGGTCGTACCTTGCAAGTGAAAACAGAAGCAGCGCAGAATAAGGGAAAATTGGTTGAAGCTACAGCGGCATTTGTAATGTTAGAAATTCCTGCTGAGAAAAAAAGTAAAGACAAAAATCCCCAATTGGTAAAAATACCTTTTGAGGATATTATAGAAGCAAAAATTATTATATCATTTAAATAAAATATTATGGCAGCAAAGCAAATTGAACCACAAATAGGATTGGTTGAATCCTTTTCAGAGTTTAAAGAATTTAAAAACATTGACCGTGCTACAATGATGCACGTTTTGGAAGATGTCTTTAAAAACATGTTGAAAAAGAAGTTTGATGGGGATGACAATTTTGACATCATCATTAACACAGAAACAGGAGATTTAGAGATTTACCAAAACCGTTTGATAGTAGATGATGGTGAGGTAGAGAATGAACATACCCAAATTAGTATTTCTGATGCTAGAAAACTAGAGGCGGATTATGAAATTGGCGAAGAGGCTATTGAGCCAGTTTATTTGAAAGATTTTGGTAGAAGAAATATTTTATCTGCACGTCAAACGTTAATTACCAAAATATTAGAACTTGAAAAGGATGAAATTTTTAACGTTTATAAAGATAGAGTAGGTGAAATTATCAGCGGGGAAGTTTACCAAATATGGAAAAGAGAGTTAATGGTTTTAGACGATGACGGAACGGAATTGATTTTGCCAAAATCTGAAATGATTCCTTCCGATTTTTATAAAAAAGGCGAATCAATGAAAGCGGTTGTACAAAGTGTAGAAATGCTCAATGGTACACCAAAAATTATCCTTTCAAGAACCTCACCCATCTTTTTGGAGCGCTTGTTTGAGTTAGAAGTGCCAGAAATAGTAGATGGATTGATAACCATTAAAAAAATTGTAAGGGAGCCAGGAGAAAGAGCTAAAATTGCAGTAGAAAGTTACGATGACAGAATAGATCCTGTTGGTGCTTGTGTGGGGATGAAAGGTTCTAGAATACATGGCATTGTAAGAGAGTTGAGAAACGAAAACATTGATGTAATTAATTTTACAACCAATACTTCTTTGTTCATTCAACGTTCATTAAACCCCGCCAAAATTTCAAATATTAAATTGGATGAGGACAAATTAAGGGCTGAAGTTTATTTAGCTTCTGACCAAGTTTCTTTAGCCATTGGCAAGGGTGGACATAACATTAAGTTAGCAGGAAAGTTAACGGGTTATGAAATTGATGTGTATAGAGATAACATTACCGAGGACGAGTCAGATGTTGAGTTGGATGAATTCTTAGACGAAATTGACACTTGGATTATTGAAGAATTAAAAGCCATTGGCTTAGATTCTGCCAAGGCAGTAATTGCTGTCCCTAATGATGAGTTGGTAAAAAGAACTGAATTGGAAGAAGAAACCATCATTGAATTAAAGAAAATATTACAAGCTGAGTTTGAATAAAGATATTTGCACAAGAGTTTTGCCTTTTGCTAAGACTGTGCCTATAATAGCTGAATAAAAAACGCCTTTTTTGTTTTTTATTCAGCTATGTTTAGATTGATTCATGTTTTTTGCCGTAAATTTTAGGCAGCTTTTATACATTTTAAAATTATATTTCCTCTAAAATTGTTTATATTTGCATAACCAGTGAAGCGATTTGCATCCATATTTTTACTAACTTTTTACCTCATTACAAGTGTTGGAGTAAATGTATCGTTGCATTATTGTGGAGGTAGTTTAGCAGATGTGTCTGTTTCTCAAAATGCTTTAGATACACAATGTGCTTGTGGCTCTGAAATGATGGAGGACGATTGTTGTCAAACAAAAAGTTTGCATGTTGAAATCAAAGATAAAAATCATCAAGCTTCAACATTCTCTTTTAACAATACGTTGACCGCTAAGGGATGGGCACTACCTATTGCCATTATCAATTTTAATAGTGCAATAGCCTATGAAATGGATAATCTTATTAAGGTTGAACAACCACCTCATCTATCTAAAGTCCCATTGCGGATAAAAAATCAGGTTTTTAGAGTCTGATACCCTTCTTTTTTATTGAAAATTTGGTTTAAACTAAACCAAAACCCTCCTGTTTGTTAGTTTTTTGAAACTGAGAATAAGGAAAATTATTTTTGAATTAGCATTTTGTATGTTCTATTCAAAATCAACAAAATAACCATTAAAAAAGAATAAAATGAAAACATTAAAAAATATAATGATAGCAACATTTGCAATGCTCTCTATCAGTGCATGTGAAGCACAAATAAAAAATAAAAAAAGTGAATCTGTAAAAATTTATGGAAACTGCGGAATGTGCAAGGAGACCATAGAAAAGGCTGGAAATAAGAAAAGGCAGGCGGTAGTAGTTTGGGATAAACAAACTAAAATGGCAACCATAGACTATGACAGCACCAAAACTACTAAAGATGAAGTTTTAAAACGCATCGCCTTGGCAGGTTATGACAATGAATTGTATTTGGCACCTGAAAATGCATATAATGATTTGCATAGCTGTTGTCAATATGAAAGACCTAAAAAAGAAATGTCTGCCATTATAACCAAGGAGAACAAGGTGGTTGATACTGCCAAAATAAAACAAGAGATTGTGGTGGCAGCGCCAATAGATAGCAATGCACTCGCAACAGTTTTTGAAAATTACTTTACCCTTAAAGATGCTTTGGTACAATCTAATGCAGGTAACGCTAGCAAAAAAGCTACTGCTCTATTGGTTAATCTTTCCAATGTCAACATTGCCAATTTGACCTCGGCCGAAAAAGGTCAATGGACTGCTATTGCAAAAATTATTACAGAGGAAACTAAAAAAATTGCAGCATCAAAAGACATTGCTTCTCAACGAACGCATTTTATAAACTTGTCCGAAAACATGTATCAATTGATTAAGGCAAGTAATACCAATGGCACAGTCTATTGGCAACATTGCCCTATGGCAAACAACGGCAAAGGAGCCAATTGGCTGAGCAAAGACAATAACATCAAGAATCCTTATTTTGGAGAGATGATGTTGAATTGTGGTAAAACGGTTGAGACCATTAAATAGCAGAAAATGAAAAATTTAAAAAATATAATAAGTGTACTTTTAATTACACTTTCATTAATCAGCTTTAAGGCTACTGCCCAGATTTCTAAAGTAGAAATTAGAGCTATGGGTTTAACGTGTTCTATGTGTTCCAATGCTATCAACAAGCAATTAGAAAGCATACCTGAGGTAATTTCTGTAGAAACAGATTTGAATACAAATACTTTTGTAGTTACATTAATTGATAGCAACACTTTAAGTCCTAAAATTTTTAAAGATAAAGTAGAAAGGGCAGGATTTTCTATAGGAAGTATAATTATTACTGCGAGTTCAAAAACAGTTAGTGATGATCAATATATTGCTCTTGATACCATCAACAAAGTGGATACTACGGTAAAATTTCAAGTGCTGGATAAAGGCTATCTTACTTTAAAAGAGTTTAAAAAAAAGGTAAAAATGTATAAGAAAGTACAAACCTTTGACGTTGAAAATGAAAATGATTTTCATATAAAGTTTTTGTAATGATGAAAATCACTTTTCTCTTTGTGATAATCTTTATAGGTCACCGAACGGTGGCTCAAGAGCTTTTTGTAATGACGGACCCTGCGAGCAATGTGCCAGCAAATTCTTTATCCATCAATGTTATGCAATCCTTACTTAAAAAAAGGATTAATGATGGCTATAACTACCATGCAATGCCAGAAATTACTTATGGTTTAAATAAAAACTTGATGTTTAGAGCCACTGGTTTTTTAAGTAATACTAACAGGGGTTTTAACACAGAAGGCTTGGGCTTATACACCAAATATCGCTTTCTTTCATCTGATGACTTAAACAGTCATTTCAGAATGGCTGTTTATGGACGATATAGTTTTAATAAATCTCCTGTAGCACAAGAACAAATTGAAATTATGGGATTCAATTCTGGATTTGAAACTGGAATTGTTGCCACTAAATTGATTGATAAAATTGCCATCAGCACGTCCTACAGTTTTGAAAAGGTAAATCTAAAAGCGAATCCAGGACTAATAAAGGGAACAATAGCTGATAATGCAAGTAATTATACCTTGTCTTTTGGTAAGCTAATGTACCCAAAAAAATATAAAAGCTACAAACAAACCAACATTAATTTGATGGTAGAATTTATTGGGCAAACACTTAATGAGAATGGTAAATCGTATTTAGATGTGATTCCTGCTATACAGTTTATTATTAATAGTCAGGCAAGAATAGATTTGGCTTATCGCCAAGAATTGGCAAGTAATATGATAAGAACTACGCCTAACGGTTTTTACTTTAATTTATATTTTACTTTTTTTAATGTTACCTCATAAAAATCATGAAAAATAAGATTATAAATACACTAACTTTAGCATACTTGAAGCGGTATAAAAGGAAAAATACAATCTCAATAATTAACATTTAAAATTATAACAATGAAACATACTTATTACATACACGGAATGACTTGCAATGGCTGTCGCAGTCACGTTGAAGAAATTCTTTCAAAAGTTATGGGCGTTTCAAAAGCATCCGTCAATTTGGAAAAAGCCGAAGCAACCATAGAAATGGAGAAACACAATCCCATAGAAAAATTGCAAGAAGCATTACAAAATGATGGCGGAAGATACAGCATTCATCCACAAGGAGAAGTGCATAAACCCGAACCGAAAAAGCCGAAACAAAAAAATGGCAATGGAACATTTTATTGCCCAATGCACTGCGAAGGCGAAAAAACTTATGATAAAGCAGGAGATTGCCCTGTTTGTGGAATGGATTTAATAGAGCAACCCAAACTAAATGAATCTGTTACCTTTACCTGCCCGATGCACCCGGAGGTGGTTCAAGATAGTCCAGGTTCTTGCCCAATTTGTGGAATGGATTTAATTCCCATGCAGCCCTCAGAATCTGAAGACCAAAAGACCTACAAAGATTTGGTAAAGAAGATGAAAATTGCAGTGGTATTTACCCTTCCTGTTTTTGCCATTGCCATGATAGAAATGATACCCAACAATCCCTTATTAAAAATAATGGATAGCCAAAAATGGAATTGGGCTCAATTTGTTTTATCAATGCCTGTTGTGTTTTATGCCTGCTGGATGTTTTTTGTAAGAGCATATAAATCCATTATTACTTGGAACTTAAATATGTTTACCCTTATTGGAATAGGCACTGGGGTAGCTTTTGTATTCAGTATAGCTGGGTTATTGTTCCCAAGTATTTTCCCCGATGAGTTTAAAACAGAATATGGGACGGTTTTGCTTTATTTTGAAGCTACAACGGTTATTCTCACCTTAGTATTATTGGGGCAACTTATGGAAGCAAAAGCCCATAGCCAAACCAGTAGCGCCATAAAAAAACTGTTGCAATTAGCACCTACAGAAGCAACTTTGGTTATAGATGGTGTTGACAAAACTATTTCCATTCACGCTATCAAAAAAGGAGATTTACTTCGTGTAAAGCCCGGTGACAAAATACCCGTTGATGGAAAAATTGAAACGGGCAATGGCAACATAGATGAGTCTATGATAACTGGCGAGCCTATTCCGGTTGACAAAACAGCAGGAGATTCCGTTAGTTCAGGAACCATTAACGGCAATTATTCTTTTGTGATGGTGGCAGAAAAAGTGGGTTCAGAAACTTTGCTTTCTCAAATCGTACAAATGGTGAGTGATGCAAGTCGTTCAAGGGCACCTATTCAAAAGTTTGCCGATACCATTGCTAAATATTTTGTGCCAACAGTAATTATTATTGCTGTTATTACTTTTTTTATATGGTACTTTTTTGGTCCACAACCTGCATTGGTTTATGGCTTTATCAATGCCATTGCGGTACTGATTATTGCTTGTCCATGTGCATTGGGTTTAGCTACTCCTATGTCCGTAATGGTAGGCGTGGGGAAAGGTGCACAATCTGGCGTATTGATAAAAAATGCTGAAGCACTAGAAAATATGAACAAGGTAAACGTACTAATAACCGATAAAACGGGCACCATTACGGAAGGGAAGCCCTCCTTAGAAAAAGTTGTTTCATTTGATGGTACTGAACATAATTTGCTCCAAAAAATTGCTTCGCTCAATCAGTACAGCGAGCATCCATTAGCAGAAGCGGTGGTTAAAAAAGCAAAAGCAGAAAATATCACATTGTTAGAAGTGCAGAATTTTGAAACAGTTACGGGCAAAGGAGTAAAAGGAATTTTAGAGAGTGTACCAATAGCCTTAGGCAATAAAAAACTAATGGATGAGGTGGGCGCTTTAAGTGCTGATGAAATTGAAAGCAAAATTCTGGCCGAACAAAAGTTAGGTAAAACGGTTTCATATATAGCTATGGCAAATAAAATAGTTGGATATATAACAATTACAGATGCCATTAAAGAGACGAGTAAAGAGGCTATACATACTTTAATGAACCAAGGAGTAGAAGTAATTATGTTAACTGGAGATAATGAAAATACGGCTAAATCTGTAGCTGATGAGTTGGGGTTGAGCGATTTTAAAGCAAGTTGTTTGCCAGAGGATAAATTAAAATACATTAAGGCTTTACAAGCTAAAGGAAAAATTGTAGCCATGGCTGGCGATGGTATCAATGATGCGCCTGCATTGGCACAGGCTGATGTGGGAATAGCTATGGGGACGGGTACGGATGTGGCTATTGAAAGTGCTAAAATAACCCTTGTTAAAGGCGATTTACAAGGAATTGTAAAAGCAAAAAAACTAAGTCATAAGGTGATGCAAAATATAAAACAGAATTTATTCTTTGCTTTTTTCTACAATGCCTTGGGCGTTCCCATTGCGGCAGGGTTGCTTTTTCCTTTTTTCGGTATTTTACTTTCTCCAATGATAGCTGCTTTGGCAATGAGTTTTAGTTCAGTTTCAGTTATTGCAAATGCTTTGCGATTGAAAACCATAAAAATTTAATGCTAAATTGTAAATGCTAAAAATGTTCATTTAAAAGATAACGATGAAAGAAAATATTATAAAAACAAAGTCCTATGCTTTTGCTTTAAAGATTGTAAAATTGTTTAAGGTATTACAAAGTCAAAAAGAGTATATTTTGTCCAAACAGTTAGTTAGAAGTGCTACATCAGTAGGAGCAAACGTTGAAGAAGGTGTCCAAGCACAATCAAAAGCTGATTTTATTCATAAATTTTCTATAGCTCAAAAGGAAGTTTTTGAAACACATTACTGGATTCGATTACTAAAAGATAGTGACTACATTGACGGGTTTGTTGCCCAAGAATTATTGAATGATTGTTAAGAACTTCAGAGAATTATCACAGCAATTTTAGTAAAATCAAAAAAATAACCAATGAAAAGATTAAAAATCATACTTTTTGCATTAACAATTTATAATTTAGCATTTACCACTAATTTGTCTGCCCAAAAAGTGGTGCATTATGATTTGTATGTAACCGATACTTTGGTTAATTTTTCGGGAAATAAGACTAAAAGAGCCATTGCCGTAAATGGGCAAATACCCATGCCCACGCTAACTTTTACCGAAGGAGATACCGCAGAAATTGTTGTTCACAATCAGCTTAAAGAAGGTACTTCATTGCATTGGCATGGATTGTACCTCCCGAATAAAGAAGATGGTGTTCCCTATTTAACACAATTGCCCATAGCACCGAATACAACACATGTTTATCGCTTTCCGATTATCCAAAATGGAACACATTGGTATCATAGCCACTCGGGTTTGCAAGAACAAATTGGGATGTATGGCGCTTTAATTTTAAAGAAGAAATCGACCGATGTTACCTTTAGGAAGGGCATTGATGATTTGCCGGCTGTTCCTATAATTTTAAGTGAGTGGACAGACATTAATCCTAAAAATGTACACCGTATGCTGCACAATGCTTCCGATCGGTTTGCTATAAAAAAAAAGGCTACCCAAAGTTACTCAGAAGCAATAAAGGCAGGTTATTTAGGAAGGAAAATTACCAATGAGTGGAAAAGAATGTTGGCGATGGATGTGAGCGATGTTTATTACGAAAAATTTTTAATCAATGGACAAAACCAAAGTCAACTAACACAGTTTAAAGCAGGAGACAAAATAAGATTGCGCGTTGCCAATGCTGGTGCATCTTCGTATTTTTGGTTGAGCTATGCAGGAGGTAAAATAACAGTAGTTGGTAATGATGGCAATGATGTTGAACCCATTGAAGTAGATAGATTAATCATTGGTGTTTCAGAAACCTACGACATTGTGGTGAGCATCCCGAGCGAGGGCGTTTCTTATGAATTTTTGGCAACGCCAGAAGACCGAACCAAATCTGCCTCCATTTTTATAGGAGAAGGGGTTAAACAATTGCAAAATCCAATGCCCCGGCTCAACTATTTTGAAGGAATGAAAATGATGAATGGTATGATGAAAATGAATGGGAATATGGATGATATGGGCATGGATATGAGTTTGCAAAAAATGGATATGAACAAAGTAATGTATCCAGAAATTGGCGGAGGTAAAATGAAAATGAAACATCACAATCATAAAAAGATGGATGCAATGCCTATGGACAGTGCAAAACCTAAATCAGCTATTACCACCTTAAATTATGCGATGCTCAAATCTCCAACCAATACCAGTTTGCCAGAAAATGCACCCATCAAAGATTTAAAATTTACCCTAACGGGGAATATGAACCGATATGTATGGAGTTTGGATAACAGGGTTTTATCAGAAGTAGATAAGATTTTGATAAAAAAAGGAGAACTGGTTCGCATTGTAATTTACAACAACTCTATGATGAGACATCCCATGCATTTACATGGTCATGATTTTAGGGTATTGAATGGGCAGGGAGACTTTGCACCGCTAAAAAATGTATTAGATATTATGCCTATGGAAACGGATACTATTGTTTTTGAGGCAAATGCTGAAGGGGATTGGTTTTTTCATTGTCATATCCTTTATCATATGATGGCAGGTATGAATCGCGTGTTTTCTTATCAGGAACCGTACATCAACCCATACTTACCCAATAAGCAAAGCGCCTATAATAAACTTCAAAGAGAAAGCAACCGCTTTCATTTTATGGCAGAAAATGATGTTGCCACCAACGGAAATGATGGGATGGTAATGTGGCAAAACACCCGTTGGAGCTTTGGAACAGAATGGCGATTGGGTTACAATGACCACCATGGTTATGAAACAGAAACACACATTGGTAGGTACATTGGAAGAATGCAGTGGTTTATGCCGTTTGTAGGTTTCGATTGGCGTTATAGGAAGCAAAATGGCATCATAGAAAAAAACCTGTTTGGTCAAGCTAATACCAAAGATAACCGTGCAGTGCTCAGTTTAGGAGCAAATTACACAATGCCTTTGCTTGTTAATTTGCAGGGAGAGGTTTTTATGGATGGAAAAGTTAGGTTTCAGTTAATGCGCGAGGACATTCCATTAACACCCAGATTAAGAGGTGCATTTATGCTGAATACGGATACAGAATACATGGGAGGATTAAAATATATTTTGACAAGGAATTTTGCACTTTCTACGCATTATGACAGTGATATGGGCTGGGGCGTAGGGGCAACTTTTAATTATTAGCATGAGTCGTTGGGATATTAAGGTCATACCGACAAGTTTCCTCTATCACAGTTTTCTTTTGTGATTTATATTCAAAGAGACCTCATAAATGTTGCCAATGAAAATGCCTTTAGCAGAAGAATTTGACTTTAAGAATTTATGGCATATATTTGAATGATGGGAAAGAAGACTTGGATGTTTGTTCTAGTGCTGCTGTTTCAGTTACAAATTGTTCAAGCCCAAACGGCTGTAGATTTTAAACTAACCGATTTAAATGGAAGCGAAAGAAGCCTTTTTACTGAGTTAGATAAGGGAAATACGGTAATATTGGATTTCTTTTTTGTAGACTGCAAACCCTGTCAAAAGTTAACGCCTGGAATGGTAAATCTATATAATGAATATGTTTCCCAGTCTAAAAGTATAACTATTTTTGGTATCAGTGATAGAGATAACAATGCTAGACTCCTTATTTTTGAAGATGATTATAAGGTAACTTACAGCTCCTGTGGTATTGAAGGTGGAGGTGATACGATTACTGATTTATACAAAGGACTTTTTAATTTTCAAGGTTGGCCAACTTATGCAGTAATTTGTCCAAATAGAGAGGTCTATTGGAATTTAGAGCGTGATTCTAGTTTTGTTAAAGTAAGGGCTGCCATTGATAGCTGCGCTCAACGGGTAGGTATTGATTTAAATAGGGAGGACGTAGGTTGTAAAATTTATCCTAATCCAGCTCAAGATTTTATTTCTGTTGATGCACCCAACTTAGTAAATTTTGGTGTTAAAGTTTTTTCGCTGGAAGGAAGGGAGCTCATGTACAAAGAAGGTCAAACTTCCGAATCAAAAATAGATATTGCAGCGCTTGAACCTGGAATTTATATTGTTCAGGTTAAGGGTGAAAATAAAATATTCAATTCAAAAATAATTATTAAATAAAATGAAGAAGTTAATTATACTCATGATGCTCACTCCTTTAGGGCTATTATCACAAGTCACTTTGGAATGGTCAGATCAAATTGAAGTTAATTCAAATTTACTCTATGGGTATGCCAGACCTAAAATTGCACTTACCTCAGAAAATAAGCCAATTGTCATGTGGAGTAGAAGGAGTAATAGAGAGGTTTATTGCTCCAAATTGGACAATGGACAATTTAATCCAGCGGTAAAAATAACCCCACCGGGTGTCGATGTTTTTGCACAAGATTGGGCAGGCCCAGATATGGTGGCGAGGGAAAATAAAGTATACGTTGTATTTGAGGCTGAACCGCATGGTTCGGGATTGGTATATTTGGCAATTTCAGAAGATTGGGGAATCACTTTTAAGGATACCACTAGGGTTTCTGATAATGCACTTACTCGTTTTCCAACATTAGCATTGGCGCCAAATGGTTTGATTTATGTTGCATTTATGGTTTTTGAACCCAATGATATAGACCCCCATTACGCGGTTTGTGTATCAAAGGATGGCGGAAAAACATTTACAAAAGAAGTTAAAGCTACAGGTGTCGCCCAAGGTGAATCTTGTGATTGCTGTCCTGCATATTTGCTTGCAAATAATAGTGGTGTAAGCTTATTTTTTAGAAATAATGACAATAATTTAAGGGATATATGGGCCTCAACGTCCAAAGACACTGGTAAAACATTTGGGATTACTAAAAGAATAGACAATACAGGTTGGGTAATTAATGCCTGTCCATCTAGTGGACCCTCTTCTGTTTCGACCGAAGATAGCTTTGCAACTGTTTGGATGAGTGGTTCATCTGGAAGTTCAAGGGTGTATATATCAAGTGTATCTTCAGCAAACCTTAATCTTGGTTGGGATTCTGCTTTGTCCCCAAACAATTCCTCAAATGTTAACCAAAATTACCCCATCATTGCTGGAAGATTTGATACCTATGGAGTGGTTTGGGAAGAGATATCAAATAGTAAATGGAGTATTAAATTTGTGGTAAACAATAAAGGCACCAAGTCGCTGTTGAAACAAGAGGTCTATACGGTAAATTTGGATAGCACAGGAGTCAGTAAAAATCCCCATTTGATTTATGCAAATGGCGTGTTTCATATTACTTGGCAAGATAACCAAAGTAGGAAGGTTTACTATCGCTCTGCAACAGTTAAACAATTTACTTCAACAGATATACAAATTGAAGTGAATCCTATTGTATATCCCAACCCATCAAATGGTGGCTTGTTTACAATAGATAATATTGATTTAGATTCTAAAATATCGGTAAGGGATATCTTGGGAAATATAATTTGGTTGCAAAATAAGTCAATTAATAAAAAGGTTTATTTGGATTTAAGCCAATACCAAAAAGGGGCATATTTGGTTACCATTGAACGGGATGGGGAGGCATATACTCAAAAATTATTGTACTACTAACGAGAGTTTTAATGGAGTGTATCTCCTGTAAGCATTAAATAGAGGCTTGCCTTATTGGCATCATTGATATGGGCGCGCTGTTGCATGCTGTCTAAAATATGTTTCCAGCTTTGTGCAGAGTATTCCTCTGGTGCATGTAACATGTGGCAGTTTCCACAAACACGAGCATACAATTGTAACGGACTTAGCACTATGCCCTTTGCTGTATCATTCGGGATAATAAAACCGCTTTTCTCATCTTGTTCAACCTTTATTTGTTCGTTTTGCGCTGCTTCTTTTTTACTTTTACAAGAAAAAATACTTGCACCTAAAAGTGCAAGTATTGCAAGGAGTACCAAAATATTTTTATTGAGGTTCAATTTTGTAAATTTCGCTCGACCCATTGGCTACGAACCATAATCTTCCATCTTTATCAGCTTTTAAACCCATTAATTTAGATTTTCCAGTTTGAATTCTCCCAAGTTCTTTGTCAGTTTTCAAGCTGTAAGCAACAATTTCTCCCGTTTCATAGTCAGAAACGTATAGGATATCCCCTATTATTTCTATTCCACTTGGCTTTTTAAGGTTGTCACTTTTAAATACATTCCATTCTAAGTCGCTCATTTCCCAGTGCTCTGCTAATGTTTCATTTATCATCGGCAAGTCACCTTTTTTATTGCCAGAATTGGTATTCATTCTTAAAATTCTTCCTTTTGCAGGATCCGCAATATACAGCCAACTGTTGGCTGTATATTTCACCATATGGCTAGGTACTCCAGGTTCTCTGCTAACTTGTATATCTGTATATCGATGCACCCTTCCATCATCGTGGTCGTGGTTTCCTGGTCCATGATCCCATGCAAAATCATACCAAACAATATGGCCATAATATCCATCAAAAACCCAAAAGGCATTCTTTTGGTCTGTCTCAATTCCCATGGAGTAAGGGCTGCTGTGTAACATATCTAAGTGAGTGCCATTTTTTCCAGGTGCTGGTGGCACAGCATAGACAGCCATGTCACTGCTCCATAAACTTGGCCCAGTAAATGTCCCACCTTGTCGGTTTGCATCAAGTATCTCAGCAGTGGTAGCCCAATTTCCATTTTCTTTGCTAAAACTTAGCGCGGAAGGCAATGCCATAAAATGCCAAGAGTTATCGTCCTTTCTAAATTCTGCACTTTGATTTGGCAAACCAGCATTTGAAATTGTTACGGTGGTTCCACCACTACTTTCTGTGCCTTTATTGAGTACCCAAAGTTCATTAGCCCTAAACGGGTGGAAATCAATATCCCAAGGGTCGTTGACATTGTCTGATTTATCTACAATTAAAACCAATTTGGGCGTTGTTTTACCGTACTCATTAAGCGCTGCCTCCTTATAAAATGCGGGTATATTATTTACTTTAGCCTCAGGTTCATCCTTTTTCTTTTTACAAGCTGTGAATATGACCATAGTGCCTAAAGTAACGCCAATTAATAATTTTGTTAATTTCATTGATACAAAAATCGTATTTTTCATGTAATTCATTTGTAATATTTTTTAATGTGGATTGCTGAATTCCTTATTGTTAATTAATTTATAATCGGTCAGCGTATTTAAAAATGCAACCAAGTCAAGCTTATCTTGATTGTTTAATCTTAGCCCAGTTGAACGCGTTTGTTCCAAGGCTGGGTCAATGGTCGCAGAATTTTTTAAACCAGAATTGTAGTGTTCTACCACTTCTAACAACGTCTTAAAACGCCCATCGTGCATATATGGGGCTGTTAAAGCAATATTTCTAAGACTAACTACCTTAAAAGTACCTTCATCTTGTGGTTTATTGGTGAATTTAGCTCTGCCAGCATCTGCAAAGGTGGCATCCAAGCCATTGTTCATAAACCTATCATTTTCAAAATTAAACCCACCATGGCAATGTGCACAATCCGCTCCACTTGAGTCAGGTATAAACTGGTTATACTCTCTGAAAAATAATTTTCTTCCTCTGTCTTCACTTGGGGTAAGGTTTACTTTTCCTGCCAAATAATCATCATATTTAGATTGGTAGGAAACAATGGTATTCATAAACTGCTCCAATGCTAAAGAAATTTTGAGTTCATTTATTTCATTAGAGCCAAAAGCGCGAATAAATTGATTGCTATAGCTGGTATTGGCTGATAATTTGGCAATAACATTTTCTATTTTTTCATTCATTTCTAGAGGGTCCTGAATAGGTTTTGTAGATTGATGTCTTAGCAATTCTGCCCTCCCGTCCCAAAAGAAATTGTTGGTGTTCCATGCCATATTAAAAATGGCCATTGCCTGTCTACCTCCTTTTAATCCACGGACACCTATTGAAAATTGTGCCGTATCATCAAACGCATGTGCTTGGTTATGGCAACTCGCGCAAGTCATTTGATTGTTGGCAGACAAAAGAGGCTCGTAAAAGAGCATTTTTCCCAATAAAACACCTGCTTGCGTAAGTTGGTTGTCGGTTGCAATGTTAGGAGCAGGAAATGAGCCGTAAACCAATTGATAGGGTGTATTGTCCTTTTGAATAGTTTCTCCATTTTTTGTATCTTTTTTACAGGCATAAAGTGCAATGCAAAACAGTATAATTATAAGTGTCACAAACACTTTGTTAGTATTGTTAATCATGTTTTTTAAATTTAGGGTTATTGACGAATCTAAAATCTGAAAGTGTATTTAAAAAAGCTTCCATATTTTCTAATTCTTTTTGGCTTAAGTTCAGCGGTTTAATAAGCTGTCTATTTTGGTGATGATTTTTTCCACCTCCATTGTTGTAGCTTAGCAACACCTCTTTTAAAGTTGGAATGCTTCCGTCATGCATATAGGGCGCTGTAAGGGCAATATTTCTCAGGGTTGGGGTTTTAAAAAGGCCAATATCACGCGGGTTTTTGGTAATTCTATAGCGACCACTATCCTGTAAAATGTAGGCAGCTCCATTGTTCTCAAAATTATAATTGGTAAAATTGAAACCCGTATGGCAACTGATGCAATTTGCCTTATTCCCGATGAACAAAAGCAATCCGTCCATTTCTGTTTTGGATAACTGTACCTTCCCTTTTAGGTATTGATCAAACTTACTATTATTGCTAACAAGTGTCCTTTCGAAAGCGGCTAAACCTCTTGTTATGGAATAATAATAGGGTTTTGATGGATAGGCCTTTTCTGCAAGTTGGACAAAATATGCGTCAGATTGTAATCGTTCTCCTACATCAATAATGTTATTGTTAAATTCATTGTGTTCTTGGATAGGGACAAGTATTTGTAGTTCTAGACTTTCAACACCCCCAGCTCTAGTGAAATAGGGATTAAAACCTATGTTGGTTAGGGTGGGACTGTTGCTACTGCCTTGCTGTTTGTTCGCACCAAGGCTTAAAATGGTTTTATCAGAAAAAGCCAAATCCAACCGATGGCAAGAGGCGCAAGATATGCTGCTGTCAATAGAAAGCGCAGGGTTATAAAATAAATATCGACCCAATGCTATGCGACTTTCATTGGGCATATTATCAGTTGGGTAATCGATATTCGGTTCAATAAACATTGTTTTTAAAGCAGCAGACATACCTATTTCACTATCTCTTTTGCATGAGAATAAAGTTATCAAGATGGCGATGACAAAGATGCGCATCAAAACCAGATACTATTGCACAATCAACTTGCCAGATGCTACAGTAATGCCAAAGTTATTGGTTGCAATTATTTGATATATGCCAGCCTCCATTATTTTAAATGCAGCTGTTCCAGTAGCAATAGTTTGTACCAATGATCCACAAATATTGTAGATATTGTAGGTTAGATTATCGCCTTGGTCTAAACTAATTTTTTCATTAGCTCTTACTGGGTTTGGATACAATAGAAGCTGACTGACCGGCACTACTTTATTAGTTTTTAAAACATTGCCTTGACCAGTAGTGGAAGTAAATACAAGGTCTCTCATGTTTTGCAATGCCTTTAAGTCTTCAGCATCTTCACCGTGCGCTATAACCCCATTTTTCACAGAGATACTTTTTAGAACTTGACTATAATCAGCATTCAGTGTTATGAGTTTAGCACCATTGTCATCTGCAGCGGTGACTGGAATTCTTATAGAAAAATAATTCCCATCCCCTAATCCATGCAATTCATAGTTTAAATTCATCGAGTTTCCACATTTTCCTTCAATAGCCAGAAAGCGATATCCAGAAGCCCATCCCCAATGCATTGAAGGCGATTTTGGTGACAATGGGTCATTGGCTGAATAGAGGCTCGGGTCTTTGTGATTAGTGGCATTATCTACCCCAATAGAAAACTGGATAGCTTCAATGTTTGTAAAAGTTAAGTCGCCTAAGGTTATCGTGGCAGTATCTTTACTAGGATCAATCAACAAGTACTTTCCTTTAAAAGTGTCTAATAGGCCATTGTCATGCACTAGCACTACTTGAGACACGTAGTATTGCAACCGTTTGATGGTATAGTTTTCTCCCAAATTACTGGCTTTTTGGGTGTTAAAAGTAAAAGCTCCTGTTTCTAGTTTTTGATTAAACTTTAGTTTTACGGTAGTTTGCGCTTGCAGGTTTGTGCTGAAAATAGCTGCTATGGCAGCCAAAAGTATTATTTTTTTCATGTGTATTTTTTTAAGGGTACGATTCAATTTAACTGCGGATTGAGTTTATCCACCAAATACCGCAAAGGTGTATTATGCTTACAATAAATCTCAACAGCCAATTACTTAAAAAGGATTGGGGCTTGAGATAGTAAAAAAATAGAAAGGTATTACAGCCTAAAAACACCATGCAAAATCCGCAATGGTGGACTTTGACCTTGCTTGTATTGAGGAGTTATCCAAGAAATATGCTCAATCAACTTTACCTCCTTTAAAAAGTTGTTGATTGTAGCGGCACTGATTAAAGGGGTGCTGTTGTCTTGAATATTACTTTTAACCAAATGTTTAGTGCCTACTTTGTATTCATAGGATTTTTCTTGGCAACAATCTCCTGTTTTGTCCTCCGCTCCACAGCCACAAACATTGCCGTTAAGACCGGATAAAACTGCTATTTCTGCAACCTCTCCACCACAAAAATGCACCTTTGCCGAAACACCTGTAGTAGCAATTAAGTAAAAAAGAACAGAAAGATATGTTGTGAACTTTTTCAAGTTTAGTCTTACAAATATAATATTTACAAATGGTTTTTGCAAAGCTAAAATAGATATTGTGTTTTTCAAGTACGCATAATATGTGTTGGGTGCAATCTTCATGTGTTAATTAGTAATAATTTGGGGGTAATAATTAGCTGCCGCTAAATATGGCGAAAACATTATTGAAATTCGTTATGAACCACCATTATTAATCAAAAATAATGGTTTGTTGAATGAGTGAATATATCAAAGCCTAACATATTGTACAATATAGTTTTATTTTAGGCTATTAAATGTTAATTTTGCGCGTTCCGCTTCAGAATAAAGAAACGGGAAAAGAATTATACATGGCGATTGATAAATCATATAGAATAAACAAGGTTGCTGCAGAGCTTAATGTTGGCTTTGAAAAACTTATAGATCATCTTAATAAGGTTGGTTTTGAGGTTGAAAGAAAGCTGACATCAAAGATTGATGGTGAAATGTACACAGCTTTGCTTAAAGAGTTTAAGTCTGATAAAGAAGCTAAGGAAGCTTCATTGGCGATTAAAAAACAGCCAACTATTGTAGAAAATAAAATTACTGTTCAAGATGTAGTGCATTCCGAACCCAAAAAGGAAGGTAAGGATGATGTCGAGATTTTGATTAAGAATACAGGGGTTACGCCTGTATCTAAGGTTGTAGAAAAAGAAGAAAAACCTGAAAAAATTGAGGTAAAACAGGAAAAGAAAGAAGATATTTTTGTTGAAGAACAACAAAAAGAAGAAAAGCCTGAAACTTTAAATAGACCTAAGGTTGTTGGTAAAATAGATTTAGATAAATTTAAAAAACCAGAGAGTAAAAAGAAAGAAGCTCCAAAGAAAGAGGAGAAGAAACCCAAGCAAGAGCCAATTGATGAAATAAAGGAGGAGCCAAAAGAAGAGGTAAAAGAGGAAATTTTAAAACCCGCTGAAGAAACTCCAGTGGTTAAACCTAAAGCAGAAAAATTAGAGACTCCAAAAGAGGAGGTTATTAAGCCTAAAATGGAAAAATTAGCTGGCTTAAGTATCAAAGGAAAAATAACCTTACCCACGGTAACAGACAGAAGGGATAAGAAAAAATTAGTTGCTTCTTCAGACAATACGGACCTTAAAAACAAGAAAAAACGCAAAAGAAAGGATGGAAGCATTATCAATTCTAATGCACCAAATACTACCTCTGGACCAAACAATAAGGGGCCTAAATTTGGGAATAAACCCAAAGAAAAAACTGAAATTACTGAAAAGGAGATTCAGGATAAAATTAAAAAAACACTTTCTAAAATTGATGGAAACCGAAGTAAAAGTTTCAAAAGTAAATTCAGAAAGAAAAGAAGGGATGACCATGAGGTTACAAGAAATGAGCAATCTGATGCAGATGATTTACAAAAAAGCATCTTAAAAGTAACGGAATTTATAAGTGCTAGTGAGCTAGCTAGTTTAATGGATAAGCCGGTGAATGATGTTATCACTGCCTGTTTCTCATTAGGAATGATGGTTTCTATTAACCAAAGATTAGATGCAGAAACCATTACTATTGTGGCAGATGAATTTGGTTTTGAAGTAAAATTTGTAGATGCAGAGGCTCAGCTTACTTTTGAAGAAATTGTTGAAGAGGATGATACGAAGTTATTGCCAAGAGCTCCAATTGTTACCATTATGGGTCACGTAGATCATGGTAAAACATCTTTGCTAGATTACATAAGAAATGCCAATGTTATTGGTGGTGAAGCAGGTGGTATTACGCAGCATATTGGGGCTTATGAGGTGATGATAGAAACGGGTGAGAAAATTACCTTTATTGATACTCCAGGTCACGAGGCGTTTACAGCCATGCGTGCTAGGGGTGCTCAGGTTACGGATATAGCAATCATTGTTATTGCAGCCGATGACAGTGTAATGCCTCAAACAAGAGAGGCCATTAGCCATGCGCAAGCTGCTGCGGTGCCTATGATATTTGCCTTTAATAAGATTGATAAACCTGGTGCAAATACAGATAAAATTAGAGAAGAGTTATCAGGAATGAATATCTTGGTAGAAGAATGGGGCGGAAAGTATCAGACCCAAGAAATTTCTGCTAAGCAAGGTTTGAATATTGATAAGCTGCTTGAAAAAGTATTATTGGAAGCAGAAATATTAGAACTAAAAGCCAATCCCGATAGATTAGCAAACGGTACTATAGTTGAAGCTAGGCTTGACAAGGGTCGTGGTATCGTAACAACAGTGTTGGTCCAAAGTGGTACCATGCGCGTAGGAGATCATATTGTGGCAGGAGGATATTATGGAAAAGTGAAGGCACTTTTTAACGAGAGAAATACAAGAGTTGAAGAGGCAGGCCCAGCGGCACCAGTTGCAGTCCTAGGTTTTAACGGTGCCCCAACTGCAGGTGATAAGTTTCAAGCTTTTGAAACAGAATCTGAAGCCAAAGAATTGGCTAATAAACGTCAACAGTTAATAAGAGAGCAAGGTATCAGAACTACTAAGCATATTACGCTTGATGAGATTGGAAGACGATTGGCAGTTGGTAATTTTAAAGAGTTAAAATTAATTGTAAAAGGTGATGTGGATGGCTCGGTTGAAGCCTTGTCTGATTCATTGTTAAAACTTTCTACTGAGCAGGTAGCTGTAACGGTAATTCATAAGGCTGTGGGTCAAATTACAGAGTCGGATATTATGCTAGCATCTGCTTCGGATGCCATTATCTTAGGTTTCCAAGTTAGGCCATCTGCCAATGCTAAACGTTTGGCAGAGGAAGAGCAAATTGATATTAGACACTACTCAATTATTTATAAAGCCATAGAAGAAATCAAAGCCGCCATAGAAGGTATGCTTGAGCCAGACATTGTTGAAAAAGTAATTGGTAACGTGCAAATTCGCGAAGTGTTTAATATTACCAAGGTAGGTATTGTTGCAGGTTCCTATGTAACTGATGGAAAAGTAACAAGAAGTGCTAAGATACGTGTTATTAGAGATGGGGTTGTAATACATGATGGTCAATTGGATACCTTAAAACGTTTTAAAGACGATGTAAAAGAGGTTGCTAAAGGTTATGAGTGTGGTATCTCTATCAAAGGATTTAAGGACATTAAAGAAGGCGATAACCTAGAGGTTTACGAAGAGGAAAAAGTTAAGAAGAAATTATAGAAAATTAGGTTCTACAACCTCATTAAACAAAAAACTCCGAGTCTAAACTCGGAGTTTTTTGTTACAATTATTTTGCTGCTTACTGCTTTACAAAAATTTGAGAATAGGCTTTGTTTTCAGCCATAACCCGTATAAGATAAGTGCCAGCTTGTAGGTTAGAAACATCAATTGAAGGTGTGTCCAGAATGTTTTTGGTTACTATTTCTTTACCTGATAAATCATAAATGGCAATTTGATTGATGGTAGAATTAAAATCAATGTTTAAGATGTTGGTGGTTGGGTTTGGATATAACTTTAAAGTATTTTCTAACGGAATGGATTCAATGCTTGAACCACCACCGGTGCCGCCTGTTCCAGTAACTCTATTTAAATAAAGTGTAGTTCCAAAGCATGCAATAAATGTTTTGCCGTCAAAAAAGTGTATGTCTTGCAACAATTCAGATTGATAGTATCTGAAATTTTCAATGGTATCATGACCCCATGTAACACCGCCATCATAACTATGAAAAAGCAAATTAGCAGCGGTTGTTCCATCGTTTTGATGTGCATATAAGGTGTCGGCAGTTACAAGGTGTACCACAGGTTTAAACCCATATTTATACTTAAATCCAGTTACCTCACCCAATTCTGTATAATTAACCCAAGCATTGCTGGTTTTATAAAAGTTAAAAAGTTCGTTTGCAGAGTCCCATGCCCAAATGTAGCCAAGATTGTTGTCATACATTTTTAAGCCAAAACTGTATTTTGTGCCTGTGTTAGATGTCAATGTATTTATTCCAGTTCTGTTTCCATTACTCAATTTTACTTCATCTATATATTTGCCAATTACGTAATAAGCTTTTCCATTTGGAGTTAGACAACCATCGTAATCTCCACCAATTCCAAAACCACTAAATAAATTATAAAAAGAAACCCCTCTATCTAGTGATGCTAAATGATTACTTCCTCCCCTAGTCATGAGCATAGTGTCTCCTGTTGAACTTGCATAAAAATCGCGAGCAGAAATTTTAAATGTATTACTTCCTGTGCCAACATGACTCCAAGTAAGTCCACCATCTCCAGTTCTAAAAGCATTGCCTTTCGCATCACCTAAAAACATTACGGTGTCTGACATTACCTTTGCAGCCGAAATTGATTCTGAAAATGTTTCGCTTAATACATTAAAATAATGTCCATCATTATAGGTAACTGCTACTCCTAGTTTACCTGCAACAATACCCGTATTGCCTTTAAAATCTAAAGCATCTGTTCCTAATATTTTTTGGTAGAAGGGTTTCCAAGGTGCATTTATATTTTTAGCATAATATTCTCCTTTAGTAGATGAAACAATAATGTAATCTCCCAAATTGGTAATTATACTGCTGTAAATATCTCCCTTTGGTAAGTTTTTAGAGTAAAAAGCGAATGTTTTTCCAGTATCAGTACTTAAAAAAATACTATCAATTCCTGATTTTTTAGAAAAGTAAATAGAATCTAAACTTGATGCATACAAATATTTCTTATCGGTAAGCGAGTAACTTGGAGAAAGTGACCAATTTTTTCCTCCATTTATGGTATAACTAAATTGGTATCCTCCAATATCTGCCAACATTTTTATGCTGTCAAATGCTTTAATGTCTCTTAACTGTCCGTTATTGGTAGGGGCAATCATGGTTTGGTTGGTAAAAGTTTTGCCACCGTCATAACTAACCCTGTATTCCACATTGTTGGAAATGCCAGAAATAAAAAATGTTTTTCCGTCAATTTCCTCCATATAGTGATAAGGAATAGAACCAATTAGTATATCTGGGGTGGATGCAGCCCAAGTAACTCCATCCGCAGAGTGTGAAATAACAATTCTGTTAGAACTTAACCCTTGTTTATACCCTAAAAACCCAGTGGAGGTTTTTATTATCTTTTTTATGCCTACTCCTGCACTTGAGGTGGTTTGTTTATACGTTTTCCAATTATCATGCGTATAATATGCATAAGAACTTGGACTACTGCCGTGTCCCACACCAGTATCACCATTCATTGGAGCATATCTGTAAGCTTTAATACTATCATTTAAGAGTTTATATGAGTCATCACTCAAATCATATTCAAGTAAATAGTTTGCGGTAAATTGAGCACTTAAAGCAAGTAATAGCTTATTTCCAGTTTTATGCTCTAGGGTATTTAAATTTAAAGATTGATAGTGGTTAGTGCCCTTACTTTGAGCAAAGGAAGTAATTGCAATTCCTGCAATAAGGGTTAGTGTGAGTAATTGTTTTTTCATGTTATTGTTTTATAAATTTTAAATTTTGTGTTGTGTTATTGGTGGTAATGCTGATTAAATAAATCCCTGATTTCAGGGTAGAAACATCAACGGTTTTATCTTTTGATGCCAGCATTAATTTGCCGGAAATGTCTAGAATATGGATATTTTCTATTTCACTAACTGTTGTAATATTTAAAATAGTTGAAGTAGGGTTGGGATAAATCACTATGTCCCTGGTAGAATTTATGTTTCTAATAGAAATAGTTGTGCTGCCTTTAGTATCACCATATTTAGCAATTACAGAAAGGTGTTTCCATGATTTATTGGCGGCTTTAAATAAATAAGGTAATACAAAAATATCCTTGTTGTGAAAAGCTGCGGCATAAAAATTGCCTTTATTGTCTAGCTCAATACTTTTCAATTCTGGGGGGGCTGCCTTATCCCAAACAGAAAAACGACTAAAAGTAAAATTCTCTAAATTGAGGTTGCATCTTGCTATAAAATATCCATTGTGGTCGCTAGTAGTAATTCCTTTATACCTAATTGTATCCACTATGCCGTTTGATACAAAAAACCCGTCTCCATTTACCCCAAATGTAATTAGAATATTAGTGTCTGTAGCAATTTGGTAGTCTATGTTTAACACACTATTGTAGGTAATATACTTCAACATGTTAAGGTTAGAGTCTAATCTAACCAAACTTTTATAGTTATTTACATATTGAAGGGTAGGAAGCTTTATCGTATCATCACCAATTTTAATATCCTGATTATTGTGATTTAAAATTAACGTCCATGATTTATCCGTAGGGTGATAAAATGAATTGAAAATTTTAACAACACCACTGCTTACCAATGTTATCTTTTTTGTGGAATTAGTAATGGTGTTGTTATCCAGGTTTAATTCTCTAGGAGTAATTTCTGGTATTCCACCTGATGTGAGAATCAAACCTCTAACTGTTCTGCCCATTATATGGTTTTGGTCTGGGGCAGCCAACATATTATACTCTCCAAAACAATGGTTCTTTAAAGTTCCATTATGTTTGTTTAGGGTTAAATATGCATACCCTCTAACAAAATAATTTGGGTTATTAACCGTGTCTAAAATAACGCCATTATATTTCTGCTCGCCTTTTATTGATGAATATGCCAAGATTAAATCATTATTGCCGTCAAACTGCAATCGATAACCAGTTTGGAATTCTAGCACTTTTGCCCACCTTACCTCTCCATTCAATGCATTTAAACAAACCATAAATGGCTCATCATAATTGGGTGATGCTGTTTTTAAAGTGTCATTTGGAAATTCTAAATTGCCATGGAATATTCCAAGAATATACATACTGCTGTCATCCACTACCAATTGTTGTGTGCCTATTGCCTGTGGATATCCGAAGTAATGTTTTTTCCAAACATACTGCAAACTGTCATTCATTTTACCAATAATTAAACCATGTCTATTGCCTGGGCTTATTTCATATCCGTAGCCGGAATAATAAATATTTCCTTTGTTGTCTGATTTTATAGCTTTCACCTCGTTAGTTCCTCCACTCCATGCTGTGGCAGCGTAATTCCAGTATAAAGCGGTGTCGGATTTTGCCTGCACCAAGAATGCCATTAATATGCTGAGCAATGCAAGTACTTGTTTCTTCATGATTATGTTATTTTTTTGCAAATATCTAATATGATAGGCTTTATCACCATACGCATAACTGCGTATTTCACTATTTAAATTTTAAAGCAAAACATCATAATTTAAGCCAATAGCGGTCGCAAAGCCTATTGGCTTGCGGATAAATAAGTATACTAGACCACACTATTAATAGTTTTTGCTCAATATTGCATTCCGCAGAAATAATAAAACCATATACTTGTACTTCAGGCAGGTTTTTTGTTACAGCTTGGTAACTTAACCTGTGGGAAATTCTGACTTTTACCAAGTACAAAGAATTCCACCCATAGGGGTTTTAGGGTTGTACCAAATAAATCCTAATAGCAATGGCACCAATGTGGCAACTGCAAAAGCAGGCCAATTCATCAATTCCATAAATACTTGTTTTACTTGTTCTTCCATACTTCTATAGTATTAGTTAAAGACAAATGTATGTTTTGCCCATCATTGAAACAAATTGATAGGCAGGTTTGTGTAAATATTATTTAGTATATTGAAACATTATTGAGCCCCATCTGTTTCATTTTTTGAGCAATTATAAAAATAATTCAATATTATCAATGTCTTAAATAATATATACAAAGCTAATCTTTTGTATGAAAATATTTTAACAATAAGCTTAACTGAACAGACCTAATTGACGTAATTTTTTTGGTAGTTGTCTTTTTCACAGTAGGATAATTTATTCCAATTAGCGAAAGTTACCAATTTGAAAAGCTAAGGTCTTTGGTTAGAATCATGTATATAATTTTATGCAATTTTTTAAAAAAGTTAAACAAAAGGTAAAAAATTATTAAATTTTATTTGGAAGTTTGAAATAAAACACTTTAGTTTGTAGAGTTGTTCAATTAAAAAATTAAACAAAACAACAATTTTAATTAACCAAACACTAAAAATATGAAAAGGAATTGTATCACATCCATTCTTCTTTTTATCCTCGGGGGAGTGCAGCTTTGGGCTTGCTCTAGTGTAACTCCAAAATTTACTTATGTAAACAATCATAGCTGTGGTATTCCTGGAAAAATAGCACTGACTAATACAAGTACGGGCACTAGCGCTTCATCTTCAAATACTAAGTACTATTGGAAACTAAACAATGTTATTGTTGATTCAACTGTTGGGTTGGCATCACCAAATAGTATGCTTTTGACCAATGTAGGAAACCATGATTTAAAGGTGATTGTAAAGGACTCCACGGGTTGTGTAGATTCTTCTAGTACTACAGCAACTGTTACATCTAAGGCTCCAAAGGTTTATGATCAATATGGCGCAAGCACTTATGCTCCTAGTTGGTTAAATTGTATCGTGTATAGAGCAGATCCAGATTCATTTGAAATTAAGGTATCCAGTGCTGTGGATTTAAAAAGTTTTAGTGTAATCTGGGGTGATGGTGCTCAAGATACCGGTATTGCTAAACTTATCGCAGGAGATTCGCTTAAACATTTTTATACACAAACAGGTATTTACATTTATAAAATTGTTTTATATGACTCTGCAACAAGTTGCAGAGACACACTGTATGGTAAAGTGATTAATCAAAGACAACCTACGGCTGGAATTTCAGGACCAACGGCAGGTTCAAACAGGGGTTGTGCTCCGCATACGGTTCAATTTAAAAATACTTCTTATAATGTTACTTCTGAAACATTAATTACATGGGATTTTGGTGATGGAAAGCGTCTTGAAACTTCTGCTACTGGAGTTGCTGACAGTGTAAAACATACTTATACTGAAGCACTTTGTGGTGGTATCGTAACTTTAATTGCTACCAATGCTTGTGGTACTTCACAAACAACATGGAATCCAATTGATATTTCTGAAAAGGACAAAGCACAAATTGGTGTAGACACCACCAATTGCGACCCCAAAGTACCTTTTGTATTTTATAACAATACCGCTGACTTGTATTGTATTAACCCAGATCCTAAAGAATACTATTGGGATTTTGGTGATGGAACTACAACGGGTTGGATAAAATCTAAGGCTGAACAAACACATGTTTATAGCAATGATGGTGTTTATACAGTTATGCTGGTTGCTAAAAACAACTGTGGTAAGGATACTACTTATTTCACTTTTACAGCTGTTTTCACGCCACGACCTAATTTTATACTTGTTGATACCGCTGGTTGTGCTCCGGTAAATGTAAAGGTTACTGATATTTCTAAAGGATGGAAGGTAACGAGAAATTGGGATTTTGGTGATGGTAATACCTCAACAGATTCAACAAAAACAAATACCTATGTTACAGGGGGAGTTTATACCCTTAAGCTCACTGCTACCAATTCATGTGGGTCAAAAGATACAACTAAAACTATACAAGTTTATAATAACCCCAAAGCTAAATTTGGACTAAGAGGAGAAGGGTGTATTGGATATAAACAAAGCTTTTTTAACAACAGCACAATTTATACTGACTCAACAACATATGCATGGGATTTTGGCAATGGAACTACATCAACGGTTAAAGACCCGGCTCAACAAACTTTTAATACTGCAGGAAATTATAAGGCAATTTTAACTGTAAGCAACACCTGTGGTACGAGCAAAGACACACAAGATTTTACCATTTATGATTATCCAAAAACAACAATAGTTAATGATAGCGTAATCTGTACTTTTGATAGCTTTACGGCAATCGTAAGCAGCACGATTGCTTCTTCATATAGTGTAAACTGGGGTGATGGACTTTCCAGTAATTTTACCAAAGCAGGAAGTTTAAAACATGTTTATACCACTGCTGGTAATATGTTGGTGGAGGTTAAAACTACAAGTAATGGAGGTGGTTGCGTTGTTGTTGATACCGTTTATGTAAATGTAAAACCAGGAGCATTAGCAGATTTTTCGCTTTCTAAGATTTATGATTGTGCTCCTGCTACTTTTACTATTACTGATTTATCCAAAAATTCTACCAATCATTGGTGGTATATCAATGATAGTTTGGTAAGTACAAGTAGTACTTATAATTCATTTTCTATTAATACCGATTCAACCATAAAAACCATTAAGTTAAAAACCCAAAATGCAGGTTTCTGTGATGTAGATAGTGCCATAAAAACAGTATTTACACCGCAAAAGGTAACTGCAAAATTTGTAACCAATGTTGTTGACGGTTGTGGTCCGCTTACAGTTGACTTTACAGACAGCTCAAGTAATGCGACAACTTATAATTGGAGCTTTAACAATGGAACTATATCAACTATTTCCAATCCAACTGCCACCTTTAATGCTTCTTTAACCAAGGATAGTAGCTATACAGTAAAGCTAAAAGCATACAACTGGGCGGGTTGTTCAGATTCTGTTTCAAACAGTATCAAGGTGTACCCAATTCCTTCAATCAATTTTAGTGCCCCAGTTATGAATGGTTGTGGTCCTTTAACAATTAATTTTACCAATAGCTCTTCTCCAAAAGATACAGGAAGCATTAACATAATGAATTTTAAATGGGATTTAGGTAATGGAAATGTTGCTAGTAGTAAAAATTCAACGGGCAATACCTACAATGCATCACTTACCAAGGATAGCTCATATGCTGTAAAACTAATTGGATATTCAGAACATGGTTGTGCTGATAGTTTAACAAAAATAGTTACAGTTTATCCAAAACCATTGGCAAAATTTACTTTGGATAAAATAGATGGCTGTGGTCCTTTATCCGTAGTTACCAATAATTTATCATCACCTAATGATACAGGTAGTATTGCAATCATGAATTTTATTTGGTCTTATAATAATTCAACCAGTACTGCTGTGAGTCCGGCCATTGATTTTACTGCCTCCAAAACAAAAGACAGTGTACACAGTATCAAATTAAAGGCGTTTAGTGAACATGGATGCGTGGATTCAACGACAAATACTGTTAGGGTCTATCCAAAACCTATTGCAAAATTTACCCCTAGTTTGGATAAGGGATGCGCTCCACATGTGGTAGCTTTCAATAACCAATCCTCACCAAATGATACAGGAAGTATCGCTATAATGACTTTTGATTGGAGTTTTGGAAATGCACAATCAAGTACTGCTGTAAATCCATCAACAACCTACAATTCCAATGGCAATGTTGATAGCATTTACCGCGTACAATTGATCGCTAAAAGTGAACATGGCTGTAGCGATACAAGTGCTCAAAATATTACGGCTTATCCTAAGGCTATTGCCAATTTTAATTTAGACAAAACAGCAGGTTGTGGTCCATTAACAGTTAATTTTACTGAAAAATCTATCAACGGACAAGATTACTATTGGAATTTTGGTAGTGGATTTATTAAAGGAAATGCTAATGAAAGCCATGTTTTTCAACCTATTTTATTGTTTGATACTTTGTATGATATTGCTTTTACTGTCCGTACCAAAAATGGATGTTTGGGTGATACGATTACAAAATCAATAAGGGTACAAGGTATACCGAAGGCTGAGTTTATGCTTTCTAAAGATAGTACTTGTGGCGAAGAAGTTACCTTGGCTTATAATACCTCTTTGGCTGCAATAAAGTACAATTGGGATTTGGGTGATGGAACTACTTCAACTCAAATAAATCCTTCTAAAACTTGGCTTTCTGATAGAGCAACAGGCAAAGACAAAACTTATACAATTACTTTAATTGCAACCTCAATTTTTGGATGTACAGATACCACTAAAAGAAATCTTACGGTTACACCATTTCCTAAAGCCAAAATTGGTTTTGACAAGATGGCTGGTTGTGGAGATTTATCTATTAATTTTTATAATAATTCTGGTTTTGGAAGTTCTCAAAGATGGGATTTTGGTGATGGTACAACATCTAGCTCAATGGCTCCAAGTCATATTTTTACGAACATCACACCACAGCCAAAGAATTTTGTAGTAGCTTTAATTGCTATGTCTTCAGCGGGTTGTAGTGCAATGGATACCGGAACAGTAACAGTGCACCCGAAACCATTTTTAAATATAAGCGCCACAAGAGTAAATATTTGTGATGATGGAGAAATGGAGTTTATTTCAAACAATGTAAATACGAATAATACAGTTTGGAATTTTGGTGACGGTTCACCGGTAATGAATGCTTCCACGACAGGTCAAAATATAAAACACCAGTTCCCATTATCTACCTATACGGATAGTAATTTTGTTATAAAGATTAAAGGTATAAGTCAATACGGTTGTACTGATAGTGTTTTAAAACCGATAACATTGGGTCCTAAAGTTTATGCGGACTTTGACCAAACACCGAACAGTGCATGTGTACCAGCTATTGCTTCTTTCACCAACTTGTCTAGAAATGCAACAAATTATATTTGGGATTTTGGTGACAATGCAGGCTCGGGAGATAAAAATCCAACACATGTTTACAATAAGGGTGGTAAATACAATGTTACATTAAGTGTTTTTGATAAAAATGGCTGTAAGGCGACAAAAACAGGAACCAATAACTTTTTTGCAAGAGAAACACCAATTGCAGAGTTTGTTATGAGTCCTGGTACGTTGAAACTCCCTAACGCTAAAGCTATCTTTAGTAACCAATCTATTTATACTCAAGCTACCAGCTTTGCTTGGGATTTTGGTGATGGAGCTACAAGTATTGAAGAAAATCCAGTACACAACTATGTTGATACAGGCGCATTTAAAGTAACGCTAAAAGCAGTAAACAGTACTTGTCAAGATGTGATTATCAAACAAATTATTGTGGATCCTAGTTTGCCATTGGTTGATTTTGAGCCAGAATCAGCGGTTGGTTGTGCACCATTAAAAGTTTCTTTTAAAGAAAAATCAACTTTTGCAAACACCTTTACTTGGTATTTTGGTGATGGCTATACCTCAACAGAAGCCAATCCAACACACCTCTATGAAAATGAAGGATTCTTTACAGTTACACTTATTGCTGAGGGACCTGGAGGAGTTAGCAGAATTATTAAGAAAAATATTATTGAAGTAAAGGCAACACCAAAATGTTTCTTTTACGCTACACCAGATAGCGCACATTTACCCAATGCAAGATTTGATATGAAAAATAAAACAGTTAATGGTAGTCAATTTACTTGGCAAGTTAACAACAGCGAAACGCAAGCATTAGTGCTTACCTCTCAATTAAAAGAACCAAGCTTTATCATAAACCAAGCTGGTAATTATGATGTAACTTTAACCGCAGTTAATGAAAATCAATGTTATGATTCTTTAACGAAACCTTTAATGTTAATTGTTTTAGAGGAAGGTAAAATTTACATTCCTACTGCATTTACACCTAACAGAGATAACAGAAATGATAAATTTAAAGCTGTTACCTTAGGAGTAAGTGAAAAAGACTATACCTTTAATATTTATAATCGTTGGGGTGAGAAAGTTTTTACAACCAATGATCTAGAGGGTGCTTGGGATGGAACTATTAATGACAAGCCGGTTGCTGAAGGTGTTTTTATTTGGACAATTAGTGGAAGATTTGCAAGTGGAGACTTTTTTGAAAGAAAAGGTACGGTAACATTACTTAAATAGCTTTGTAAGGTAGTATTCATATATTTTAGTTAACAATTACCCTCAAACCTAGGTTTGGGGGTTTTGTTTTTTATAAGATTTCTGCATAATTTCATTTCTACCCATACCTTTGCATTCAATGATTTTTAATTTTAACAATCAAATTGGTTTTTTTAAGCGTTATCAATTTATTGAGTATTTTTTTGCCTGTTTATTGGGCATGTCTTTGTTATATGCTTATGAGAGTGTGACCTATTCTGAAAGTGCTCAAACGTTATTTAGAATGATCAACGAGCAATCTTTTGTTATTGAAGATGGACATTTTGCAAATTATATAATGCAATTTTTGCCGTGGGTTTTTATAAAATTGGGTATACAAATTCAAGCTGTAGGCACAATCTTTGGGTTCTCCTATTTTCTCTTTTATTGCGGGATTTTTTTAATCATTAAAAATGTTTTTTTAGAAGGTAGAATAGCTGTCTTATTCCTATTGTTACTCGTTCTAGCAGTCCCTGAAACCTTTTTTGACGTTACTTCTTCTAGTAAACAAGCAATGGCAATAGGCTGCCTGTATTTTGCTTGTAGACAATCCAAGGTGATTGCTGCGAATAGGCTCATTTTAGTTTCCATCTTAATTTTACTGATAGGCGCAGGAACACATCCAATTTTTTTCATGTATGTTTTCATGGTTCATTTGTATCAATATTTATTTGAAAAAAAGTTTGATTATCAAATTGGCATTGTGGTAGTTAGTTTAATATTTGCTTGGTACATAGTTTTTGGAAAAACTATAATAGATTGTGATGTTTTTAACATCACAGCTATTAATGGCTTCATAAAAAAATCTACTTTACACAATTATTTACTGGAAGTTTTTTGGAGTCGGTATAAATTTATTGGTATTTGTTTCTTTTTTAGTGTGGCTTACCTTTGGAAAACAAAAATGTATAAAGCTGTATGGGGCAGCGCTCTTTTGGTACTTTTCACCTATTTGGCCATATTCATAATAAACTCAAGTTGGGTTGACTATTTGCAAATACAAAATACGATGTTTGTGTTTCATTTTGCTTTGCTTGTACCGTTGTTTTTTGTTTTAGATAAACTGAATGTGCAAAGGCAATGGTTAGTCAAAATTGGTGTTGTGGTCAGTTTGATAATGTCTATAGGTACACTTATTCAAATTGATAAGGTATATAAAAGTAGAGCGTCACGATTACAATATAAGCTGGAAGTTTTAAAACCTTTGGGCAATAAATTTATTATAGGAGAACATCAAATTGACACCACTATTTTTTTGCGCACAAATGATTTGCCTTATGAAACAGCAATTATATCAGCATGGAAGCTAAATAGTGGTTTAACCATGAAGAATATGAGTGATACCATTGATTCAAATCAATTGCAAATGACTAGCGGTATTTTTTTAGAAGGCGATGGTGCAACAATACAATTGGAACAAATGAATAAAACATATTTTGACTTTTCAAACCAACCTTATTCAGTCATTGATAATGGTTTTAGATTGAAGTAAGCTAACTGAATCTTACCTCTGCACTATCTCCTAAATTAAGGCTTTGTCTAGTGCCTTTTAAGGTGGCATCATTTCCTATCAAAGAGTCTTTAAGCACCGCAAATTCAATTTGAGCATGGGGCCCAATGATACTATCAGTCAATATACTGTGTTCAATAAAAGTTTCGTCTCCGATAGAAACATAAGGGCCAATAATACTATTTTTTATTATTGCCGAATGGGCAATGAATACTGGTTCAACCAAAATGCTGTTCACTATGTTTTCCTCATTTTTGGATTTGTCATAATGTCCATGTTTTAAAAGGGTTTGGTTGGTTTCCAAAATGATTTCTTTTTTGCCACAATCAAACCAATTATCTACTTCAATAAATGTCCATTCTGCCTTTTGATCAATCATCATCATCAAAGCATCGGTTAAATGAAATTCATTTTGTGTTTTGATATCATTTTCAATTAGATGAGTCAGACAAGACAGCAATAGGGCATTGTCTTTAATAGAATAAATACCTACTAAAGCCAAATTTGATTTCGGAATAGTTGGCTTTTCAACCATTTTGATGATTTGATTGTTTTTATTGATTTCTGCCACCCCAAATTGCCTTGGGTCATATACTTTCATTACCCCAACCGCATTTTGTTTAAACTGCATTAACTTTTTGATGTCCATATCAACAATGGTGTCGCCAAATATAATGAGTAAATTACTATCTTTTCCCCAATAGTCTTTGGTTAGCCAAATGGCGTGTCCTACACCTTTCCCAATTGTTTGAATAACAAATTTTGCATCTATTTTAGGGTAATTGGTGCGAATAAAAGCCTCTATTTTGTCACCTAAATAGCCAATGACAAAAATATATTCATTTATTCCCACTGCCACTAGTTTATCCATTATGTGACCTAAAATGGGTTTGCCTGCAACGGGTATCAGCGATTTAGGCATGGTGTGGGTATGCGGTCTAAGTCTAGTACCAATACCTGCAACGGGAATAATGGCAATATGATTAGCCTTGGTTTTAATGCTTGACATATAAGGCAAAAATACGGTAATAATCTTTATTTAAAATCACTTACCCTTAAAACCATGCATTCATCGTGTATTCCCTCTTTTATGCGATATTTGCCGAACGATAATTATGAAAAAGCTTCTATTTTCAATCATAGCAGTTTGTTGTGCCAATGTTTCTTATTCTCAACTAGATAATGTTATTTTTAAGGATACCACCTTTTATCCTAGCCAAGTTTTGAATGGGAGCTATCTTGGAATGGAACTCAGTCCTTTTTTCAAGAATAATGAATATTTTCATGCTAGTCAAGATGGTCAGACATATATAGGCTATCAACTGCAAGGTATTTTTTTAAAGAAATTGGGTGAAAAAACGATGATAAGTTTGGGTGGATTAGCGTTGCAGAATTATGGAAACCATCAGGGCTTTACCAGGGTAGTTCCCGTTGTATCGTTGAACTATTATGAGAAGAAGAGTGTTTTTATAGCGGGTACATTAAAAGGGGCTGCTCATCACAACCTGATTGAGCCACTCTATGCACAGGAGCGTTTTTATACTGATAGAAATGAAAATGGCTTTCAATGGCTTTACAACGGTTTAAAAACGAATGTTGATTTTTGGCTAAACTGGGAAATCAATACGGATAGAAGCATAGATAGACAAGAACAGTTTTCATCGGGACTCCATGTAAAAAAAATATTTCAAGTAGGTTTGAGGCATAGCTTTACACCTTCTGTACAAATGTTGTATCAGCATAGAGGACCAAGCAATGGTAGCTCAATAGAACCACTTAAGACTATTACAAATGGGGCATTAGGATTGGGTTACAGCTTTGTAAAAAGCAAGTTTAGCTTTAGCACTAAATCTTACCTTTTATATTATCAAGATTTTAGCATTACTAAAACAAATAGCTTTAGAGATGGTTATGGGCAATACCATCATTTGCAAATTAGTCCAAATAATAGCATGGATTTTATTTTGAATTACTGTAATGGCACGGAGTATCAAGCAGCCAAAGGAGGGCCTATTTATCAGTCGGTAAACCCATTTGACAGACGTTACCCTGAAAGAAAAAAGCAACTTATTTTTGTTCGTTTTCATTACCATTTTATGCTGGATAAAAACTTTATGTTAGATGCTAGATTAGAACCGTACTACGATATTAATCAAAAACTAATTGAACCAAGTTATGCATTCAATTTAAGGTACAGTTTTATCTCTAAAATACAACGAATTAAAAAATAATTCAAACGCTCAAATTTTAATTTACATCACAAAAAAGCCCCAGTCTTTTTGAAGACTGGGGCTAGTATGATAAGGATTACTTTTACTTATTTAGTAATAGTAATTCTTTGTGCAACTGTTTGATTTGCAGTAGTAACTTTAACGATGTACAAACCAGCAGCTTGTTCAGCTAAGTTTATGTTGAAAACGCCATTGTTAGCATTGTTTGTGTTTACAGTAGCAACTTTAGCACCCACTGCATTAAATATTTCAACCACAAGGTTTTCATTATTGTTAGCCACTTCAATATTCACATTACCGTTAGAAGGGTTAGGGTAAATTTTAAATTCACCACCGTTAGGCAATTGGCTAGTACCAACAGTTTTATTGATATCTTGTTGAGAAAGTCCTTTAGTTACGGAGCACTCACAACCATTTTTAGTAGCAATCATAGTAACTTGAACAGTATGCAAAGCACTAGGCATTACTTTACCAATTTTTCCAGCAGCAACCGTTTGGTCAGTACCACCAAAGTTGTACACCCATTTGTAATTGGTGTTAGCAGTGCTGGAACCACTAGGTCCAGTAGGGTTTAAGTCAAAAGCATATAGACCAGCATTGTAGTTATTTTTGAATTCAAAATCACAAGTGCTTGGTTTTTCTTTCACTTCAACCGCAATAGATTTAGAAGAAGTACAACCACCAATGATTTGTGCAGTTAATACAACGTTTCTTTGACCTGTTACATTGTTATTATAGGCATGAATAGGAGCACCATCTGTACTAACACCACCGTCACCAAAATCCCAAGTGTAGGTAATTTGCCCTTCAGGCCAAGTAGTTAAGTTGGTAAACACAGCAGGCTCACCTTGGCATATATTGGCAACACTAAAGTCAGCTACAGGTTGAATCAAAACATTTAATGCTTTTGTAAATACATCAGTACAACCATTGTCAGAAGCTACTTGTAGCACAACGATTTGTTTACCTAGATTAGCCCAAGTATGAGCGCGTGTAGCTGCATTGTTGATATCTGTAACACCTTCAATAGTCCACGTATTTGTAGGAGAACCACTGGGTGTATTAGAAGTGTTCGTGAAAACAGTAGGCGTTTGGCTACAAGGATCAGTGTTAGTGAAACTGGCTTTTGGAGCAGCTTTAACAGTTACTAAAAGCGGTGTATTTAAAGTATCTGTACAACCAAATTCAGAAACAGCAGTCAATCTTACCTTTTTTACTCCAGGAGAAGTAAATTTATACTCAGGAGATTTATTGGTAGAAATTGCACTCGGTTCATCAAAGTTCCACAGGTATCCACTAGCACCAATAGAGATGGTAGTAGTATTTCCGAACTTAAATTTTTGGTTATCACAACTACCTGATATCAAAGAAGCATTAGCGATAGGTCTCGCAAATTGATACACATTTTTAGTAATAGATGCAGCACAACCATTTTTCTCCGCTCTTAAAGTAACAGCATATCCACCTGGGTTGGTATATACTTTGTTTACATCAGTGGTCACAACAGTTGGGCTTCCGTCACCCAAAGTCCATTCAAAAGAAGCACCAGTAGGCGTAGTATTGTTGACTAATTTTACTGCATCACCTTCACAAGCATTTGTTCTTGTAAAAGCTACCGTAGGTATCGGTGTAACCGTAACTGTTTTAACCAAGGTATCTACATAACCATAAGGATTGGTTTTACATCTTAAAGTAACCTGATAAGCGCCATTTCCTGGGAAAGTAAATACAGGGTTTGTATTATTAGCCGTATCTTCTATTGCTCCAGTTCCAAATTCCCATTTGTATGTTAAGAATTTAGAAGACACTGTAGAGAAGTTGTCAAACAAAACGTTTTCACCTTCACAAACGGTAGTTGGAAATTCAAAAGAAGGATTACATCTAGGAGCCACAAATATTTGCTTATTGATACTTGTATCACAACCAGTAGAGGGGTCTGTAAAAATAACAGAAAGCACCAACATAGAATCTGTCATCGCAATTGGAGGGTCAAAAGCAACTTCCATATTGTTAGGACCAGAAGGAACCTTTACAATAGGAGTAGCACCAGCCACCAAAAGACCAGAGGTGAATGATCTTACTTCGGCTTTTCCATTCCATTTAAATGCAGCAGTAGTACCATATTGGGCATTTGTTAATCCAGCAGGAGGTGTAAATTGATAAATCAAAGAATCTTTTGGTACAGTAATATCAAAAGCATTACCCGGGTTATAAATTCCTTTGGCACCTGGTTTTTGTGACAGGATAGACCCTTCAGGTGTTTTAGTAACATTGAGGTTTACCGTAATAAAGTTATTGGATGCGTCATCATCAGCAGCACCCACACCAGCTCTAATTGTATTGGCACCTGGTGTATTAAATCTAGGAATAGCATTGAAGGTATAAACTACTGATGCACCTACGGCAATCGTGCTGGTAATAATCTCGGTTACCGGAGCAGTGTTGTTAATTTGCCAAGAAACAGGAACGTTTTTAATATCAAAACTGTTGTTGTTTTTAATCGTAACGGTTACTTGTTCAGTATAGTTACCACAAACATTAAAACCAGTCCAAGGGAAAGCAGTACAACTGGCATCAATTTTTACTTCAAAAGCACCTTTATCTGGAGTAGCCACAGTTCTGTTGCTGTCGTTGATATCTTTTGTAAAACCTAGGTTTGTACCAGTATTGTTCAATTCAAAACTCAAAGGTCTTAAATCTCCGTTTGCCCAATCTACATAATCAGTGGGAAAATCGGTACTCTGTGCGCCATTACTAGCGGCTTGCCAGTCTGTCAGCGTACTTTTAGTACTGCCTTGATAACCATAATAATCACGAGTATTGGGAGCCCCACCAGCGTTTCTGTTTACATTTACATTGTTGTAATTAAAGGTAGCGCTTCCCCAATCACGGTCAAACATACCATACCTAGTTGAAGTTCCATTAGGTTGTGTAATGGTTATATTGTTGTTTTGCAAATCTGCACTTGCACTTCCTTGAGGCGAAACGTAAACACCATAAACTGTTGGAGTTTGGCTTTGTGTTGGATGGTCATAAGAAATAGTATTGTGGTATATCTTAGACTTGAAAGAATTATAACCACCTGAGTATATGTGATATAAAGAGCTGGTAGCTTGCAAATCATAAATACTATTGTTATTGCAATTTAAATCTGCATTACCACCATCATATATATAAATACCATAATAGGTTGAGGATGAACTGAGGTTGGTACCGTAGTTATCAGATATTTTGTTATTGGTAATACTCACAGAATTACTGGTTGGTCCGTTCCAATTGTCTACTCTAATGGCAGCAGCACCCCATCGGTATTTATCATTGCCTTCCGGACTAGAGATGTTGTTTTTGTTAATCAAGGTTGCATCGGCATTGGTGCTTTCAATGCTATTCCAATAGATATTTGTAATTCTATTACCTTCAATAACATTCGCATCTGCTCCTGAACCTCCTGCATCTCCCATTACAAAGATACCATAGGCAGGACCAGAGCCGGCAGAAGTGCCATCATCTCTTCCACCAATAGAATTATTTCTAATAATGTTTTTAGAACCATTGGTTCCTAGAGAATTTGTACCCCATTGAGAAGCATTAATGGTGGTATTGTTGTCAGAAAAAATAATTGCCGCTGACGTAGACGTTTGAGATGTTGTTCCACTAGTTACATTTGGGCACCTAACAACACAGTTTTCAATGATATTGTTATCCGCATTGGTTTTAAACTGAAATCCCCAGGCTCGTGTTGAACTTAGATTATACAATTTAATACTGTCAAATCTAAACCAATCTGCTCCTTCTAGCCTAATGGCGGCTCGCTCAGATGATGTGCCCGTATAATTTATAGTTTCATTATTCCCTTTAAAGGTCACCGTTTTGGTAGATGACATCGTACCAATGGATGGAATAACCAGTTGGTCAGTACTTGTCCAGGTGTAAGGTCCAGAACCCGCTTTAACGGTAAATGTAGCATTGCCAGTTACACCAGATCCAGTGTTGTTGGCAGTTCCACCATCAGAACGAGAAACTCCTTTTAAATCGTCAATAACGGCTTTAAAACTTGTGTACACTGTTGCAGAGGCAGTCCCATTTTGATCAATGGTGTAGTTCCCAGAAATCTGGGCATTTGAATGAGTGCAGATAAACAGCCCTATGGCTGTTAAAATAATGAACGGAATTCCTTTTGATTTGTTAAATAATTTGTAAATTGTTTTCATATAATATTTGTTTAGTGTGATGTGTTAAATGGCTAAAGTGAATATAGAAAAAGAACGGTTTTTATATTTTTATGGATTGCAAATTACAAAACACAATTTGGAAATCCAATTTTACAGCGGTTTTATGACATAAAAAAAGGGGCTAAATCACGGAATATTTCATAATTTTTAGGTATCGTTTAAAGTGTTTTTAGCTGATAGTCATAATATTAGAGGTTTATGGATACGCATAGTTTTGTTTTGCAAAAAAATATTATAAAATTGATGTTTAAATATGAATTTTGCATAGTATTGATAAAACTTTCTAATAATTTCAAAAAAACCAATCACAAAAAAGCCCCAGTCTTTTTTTAAGACTGGGGCTAGTATGATAAGTGTTACTTTTACTTATTTAGTAATTGTAATTCTTTGCGCAACTGTTTGATTTGCAGTAGTAACTTTAACGATGTACAAACCAGCAGCTTGTTCAGCTAAGTTTATGTTGAAAACGCCATTGTTAGCATTGTTTGTGTTAACCGTAGCTACTTTAGCA
>Ga0209094_1000084_pt1 | contig 83534 bp, 72 predicted proteins | sample COGITO_mtgs_1004_2_FD_184790 | JGI IMG/M metagenome (GOLD analysis project Ga0209094, IMG submission 184790) | Pelagic marine microbial communities from North Sea - COGITO_mtgs_100430 (SPAdes) (version 2) | ecosystem: Environmental > Aquatic > Marine > Epipelagic ... | reverse complement strand
AGAGGGGATGAGAATCGGATCTGACAGCGCCGAACTTAAAGCGATCCATCCCGGTGGAGTTATTCTCGTCGAGAAACTTGTGAACGTGTACGGTGAAGAAGAATTTTTGGAGACAGTGATCCCCATTTCACAGTAGAATGAAGCAAGGCATCGGACCACTTGTCTAAACAGAAAGAGCGAGCGATATGAAAAACGGATTTTTCATTCTGGCCCTCAGCGGAATTCTCACACCTGTCCTCTCGTGGGGGCAGTCGATCAAAACTGTTAACTTTTTCCAAGAGGGAGAAGTAAGCAAGCTTGTGATCGAAGTTGATAGACCTGTTATCGCTGACCGCTTCCACGTCAAAGACGATAAACAAATCATTCTCGACCTCAAGAACGTCAAGGCTGACAAGAAGCTCTTGCGAGGCATCGACACCTCGGAATTCGATGGCGCGGCTGTCTACATTTCCGGCTATGCCAAGCCCGGAGCCGCACAAGACATCCGCTTTGCCGTTCAGCTCCGAGACAACGTGCGATCGGTGCTTGAAACCCAGGGTGAGAAAATCATTTTGAGCATTGAAAACCGCTTCGGCGTTTTCTCAAAAGCGAAGCTTCAGACTTCTGAGTCCGGACCCGTTTCAACGACCGCAAGTTCTTCAGCTTCATCAATTGAAGATGCAGTCCGACTCAACGTTCCGCGTTCGAGTTCGATCGAAGACATCTTGGATAACCTCACACTCTCTGGTCCCAAAAAATACATCGGTAAGCGCATCTCGATAAATGTTCGGGATATTCCGTTGCCTGACTTGCTCCGCATGATCGCTGATACCTCAGGTTTTAACATCATCATCGATTCTGAGGTGTCGGAGGTTAAACCGCTCACACTCTCATTGACTAACATTCCTTGGGACCAGGCGCTTGATACCATTCTCGCGCTCTCTAAGCTCATTGCAACGAAGAATTCCAATATTCTCTCGATCAAGTCATTGTCCAAAGCCACGGCTGAACGAGAGGCGGAGGCGAAAGCCGAACTCCTTAAGCTTGGACTCGAACCGCTGGTGACGAAGGTCTTCCCTATTAGCTATGCCTCGATCGCGGACCTTCAGAAAATTCTTAAAGATTATCTGACAGAGACCCGCGGAAAGATGTCCGAGGACATCCGTACCAACAGCCTGATCGTAAAAGACACCGTTGATTCCATCGAACGGATCAAAAAGATCATCGAGCTCCTCGATACTCAGACGCCACAGATTTTGATTGAAAGTAAAATCGTTGAGGCGACTGAGAATTACAGCAAGCGGATTGGCCTCACGAACGGGATTGGCTTCGGCTACGATCCCATTTCTGTTGTCCCGGCAGGAAACGCGCTCCCTATAGGAACGAACGTCGGCTTTTCTTTCTCATCCGCTAGCGGCGGAGCCGGTGGCACTGCTCTCGGAATTAACGTTAACACCTTTAAGCGCTTAGTGAATTTGAACATGTCACTTGAATTGATGGAGTCCGAAGCCAAGGGGCGAATTGTGACTGCACCAAAAGTGATCACTCAAAATAAAACAGCTGCCACAATTTCAAGCACGGAGACTTTTAACTTTGTGCAGACCTCTGTCGCCGCCGGTGGTATTCAGACGCAGATCATCACTCCGATCTCTGCCCCTCTTAACCTCACGGTTACTCCGCAGGTTACCAACGAAGGCTCGATTAACCTCGATGTCCAGTTGAACAAAGGCAGCTTCCAGCCCCAGACGGTGGGGCCTCCTGGTACAGTCACTCGTTCTCTCAACACCAAAGTTTTGGTAGATAACGGATCTACAGTTGTACTGGGCGGTTTATATACAACCCAGACAAGCGAGTCGCACTCCGGAATTCCCTTCATGAAGGATCTTCCGTTGGTGGGTTGGTTGTTTAGAACTCCACATAATCCGGCCACGAGTCGCAGCGAGCTTTTGATTTTCCTTACTCCGCGGATTATCAACCAAGAAGAAGCGGGTTTGGTTGATCGCCAAAGTGCTTCTTCTAAACTCTAAGGAAGAAGCCTGTGGCCGTTCGTCGCCCAGCCTCCGCTCTTCTGAGTCGATATCTCGAGCAGTATCGCCGTCAGCCTGGTTCCCGGGTCTTCGCGCCTCTTGCAGAGGCCTATAGAAAACTCGGCATGACCGACGAAGCCCTGAAGATTTTGAAAGAGGGCATCAAGCGCCATCCAGGATACGTGCTGGGATATCTGGTGCTGGCCCAGTGTTACCACGACCAGAAGAAAAACGACGCCGCTTACCAGACACTCCTGCCCCTCACGCCTCATCACCGCGACAACCCTGGTTTGCAGAAACTCTTCGCGCAAGTTTGCCTCGAGCTCGGCAACCTCGAAGAAGCGCTCGAGACTTTTAAGTATCTCTTGTTCCTGAATCCGCGCGATAAGCACGTGGCGACGCAGGTCCATGCGCTTGAGGACGACCTCCAGAAGAAGCAGGTCGTGCGTCCACAAAGCGTCGTGCTGAAAGCGCCACCGGCGGCGTCGTCACAATTTGGAATTGATGAGGACGACTGGGCGATGGTGGACTTCGCTCCAGAGAAAAAAGAAACGACTCCAGAAGTCAGCGAAGAAGATCAGTGGTCCATGGGTTCACCTTCGTCCATGCCGACTCCGGTGGTAAGCAGGGAAGACGATTGGAAGGTCATGTCCCGTTCCATCGACGATGATTTCTTTAGCGATGACGAGGTCACGCCAGAAGACGCCGATGCGCCCTTACCTGAAGACACCACACCGGTTGCATCCCATACTCTCGTGGATCTCTATGTTGCGCAAAATCACATGGGGCCAGCGATCGATCTTCTGGAAAACATCATCGCCCTCAACCCAAATGATCGTCGCTCTGTTCTGCGATTAAACGAATTAAAGCAACAAGCTTCGGCTCCGCAAGATGATGGTCAAGAAGAGCTTATGCGGATCATCGAGACCGAAGTGAAGGCCCCTCACGCCGTGAAGATGGAAAGAGCGCTGAAACTTTTCTTGCAGCAAGTTCAGCTTACTGCCATGGAACGACAGGATAACAATGGCTGATTTCCTCATCATCAATGGTCCAAATTTGAACATGCTGGGTCAGCGTGAGCCGGAAGTTTACGGCACCCTCACGCTCGATGATGTGCGAAAGCATACCGAGTCAAAACTTAAAGACGATGGCGCGAAACTCGAGTGGTACCAAACGAATCTCGAAGGTGAGATTGTTGATCGTCTGCAAAAAGCTGCGACGCAAAATTATAAAGCTGTCATCATTAACCCAGGTGGTTATGCACACACCTCGGTTGCCATTCATGACGCTATCAAAATCCTGCAAATTCCAGTGATTGAAGTGCACCTTTCTCATGTCTATCGGCGCGAGGGCTTCCGACAGACTTTATTGACGGCAAAAGCCTGCATGGCCATAATGACCGGGCTCGGAAAAGACGCCTATTGGCTTGCCGTTAAGTCGCAACTCTAGAAAGGAAGCCCCATGTATCAGACCACTGACTTCAGAAAAGGTCTCAAAATCGAGATCGAAGGAAAACCTTATCTCATTACGGAATTCCAACACGTAAATCCAGGTAAAGGCTCAGCGTTCGTTCGCACACGTCTCAAGAATCTCGAAACAAACCAGGTTGTCGAAAGAACTTTCAAAGCTGGTGTTGAGACAGTCGATACACCGGATCTCGATGAACGCGAGATGGAGTTCAACTACGGCGACCTCGACGGCTTCAATTTCATGGACCAATCAACGTTCGAAATGGTTCACCTCTCAAACGATCAAGTGGGTGATAACAAAAACTACCTTCAAGAAGGTATCAAAGTTTTCGTTCTCTACTTCAATGCGCGTCCGATCGCCATCGAACTCCCGAACTTCGTTAATTTGAAAGTTGTGAGCACCGATCCAGGGCTCAAGGGAGATACGGCGTCAGGTGGTAACAAAAAAGCCATCATGGAAACTGGTTTGCAAGTTAACGTTCCGCTCTTCATCAAAGAAGGCGAAGTTCTCAAAATCGACACTCGCACCGGCGAGTACATGGAAAGAGCGAAGGTTTAATATGGCCGTTGATATGAAAGGTCTCAAAGAATTCGTAAAACTCGCGAAAGACTCTGGTGCTTCGGAGCTCGTTTACGAAACGAAAACCATGAAGTTGAAAGTGAACTTTGGCGGATCTTCGGTCGTCATGCATCCAGCACCAGCTGTTCAGCATGCGCCAGCTCCAGCCGCGGCACCTGTCTCTACACCGCCTGCCGCTGCGAAAGCTGCTGTCGTAGATGCCAACATCCACGTGGTGAAGTCTCCCTTCGTCGGAACGTTTTACTCGTCTCCCGGTCCAGGGAAACCGATCTACGCAAAAGTCGGCGACAAAGTGAAGGTCGGCCAACCGCTGTGTGTGCTTGAAGCCATGAAGATCATGAATGAAATCGATGCGGATGCTGCTGGCGAAATCGTCGAGATCTGCGTTGAAAACGAAAGCTTGGTTGAGTTCGGCCAAGCCCTCTTCAAAATTCGTCGCGCATGAGCTCACCAGTCAAACCCTTCAAAAAAGTCCTCATCGCCAACCGCGGCGAGATCGCTGTCCGCATTATCCGCTCGTGCCGTGAACTCGGCATCGAAACGGTGAGTGTGCATTCCACAGCTGATGAAGACAGTCTCCACGTCAAAATGGCAGATGAATCGGTTTGCATTGGCCCTGCGAAAAGCGCTTTAAGTTATTTGAACATTCCGCAAATCCTATCTGCAGCGGACATTACCGGCGCTGATGCGATTCATCCAGGCTACGGTTTCCTGTCTGAAGACGACGAATTTTCCGAGATGTGCGCCAAGTGGGGCATCACGTTCATTGGCCCAGCGCCGGAATGTGTTCGCAAGATGGGCGACAAGATCGAATCGAAGATTCTTGCTCGCGAAGCCGGCGTACCAACCCTTGAGCCGATCTACGTAAAAGGCAAATCGCTTCCTGAAATTACCAAAGAAGCTGAAAAGATGGGATATCCCATCCTGATCAAGGCTTCGGCCGGTGGTGGTGGTCGCGGTATGAAGCGCATCGAAAGTGCGGCAGAGTTACCTGATACTCTCGCGCGCCTTGAAGTCGAAGCAAAGAATGCTTTCGGCGACGGCACGCTCTTCATCGAAAAATACATCCAGAATCCTCGCCACGTTGAAATCCAAATCCTGGCAGACAAGCACGGCACGGTTCTTCATCTCGGTGAGCGTGACTGTACGATTCAACGTCGTTTCCAAAAAATCTTAGAGGAGAGTCCGTCTCCAGTTCTGCCGGAGAAGACGCGCCAAGAAATGTGTGCGGCTTCTATTCGTTTGGCAAAAGCTGTCGGCTATGACTCCGTGGGAACAGTGGAATACCTCTACGACCAAGACGATGGCCGTTTCTATTTCATGGAAATGAACACCCGTATTCAGGTCGAGCACCCAGTAACTGAGCAGCGCACCGGCCTGGATCTGATTGCTGAGCAGATTCGCGTGGCGATGGGCCACCCTCTTAAAATCCGACAAGAAGACATCACTTTCCGTGGTCACGTCATGGAATTCCGAATCAATGCGGAAGACGGACGCACCGGCATGCCCTCTCCGGGATCAATCACTCACTATCACCGACCAGGTGGCTTGGGTGTTCGTTCGGATGACTTCATTTATACGGGCTATACTGTACCGCCGTACTACGACTCCATGGTTTCCAAGATCATTATCACTGCGGATTCGCGTGAAAAATGTATCGCTAGGGGCATGCGTGCCCTGACGGAAATTGTGGTTTCAGGAATTCAAACGAACATCGATTTACACAAGTCCATCCTCGCTCATCCGGACTTTGTGTCGAACCGCTATTCCACGAATTTTCTCCAGAAACTCCTCGAATAAAGTATAATGAAATCAGGATGTTAAATAACCCCAGGAGGGGGTTACTATGGATCATTTCCAACTCGGTCGAGTCGCGTTCGAGGCGCGCCAATTCACTGAAGCCGAAGGCCATCTTAAGCGTGCTGAACCAACAGTCACGCCTGAAGAATTTCTTGAACTTCGCGAACTCCAATTTTCCTGTGCAAAAATTCTCAGACCAGAAACCTCCTGGGTCGAATTGAAAGTCTTGCTGAGCTTGCATGCAGAGAAAGATGCACCCGATGTCCTGCTCGATTTTTTACATCGACATGAATCACACTTTCCAGCGACACAAAAAAGTCTATTTTTTGAGTTGCATGCACAGGCCTATTTCCAGAAGGGTGAACTCTCTCGCTCCCGCGAGTATGCAACCTTCCATGTGGAGTACCTGCTCACCAAAAAACTTAGCGCGCACCTTGCTACCGTCAGTGCCAAGTATGAGGCATGGTTTCCGCAATCGTTCTATTTCTCCTACATGCACTATCAAGCCTACATTCTTCATGAGGATGTCTCGAGTGCCACACTTCAGTTGTCACGGCTTTCTAAGCTGATTCAACGAAAGTGGGCAAAGATAGAAGATAAAAAAGAAAATTCGAAGCATTCTGTCCTGGCGTCGGTTGCCGATTGCACAAGAGGTCTTGAATTCACGAACGGAGAGTCGGTTCTCCTTTCGCACCGAGCTCATCTAAACGCTTTATTGCAAGGACCAGATGCATTACAGAAGGAAGACTGGAAAAAAGTGGTCGAACTTGTGATCCACGATGCCAACTGGGATAACCTCAAGCTTTGCCTTGAGATCGCGATCAAGTGTGAGGCGAAAGAGATCGCACTCGAAACATATGCGTGTCTAAAACGTAAGCGCGGGTTCTCGTTCGTAAAGCTGACGCGGCACGATTCTCCTTTGAAAGAGTGGCTCCTGGATAATGCAGGAGTTCGTCAGTCGCGCCCAGGCGGGGATTCGCCAGCAGAAAGAATTTCAGAAGAAGATCTCAAGCTCACAGATTCCATTAAAGACGCGGATCAGGGCATCGGTCTGCCTGCTGAAAATGAAGACAGTGAAGAACTCAAAGCCGTCGAGATGAATGCCATTAGACAATTGTCACTCCACGGGCCGGGCATTGAACTTCTGCCCGATCTCCTCGTTGCCTATCGAACCATGGGATTTCATCGAGTCGTCAACTGGCTGTTGCAAAGCTTCTCGCTGGAGGGAGTGGGAGTTGATTTGCGGAGAAAGATTCAATATTTCAAAGTGCTTCATGCTGTGGACATGAAAGAAAACTATCTGGGTTTAGCACTCATCGAAGAGATGCTTGGCGATGTGGACCTGGCGATGGATGAATTCAAAGAACTCAAATATGCGCAGGGTTGTCTCTACATGGGCCTGGCTCGCTTTGCGGAAGCGCGACAATCATTTCAATCGGTACAAAAGGTTGATCCTGGTTACCGTCAGATTCGCGAAAGGATGAGCAAGATTGCGCAGGGTTAATACGATCCTGATTTTCTTTCTTTGTTTCTTCGTCGTACTGTCGGGGGCGGCATGGTCGTTTCTTCAATCGCGAGCCTTTGGCCGACTCCTCTCAAAAACAATTACTGAAGTTTCCTCAAAGTTCGATGTCAAAGTTCGATTCAGTCGCCTAGACGTGCGCTTCTTCCCACCCGGGATTGCGCTCGAGAACGTCTCAGTGAACTACGATCGACTTGGAACCAAAGTTACGGCCGAAGCCGGAGAACTGGGTGTTTCGTTTGATATCGAACTGTTTCGTGGCAACAAATTCCGACTCCGCGAAGTGTTTCTCAAAGAAGGCTTCGCAGATATCGTGCTCGCCGAGGAAAAGGACTCGGGTCGCCATCCTTGGGACATCATCCAGTCTGAACTCACTAAACTACCCGTCGACATCGGAACACTTGCAATTGCGGATAGTAGAATCTCCATTCTCGATCTTAGCCTAGATGTGCACGGTCTCAGAGCTTCTCCGTCTTCGAAAGAGATCCAGTTTGATGGCGAGATTAAACAACTCAAACACGCACAGATGGAGCAGAGCCTCGATCTCTTCAAGTTCAAAGGCGTTCTTCAAAAAGACGTCATCAAGGCGAAGAGCTTTCAGGTCCTCCAGAAGAGATCGAAGGTCACCGGCAAGGGATCTCTCACGAATTGGGCAAAAATTGATAAAGCCGTCGCTTCTGGCGACATCGAAACAGAATTGTACGCTCCCGATATCCACGAATGGGTCAACCTCGACCCCGTCCGCTTGTACGACGGAATCATTCGACTGAAGGGGCAGGTCACCTGGAGCAAGGCACAAGGGCCTCGTGCGACGGCCGAGTTTGTCGCCAACGGTTTCCGATCAAGCGTCTTCGCGGCAGAGGCACTGAAGGGCGAAATCGTTTCAGACGAAACCGGCATCGTTGTACCCAAGTTCGAAATGAGCAATGGCAAGGAAAGGCTCACGCTCAATCGTGAAGTTCGCGTGTGGAACCAGGAGTCTCGACGATTGCTTCCTGAGGGGGCCCGTGCACGTCTGGAAAATCTTGAAATTGGGAATGCCCTTACCATTCTCGGTGAACCGCTGCGACCGCTTAAAGGTGAACTCACAGGAGACATGCTCTTTAACATGACTGGCGACGACCTGTTTTTTAGACCCACCGATGGTTTCAAGGTCACGAACCTTAGGCTCGAATTCCCGAGAGACGATGGTTCGATATCAAAGATTGTTCATGCTCCCGTGCTGTGGCTTCATCAGTCGAAGTTCGATCTCATAAATAATAACTTTGAAATGCATGCGCGTCTCAAGGGACCACGGACACAGCTAGACGTAGAGGGTTTCATCAGTAAAAAAGAAGTGCGCTTCGACATTGCAAAGGGACCTCTCTCGCTCACCGACTTCGGGAACATCGCAGACCTCGACCTGAAAGGGGAGGGGGAAAATAAGATTAAGGTTCGCGGGACACTAGAAGACGTCAGTATTTCTATCGAAGGTGAATTCCGAAATTTTGAAATCGTGGGTTATCGTCTGGGCCACACGGAACACAAGATGGAGATTGGTCTCAAGGATGGAATCGTCGAGCTTCCGGTGTTTAAAGCGAAGAAAGGAAGGTACGAGTACAATGGCACGGGACTCGTAAACTATCGCGACTTTCTGATGGACCTCTCGATCCAGCTACCGCAGATCAGCTTCTCCGAATTCAGAGACGCCATCTACCCATTGAAAGACGGATTGTCGTTCTTACCGGCCGACTTTGAAACGGTACTTCAAGGTCACGTCGATATATTTGCTCGTGGCGACATCTCGAACTTGAAAGTTGATGCCGACGTCTACGCGCAGAAGATTATGGCCTACGGGGAGTCCTTCAAGGATTCGAAGTTCGCCTTCAAGTTTGCAGATAGAAAAATCCAACTCAATAATTTTTCTGCTACCAAGGAAGATGGCAAGGTCACCGGGAACATTTCCTACGGTCTGACTGAATCTCGTCTCGACTATCAACTGTCTCTACGTCAGCTCGGTTCGAATGAGCTCTCAATCTACAAGCGACTCCCGTTTGCGCTCGACTTTAAGGCGGTGGGAGAGTTCCAGGGAAGCTATTCCGCTACTAAGTGGAGGCACAGAGGCTTCCTGGGTCTTTCGCAGTCACGCGTCCACGATAAAACGGTACCCGACAGTACATTTGAGTGGGATGTTCGTAACGACTCCGTCAGTATCGACGCAAAGCTTGCTCGCGATTGGATCGTGCTCTCAACGACCTCCTTCCAAGACAAGGGAGCGACAAGAATCGTCTCCGAGCTCAACGTCGACATCCCCGATCTACCACTCTTTCTACGGGGTGCCCTAGGCGAGAACCAGCAATTGACTAATGCCACGGGTGACCTCTCCTTCGTATCGAAGTTCTCTCTTACGGACTGGCAGTGGAACCGTGTTGAGGTTGAAGCATGGCTCAAGAGTATTCGTCTCATCACGAATGAGATCGGACTTCAGCAACGTTTTGCCTCTCCCCAGGTAAGAATCCGAAACGGTAAAATTGAGAATTGGAATGTGCGCCTCGACGCTCCGGACTTAAAAATATCCTCTCGCGCGAGCGGCGACTTCAAGGAAAACATCGTCATCCAAAACACCATCGACGTCGATGCGAAGTACTTTGAACTCCTGAGTAAACACATTCAGCGTGCCGAAGGACGAGCCAACGCCGAACTGAAATGGGTGCTTTCACCGAATGATCTGGCATTCGAATTTTCCTCAACTGCAAGAGACATGGCCGTGAGCACGGACTTGCTTCCCTTTGCGCTAAGCAACCTCAACTACAAGATGGTTTTCAAGGACAAGGAGCTGGACATCCAGCAGTTCTCGTTCCGGCCCGATTCGGGAAAGGTGCAAGCGACAGGAACGATATTCTTCAACGGCCTCGAACCCGACGTGAATCTCCGGTACTCGCTTGAGCGGGCTTCTATTCCGATCAAGAACAGATCGCTCGTCACCGCCACTGGCGAAGGACTGATCTTTGGAAACCGTCGTCCCTACACACTGAACGGTGACATCACCATCAATCGCGGCAGCATCCTTAACGAGATCACGGATTTCATGGGCCCTAGCAGCGCCACCGCCGATGTAAAGTATCTACCGAGAGACCGCGATGGAGTTCTCACGGACTACCTTAATCTCGATGTTAACGTGAACACTGAAAACCCCATCAACATCACGAACTCGATGATGGACGTGTTCCTAGTCGGAGACATGCAGATATCCGGAGATGCCATGCGACCGTCGGCTGACGGAAGAGTCCAGGCGGCGGGAACGCAGTCGAAAGTCTTTTTCAAGAACAGCGAGTACTCTATAACGAAGGCGGAGTTTCTCTTCACGAGTCGCAAGCCGATCACAAAACCGGATTTTGATATTTCGGCTACGTCGGTGATTGCAAATTACAAGGTCACTGCGAAAGCTTTCGGCAACCCAGACAGTTTCACCTTCGACCTTTCATCGGATCCTGGACTCTCGAAACAAAACATCCTTTCGCTCATCGCCTTCGGTTATACCGACGATCTTTCTAACAGTATTTCTCCTGAAGAAAGACAGAACCTAACGAATGTCGGCGTCGGCTCCTTCATCTTCGATCAATTCAAAGTCACAGACATTGTAAAAAAGCAATTCGGTCTCCAGGTCAATCTGGGTACCGTTTTCGTGCAATCAGACCAGAGCATGTTGCAGGGGCGCTCGCAAGACCAGGGCGGTGGTGCGGGAGCTCTTGCCCGAACGAGAACGGCAACGAATATTGAGGTAAAAAAACGCCTTAGCGAAGCGATGAGCTTGTCGGTGTCGAGTACGGTCGGAGGATCGATCGGGCAACGGCAAAAGATGAACTTGAACTACGGACTAACGAGGAAGATTCAGCTCGAAGGTGTTTACGAATTAAGAACGAACGCAGAAGGTACTGAAGACATTATCGATAACTCCGTTGGTGGCGACATTAAGTATAGGCATACTTTTAGATGATGATCCGTGCGCTTGCTCTCATTCTCCTGCTGATTAGCTTCTCGCCTGTGAGTTGGGCGGTGCTCATTATCAATGAGGTCGTGATCAATTGCGGCGGTGGCACAGCATGCTCTACTCAATCGGAACGCTTCAAAACGCTCAAAGACACCTACCGTAACATCACTCACCTGCGACAGACTCTCAAGGTGATGGTTGCTCCCGGCGGCGTGCGAGACTTCAACTGGGAATTAGCGGGAGAGAATGGACCGCAAAGACTTACGATTAATTTCCGCCCAAAGCTGTTGATAAGTTCCGTTGTCGTAAAGTCAGAAGATGATTTGATTCAAGAATACGTGGAACGCAACACCCGTCTAAAAACCGGCGTATGGCACGAGCACGGCATTCTCATCGATGAGTCGCTTCGTCTTCGACAGTACTTGTCCTCTAAGGGGTACCCACGATCCGAGATCACATTCAAAGAAAAGATTCGTGGTGATGAGGTCAGTCTCACTCTTGATATCAATCCTGGGCGGCCACAACTTCTTTCAGAGATCGTTGTGCGCACGGAATCGACAGTTATCAGGGGCTTCGCTGAAAGAAAGTTCCTCGACCTCATCAATAAGAACTTTGACATCCAGTCAGCAAGGGCCAAGGCCGACGAACTCGAAGCCGAGCTTTTTACGTATGGGTACTACCTCGTCAGCATCGTACTCACCCCCAAGAAAGTGGGAGAGAACGTCGCCGTGGAGGCCCTCATTGGGCCGGTTGAGCAGTGGACTTTCGATGTGAAGCGTCCTCCGCTACCTTATACTGATGTGAAGCTGGAGTTTGGTCCGATCGTGCGCGACATGTTCAAGCGCTATCGTCGTCCCGTTGATGAAGGCTCTCTGCGCGTCGGGATCCAAGAAGTCTACCGCAGGCGAGGCTACATCAATGCTCAAGTCCGTCTTACGATGTCACGCTACCGCAATTCGCTTGGCGACTGGGTCAACGCCGGCGAAGTTGAGATTGACCCAGGCGTACGAACACGCGTCCGTGATGTCTCCTTTCCGGGTGCACAGCTTTGGGATAGTAAAAGACTAAAGAAAATGTGGGATGAGCAAGCGTACGAACTTTCTCAGGAGGGGTTCTACGACGAAGAGTCGCAGAACGCTTTTTCGGATTGGCTCCGCAGTCAGTATATCCGCCTCGGCTATGTTCGTGCTGAAGTTCCACCACCGCGCGCGATATTTAGCGGTGATAGAGGGGCAGAAAACGCAAAACTCGAATACACCATCAACGAGGGCCCTCGCGTCTTTGTTGATGAAATCCGTTTCGCAGGTGTTGATGAAACGGAAGCGGCCGCCATGATGGAAAGCGTAGAAACGAAAGAAGGCGCACCATTCAATCCGCTGCAATTTGCGGAGGACGTGAAGAAGATCTCTGACGAACTCCAAGAGAAGGGCTGGTTCCAAGCTGAGGTATTAAACCGTGATGCGGATAACATCGTGGTTTACGGAAAAGACCGCTCGTCGGTCCGACTTCTCATCAATATCCGTAAGGGCAAGTTCATCACGTTCAACCGCCTCATCATCGTCGGAAACCGCGATACGCGTAATAACGTCATTCGCAGAAAGTCGCCGTTCTCGCGCGGTGAATCGATCTCTCCGGCGCAAGTCCGTGACTTCGAAAACGCCCTGAGTTCCACTGGTCTCTTCACGTCAGTCAAAGCTCGCCCCATCATCCACAAAGGCGATACTCCGCTTACGGATATCGTGATTGAGGTGGTTGAACGTGACTATGGGTTGATCGAGATCGCTCCGGGTTATCGTACAGATATCGGCCTGAAGCTCTCCGGCACAATTTCGTACCTCAATATCTTCGGTGAAAATATTTCGACATCCCTCACAGGTCAGGTCAACCAACGCCTCGACTACGCGGCTTTCGACGAGCGTCGTCGCAAGGAAGGGAAGAGCTTGATGGAGTACAACCTCACGTCGCAGTTCAACATTCCCGACGTCGAAGAGACGTCGATCGATTATGGCCTCACTGTATCGATGCAACGTCGCCGGTTCTTCTCTTTTGATGCGGACATTCGTCGATTGGCGAACACGGTGAGCCGAGACTTGGGGAGTCGCTTCTCGGTCTCTTTGCGACATCAGTTTGAAAGTATCAATCAGTTCGATGCGACCGAGACGCGTGACAACGGCAGCTTCGAAATCGGTGCCCTCACGCCGAGCTTCACTGCCGATTTCCGTAACACGCGGATTAACCCCACGGCCGGAGCGTGGTTTAACATTTCGAACGAATTCGCTAACCCACTCTTCTTCTCACAAAAGAAAGACGACCTTACGATCAACTTCTATAAGTTGATCTCACGTAACCGCTTCTACATTCCCATCCCACGAGGAACGATTGCCATTTCGGCGGTGGGTGGTCTGCAGGAAAACCTGTCCAAGAGATTTAGGACTGACAGCAATGGTGATCCGGTGGTAGACCCAGAAACTGGCCAACGCCTCACAGAAGGCTACATTCCCAACATAAAAGTCTTTCGCTTGACTGGTCTCGACATTGTGCGTGGTTTTAGTGACGAGGAGATTAACCGTCTTCCTAATGGCAATGACATTGGCGACGATCCGGTTCAAAACAAGGCCTACATGGCCAATTTGAAGGTCGAACCTCGCTATTTTATTAATGACTCCCTCATGGCAGGCGTTTTCTATGACGCGGGCCGCGTTTATGTTGATAACGTCGATATAAGTGACCTTCGTCAGTCAGTCGGAGTCACTTTCAAGGTCGTCACCCCCGTCGGCACGCTGGACTTCGACTACGGCATCAAGCTCTTGAGAAAGAAGGATCAAGATGGTAACCTCGAGGCCCCCGGACGCTTCCATGTGTCAATTGGCTTCTTCTAGTCCCCCTTAAACCTAGAAGAACTCGAGTGAAGAATGCTGAAAACCCTTAGAAGTTTTGGCCTCTTTTTCAGCATCATGAGCTGCGACGGTAACCGGGGCTGATCAATTTTATTGTTTTTTATGAGGTGTATTTATGATTACGCAAAAATCGTTCGCTCTTAAAGAAGCGGACATGCTGAACAAAAAATGGTGGGTCGTCGACGCCACAGACCTGGTGGTGGGACGCCTGGCTTCTGAAGTTGCGAAAATTCTTCGCGGCAAAAACAAGCCAACTTTCTGCACCAACAATGACGCTGGTGACTTCGTCGTTGTGATCAACGCTGAAAAAGTGAAGTTCACAGGTAAGAAGTGGGACGAGAAAGAGTACAACTGGCACACGAACCACATCGGTGGAATCAAGCGTCGCACAGCTAAAGAGCAGCTCGCGAAACACCCTGAGTTGATTGTGTACGAAGCCGTTAAGGGCATGCTCCCGAAGAACACTTTGGGCCGCAAGCAGTTGACCAAGTTGAAAGTGGTTGTAGGCGCTACACACACTCACGAAGCACAGAAACCTGAAGCCTTGACGCTGAAATTCTAAGGATTAGACCATGAGCAAAACTAAAGCATACGATGTTCACACTCTCGGCCGCCGTAAGTCTTCTGTGGCCCGCGTGTACGTTTCTCGCGGAACCGGGAAAATCACAATCAACCATCGCGAAATCGCCGATTATTTCCCAGTGGGAACTAGCCGCATTATCGTGAACCAGCCTTTGCAATTGATGAAGATGACTGACGCATACGACTTCAGCATCAACGTTAAGGGCGGCGGCGTAACTGGCCAAGCCGGTGCTATCCGTCTGGGTATCGCTCGCGCTCTCTTGAAACTCGCTCCAAGCGCACGCGCTGAGCTCAAGAAAGCCGGCTTCCTCACTCGTGACTCACGTAAGGTTGAGCGTAAGAAGTACGGTCTCCGCGGAGCACGTCGTTCTTGCCAGTTCTCTAAACGTTAATTCGTTTCGACAGACATACGACAGAGGGCTCCTTCGGGGGCCCTTTTTATTTTAACCGGGTATAATCCGTCGCCATGGCAAAAGATCACCCACATATTCGGATTCGCGGCGCTCGCGTTCACAATCTTAAAAACGTGGATCTGGACCTGCCGCTGCATCAACTCATCTGCTTTGCTGGGCCGTCCGGCTCAGGCAAAACATCTCTAGCGTTTCATACTCTACTCAGTGAATCTCGCCGGCGCTTCGTGAACTCATTCCCCAACTCGATGAAGTTTTTCACCGACCGTCCCACCGCCGTCGATGTGGATGAGATCTTTCCTGTGCTCCCGGTGTTCGGGCTTCCTCAAATCAACCCTGTCATGGGTTCGCGTTCGATCGTCGCGGACGTGATGCGCATCACCGAGACACTGCAGGGTCTCTACTTTCACTACGCCAAAGAATATTGCCCGACTCACAACGAAGAAGTTCGTCCGATGTCCTTTTCTCTGCAACTGGCGGAAGCCACTCAAGGCAAGAAGGGTGATGTTTGGCATGTGATCGTGGGTCAAGAATTAGGGCAGGCGATTTTGGGTGAGAATTTCGCACCTGCAAGGTCCTGGGACTCGCAGCGCAAGACGATTGAGAATTTTGAGCCAGCCGATGACCATTGGGAAGTCCTACGTTTCAAGGATTCAACCCTGGCCAGTATCGATACAAAAAACGCAGATGTCATTAAACGGTTAGAGGGTCGTCCCTTATTGCTGTGGACCTCCGGGTTGAAAAAAGCCATTACGTTTTCCTACATTTCCCGTCGGCGCTGTCCCTCTTGCGACTACGCCGGCAAGCAAGGCCTAACCGTGAGCGCGTTCAGCCCGCACTCTGCGCTGGGAGCTTGTAAAGATTGCAACGGCTATGGCGCCAACCTCGTCTTTGACGAAAAGAAAATGCTCGATAAAGATCTGTCCGTCGATGAGGATGGCGTCGCATTTTTGCGATTCGGACCTTTGGATTGGTTTGGCATGGAGTTGCGCAAGGTCATGAAGCGCAAAAAATGGTCCACGGCCGCGCCACTCAACGAGCTTCCCAAGGATTTCTTCAAAGTCCTACAGGACGGCGAAGGTGACTGGGAAGGTTTTGAAGGAGTGAAGAAATACCTCGAATCTAAGCGCTATAAACCTGCCGTCCGGGTCTTTATGCGAAAGATGCAAAAGGAAGTCACGTGCGGCACCTGCGCCGGCTCGCGGGTGGATCAGGCAGTTAAAAATTTCAAGTTTCAGTTTGGACCTACGTTCTATTCGCTGACTGACTTCGCTGGCATGTCCCTGGTTCAGTTCAGCCGGGTCATGAAAGAAAAAATTCAAGTGAAAGAAGTCCACGCGAAAAAGATCTGCCAAGACTTGGCAGACAAAAGTGCGCTCGCCTGCTCGATGGGTCTCAACCATCTCTTCCTCGGACGGAAAACGCGCTCGCTGTCTGCTGGCGAATACCAGCGCCTCCTCGTGCTCAAGTACCTTTCGTTTCAAGGAACGGATTCATTGTTCGTGCTCGATGAGCCGAGCCTTGGTCTCGGGGAAACAGAACAAGAAATGCTCATTCAAGGTCTTCGCCAGGTGATCGCCCAGGGGAACACCGTCATCGTCGTCGACCACTCCGAGCAGATGCAGAAAGCGAGTGATCATTTAGTTGTGATGGGCCCTGACTCAGGCCATGCCGGCGGAGAGATCCTCTTTCAGGGTCCCACGAAAACATGGAAGTTCGTCCCACCGGAAAAGATCGTTGTAGATAAGAAGCTTCGCCCAGTTTCCAAGGGAAGCATCGACGTCGTCGGCGCTACAACTCATGGTCTTAAGTGGAAGGATTTTTCTCTACCACTCGGACAACTCATTTGGGCACATGGGCCTTCCGGCTCTGGTAAAACATCCTGCTTGGTGAACGTACTTGCGCAAAAGATCCATCGCGACTTATTTCACGAGAATTTGGTTGATGAGCCAGGGACCGCTAAGAGCATAAAAGGAACTAAGAATTTTAAAGATGTGATCGTAGTGGATTCCAATCTCAATCGTTTCACGTCGCGCTCATCTGTGGGAAGTCTCACCGACATGGCCCCCGCCGTCCGTAAGCATTTCCTAAAACTGCCCGTCTCAAAATCGATGGGACTGAAAGATGGTCACCTCTCACCGAACTCCGAACTTGGGATGTGTCCTCGCTGCGAAGGCCGCGGTCATCTCATCATTGAAATGCAGTACCTCGAAGATATTATTCTGCCGTGTGAAGACTGCAAGGGAAGAAGGATAAAGCCACTCTACGCGGACATCAGTGATGGCTACATGACGGTGTCCGAGGCCCTGAATCGTCCGATGCGAGATGTCTTGCAGAGAATTGAGCTCACGCCCAAGTTTCGCCGGACGGCGGAATACATGAAAATCCTGAATCTCGATTACCTCTCATTGGATCGCCCGCTGAACACGCTTTCGGGCGGCGAGAAGCAGCGTCTCTATCTACTTTCGAGATTGCTCAAAGACGTGGAAGACACGTTCATTGTCTTCGAAAACCTGTCCTTTGGTCTCTCGTCTCGAGAGATCCTGCGCCTCGGCCAGTTTCTGCAAAGCCTCGTGCAGAAGAACAACACCATCGTGATTATCGATGCGGATCCGCTTTTTGCGGGGCTGGCGCATGCAGAGATTAGTTTCTAGGTAAAACACTCAAGTTTTAGTCTGACTAAGCCGATCAAGAGTACATGGGTATTCTGCGCCAGTTAGTGCTTACTAACATTCTTTTGATTTCGGTGGCTTGGGCCACTAGTTTCCAGCCATTGCCGGTGGAAAAGCTGATTGCCCCGGCAGACGCGATCCTTCTCGGCGACTTTCTTACAAGTAAGACAGTGGAGCTTGAGGACGGCACGCTTGCTACTGAGGCGCGCTTTAAGATTGAGAAAGAGCTCGGCCTCGATGCTGAGGACTTCGGTCTCTCTGAAATTAAGGTGTTTTACCCAGGTGGAAAGCGTGGGGACAGGGTCGTCACTGTCGACGGAGCACCGAGCTTCGTGCCGGGAGAAAAGAACGTTGTGCTACTGAACCTGCATGAAGACGGAAGACTCTGGGTCCAGGGCCTTGCGATGGGGACTTTTAAGGTCGTTCGTTTAGGCGAAAAGACCATGCTCATCAATGCAGTTTTCCCTGCGAATCCGGAAATATCCCACCAAGAGTTGGGCAAATTCTTGCGTAAGGTCTCAGATATTAAAGGCAAGAGCCTCAAAGAGATTCACTCGGATAAATACGTTCTCGAGTCTCAAAAAGATCGCAGTCGCCAAGTCTCAAGCGTTACCAAAGGCAATTCTCGCTCGATTGCTTCCATCGGCGATGGAATGGAAAATAAGAGTGAGCTTAACGTCATGAATAGCTTCTGGCTGGTCATGATATTTGGGTTTTTAGGTGCCCTCGTTACCTGGTGGGGGCGTCAGAAAATGAGGTAGTGGATTTCAATTTTAATTCTCAATTTGGTCTTCATCCTAGGGTCGGTTTTTACACCGGCCCTTTATGCTTATACACCTTCTGAATCAACGCAACGGGTACCGATCAAGTGGTCCTCGTCTCAGATTCCCATGATCTTCCAGCACAACGGTACAGATGTATCAGCTGGGCAGAGCTCGACGGTCGTGAACGAAGTGTTGACCCAGTGGAACGCGGTTTCTCCGCTTCCGATCGTAAGTAGCAATTTTGGAACGAACACATTTTCCTACTCGACCGACACGCGCTACTTCGGTCCGGGCGTTGTTGCCGTGACGATCCTCAACTACGACGCTGGTGTGGGACGCGTGTCCTCCGGACAAATACTCGTCAACCAAACCAGCACGCGAGGGTTTTGCCTCACAGCAAACAAGGCCGGAAACAGCTGCACGACTCCGGGAGCAGGTCTCTTGACCCGTGTGTACCTCGGGGATGTTGTCGCCCATGAGATGGGCCATCTGCTTGGTCTCGGTCACTCGGAAGTTCGCGACAGCTCGATGCTCTTCACCACCTTCAAGGGCCAGCACACGCCTCATGGCGATGACGTCGCCGGAGTCAGAAAAATTTATTCAAGCACAGGCTTCGGCACCCTCAGCGGCACCGTCATGGGTGGAAATCGCACTCCTGTTTTTGGAGCTCATGTCCAAGCGATTAGTACGAAAACGGGCGTGATCGCCGCGGCCTCACTCTCTCAGGAGAATGGCAGTTTCATGATCGAAGGTCTCGAGCTGAGCGACACGTACTACATCTACGTCGAGCCCCTGAACTTTCTTGAGGCCCTTCCGGATGCCTACAGAAGCGCGCAAAAAGATTTTTGTCCGGGCGCCTACGTCGGAAGTTTTTTTGAGACCTGTGGCTCGAGTGGTAAGGGCCATCCGCAGCCACTCAAGCTGACATCTGCGTCCCCGGCCCTAGACGTGGGTGTCGTCACCATTCGCTGCCAGGTGCGCGTGGGCGAAGACTACTTGCGAGAAAAATTAGCAACCGGCGGCGGCGTCTACGAATTCACTGCGACACCGTCTCAACCCGGGGAAGCTTTTGTGGGCCTGTACAATGACATCGAGCCGCTTCCGACCGTTGGGTACTCTTCTACCTACGCTGACACCATCGAACTCGATCTGTCGCAGATAAGCATGCCAACAGGTGCCGTGAACCTTGATTTGAAATTGATGACGGCGGCGATCGGTTCTGCACTCGATTTTTCCGTCGAGATCGACGGACCGTTTGGAACGTTCACTGATGCGGATCGTGGGGGAGCGCCGACACCCTCACTTGAAGCGGGAACACTTCGTCCCAAATATGATCGGCGTCTAACCTATCCACTGAGTTCAAATCCAGCGCTGAACAGGCTGACAGTACGCTTGTTGCCAAGAGCGCTTTCACTTTTTGAACGTGCTGTGCACATGCCACTCGAGAGCTCCTTCGTACTGAAGGATCGACCATGGCTCGTGCTCGCCAGCGTGACTCGCAATGGGGAAATCTACTACCAGAACCAGACCACTTCGCGGATCGATAACAGTAGCTGCATTGATGCTCCGTACACTTTTGCAGTGCGCGCGAACCCCGTTTCGGCTGCTGCCATTGGGGGAAGTTCTGAGCCAGCACAGGCGTCCGAAGCTCAGGCCACGAGCTGTGGAACCTGGGAGCCGCCTTCTTCTGGCGGGCCAGGGGCCGGGCCATGGGTTGGCACCCTTCTAGTAGGTCTCTTCATTGGTATTTTCTCTCGCCGCAAACCACTCTCTTAGTTTGTCTTCACCTCTCGCGTTTTGTAGAATTTCAGGCACAAGGACGGTGCCAGCATGAAATATCTGTGGATTTTGGTCGGAATTATATCTTTCTCTGCTTTTGCCCAAAACCTCAATGAAGAGCGGATCTGGAAGCTCTCGTCGCGCAAGAAAGCCATCTATCTCGGTCACGGAGTATTCCATCAAAACGTGGGCCCGCGGAGCACGATCACAGGTGTGCGCAGTTCCAACGTTGCGGACCGTGGGTATGAAAGACTCGTGATCGATTTTGGTGGAGAAGCCGTGCCACGCTTGTATGGCCACATTAGCGAGAACGATAAAAAAATCTCCGTCGATTTTTTTGATACCACCGTGACGGCGCAGATCGCTGCCTTAAAGAATACCAAGAACGTAAAGGCGGTGGATTTTTTGGCGATCGATCAGAGCCAAACGACGATGGAGATCCAACTCAAATCAAAGCTTAACTTCGATGTGTTCTATCTCGAGAATCCAGGACGCCTCGTCATTGACATCCGTCCATAAGCTCCCATCTTAATACCAGTTCCCAACGGGAGAAATCATGGCCAAAGAAAAAAAGACAATGAAAGCAAATTCGGACGCGCAGTTTCTGGGGGACGTTCCTTCAGAAGTCGTGATCATTCCCATCGTGAACAGTCCGATCTTTCCAGGGATGATCGCACCGATCATTCTCTCTGAAGACAAGTACACGCCCGAGCTCGATGGCTACCTCGCACGCCACAACTACATCGCACTCAACTTGGTGAAGTTTAAGGATCATCCGGAACCGATGGGTGATGAAGATGAGTCGGACGAGGTCGAGGAAGACGAGAACGAAGACGACGAACTCGAACACGATCTCTCTGGTGCTCCCGAAGCGACCAACAAAGCTCTCACACCCCATGATATCTACAAGGTCGGCGTACTTTGCAAGATCGTTAAGAAACTCAAGCTTCCTGACGGTAGCGTCAACCTCCTCGTCCACGGCATGCGCCGCTACCGCGCGCTTGAGTACACCGGCGACACGCCTTTACTCTTGTGCCGTCCAGAGGTCTTCAGCGACATCCACGAGCCCGACGAAGAGCTCGATGCATACACTCGCTCGGTCATTAACCAAGTAAAAAAACTCAGCGAAATCAATCCGTACTTCAACGAAGAGATGAAGCTCGCGATGCTGAACTCACCGTCACCGGGCAGCCTGGCGGACCTAGTCGCGTTCGCACTTTCGCTCGACGTCCCTGAAGCCCAAGACTTCTTGGAAACTCTTGTTGTGAAGAAGCGCTTCGCAAAACTCTTGGTTTACCTCAAGCGTGAGAAAGACGTTGCCGACATCCAGAAGAAAATAACCGACGAGGTGAACGACAAGGTGAACAAGTACCAGCGCGAGTACTTCCTGCGCGAGCAGTTGAAGGTTATTCGTGCGGAGCTTGGCATGGACGAAGACGAGAAAGCTAAGGACATGAAAAAGTTGCGCGAGCAGCTTGAGGCGGCGGGCCTTCCGGAAGACGCACAGAAAGTGGCCATGGAAGAACTCGAACGCCTGGAGTCTATTCCAGATAGCTCGCCTGAATACAACGTCACCCGCACTTACATCCAATGGATGGTGCAGTTGCCGTGGAACAAACATTCGGAAGACATCGCTGATATCGCTTCGGCACGTAAGATTCTTGAAAAAGATCATTACGGGTTGGAGAAAGCCAAAGAACGAATTTTGGAATTCCTCGCTGTACGTAAGCTCAAGCCTGAGTACGACGGCACGATCCTCTGCCTCTCAGGCCCTCCAGGTGTGGGTAAGACCTCATTGGGTCACAGTATTGCCCGCGCTCTCGGTCGCAAGTTCTATCGCTTCTCATTGGGTGGTATGCGCGATGAAGCTGAGATCAAAGGTCACCGTCGTACCTATGTGGGCGCGATGCCTGGTAAGGTCATCCAAGCGCTCAAGCGCGTAGAAGTGAACAACCCCGTCATCATGCTCGATGAGATCGACAAACTCGGTAAGAGCTATCAGGGCGATCCGGCTTCGGCGTTGCTCGAGGTGCTTGATCCGGAGCAGAACAAAACGTTTATCGACAACTATCTCGATGTGCCGTTCGATCTTTCAAAAGTTCTCTTCATCGCCACCGCCAACTACGTCGGGGAAATTCCAGAAGCGCTGTTGGATCGTATGGAGTTGATTGAAATTTCGGGTTACACGCTCGAAGAGAAACTCTCGATCGTAACGAAATGGGTTATTCCTAAGCAGCTCAAGAAACACGGCCTGACGAATAAAGACCTTAAACTCTCAATAGCTGTTCTTCGTGCCCTGATTTCTGACTATGCCCGCGAGCCGGGTGTTCGTGTCATGGAGCAATTGATCGCGAAGTTGTGCCGTCGTGCTGCTCTTGAAAAAGTCTCGAGCAAGAAGAAGGTAGCGTACGCTCCGACGCCGCTTGAGCTTGAAAAAGTTCTGGGTAGCAAACGCTTCGAAACGGACAAGGCAGAAAAACCACTCATGCCTGGTATCGTCACTGGTCTCGCTTGGACAGCATTCGGCGGAGACATCCTCTTCATCGAATCGATCCCTCTGAAAGGTAAGGGCTTCAAGCTTACCGGTCAGCTCGGTGACGTCATGAACGAGTCGGCGAACCTGGCCTACAGCTTCGTGAAGAAGATGCTGCAAGAAGAATTGGAAGCCGCGAAGATTAAAGACAACGCGAAGAAGAAGCCTCTGAGCAAAACCAAGATGATCGACGTTTCAAAAATCCAGGCCCCGGGGATCACTCCCCCAGCGGTTGCGGAAGAAGCGACAGACTTCTTGGCCACTCACGAGGTTCACTTGCACTTGCCTGCCGGTGCGACTCCGAAAGACGGACCTTCTGCTGGTATCACCATGGCGTTGGCACTTTACAGTCTCGCCACGAAACGCAAAGTGCGTGGTGATGTTGCGATGACGGGAGAGTTATCCCTTACAGGGAAGGTTCTTCCAGTCGGCGGTATCAAAGAGAAAGTCTTAGCAGCAAAACGTGCTGGCATTAAAGAAATCATCCTTCCATGGCAGAACGAGAAGGACTTGAAAGAAGTTCCCGAGCGTCACCGTAAAGGCATGAAGTTCTATCCGGTTCGTCACTTCCACGAAGTTTTGAAGATTGCTTTAAGAAAATAGAAATAAAAAAGGCTCCCTCGGGAGCCTTTTTTATTAGATCGAAATGGATTCTAGAATTCGTCTGAATCGTACTCGGCTTGCATCACGTGCTTCACTTTACCAGCAGCGATTTCACGAAGAGCAGTTACGACTTCTTTGTTACGTGAGCGAACTTCAGCGTCCTGACCTTCACGCAATTGCTTTACGCGCTTAGCGGTCAAGTGAACGAGTTCGTAGCGGTTTTCAACATGTTCAAGGCAATCTTCAACGGTCACGCGGGCCATAGGGACCTCATTCAATTAGGTTTGGAGGAATCCTCATTTTTAGAAGCTAGGGCGACTCTTGTCAAAAGAAACTATTGATACATCGCTTCAATCTCGGCTTTAAAGTGCTCGGTCGCAGCTTTGCGCTTCATTTTGAGGCTTGGAGTGAGGAAATTGGCGGTGGTGAACTCATCAGGAACCAAAGTGAACTTCTTGATGGTCTCAAACTGGGCCAAGTTCTGATTGACCGCGTCAATGTCGGATTGGATCATCTCCTGAACCTTGGGGTTCGCCAGCATATCCTGAAGGGTGCAATCCGGGGCCAGTCCAAGGGCATCAAGCTGAGAGTGAAAGCGTTCCTTCTCGATTCCAATCAGCGCCGTGAGGTACTTGCGCTTCTCACCGATCACAACGGCATGGGAAATCCAGCGCTGTGACTTCAGCATGTTCTCGATCTTCTGTGGCGCAACGAACTTGCCGCCGCTCGTTTTGATCAGATCTTTTTTACGATCCGTGATCTGCAAATAACCTTCCGGAGTGAAGTGACCAATGTCACCACTTTTGAACCAGCCATCTTCCGTAAACGCTTCCGCCGTCTGCGATGGGTTCTGATAATACTCTTTGAACATGGCCTGGCTACGAATGAGAATTTCGCCGTCTTCCGCAAAACGAAACTCCACGTCACCCATTGGCCGGCCCACGGTTCCGGGAATCTGGCGCGTGAGTGGATTCAGTGAGCAGGGAGCGATCGTCTCTGTGAGGCCGTAGCCCTCCAGCACGGTGAGATTCGAGTAGCGCAAGAAACGAATGATGTCGGGAGCGAGTGCGGCACCCCCCGAAACGAAGTAGCGAATCTTGCCGCCGAATTTTTGATAGATCTGCGCGAACACTACTTTCTGTGCGGCCTTGTAGGCGAGGAGTTCACCGGCACCAGGAGAGCGATCCGCATCGATCTTGGCGTAGTAGGCTTCGCCGGCCTGCACGGCCAGCTTAAACGCCTGCTGTTTCCACAGCGGTCCCGCGGAAACTTGTTCGTGGATCTTCGCGTAGATTTTTTCAAACACGCGAGGAACGGCCAACATCACGGTGGGTTTCACTAATTGGAGATTATCCACCAAGCGATCCATGCTCTCGGCGTAGACCGAATGCCATCCGAAAATAAGTGGCAGCAACGAGTCGGCGCGACCCAAGACGTGAGAAAGGGGAAGAAACGTAAGCGTGCGATCGGAGACACCAAAGGCGCCTTTAATAAAGCTCTGTACGTTATCGAGCATCACTGTGAAAGCGTTGTGTGTGACCACGGCCCCCTTGGGCTCACCCGTCGTCCCCGAAGTATAGATGATGGACGCCATGTCATCGGGCTTCTGCTGCTTAATGCCCTCTTCGAACTGATCGTGGTGCGCCTTCAATTCTTCGGCGCCGTCTTTGAGGAGATCCTTGAAGGTGACGTAGGCGACGTGATTACGGAATTTCTTTTTTGTGTCCTCGTGCAGATCCTGGAAGGCGACGATCAAACTGAGTTGCGGCATCTCGCCCATGAGCGGAATGATCTTTTCTAGCTGGGCGTCGTTTTCAACAACGAGAATTTTTGCGCCGGAATGATTGAAGATGTATTTAACTTCGTGACCGAGATAGCTCGGATAGACCGGAACCACCACACAGCGTGCGCACATCACGGCCATATCGATCAGATGCCACTCTTTGCATGTGCCCGCTAGAATGGCGACCTTGTCTCCCACAACCATGCCGTGTTTATGAAGGCCTAGGGCCAGATGTTCGATCTGTATTTTGTAGTTCTTGAACGAAAGGCTTTTGATCTCCTGAGATTCAATCCAGCCAATGGCCGGAGCATCAGGCGTGAGTGCCGCGCGTTTGAGGAGGAGTCGTCCGATGGTGCGTTCTTTCACAGTGCATCCCTTTTTATCGCGGGGAGGAGAAATGTCTTCCAAGGTTATCTTTAGATTGTAATGAAATCGACTCCTTGACTCAAGCAGGGATGGACTTGCCCTTGCAGAATCTAGGCCTATGAGAACCCTAATCGCTATTTCACGTTGCTTGAAATCCCACACAGACAGTGGGGAATTCTCTTTTAAGGGCTTCTATGCAGGTGAGGAGATCAACAGACTCGATCTCCAGCTACTTCCTGGGCAATTCCCATGGAAAAAGGGGGAGGACTACATTCTGTATATTCGAGTCTTGAGCATCAACGCTGGAGTACTGTCGGGCAGTGTTACCCGATCACGTTTGTTAGATGATTTGGCGTGCAGGGGTTAATCGGTGTTAACGGCAACGTGGTCGCCGACGATGAACTGGTCCAGCTCCAGCACGGGCATGTCCTTGTCTTCTTTCTTGTGGAAAGCCGTGATCGCCGCGTCGTCGTTGGCATGAAGAACTTTGAGTTCTCCGATCTTCACTCTATGGTTCACGCGTTTGCGATTATCGTAAGGATCAAGCACGGAGATGATGCGAAAGACATCCAGTAAAGTGCCCTTGCGCACGCCTTGCTTTGAGCCCAGATTGACGTAGAAGTTTTTCTTGAGGACTTCGTTGTCCACACCCATGGGAAGATCCATGGCCACGCTGTAGATCATGAAGCTGCGTGCAGACACGGTTGGTGTGTGTAGTGCGACGAGGAGAGTGAGTATTCCGAAAAAAGCCTTCATCCATTCCACCTTGCAGGGAGGGGTACTTGAAGGCTTTTCGGCAAATCTTTCCGGAACCTGAGTCCTGTCGTAAGTTCATTACGACAGGAAATACCCGCTAGGGGCGCTCGGATATTTTGAGGTACTTGGTGCTATTGAAAATCATGTCCGAGTATCGGAAGTTGCTCACGCGTCCCTGTGAAAGGATGTAATTGCGGCTGTAGTAGAGCATGACCCACGGAAGGTCACGGTTCACCTCCGCTTCGAGGTCTTCCATCATCTTAAATTTCTCAGGGCCATCTTCGGAAACCCTGATCTTCTCAAAGAGTGCGTCGACCTTCTTGTTCGCGTAGTAGGTGTTGTTCGGCCCTGGAGGGAAGTTCGCAGAAGCGAGCAACTGAAGAATGTTCTCCGCATCTGGATAATCAAGAACCCAGCCGCCGTGCCAGAACTGAAGTTCGCCACGACGTGAGCGCTCTAGGAAAACCGGGAACGAGTTCATGCTGGGCTTTGCCGGGATGCCGATCTTGTTCAGCTCTTGGACCACGAATTCGGAGATCTGGCGATGGAGGCTCGAGTTACCGCGCACGTCGAAAGTGATTTCCGGCATGCCCTTGCCGCCGGGGAAGCCGGCCTTCGCAAGGAGCTCCTTCGCTTTTTCGAGGTCGTACTTGTACGGAAGCTCCGCTGACGGATTGTAGCCCGGAACACCTGGTGGGTAGATCGAGTTCGCGCGCTGACCAGCATTGGTGGTGAAGAGCTTGATGAATTTTTCAGTGTCCACCGCGTGGGCGATTGCTTGGCGAAGCAGGAGATTCTTTCCGACGACCGGATCCTTCATGTTGAACGCGAGCCACCAGTAAATCAACGTGGGGGCGACCTGCATCTGAACTTTTTTATCGACGAGTTCTTTCAGAAGCTTTCCGTCCGGGCCCAGTGCCGCTTGGTAATAATCTTTCGTGATCGTGAGCAACTCGAGCTTTCCACTCATGAAATTGAGCCAGCTCGTTTGTTGTTCTTTCATGACGATCATCGACACCTTATCCACCAGTGGAAGGCGCTTACCTGCATCTGCCAGCATGCCTTGCTCGTTGGCGAAGCGATCACCTTGGGTCGGATAGGTGCTGGTTTTGTAATCTGCGAAACGCTCGAAGATCGCCTGCTGAGTTGGGTTGAAGTCCTTAAGCACGAACGGACCCGTTCCCACCATGACACGACCGAAGTCGTTGTTGAGATGGCGGACAGCTTCTTCCGGAATCGGAGACGTGAACGACATCGCCAGCGAGTACATCAACTGCGGGAAGGGTTGTGTGAGGCGAATGATGAGGGTGTGAGCATCCGGAGTTTCAAGGCCCGAGATCGGATTTTTATAGAAGGCCTCAAGATCATTCTTAACGAGCCCCCTCCACGCATCGAGACCTTGGATGCGCTTTTCAAACAACCACCAGCCCTTACCTTGGGTTGGTACAAACGCCTGGCGCTTAAACGCTGTCACGATGTCGTAGGAAGTAACCTTACGATCCGCTGGAAGAAAAGTTTGTGGGTGGTAGGCGATATCTTTCTTGAGCTTGATGGTGACTTTGCGGCCACTATCCTCGATGACCGGCATGTCCTCGGCGATGAGAGGGCGGAGCTGGTACGGCCGCTTGAGGTACTCGTACTCGAAGAGCGTCTCGTAGCCATTGGTGACGACCGGTCCGCAGACGGTGTCGTAGCAGCCAGCGGGGTCGATGGTTGGGATCTCCGAAGCCAGTGAGAGGCGAATCTCATTGCTGTCGTTTTTTGCCTTAGAGCAAGACGCCGCAGCGACCAAGAGAAGAAGAGCAAGAATTTTTTTCATTTGTTCACCAGGGCTGAGATTTTAGAAAGGAACTGAGTTTTGTTTTTGGCTTGGCCGCTCCCTTGGGCATTATCGGGCTTTCCGCCGCCTTTGCCTTCGATGAGCTGGAATGCTTCTTTCAAGATCGCAGAGCAATCAGTGACGGTGTCGCTTTTTGGTCTGCGCAGGACGCAAGAGAGCTTTTCACCTTCCGTGTGGTGAACGAACACTACGTCTTGCGGATATTTGTCTTGGATCTTATCCATGACAACTTTGATCTCACTTGCGGCACAGCTTGAGGCATCGGCGATCTTGAACTGCAGGCCCGACTTCAGGCTCTCTTGCTGAATCACGATCTTCTTGAGTGGTTCACCGGCGACAGCAGCAGCGATGATTTTTTCATTGGTCTCTTCGATGATCTTCGCTTTGCTGCGATTCTCGATTTGCAGAGAAGAGATTTTCTCAAGGACCTTCTCCTCTTTCACGCCGAAGTCTCTTTCAAGTTCCGCGAGAAGCGCTGAGCGCTTGAGTAACCAGTCCATCGCCGTGCTTGAGGTGATGGCTTCGATTCGACGAACGCCACTCGCGAGTGCGGTTTCAACGATGATTTTGAAAGCACCGATATCTCCGGTGTTTTTGACGTGGGTGCCGCCGCAGAGTTCAATCGAAAAATCACCCATCGTGAGAACGCGAACCCTGTCGCCGTACTTCTCACCGAAGAGCGCCATGGCGCCTTTTTGAGTGGCCTGATCTTTCGTCATCACATCATCGCTCACCGGCATGTGACGACCGATGGAAGCGTTGACCAACTCTTCGACCTGCTGAATCTCAGAGGTCTTTAGGGCCTCAGAATGGGTGAAGTCAAAGCGCAAACGATCAGGGCCGACACTTGAGCCGGCCTGTTTGACATGGCTACCGAGGACTTTCATGAGGGCTGACTGAAGAAGGTGCGTCGCCGAGTGATTGCGCTTGGTGAGTTCGCGCTCTTCGCGATTGATTTTGAGCGTATACTCCTGACCCACTTCCAGGGCGTCGCCGTCTTCAGAGAGGTGGTCATGGAGGCCGTCGACTGGTTTCTGCGTGTCAGAGACAGTCGCGAGCTTGCCTTCTTTGCCGAAGACTTCGCCCTTGTCACCGAGCTGGCCGCCGCCCTCGCCGTAGAATGGAGTGCGATCAAACACGAGATGGTAGACACCGTTGATTTCTTCTTTGGCGATGAGCTTCGCCTTCGTCTCGTTGTCGGTGTAACCCGTGAAAACGGTTTCACCGCTCTTTTCTTTGATGCCGTAGAAGAGTTTGAGATTGTCTTCTTGGATTTTGAATTTTGAACCTTTCTTGGAGTTCGCCTTTTGTTTGTCCATCGCGACGTCGAAGGCCTTGGTGTCGAGGGTGAGATTCTTCTCGCGCAAGATGACTTCGGTGAGATCGAGCGGGAAGCCGAAGGTGTCGTAGAGCTTGAAGGCGACATCACCGCTGAAAGCTTGGCCAGGCTTGAGTGCCGCAAGTTCGACCTTGATGAGATCGAGGCCGGTGTTGAGCGTCTTACGGAACTTTTCCTCTTCGAGCTTCAAGAGTTTCTCGGCTAGAGCGGCGTTGCTCGCGTTGTCGGGGTATTCCATGCCAAGGCTTTCAAACACAGCAGGGACGAGTTTGTAGAATGTAATGTCCTTGATGCCCAAGAGCTCAAGGTGGCGAACCGCACGACGGATGATTCGACGGAGAACATAACCGCGACCGTCGTTCGCCGGAATTACGCCGTCTGTGATGAGCATGGTCGAGGAGCGGATGTGGTCCGCAATCACGCGGAAAGACGATTTTACGTCTTCGCTCGTGGTGGTGTAGTAATTTTTGCCGGAGAGCTTTTCGATCGCGTTCATGATCGGCTCGAACAAGTCGGTGTCGTAGTTGTAGTACTTACCTTGAAGGGCAGCCGCGAAGCGCTCGAGACCACCGCCGGTGTCGACCGATGGCTTCGGCAATGACTTGCGCTTGATCTCGTCGCCGTCACGGTATTTCTCGTACTGCATGAAAACCAAGTTCCAGATTTCAACGAAACGGCCTTCGTCGTCGATCTCTTGGAGACCTGGAGGTGTACCAGTTGATTTCTCTGGGCCGTGATCAAAGAAGATTTCAGTACAGGGGCCGCAAGGCCCGACGTCACCCATTTCCCAGAAGTTACTCTTATCGCCGAGCTTGTAGATCCATTCCAGTGGCACGCCCATGTCTTTGTGCCAGATGTTCAACGCCTCATCGTCACCTTCATGAACTGTCACGCGCAGCTTTTCTTTGGGGATTTTGAGATCGACTGTGAGCAGTTCCCACGCAAATTTGATAGCGTCTTTCTTGAAGTAGTCGCCGAAGCTGAAGTTCCCCATCATCTCGAAGTAGGTGTGGTGACGAGCCGTGAAGCCCACGTTTTCAAGGTCGTTGTGTTTACCGCCAGCGCGTACACACTTTTGAATGGTCACGGCACGACGATTGCTTGGTGTAGCTTTACCAGTGAAGAAGTCCTTGAACTGGTTCATGCCGGCGTTCGCGAATAGTAACGTATTATCGTTGTGAGGAACGAGCGATGAAGACTTGTGCTTATCGTGGCCCTGACGTTGGAAGTAGTTGCTGAAAGCATTACGAATTTCTTGAGCGCGCATAGGTATAACCTCTCCAAAGTGAGGCTCAAAAATACCATGGCCCTAGAGAGCGCGCCTAATAGGTTTTGTTGTGAAATAGTGCGTTAGTTTTCGTCTGAGGCTGGCTTCATCGCCACATCCACCGCGCGCTTCACTTCATCCCAGGCATAACCCTTGGAGAGTAAGAAACGACTGACTTTATCGCGCAATTTTTGCTTCGCAAGGCGGTCTGTTGGGACATCTTGGCCCCGCATCTTTTTTGCCACGAGTTTTGCAACGACGTCACTGGAACTCGTACCGGAATCGTCACGCATCTGCGTCAACTCAGAGGTCACAAACTCGAGCTTTTCTTGCCCTCCACGACGCTTGATCATGTTGTCGGAGTAGCCCTTGCTGATCCAGCGTTTGGCGAGCATGCGCTTATATTCTTCCTCGCGCAGGAAATTCTTTTCGATCAATTTCGTGACGGTGGTGTCGATCTCTTCGGCTTCGTAACCCTTGAGTTTCATCTTCTGACGAATTTTGTATTCGGAGTAGTCTTGGCCTGAAAGTAAATAGAGAGCGTACTGATACGCTGTGGTCGCTGGCTTCTTCTTTTCGGGCTTGGTTTCTTCTGAGTACATCCATACCTCAAAAACAAAGGGCCCCGTATGGGGCCCCTCTTAAAAACTACTGAACTTTTTTGCCTTTAGCTGGCTTCGTTTCCACTTCGTCTTCAATCTCGCCGGTCGCCATGTTGACCTTGGCGATCTCGGTTGGCTTCACGATGCCGTGCTTTGCGAAAACCTTCTGGCGGATTTCTTCCATGATGGTCGGGTTTTCTTTGAGGAAAACTTTTGACTGCTCACGGCCTTGGCCAACTTTCTGGTTGTTGTACGAGTACCAAGCGCCGGCTTTCTCAACGATGCCTTCTGCAGCAGCTACGTCGATCAAGTCGCCTGTCTTAGAAATACCTTCGCCGTACATGATGTCGAATTCGACTTCTTTGAACGGAGGAGCCACTTTGTTTTTAACAACTTTGATACGTGTGCGTGCGCCCGTCGTGACTTCGCCGTCTTTGATCGCGCCGATCCGGCGGATGTCCATACGAACTGAAGCGTAGAACTTGAGGGCGTTACCGCCAGTCGTTGTTTCTGGGTTACCGAACATCACGCCGATTTTCATACGCAATTGGTTAATGAAAATCACTGTGCAGTTTGAGCGAGAGATTGAACCTGTGAGTTTACGAAGAGCTTGGCTCATCAAACGCGCTTGAAGACCCATGTGAGAGTCGCCCATTTCGCCTTCGAGTTCTGCTTTCGGAGTAAGAGCAGCTACGGAGTCGACGATCAACAAGTTCACTGCGCCTGAGCGCACGAGCATGTCGGCTATCTCGAGAGCTTGTTCGCCTGAGTCTGGTTGAGAGATGAGAGTGTTAGGAACATCTAGGCCCAGCTTTGAAGCGTAAGATGTATCGAGTGCATGTTCTGCATCGACGAAAGCGACAGTGCCGCCCATCTTCTGGCATTCAGCTGCGATGTGAAGAGTGAGAGTTGTTTTACCTGAAGATTCTGGACCGTAGATTTCTACGATACGACCTTGAGGAATTCCGCCGATGCCGAGAGCGAGATCAAGGCCGAGTGATCCAGTCGAGATTGCGGCGATTTTTTCTTGAACCTGATCGTTGCCCAAGCGCATGATAGCGCCTTTGCCGAATTGCTTTTCAATGGAAGAGAGTGCGAGTTCGAGGGCCTTCTTCTTGTTAGCCGCGTCACCGCTGTTTTCGAAAGTGCTATTAAAAGCCATGCTATGTCCCCTTGGTATTCAATGATTTCGGGTGTGTGTGTATATTCACGCTAACACCCCGCTGGCGTTGGTGCCAAGGGTTTTTCATGCAAATGTACGGAAAAATTACGGAAGCCCAAATTATCGGAAACTTAGAAAATTTGACTAAAAGCGTTGGAAAAAATTGGATATAGCATAAACAAAAATTCCCGCGAACACTCCTGAGACCACATCATCGAGGATAGTTCCTGCACCATTTTTTACTTTTTTGTCGAAGTATGAGGCAGGCCATAGTTTTACAATATCGAAAAAACGAAACGCCACAAAACACGCAATCCACAGAGGAAGACTGGTGGGTTTCACAAGGGCCCACGTCAGAAACATTCCGATCACTTCATCAATCACGATCCACTGTGGGTCTTGCAGCTTGAGTTGTTTTTGAACGTGATCAGCAGCGAAGCAAGCCGCAATAGTCATGAGTGTGATGAAAGAAAAATTAATCCATGCAGAAAAAGCAAATAAACTCCATGCATAAATGAATGGAAGGGAAGCGAGAGTGCCAAAAGTTCCCGGCGCTTTCGGTGCGCGTCCTGCGCCAAACCACGAAAGATACAGGACAAGAGCTATATGGGGACGGTTGTTGTTTTGCGCTTTCATATCATCTAGGTTAGTTTTTCCCATCATTTTAGCCTGAACGAGAGGACAGCGATAGTGACTCAGCGTCCAGATTTTCTCGCCCAGCATCTTTTTAATTGGGAAACCCTGCACTTGGTGTGTAGCGGACAGTCCTCGCTCGACGCCAAGAACTACCTCACTGAAATGTACGACCGCGACCAAGTCTACGACTTCTTAGGCGGCTACGGTTTCGATCTAAAAAACCCCGTTGAAAGTGCCGAACTTTTCGGGAACTACCAGGAAGCCATCCAGTTCATCAAACGCTACTTCCTCCGTGAAGGTAACCCTGAAGGTCTGCCGCTTTCAGTGCCGAGCTTTCTTTACTCGCTCACTGATATCTCGGAACTTTTTTTGTTGGCCACAGGTAAAACGGGCACGAAGCCGAACCTGGAAGAAGAGCTATGGGCCGGAGTCGTGCTCAAGGTTATGCACACAATTCTACACGCCGATAAGGATCTCCGTTACCGCTATTTCAGTGTCATTCAACAGCAGATCTTCGACCGCTTCTATAAGTACGTCCTGCGCGACGAAGAAAACAATCTCTGGATCCGAAACGACCACGGCTTCAACGTGCAGCTCGTCGATTTTCAAACCAAGGCGAAGAAGACGCGCGAGTCCATCATCATCAAGCTTTTGCACAAGCAAGAGAACGTCGCCGAAGAACTCTTCGATCGTATCGGTGTTCGCATCGTCACGAAGACGAAGGTCGATTCCTTGCGTGTGTTGAAGTTCCTCGTGACCAATTATGTTGTAATGATCAATAACATCAAGCCTAGCCGTTCGCAGAATACGTTGGTTGATCTCGACATGTTGAAGCGTCGGAAGAATACCTTGTTGAAGCAGTGTTACCGTCAGGGCTGGAACGAAGCCCAGTATCTGAAAGAGCTCGAGTCCTTGGTCGAACAGTGCGCCCCGACGAAGTCTTCGGACCACAATGAGCACTCATCCCAAGAATATCGGGCCATTCATTTTACAGGCCGTCAGTTGATCAAGTACCGCAACCCCTTCATGGCGCACTTCAATGAAGTTCGCAAAGCGGCCCTGCAGGACAAAGAGAATCCCATCGCCAAGCAACTCCTCGCCCTCGATACGACGCCCATCTCTCGCGATGTGCGCTTCTTCTATCCGTTTGAAGTTCAGATCACTGACGAGCTAAGCCACCAGCAGAACACACAGGGTGAAGCCAGCCACCAAGAGTATAAGAAATCTCAAGTGAAGTCCGCCATGCGCCGGATCTTCAAGCCGCTGATCGAGTTGAAAGGTCTTTAGGCCAGTCGCTTCTCGAAGAAAACCTTCATCCGCTCATTCACGAATTCTGGAAAGTCGACCTGTGGGACGTGAGAGCCCTCTTTAATCAAATAGAGCTCTGAGCCGGAGAGCCGCTGCTGCAACAGGCGCTGGAGGTGAAACGGAATCACGCGATCGCGGTCGCCACCAATTATGAGCGAGGGGATGTTCATGTTTTCGATGTGGGCCAAGATGTCGTGGGCCTGCATCTGATTGAAGAGCTGGAGGAAGAGATCGGGGCCGAGCTGCGCCACGCGATTCATGTAGACCTCGATGAACTCGCGACCGACCTGTTTCTCGTTGAAGCCCTGCGAGTGGATCAACTTGAGCGTCATGGGGTTCATCGCTTGCGTGTCCCAGACGAATTGGAAAACTTCACGGTAGCGCTTGAGGATCTCCTCCGTCACCGGAACGATGTATTCCATGAGATTCGTATCAAACATGACGTCTTTCACCGGTAGCACGGTGCCGGAGAGCAAGCACATCGCGTGAATCTTGTCGGGATGGCGGCGTGCGAGTTCCAGTGTGATGTTCACACCCATGCTGTGGCCGATGGCGGCCACCGACTTGATGTTGAGATGCTCAAGCATCTCACTGATGTCGAGGGCGATGCGCTCGAAGGTCACGTTCCCAAGATTATCTTTGCCCGAGCTTTGAAAGTGCGCGCGGTAGTCGTGGAAAAGGATTTTGTAGCCGGCCTGGGAGAACCATTCGAGCTGGTACTTCCAGTGGAGGTTGCTGCACACGAGGCCATAGTTAAAGAGCAGTACCTTCTCGTGGCTCGTCTTGAAATCAATGGGGAAATTCGTGGAGTAGAAGATCTGCTCACCGTCACTCGTCTTAAAGAAATTGGCGTGAAGTTGCACGGAGGCCTACTTGCTTTTGGCGTTGAGGAGTTGGACCAAGTTTAGCAGCGGCGACTCCTGCGCGACCAAGGCCTTGAGCTTGGCATCGAGCATTTGCTTTTTCGTTTCAACTTCCTTGTACTCCGCGGCCGTGATCTTGAAGACGATCTCACCGACTTGCAGTTGATCACCGACCTTGAGTTTCCGTGGTTTGCTGGCGCGCTTTCCGTTCAAGAGCCAGTACTCCATGATTGGGCCCGGTTGGGCCTGTAAAAAGTCTGGTAAGACTTCAACCATGAATGCGTTCGACGGCAAGAGGCCCGCAGGAGAAACGTCTCCCTCGGGATGACCGAAGTAGATCTGGTTCTTATGAAAGCGCCAAACGCCCTCGAACTCTGGATCGGTGCAGGAAGTGATGTGGATTTCTAACATAGTTAGATTGTATCTAAAATCTTCTGATCGCGGGCGAGCTTGAGCAGCATAGGATCGATTTTGCCTGGATCGGTCGCTAGCAAATGTTGAACGTCTCGGTACACTTTCTCAAGGACGTGTGAGTGCTTCATGAAATCGGCGACACGACGGCGCGTCACTTCACCTGACTGGTCCACTCCAAACAGATCGCCTTCACCACGGTTCTGCAGATCAGCTTCCGCAATGACGAAGCCATCGGTGGTCCTTTCTAGGACTTCGAGGCGCTCTAGGGCGCCAGGTCCAAGGTCTTTATCCAACACTAAGAAGCAAAAACCAGCTTTATCACCCCGGCCCACGCGGCCACGCAGCTGATGAAGTGAGCTCAGTCCAAAACGTTCTGGGTTGTAGACACACATGAAGGCCGCGTTTGGCACGTTGATGCCGACCTCGATCACACTCGTGGCGATAAGAATGCGGATCTTTCCTTCGGTAAACGCCTTGACCGTGGCTTCTTTGTCTTCGGCTTTCATTTTCCCATGCAGCACGGCCATGGCCACTCCGGACAGTTCTTTTTGGTACTGCTGAAACGCGTCGGTGACGTTTTGCAGGGCCATGGTTTCAGATTCCTCAATGGCCGGAAACACCATGTAGCCCTGGTCACCCACAGCGAGTCGCTGTTTGATGAAATCGACGTACTTATCGTAGTTCGATTTCGCTACAATCCGGGTCTTGATGCCCTTACGTCCTGCCGGCATGACTTTGATGGTTGTGAAATCCAAGTCGCCGTACTGGGCCAGCGAGAGCGTGCGGGGAATGGGCGTTGCCGACATGATGAGGCAATGGGTGCCAGCGCCCTTTGCAGTGAGCATGAGGCGTTGTTCGACGCCAAACTTGTGTTGTTCATCGATGATGGCGAGTGCGAGTTTTTTAAATACGACACTCTCTTGAAAAAGTGAATGGGTACCAATGACGAAGTTGGCTTCGCCGTCGGCGAGCGCCTTCAACACAGCATCCTTACCTTTTTTCTTCATACTTCCCAAAAGTAGTGCTGGCTTTAAAAATGGCAAAGAGCCAAACATCTCAGAGAGCGTCTTCGCGTGCTGGTGAGCGAGGGCCTCCGTGGGACACATGAGAGCGACTTGGTGTCCTTGATGGATAGCGACAAGTGCCACCAGCATCGCCACAACAGTTTTTCCGCAGCCCACATCACCTTGCAACATCCGCATCATGGGATGGCCGGTGTTCATGTCATCCAGAATCTGTTGCACAGATTTACTTTGGTCCTCCGTGAGTGAAAACGGAAGCCGTTTAAGAAACGCAGTGAGCGTTTCAGTGTCCGGCTGAATGCTTGGTCCGATTTTTCTTTTGATGAAGCGACGGCGAGTCGTGATCTTGAGCTGGTCGACGAAGAACTCCTCGTAGGCGAGACGCTCTTCGGCCATTGTGCGAAGCTCTTTTGTGAACTGCGCGGACGGAATGCGGGCATGAAGAATTTGAAAGGCGCGTGAAAGGGAGAGGTCGGTCAGTTCGTCAGTCCCAAAGTCAGATTTTAATCCCTGCCAAAAGTTCACAGGAAGATTATCAAATAACTTAGCGGTGTAGGTGCCAGGAACTTTGTTGACAGTGGGATACTCGACGAGCCATTCGCCAAGTGTTTGTGCCCAGGCTTCATCGACCAAGGAATGCACTTTAGGATTCACAATTTGGTTTTGTGCCTTCCATTCTTGCATGGTGCCCAGGAACCAAACTTTATCCCAGTCTTCGATCTGTTTTTTTTGCTGAGGATAGAGATTAAAAAATCTTAGAGGAAGCGTGGCTTCGCCATCTAGTTCTTTGACGACGACAAAACCATTGCTGAGCAAGAAGCGACCCTTCGTGCGACGGCCATAGGCGGGTTTTACTTCACGGTGAATAACTTTCCCGCAGCCCAAAAAGAGTTCACCTTCACGGGCCTCACGAAAAGGGCGGGGCTTTGGCATGGGCAATGTGCGAAGAGGCAGGAGCCACATAAGATCATCAAGAGTTCTTACTCCCGCGGCAACGAGAGACTCGAGATGAGCAGAGGGAGTTTTTTTGCCAGCGACGATCGCCAGCAAAGGAGACTCACCGCTAAGGCTAGCGGTATTCGACGGCTTGGACCTCATAGGTCACATCACCCTTCGGGGCCTTCACGACCACTTCATCTCCAGACTCTCGACCAATGAGCGCTTTGCCCAAGGGAGAGCTGTAAGAAATTTTACTCGCATCGGTCATGGCTTCGTCTTCGCCGACGATTTGATACGTAATTTCTTTGCCGTTAGCATCTGTGATTTTCACAGTTGCTCCAAAGACAATTTTGTTTCCTTGCATACCATTCACATTCACCACGCGGGCACGCGAGAGTTTTGATTGCAATTCTTGAATGCGTCCTTCGACGTGAGATTGTTTTTCTTTAGCCGCAGAGTATTCTGCGTTCTCTTTGAGATCGCCCAAGGCGCGAGCTTCTGAGATGGCTTCTTTGACGTTCTCGCGGTCAACTTTAATAAGTTGGTCGAGCTCCGCTTCCATCATTTTTTTTCCGAGAGCGGTCATGGGCGTTTCGATCATAGAACCTCTTATTTCTTAAACAGCGCTTTTGCTTTTTCTAGCATGTCATCTTTCGTTGAGCCCGTACCTGCAACACCGGGCCCGAACTTAAACCATTCACAGAAATTCGCTTTATCTTTTAGAACCACTCGTTCTGCCGAAGGTTCACGGCATTCATTGTAAGCAGTCTTATCGTAATGCTTACACGAGATGCAATTCCTCAAATCAACGCCGCAGCTCGAACATTGATCGGCGCGACCAGGGGGAAAAGCTTCCATGTAGGGGACATTCTTACCACAGCGAGGACATTGACCCATGACTCAGAACTCCTTCTGCATCCCCATCCCAAAGCCGTTGCTGTTGGATGAATCTGGGTCAGCAGAAAAATAAATGCGTGGAGTGTTGCGTTTATTATGCTCTTCGATGGACCGCTGCAAAAGCCACTCATTATTATACTGATTTGTTCGGGAAATCAAATAACTCACAGCAATCATGGTGAGTCCGCCGAAAACGAGAGTGTTTCTGCCAGTAAACGTCTCATTCTTGCCTTCATTCGAGCGTAAAAAACCTGCCAGAACCGTGGCCGTACCGAGAGTACTCAACGCAGCACCCTGCCAGCGTGGCCGGTTGTTTTGCTGATATTCATTGAGCAGTTTTTTCGCCACGGGATCGCGTTGAAGGTAATACCGTAAACCTTCACCGCGGTTACTCGAACTCGCATCAACTAAGACTTCTTGGTAATTCACGATGGCCGTGCGACTGCACGACTCTGCGGCGTGCCCTATAGGGGCAAGCAAGACGGCGACTAAGATAAGGACATGGGCAAGGTTGTGCACCCTATGAGCTTACAGTGCAGTGGCGTATGATGGAAGCACAAGGAAGCTCATGGACTTGATAAAGACCGGTATCGGTCTCTCTAAAACAATCAAAAACGTTGCGCGGTTTCGCGAAATCCTGACTGTTTTTAGCAAGAACGGATTCCAATCTCTCATCATGAAGTCAGGTCTTGGAACAGAAGTTCCGGGACTCAGCTCGTCTAGCTCTGATGCTGACGTCGGTACCGAAACGACGGATGGTGGCGAAGAGCGGTGGGGGCTGCTGGGCCAGCGTCTGCGACTTTCCTTTGAAGAACTTGGTCCAAGTTTTGTAAAAATGGGCCAACTCCTAGCGACGCGAGAAGACATCCTGGATCCCGCTCTCATTCGCGAACTCAAGAAACTGCAAAATGAAGTCAAGGCCATTCCGTTTAACGAAGCCAAGGATGTCATCGAGGCTTCGCTCGGCCGCCCGCTGACTGCCGTTTTCCGTGACATTGAGCAAACTCCGATTGGAACGGCTTCCATCGGCGTGGTTCACCGTGCGACTCTTCTCACCGGTGAGCGTGTGGTCGTGAAGGTTCGTCGCCCAGGCATCGAAAAGGTTCTTCGCACTGATTTTGAGATCGTACGATTCATCGTCGCGCAGGTCGAACGAGCCTCTGAGAACATTCGCTATCTCGGCATTTCGCGAGTGATTGAAGATTTTTTCCGCGCGACCATGTCAGAACTCAACTTTATGACGGAGGCGCAGAATTGCGAGCGTCTAGGGAAAAACCTCGCTCGCATCGATAAGTACAACGATTTCGTTGTGCCGAAGATTTATCGAGAATTTTCCTCAACCAATATCTTGGTGATGGAGTTCCTCGACGGCCGACCTTTTAATCAATTCAGAACGCTCGAAGAACTCGGTCCAGGCATGGTAGAGAAGCTCGAACGAAGCGTCGAACTCTTTGCTCAGACGTTGCTCTCAGATGGATTCTTCCACGCGGACTTGCATGGTGGGAATTTCTTCATCATGCGAGACCAGCGCTTGGGTCTCATTGACTTCGGTTTGATGGGAACACTTTCAAAGAAAAACCGCACCAACCTGATTGCGGTTCTTTATGCCGTGGTCACGCACGACTATGAAAACATGGTCTACGAATTCCTCGAGGTCGCTGAGTACGACACCATCCCTGATCACGAGGAACTCATTCGTGATATTCGCGATAATCTTTCTCCCTTCGTGGGCCTCTCGATTAAAGAGACCAACGTCACCGAACTTGTTCGTGCCATCATCAGCACACTCACACGCCACCGGCTTTACCTTCCACGCGAATGGTTCATCATCTTCCGTGCTTTGATGACGTTAGATGGGGTGGGGAAGTCGGTTGGACTTGATCTCAATATCTTCAAGATCCTCGAAAAAGATCTTCCAAAGCTGTTAGGCGAAGTGCTTTCGAAAGAGACGGCCAAAGAAGAAGCGATGTGGATCGGCAAGGATTTACTGACTTCGTTGCGAATTCTTCCAAAACACTTGAAGTGGTTCATGCGCGAGCAGGCCCGGCGTGGCTACGCGTTCGAATTGAAGCTCCAGGGCGCTGACGATTACGTGAAGTCGGTGTCGCGCTCTTTGTATTTTTTAGGACTATCTCTACTCGCAGGAACGTTCATCTTGGTCGGTGCCATGCCGCTGATGGGGAAGAGTCCCGAGGCGTTTTCGCAGATCCCGACGATGACCTGGGTGTTCTGGGGGATCGCAGCTTTGATTCTTTTCCGCTCGCTCGTCCTGAAGAAATACTAGATCGAATCTAATCCACCGACATAGACGGGCACACCGTCTGAGCGCAGGCCGTGCTTACCGTAGTTGAAGATCTCATCCATCAGCTCTTCCGCGTCCAGCTTGATGCTCACGCCTTGGCGCTCCACCACGAAGCGATCATCGCGGTAGTTAATTTCCAGCCCTAGGAGATGGGAGAGTTTACGAAGCGCCATGGGATGCGTGTTGGGACGCCACAGACCGACTTGCTGCAGGTCCTGGAGAACTTCGTCCGGCACCATTTCATTCTTCGCCGCCCATAGCACGCCCGCATTGCCGAGCTCCTCGGTCACACCGTTCACTCCACGCACATGAGCGAAGTCGTGCAGAATCCCTTGGAGATCCATTCCTTTACCTCGGAACGCGTACCCTTCTTTCATGCGAATCAATTCCGCAGAAGTGATGTCGGCGAGATCGTTCCAATCACTTTCATCTCTTAAAGGAGAGAAGAAGTGCTGATTTACCTGCTGGCGATACAGCAGGGCGAGTTTTTCTCTTTCAACAGGAGTTAAATCGATCAAGCGTTCTGTGGAGTAAGTCTTCGCTGGAAGTGTTGTGCGATAGCACCACTGCTTTCCGGCGAGATGGAAATGCCATTTACGATAGAGCTCGTGCTTATCGCTCCATAAGATAAAGAGTGCGCACTGAGAATGGAGAGTCGAGAGCACACGCTCGAAGAGTAATTGAAAGAGACCTTGGCCTCTTTCACTCTCTGCGACAGCGATTCCACCTAACATAACGACAGGGATCGTTTCACCCTGCCACACGAAGCTCTTCAGACGTGTACCTACATGAGCGACCACAGTGGAATTCGATGGATCTATCAGTATGTGGCGCTGTTGATTGTGTTGTGCACCTGCAAGCGGGGCGAAATCGACGGAAAATTTGAAAATTTTTTGGTAGGCAAAAGCTGCCTCAATCAGTGAATTCGTCTGAGCGGCCAACTCGGGGAAGGCATCTAAGCGTGCGTATTCATAGCTTTTCGTCGACACGTCCGTACCCCTGTTTTCTGCGATGCTAAGGCGACAAAATGGCCTTGTAAATTTATTTTACAGTTTTGGCTCAAGTTCTTTTGAGGCGTGTCGAAAAGTTAGGCATGGAGGTGGCCATACCACCCTTGCACCATGATGGTTGCATGAACCCGAATTCAAGGAGGATTTATGGGTTTGCGTATTAACACGAACGTCTCGTCCCTTAACGCTCAGAGGAACCTTGGTCAGACTCGTCTGGCACAACAAAAGGTTTTGGAGCAATTGTCATCTGGTCAGCGCATTAACCGCGCTGGTGATGACGCCGCCGGCTTGGCCATCTCAGAAAACTTGAAAGCGCAGATCCGCGGCCTCGGCCAAGCGGAACGAAACGCGCAAGACGGTATTTCTTTGGTGCAAATCGCTGAAGGCGCCATGTCTGAAGTTTCAAACATCATGATCCGACTCCGCGAATTGTCAGTGCAGGCAGCTTCTGACACCATCGGGCCGACAGAACGTAAGTTCTTGAACGTTGAATTTGAACAGTTGCTCGCAGAAGTGGATCGTATCGCGAACTCAACTGAGTTTAACCGCGTTCCTCTCTTGAATGGTACTGGTTCAGTCTTTGATATTCAGATCGGTACTCGAAATGACCCTCTGGCTGACCGTTTGACCTTCGATGCTTCAAGCGCAGACGTAAACGTTGCGGCTTTGGGCCTCAACTTGGCTTCGGTATCAGACAAAATCTCTGCGCAGAACTCATTGGCAGCGATCGACCAAGCTATTCAAACTGTTTCTGGTATCCGTGCAGACTTTGGTGCGCTTCAAAACCGCCTCCAGTCTACGGTGAACAACATTCAAGTAAGTACAGAGAACTTGTCGGCTGCAAACTCACGTGTACGTGATGCTGACGTAGCTTCTGCAACTGCTGAATTGACTCGTACGAACATTCTGATGCAGGCCGGTACTTCAGTACTTGCTCAGGCGAACCAGTCTACTACTTCTGCTCTTGGGCTTATCAACGCCACAGCACAAGGCTAGAGACTGACGAAGACCTGATCGAGTTCGATGACCAAACCCTGCAGTTACTCTGAAGTGGGTGTGACTGAAGAGATGCAGATGTTAGGGGCAATACTGCCCATATTAACCACACGGCGACTAGTATGGTCCCGTTAGTACAAGGAGGTACGTATGACATTTAACAATGGAGCCTGACTATGGGTTTAAGAATTAATACAAACGTTGCAAGCCTCGCGGCCCAACGTAATTTAGGAAACAATAAACTGAACTTGGACAATAACCTGAGGAAATTATCTTCAGGGGAGCGGATAACCCGCGCCGCGGATGATGCGGCAGGATTGGCGATCAGTGAAAAGCTGAAAGGTCATATCCGAGGGCTTCGCCAAGCAAGGAGAAATTCAGATGACGGCATTTCGCTCATCCAAACAGCCGAAGGCGGTTTGTCTGAAATCTCCAACATTATTGTCCGCTTACGTGAATTGGCAGTTCAAGCTGCCTCTGACACCGTGGGAGATACAGAACGTGGCTTTTCGGACATTGAATTTCAGCAGCTCAAAGATGAGATCAACCGTATCTCTAAGGGCTCAGAGTTCAACGGAAGAAAGTTGCTTGATGGAACAGGCGGAATGGTTGAGATTCAAGTTGGGATTCACAATGACCCAACCCAAGATCGCATCAAGTTCGACTCGACATCATCAGACGCCACAATCGAATCACTCGGTCTCATTGGCGAGACGATTGCCGGTAAAGAGGGAGCTCAGCTCTCACTTGAAAGATTGGACAGCGCACTGGTACGGGTTAACGGAGTCCGAGCAAACCTCGGTGCTCTTCAGAACCGACTGCAGTCGACAAGCACAAACTTGGCGGTTACAGATGAGAACTTTAGTGCGGCCAATTCACGGATTAGAGATGTTGACGTAGCGGCAGAGACCGCAGACTTGGCCAAGAATAATATCTTGAACCAAGCTTCTGTATCAGTCCTTGCTCAAGCGAACAACGCCCCGCAGTTTGCCCTGAAGTTGCTATCGTAAGTCACACCCACGCAAGGTGGCCCCGAATGGGGCCACCTTTTTCTATTTCAGCAACGTGAAAGTATCGAGAGATAGGTGCTTGAATTGGCCCTCGGCCACAGCTGATAAATCTAAATGTCCGAACTGCAGCCTCTGCAACGCCACCACATGATTTCCCACCGCCGCAAACATTCGTCGCACTTGATGATAGCGGCCTTCCTGAAGTGTAATGCGAGCCTTCTTTTCTGAAAGAATTTCCAGATGCGCCGGTAAGCAAGGCTTAGCTTCGCCCTTCAAGATCAAAGTACCCGACTGGAAGATCTCGCTGGCGTCCGAAGAAAGCGGGCGATCTAAGTCGGCTACGTACACCTTACTCACATGGTGCTTGGGCGAGGTCAGCCGGTGCACAAGATCGTGCTGGTCCGTGATCAGCAAAAGGCCGCTGGTGTCTTTGTCCAATCGTCCGACGGTCACGACCTGCGGTTCACGCTTGCTCCATCTTTCAGGGAGCAATTCGTAAACTGTTTGGCCTTCTTCTTCGTTATGACTGCACACGTAGCCGACTGGCTTATTGAGCAGGACGAGAAGTCCGTGAGGATGATCGAGCGGTTCGCCGTCGAAGGTGATCAAGGTTGGATCGACCCTCAGATCACTGGAGATTTTTGCGACGCCCGTGACTTGCAGACGTCCTTGCCGGATAAACCCTTCAACTTCCCGGCGGCTGCCGTAGCCCAAGCTGGCGATGAGCTGATCGAGACGAGCAAACCGCTTAGCGCTGGGCATGGATCACCTTGAATCCGTCTTTTTCCAGCAGACGAGTCTTCGCTTCAAAATGGCGATCGAGAATGTCTTCGTAGGCCAGAAACTTATTGGCCACGAGATAGAGGTCTCCTCCAGTTCTCAGAGATCGAGCGGCGACGTCGATAAAAAATTGCCCGAGCTGTGAGTTGGTTGTTTGTCCTTCATGAAAAGGAGGGTTCATCACGATCCAGTCGAGTTGTTGAGGAAGAGGTTCTTTCGTGACGTCCAGCCAATGGTACTGACACTTCTCGGTGAACGCCTTCAAATTGATCCGTGCACACTCTAGGGCGCGGGCTTCCGCTTCGATCAAATGAATGCTTATGACCTCAGGTGATCGACTGAGGACGCCATGTGACAGATAGCCGTAGCCACTTCCAATGTCTGCACCAGTGCCGCTCAATGGAGGAACGACCTCCATCAAGAGCTCCGAGCCTCGATCAACTTTATTCCAACCAAAGATCCCCGGAATCCCGACGAGATTTGTCTCGGGAATGGTCTGGGGTTTTGCGGCCTCGATCCAGCTCTGCAAAATTTCAGGATGCTGGATATGAGTACTGCTCAGCAAAGCATAGCGACACTTGCTTTTGCTTTCAGCCTCTAAGTCAGGAAAGACTTCTTTTAAATAAGAGAGGTATCCACGCGCGCCTTGATCATTCGAGCACGCAAAGAGCAGGCGGCCCTCTGGTTTGAGGTTCAGCCAGGCATGCGCAATCAATGCCAAACTCTCGATGCGTTGACGAGTGGGAACGCAAATCGCCAAGTCATACGGACCCATTGATTTTGTGGGATGAGTCGTGTGGCCTGCGTTCAAGAAAGCTTGAACCGTGGGGCGGAAAGTGTGCCAGACATCAACGTCGTGCTGGGAGAGTTGGCCCAGGACATTTTTCGCCGACGAGCAAAACTCGGGGCGGGGAATCCAGATCGAGCTGTTTGGGCGAGGAGTGGCTTCGGCACTGAGCAAGCGTTCGATAACTGACCAAGTGATGTCGCTGGAATTTTCCATGTATGCTCCGAATTCTAGCGCAAGGTTTCCTGGATTGGGGCTACTAAGTTTTCGTTTCTTTGCTACAATCCTTTTATGCGTAAGACCGTCCTCATATTTGGTGTGAGTTCATTTCTAGGTTCTAACCTGGTTGAAGCCTTGGGTCAGGACTACCGCATCATCGGGACTTACAACGCGACTCCGGTGCGAGTTCCCGGGATGCTCACGATTCGCTGTGATGCACTCAAAAAAGAAACGGTTCAACGGCTGCTCGCTCTTTTTCGACCGCACATCACCATATATGCCGGCGGCATGTCGTCCCTGAGCGCCTGTCACGCGAACCCCAAGCTCGCTGACGCCTTGAATTCCGCCGCCCTCACGAACGTGTGCTCTTCCGCAGAGCGCGTGGGATCAAAGTTTATCTTTGTCTCTTCGAGCTTCGTGCTGAGTGGGGAAGACGTGGTTTACCACGAGAGCGATACGCCGTTTCCCGGCACGAGCTACGGAAGCAGCTTAGCATCCAGCGAGTTCTACGTTCAGAAGTCCTGTCTCAACTACATCATCTTTCGCTCGTGCCCGTTGTATGGCCGCGCCTTCCATCCGACACGTCGGAACTGGTTCGAGCCGATCGAAACGGCCCTCGCCCTTGGCCAGCAAGTGGGCGTCGACGACACCGTTTTCCACGGCCACCTCGACGTACATATCTTGGCGAAGCTCATTAAGCTCGGCATCGAAAAGAATGTGACGAATAGGCTCTTCCAGATCACGTCAAAGGACACCATGAGCCGCTATGATTTTGCGCGGCTCTACTGCCAGGTCTTCGGCAAGGACGAGAATTTGATTGTGCGCGCTCAATGGCCCATGCCGCTGGACAACTCTCAGTACAGAAGCAAGGCGCTCGAGAAATACAACTTCCGTATGGATACGAAAAACGCTGAAGAATTCTTCACCTTACGGATGCCCACGGTGGAAGAATCACTCAAGGCCACGAAGAAGAGATTAGCGAGCTGAGTTTCTGATGAATTCCGCGAGGTAGAAGCGCACGATGGCTTCGACGTCCACTTCCTCACCCTGATAACGCCAAGTCACATGATTAAACGGACCCACGTGGGCCTTGATCTCATGGATGGTGGGCAAACCGGGCGACTGTTCTCCCGGTACGCGAGGAGCGAAGAGGCCACCGCTGTTGGAAAGAAACCCTACGCTGATCACGTCTGCACCACGCCGAGCGACGATGAGCTTGAGCGTGTTGCGGAAGAGCATGAAGTCATTGATGGTGTTTGAAATGCGGAAAACTTTAATCATGCGACCCTGATCGCGGTTCACCCGGTATTGATTAAAGAGCGCCACGTAGAACTCAAAACGATCTTTGATCTTATTCAAGAACGCAACGGATGACTCTTCGAGAACACGAGCAGGATCCGCCGCATCAGTGAATCTGATGTAACCCGATTCCTCCATGTTGATCTCCTCAAGGGCAAGAGATTCGATCCATGCGTTATCGTATTTTTCATTTTGTGGTGTGATCATAGTTTTAATGATCATCGCCGCGTCACCACACGTCAACTTACTTACAAATTTTTGGGGTTTTGGGAGAGAAAGAAGGATCCGGATGGACGTTGATTCGTTTCGCGCCCCTAAAAACTTAGGTGGGCGCTGTTAGTAATCACTTTAGGCTTCTCACAATCTGCTCTTTGCAGAACAGGCAAGCTTGCACACCGTGACCAGGGACTGCTCCCGATAACTGAATCGTAGGGGCGAAACTTTAATATCCACCCGGACCCAGCTCTTATTCTACTCCCCCTGATTTTGGGGGGCCATGGAAAGCTTTTTCCTGTCTAAGCCAAATCAAGGCGATTTCAAGGGTTTAGAGCAGTTGTACTCAGTGACGCATTGCGGTATAATAAGAGACTAGAACAGAAGTTATTTCCTTAAAGTTTCTGCAGGGTGAGGACGATAAGTCTCTGAACCTAGTGCAGGGGGAGAATGTATGAAGAGTAAAATCACTGCGTTTTTGAAGGATGAGAGCGGGCAAACGTCTACGGAGTATATTCTCCTGGTGGCGGTTGTGGCCTTCGTTATCTTCAAATTCAAAGATGTGATCAATGAGCGGCTTGTGGGTCCAGATGGCATGGTGAACAAAGTATTCACCAAGGCTGACGGGATTCTCGAGAACATCGAGTAGGGTCACCGCTTAGTTTGACGCCTTTCCGGCGGCAGCTTACGATGGATTCGTGAAAACGAAATCCAAAGGTCAAGCAGCCGTCGAGTACTTATTTGTACTCGTCTTCATGGTCCTTATTGCGGCCAAAATTGTCACACGTTTTAATGATTTCTTCAGAGACTCGGTCGGGAACCTCGGGCATGTCCTGTCCCGGAACCTCACCGTCGGCATCTGCCCCTCAGAATGCTTCTTCAGCGGCTATAAGAACGGGTACGAGGAGTGATCCCTTGGACCATCTTTTGGTTCTTGGTGCTAGAGCTGACGGCGGTGGCCTGGGGCGACGTCCGTACTCAAAAGATCCCGAATAGCTGGAGCTTGCTCAATCTCGCATGCTTCGTGCTGTTGTTGATCTTTTTACCCGAGCATTACCCGTTTGCGCTGGGCACTTTCCTCTACTCCGCTGTTTTTCTCGTCGTTGGATTTGTGCTCTTCCTCCTCAAAATCATGGGAGGAGGGGACTCAAAGTTTCTCTTCTCTTTCTTTTTGCTTATCCCTGTTTCGTTGCAGGCCCGCGCGTTGGTGCTATTGCTGCTATCGACCATTCTGATTGGGGGCTTCTTGCTGCTGACTAACGTTGGGCGAAATCATGAAAAAATTGTGGCCTACATTAAATCGGGCTACATTAGAGGAATCAAAGAGTGTTTTGGGACGAAATTTTCATTCGCCCCGGTCATTTTACTAGCGTGGTTATGGTTAGGATGGGAAATCGGAATGTTCACATTTTAAATCATCGGGGCCAGAGCACGGTGGAATACATTCTGCTACTCGCCGTAGTGGTCAGTCTGATATTCACCATCACCAGTTCGCAAAGATTCAAAGATCTGCTGGGCGAGGGCGGCTCATTCGCGACGACCATGAAGAGTGAGATGGAGTGGAACTACCGGTTCGCCTCCCAGGGGCGAAGCTCGGTCAACACGATCATCTTTCCCAATGCGTTCCACCCTGCGTATTACAACATCAATCGAAACACCACCCGCTTCATTGGTCCGATCAAACCCTACGGCGAACGGCAATGAACCAACTCAAAGAATGCGGTCAATCGACGATCGAGTTCATCCTCACTTTCATGTTCGGACTGGGGGTGATCTTTCTTTTCGTAAACATTTCTGTGAACTACTCAGTCGGCTACCTCGTTCACTACGCCACGTTTATGGCGAGTAGAACGTATCTCACGTTCGAGATCGGCGTCGGTGATCCGGCCGCCTCAGACCCCCAGGCGGGAGCCGCTGCGCTTGAAACTTTGCGTAGATTTAAGATGGAAGCCGTGGGGGTGACGTCCGGGAGCGTGCTCGCCGGTGGGGGCGACCAGCCTGGCTTCCACATCAACCGCTATTCGACCGTGACCACGAACGAGCAGGCGCTCTTCGTGGGCGCTTACACCGTTTTCGAACGACCACTCTCATTTTTCCGTGCGATCGCAGGTGACACGAAAGGCACGCTGATTTCAGAATCGTATTTAGGAAAAGAGCCGGTGCGCGCGGAGTGCTGGCAGCGCACATGTAAAGCCATCTCGATGGGAGTGAAGGGTAACGCTACACCTTGCGGAGGCACCGATGACTACACGGTCTTCGACAATGGCTGCTAGGCAGCGGGGCCAGGCCCTCGTCGAGTTCATCATCTTTCTTCCCTTCATGCTGATGATGTACACCGTCGTCGTAAGCCTCGGGGACGCCATTCATGGATCGATCAATCAGCAGAAAGTGACTCGCAGCTATTTCTACTATCGCCTGCAGAATAATTCTCAGATATCCAAACCCCAACGAAATGGGTCAACTTTATACAACGATCAGTGGACAAATTTCGGCCACATCTTCATTGGCTGGACGGACTACCTGGACGGAGAAACACCTTATCTTCCTTGCTACAAACTCAATCTCCCTTTCGCTCCCGCGGCCGATGATACCTGCGACGAAGCCTACGACTCTGTGACAACCCAATTCATTCGCGTCGGAACCGCCTACGGTCTCTGTGGAGCCTCGATGCAAAAGTTGAATGGTGAATTCTTCGAACTGCCGGGTAACGAGCAGATCGATCCGGTTGTGGAGTCGAGTAGTTGCTGGATTCAGTAAGGTAAACCCTGCCTCCCTCGCTCTGCACAGAAACATGCTATCATGTTGAATAGAGGTCTTTCACGCGTTTAAGGATGAACCGATGAACAGTCGCGCCTTCACACTCAGTTTGGTCATCGCAGGAATTGCGATGTTCATGGTCTACTCTTTTCTCGAAGGGCGTGAAGCGCAATTCGTTGAGGAGTACGGAAATCCCTCACCGCTCGTCGTAGCGAAAGTGGACATCAAAGAGCTCGAGCTGATTGATGATCGAAAACTTAAGATCGAAAACATTCCGAAAAAATTCCAGATGCCGGGCCACTTCAAAAAAATTGAAGAACTCTACAACACCATTGCGGCCACACCGATCAAGGCGGGAGAACAGATCACGCGACCGCGGATCACATATCCGGGAGCACAGTCAGGTCTTTCGCGGCAGATCGCCGTCGGAAAGCGTGCACTTTCTGTTCGCGTTGAAGAAACCACGGCGGTGTCAAAATTAATCAAACCCGGTGACCGTGTCGACGTGCTCGCGACGATTGACTACGCGGGCGGCAAGAAAGAACGCATTAAAGTAAAAACGGTTCTACAAGACGTGCTCGTGCTTTCCACGGGTCTCTACGTGACCAACAGTATCCCGATCGTTAACCTGCAAACGTCGGAAACCGAATCGCGTGAAATGAAGCTCAACAAGTACGTGAACTTCAACTCTGTGACGCTCGAACTCGATCCCTATGAAGTTCAAAAGATGATTTTCATTATTTCTTCTGGCGGTGGTATTCACCTGACTCTAAGAAATAACGACGACAAGACGATGGAACGGATCACGGGCACCCGCCTTTATGATGTGCTCGGAGAAGACGCAGCTGAAGCTAAAGCTTATTTCGCAGACCAGTTAGCGAAAGATAGAGCAAGAACAGGAGGGCAGGGTGGGCGTTAAGCTTTCCTTACTCATCGCTCTCTCTTTGACCATGACAAGCGCTTGGTCACAGACAACCGTACCTGCTGCTCCGGCCGCGACCTCGGGAGCAGCCGTTGATCCTGATAACGTCGATCGTGATCTCGAAGTAGCGGTTGGCATCGATGAAGTCGTCAAGATCGGCTTCGACTTCAGCACCAAGGTCGATATTGGTAATGAGCAGATCCTCAATCTCGTGATCGTTCCCCAAAAGAAAGAAATTACTTTTAAGGGTCTCAAGCCTGGCCGTACCAACGTCACGATCCGTGACAACGTCGGTGACATTCGATTGCGCTACATCGTCCAGGTGACTGCGAGCGGAAAGTCACTTGTCGTATCCGAAATCCGGGAGCTCCTTGGAGACGTCGAAGGACTCGAGATCGGAATCAGAGGCGGAAAAGTGTACGTCGGCGGAGAGATCGTCGTGCCGGCCGACATCACCCGCGTAAATACGGTTTTAGAGACCTACACAGATGTGCTTCGTCTCGTGCAAATCTCGCCACAAACCCAACGCGTGATCGCGCGTAAGATGATGGATGAGCTCGCAAAAAACCAATTGAAAGATGTCACTGTTCGAGTGGTGAACCGGGTCTTCTGGCTGGAGGGAGTGGTCTCCTCCAACGACAAGAAGTCCCTCGCTGTGGCGATTGCTCAAGCCTATCTCCCGGACCGCATCGGCCTCGACACGAAAGGTCTTCAGACGGTAAAGCGCGACGACATTCTGGACTTCATTTCGGTGAATGAGAAAAAAGATCCACCACCTCCCCCTAAGCAGGTGAAAATCACGTCCCAGTTTGTAGAATTGTCGAAGGATTATTCGCGCATTTTTGGTTTCAAGTGGGCTCCACTCATTAACGAAGAGGGCGGATCAATTTCCTTTGGCCAAGATTCCGAAGGCGGTACCCGCAGCACGGGTGAGGCGCTCGCTGCGACCATCTCCAACTTGTTTCCGAAGTTGAACTCCGCACGCTCGGCGGGTTACGCACGCGTCGTGCAGTCGGGCATGGTTGTGACGAAGGACAAGGAGACGGCTAACATCAACAAGAGAACAGAGATTCCCTTCGCCGTAGGTACGGGAGACTTCACTCGTGCGAGCACAGCGAGTGTAGGCTTCAGCATGGAAGTGACGCCGAAGATCCTGGAGCAAGAAAAAGTCGAGATGGGTGTTGGCATTGACGTGAACCTGTCGGCAGCTGTCTCCACCAGCGGAACACCATCAACGACAAACAATAAAATTAAAACGACCGTAGTTATCAAAAGCAAAGAATCTGCTGCCATCGGTGGAATTGTGCAGAACTCATCCACCACCGCATACGACAAGGACGATCCTGCGCCCTCGAGCGGCGACAATCCCTCGCCAGCGTTGTTTCGAATCTTGCGTTCTAAGAACCATCAGGTTTCGCGAAACCAGTATGTGATGTTTCTCACTCCAGAAATTATTGAATCGGCTACGACAGGCACGGAAGAGATTCGCAAAAAATTCCGTCGCAGAACTCAGTAAGGAAAAGGGACAGGATGTCAGGGCACATTATAAGTATCATTGGTGGTAAGGGCGGAGTGGGAAAGTCCCAGATCGCTGCCAATCTTGCCTTGGCCTGGGCCGGAGAAACGCGCCAGAAAGTTCTGCTGCTCGATTTTGACCAGAAGGCCTGTGGTGACCAAAACTTAATTACCGGTCTCCGGTCGAAGAAAAGCATCAAAGAGCTCGCGGATTTTAGCGGCGCAATTGATCCGAAGACACTGTCTCTCTTTACAGCAGAGCACAAGGGCGGAATTGCCTACATAGGCATGCCCACTGAGGCAACGATTGCTTCGCAGATCAACGAAGACGCTTTGGGCAAAACCCTCAAAGCAGTTACGAACATCCATCCTTTGACAATCATCGACTGTGGGAGTGAGCTCACTCCACTGGCGCTGAAAGGCCTAGAGTTTTCAACGCTGATCTTGCTCATCGTTACGCCCGACGTGTTAGCGGTGAACCAGGCGAAGAGAATGAACGGCGACCTGATCACCATGCTCTTCCCTAAAGACATGATTCAAGTTGTGGTGAACCAATTCGTGAACGGCCATCCCGTATCGCCAGACATCATCGGCAAACAACTTGGTAAAACAGTCTTCGCCGTCGTTCCTCGTGATGACCAAAACTGCACGGCCGCGCTTACGCGTTCGACTCCAGTTGTGAGTGTCGCAAAGAACGCTCCGTTTGCTGCAGGAGTCATCGACCTCAGTAGAAAAATTATCCAGAAAAACGTATTGCCAACGCTAGCCAAGCTCATGAAGCCTCAGGATGCCGGAAAAAAGCCTACCTCGACGGGTGATGCAGCATTGGACGACAAGAAGTCCAAGGATCAGTGGACCGATCTGAAGGCACGTATCCACCGCTCCCTCGTTGAAGAGATGGATTTAAAAAAACAAGACGACAACGACCCACGGGCTAAAATCATCCTTCGCGAACAGACGAAGAAGATGGTGGTCGATCTCTTGGGGAAAGAAGATACGAAGACTGTTCTGAAATCGCGCGAAGACATGAATAAGATCGTGAAAGAGATTCTTGATGAGGCGCTCGCATTGGGGCCTCTGGAAGATATGCTCGCTGATAAAACGATCACCGAGATCATGGTGGTAGGCCCTCGAAAAATTTACTACGAACAAAGTGGTAAGGTGAAGCGCTCAGAAGTTATTTTTACGAACGATCAACAAGTGCGAAATGTCATTGAACGTATCGTGGCGCCGATCGGTCGTCGAATTGATGAGAAAACACCTTACGTTGATGCCCGGCTAGCCGATGGCTCACGCGTGCACGCGATTATTCCGCCCTGCGCCATTGATGGTTGCTGTATCACGATTCGTAAATTCCCTGATAAACGTCTCGATTACAAAGACCTCGTTAAGTACGGCTCATTCACTGAAGAGATGGCCGACTTTTTGCGCATCTCCGTTGAGGCCCACCGTAACATTGTGGTCTCGGGCGGTACGGGCTCAGGTAAAACGACCTTGATCAACGTGCTGGGTGCTTTCATTCAATCCAACGAGCGCATCATCACCTGCGAAGACTCCGCCGAATTGAACTTCCCTCAGGATCACGTCGTGCGCCTTGAGACGCGCCCGCCTTCACTAGAAGGTGACGGTGAGATTGATATTCGTTGTCTGGTGAAACAAACCCTTCGTATGCGTCCTAACCGGATCATCGTCGGCGAGTGTCGAGGCGGCGAAACACTCGACATGCTTCAAGCGATGAACACTGGTCACGATGGATCCATGACGACGGTTCACTCAAATACTCCACGTGATAGTATGTCGCGCCTTGAGACGCTCGTGCAGTACTCGGGTGCTCCACTTACACCTCGAGCGATTCGGGAAATGATTGCCTCGGCCGTGCACATGGTTGTCCAACAAACACGACTTGATGACGGTTCTCGTAAAGTTGTTAACATAACGGAAATCGCCGGCATTCAAGGTGATGTCATCACTCTGCAGGATATTTTTACATTTAAGCAAGAGGGCATCGGCCGTGACGGTAAGGTCATTGGCAAATTCATGCCTTCTGGGTTTATTCCTAAGTTCGTCGAAGTTCTCGAGCGGAAAGGCTACAAAGTTCCACGGGGGTTATTCGTAAACAAATGAAAAACTTAACGACCACGCTACTATTTATTTATACATCCCTCGCACTGGCGCAAGATGCCGCACCACCGGCCAATGCACCCGCAGATAGTTCGTTTCGATTTCTCAATGACGTCTTAGGGTCGAAGGGCCTGATGATCGCAGTTGGATTACTTTTCTTTGCCTACACGTATAAGAATTCCGTCAAGTTTTTTGCCTGGATCGAGGATCAAACTTACGGTAACCGAGACTACATCCTGCAGAAGCTTGAGATCATGCATGTAGAGATCGCTTCAAGCCGTGTGACGATCGCACTGCTCGCCGTTTCATTTGGTTTAGGCTTTTTAGTTTTCGGCGTCTTTGCCTACATGAGCCTGTTTGTGACAGGTGCCATCTTAGGTGGGATTGTCGCTTTCATCGGTTGGAAGATTCCTCGCCCGCTGATTGATTACCTCGAGCAACGTCGGGTTAAGAAGTACTCCCACCAAATGGTCGACGGGCTCAATCTACTGGCAAACGGTATTCGTGCGGGTCTTTCGATGCCTCAGGCGATCGGCATGGTGGTCGACGAGTTACCACCGCCAATTAGTCAGGAATTCAACCTTATCCTTCGCCAAGCGAAGATTGGTGTTCCCCTCGAAGAAGCGCTCGAGAACTTGAACAAACGCGTGAAGACACAAGATAACGAGATGTTCGTCACAAGTGTGAATATCCTTCGCGAAACGGGTGGTAACCTCGCTGAAGTTTTCGATACGATTGTGTTCGTTATTCGCGAGCGCGTTCGCCTGCAACAAAAAATTGAGACCTATATCGCTCAGGGCATGTTCCAGGGGCTGGTCATCTTCGCGATGCCTTATGCGCAAATTGCGATCAATGGATCTTCGGATCCCGAGTATCTGAGTACTCTATTCACGACTCCGATGGGCATCGTGATGCTGGTGCTAATAGTTGCCTTCAGTTGTACAGGACTGTGGGTCATTACAAAAATAGTGAATATTAAGGTTTAAAGTAAAATTATGCCGTCTTTCTTCCGTTATAACTTGGGATAAAATGCCAGTATGTCTTTTCTAAAAGGTGGAACCATGGAATTTTTCAAGCGTTTAGTAGGTGTTCTCGCCGCTGTCGCATTTGTAGTGCCAGCGTGGGCGGGTGTGAACCTCAAAAACGGTAACTACTACATCTCTTACACCGACATTGTGGTGCCCGGCGGAGGTAAGAAACTCGAGATCACTCGTACCTATAACTCGAAATCAACTGACTCGGGATGGTTCGGATTTGGCTGGGGGTCTGACTACGAAACCCGCCTCGAGACATCTGCGGATGGTTCTGTTGTTGTGCACGAGCACGGCGCTGGTGCTAAAACTCGCTTCATTCCAAAGACAGCGATCGACGGTGAAGCTGCTGCCAAGAAAATCGTCGAAGCCATGCGCAAGCGTACCCAGCTCACTGAGCAAGCTGCGAATCAGCTCATCGAGAAGCTAAAAAATAATGCCGAACTTCGCCACACTTACGCCTTGAACTTTAAAGTCCAGACGACCGTTGCCGCTGGCACGATTCTTTACTCATCCGAGCGTGGTTCACAAGAGCTCCATGTTTTGAAAGATGGCTACGCTCGTAAGTACCCTGATGGAAAGCAAGAGACCTACGACCTGAAGGGTAACTTGATGAAGATCGCTGATAAGAGCGGCTATTCAATTTCTTTCGTATGGAAGGACGGCAAGCTCGAATCCATCCGCGACTCTCAAGCGAAGCAGATCTTCTTCTCTTGGTACACTGAAGGCCGCGTGAAAGAGCTCTGGAGCGCTGGTGACAAGAAGGCGCAGTACAAGTTCGACGGTGACAATCTGGTGTACTCTAAAGACGTGGGTGGTAACACTTACGAATACGGCTACGACAAGAGCCACAACCTGACCGAAATTCGTTACGGTGACAAGAGCAAGACTGTCGTCAAGTACGAGCCAAAAACGTTGTTTGTTCAAGAGATTGTTGATCGCAACGGTGAAAGCACGAAGTACCAGTACGGCAATGACCCGAAAGCTCCAGAGGACCACTACTGGACGACCGTGATCAAAAACGGCTTTGATGGAAAACCTGCTTCTAACCGCTACGAATACGAGATCAAGACCCGTCCGGACGGCTCTCGCTACACGTACCGCATCGTTACTGACATCAATGGCATCAAGACTGAGACGATCTACTCAGAGTGCTGTTCGTTGCCACTGAAGATTGCTCGCGGCAAGCAAGTGACCAATTTCGAATATAATGACCGCGGTCTCTTGGTGAAAAAATCATCGACCAAAGGTGATTTCGTTCAGATCGACTACGACAACGCCATCAACAAGATCAAGAAAGTTACCAACAATGAAGGCGTCACAGAGTTCACCTACGACAAGCAGGGTAACCTTGTGACCGCTCGTAACGATAAAGGGAAGCAAGTCCTTTTGGTCTACGACGTGAAAGGTAAGATCACTAAGATGGTTGATGACGATAAGAAGGCCAACCAGCGTCGCATTCTTTCGTTCAAATACAATGCTCTTGGTAAGCCGGTCGAGATCGAGATGGAGAAAGTTGGCAAGATCAACGTCGCTTACGACAACTACGGCGAGATCAAGAAAGTCGAATCAGATGCGGGCCACAAGATGGCTTTGCAAGTGACTCAAGCTTTCCAGAACTTGCTCTCGATTGTGAAGCCGGCCGGAGTGAACCTGAATATGTAAACTGCCTACTTTTGTGGGCACCCTGGGGGCAAAAAGAGCCCCCATTTAAGGGTTTTTTGAGTTTGACCGATACGGTAGTAGACTGTGCTTGAGATTAACGGAGATACCAATATGAAGAAGCTACTTTTGATTTTGACCCTCACAGCTTTCTCTTTGACGGCTTTCGCCGAGGGTGAAGCGGTTACCGCTGATACGGCCAATGAGAACTGCGATGTGGCAGTGGTATCTAACGGCGGCGAAGCAGACCCAGCTTCTACGGGGGGCAGTGCGGATGCTTCAGCGGCAGGTTCTCGTTAAGCGATCTATTTTCTAAGTTAAGCCCACCTTCATGGTGGGCTTTTTTTTGTCAGTTATTTTCGATCCTGTCTAATTCCTAGACACCCTTTCATCAAGATTCAGGCCTTTACCTAAGCGACCTTTTGGCATGCTTCATGCTTATTAGGTCAGCAAAGGTTCTACACAAAGGGAGAAACCTATGAAGACTTTATTGGTGACGTTTTTGATGGTGGTGAGCGTAGGTACCACTTTCGCCTCAGAAAACATGGCCTCCGACTGCCAAAACACTCTGCACTCTGATGAACGCGAAAACAGTAAGACATCGCTAGAAGACCGCTCACAAGATAAAGAGCGCGAGAAGAGTGCTACGAGCGTTTAATCTATAAAATGAGGGCGGGTCCTCGGATCCGCCTCTTTTTTAGACGGCCTGACTAACTAATGAACACCAAGACCTAGCTAAGGCACTGAAAAGACGAAGGAAAGGTTGGCACAGAGCCTGCATCATACTAGGCAAGACAGATAACAAACCAAGGGGAATAACATGAAATCAGTAATCGCAATCTTGATCGTACTTAGCTCTTTCTCAGCTTTCGCAGTAGAAACAGAATCACGCTGCGGCCAAGTTGATGACAGTGTAGATCGCACAGCTGGTGAAGTCGCATCTTCAGGTGAGACAGCAGCTCCAGCTTCTTCGGCCGGTGGCCGTTAATTAGCGACTGTAGTTTTTAATCAATGAATTAAGTTCACTTCTCTCGGCCTCGGAAAGATTCTCTTCCGGGGCCTTGAAGTTTTTGGGGACCACAACAGCTGGAGTGTTGGTCATCGGAAGTGAATTGTTGAAGAGCTGTTTTCCCACGGCCCTCGTGCCATCGTAACTTCTACCCATCATGGCCTCGATGCTTCGCTGGAGACTGATCGTCAGTGGAGCTGTCGACTTGTAGAGATGCTGAAAAATGGTTTTTCCGTCCAGATCGATGGAGAGCAGCAGGTACGTAGCGGCGAACATACCAAAGGCCATAAACAGTTTTTTCATTTTTCGTCCTTTGTCACAACCTCAACTCGGCAGTTACAGAATCCCTCAAAAAGATGCAGGCGATACTCGGTTCCATCTCTTGGAGTTTTACCGGTGGTTTCCTCCAGGATGGGAGGGGCCAGCATGACATGTCCATTGAGTCGGTCGGCGAGGTCGCTCAACGAAACACCAGCGAGGATATTGGCGGCTTCAGTAAGAATGCCTCTTGCCTGCGCTTTTTCTTCACCTCTAAGACGGGCCTGGTCTAAGTCACACCACACACGCAGTTCGCCATGAGCAACGCCCGTAAATCGAACACGCACGATGAATCGTGGGTAGAAGGCTTGCTCGAGAGGTTTGATTCGCTCCAGGCGCGTTGAACCGAAGAGGTTCACCTGCAGAGGAAAAAGTGGAGGCAATACATCGTTTAGAAATTCCATCTCATTCCTTCCCAAGGTTCGTGAGGAATTTTTCAACTGATTCCGTGAGCTGCAACGGATTCACTGGCTTGTTAAGGAAATCGACTGCACCTGCGGCGATTGATTCCAGCACCACTTGCTCATGACTCAAAGAGGACACCATGATCACACCAATGTTACTGAAGTCGCTCATGATCTTCTCAGTGAGCTGAACACCTGAGACTTCGGGCATGACAATGTCCATTAAAACGAGATGGGGTTTCTTTTCTCGTACCTGGCGTAAAGCTTCTTCAGCAGTTGAGGCTTCCCCAACGACCGTAAAGCCCGCCTGCGTGAGAAGGGCCGTCATCTGCGCTCGGGCGTAGTCGGAGTCGTCTACAACGAGCAGTCGATAGTCTTTGAATTTTGAGTTGGTCGTCATTCATCTAGAATAACAAATGAGGGGTGGCGGTGCAAAAAAAGAAGGGCCCCTAAGGGCCCTTCATTCACTAGGCGGCGACTTGGCCGTCTTTCTTGCGTGGTTGTGGCAGAGTAGTCTTCTCTTCTTGAGGCTTCCACTCAACTAAGGCCAGCGCAAGCACTTCGGAAATGTTCTTCACTGGAATAAAGTTCACTTTGCGGCGCTGATGCTCAGGGATGTCCACCAAGTCCTTTTGGTTTTTCCAAGGGATGATGATGGTTTCAATTCCTGCTCTCATGGCCGCGAGGGCTTTTTCTTTGATACCACCGACCGGAAGTACTTTACCGGTCAGAGTAATCTCACCCGTCATCGCGATATCTTTGCTGATCGCTGTGTTGGTGATCAGAGAAACGATGACCGTCGCCAGGGTGATACCTGCAGAAGGACCATCTTTTGGAATCGCGCCTGCTGGCAAGTGGATGTGCACTTCGTACTTATCAAAGAAGTCTTCATCGATCCCAAGCACGCTCGCATGTGAGCGGATGAAACCCATGGCTGCTTGTGCGCTTTCTTTCATGACGTCGCCGAGTTGGCCAGTGAGGGTAATACCTCGGCCCTTCATTTTAGTGGCTTCGATCTTGAGGATCTCGCCCCCTGCTGAAGTCCAGGCAAGACCCGTGGCCACTCCGACTTCGTCCGTCTCGTTGATCTCTTCGTGGCCGTACGGTGCCGGGCCCAAGAGCTCTTCCACGGTCTCAGAGAAGATGTGTGTTTTGCTGCAAGTACCGCTCGCGATTTTCTTTGCGACTTTACGGCAAAGAGAACCAATCTGGCGCTCAAGGTTACGAAGACCAGCTTCACGGGTGAACCCGTGAATCACAGTTTCCACACCCTCATCAGTGAACTCGATATGCTCGTGAGTGATACCGTTTTCATCCATTTGTTTTGGGATGAGGTATTTCTTCGAGATTTGTACTTTCTCTTCTTGTGAGTAACCGCTGAGGTTGATCACTTCCATACGGTCACGCAAAGGACCCGGGATGTTTTCAAGCATGTTGGCCGTAGCGATGAACATGACCTGAGAAAGGTCGTAGGGCACGTTTAAGTAGTTGTCGCGGAACGAGTTGTTCTGCTCGGGATCCAACACTTCAAGCAACGCCGCCGATGGATCGCCGCGGAAATCACTGCCGAGTTTGTCGATCTCATCGAGCATGATGATGGGATTGATGCTTTTCACTTGTTTCATGGCTTGGATGAAACGGCCTGGCATCGCGCCGACGTAGGTACGACGGTGACCGCGGATTTCGGACTCGTCTTTTACACCGCCGAGGCTGATGCGAACGAATTCGCGGCCTGTGGCCTTGGCAATCGACTTACCAAGAGAGGTTTTACCCACACCGGGAGGGCCCGAGAAGCAAAGGATGGGGCCTTTCATTGAGCTGCCTTTCAAGGCACGAACAGCGAGATACTCGAGGATACGTTCTTTGATTTTTTCAAGATCGAAGTGTTCTTCATCGAGAACGCTACGTGCATGCACGAGATCGGTGATTTCTGCATTGGTCTCAGTCCATGGAAGGTCGATGACCCATTCCAGGTAGGAGCGAAGGATGCTCGATTCTGAAGAATCAGGGTGCATTCTTTCAAGGCGGCTCAACTGCTTAAAGGCTTCTTTCGAAGTTTCCGCTGGCAGTGGCTTTTTCGTGAGCTTCTCACGGAGCTCAGCAAATTCATCGTTCTTATCTGATTCTTGATCGCCCAAATCACCCTTGAGTGCTTTGATCTGATCACGAATGAAACTGTCTTTAATTTTTGGATCTTGGTCTTTTTTGAACTTCGCCTGAACCGTAAGGATCTCAAGTTCGTTTTGTAGAATCGCGTTGATCTTACAAAGACGCGCATGGGGCTCAAGTGTTTCAAGCACACCTTGAGCTTCGCTCACTTTGAGGTTTAAGTTTGATGCAACAAGGTCAGCGAGGCGACCCGGGTCTTGAATGTCTTCGAGGACCATCAAAATATCGGGTGAGAGAACTTTGCCAAGAGAAATGACTTTCTCGAGGTTCTCGCGAACCAAGCGCATAGTGGCTTCGGCTTCAGTGCCTGAAACTTCCATGGCAGGTACTGTGACTTTTTCTACCTTTACGCGATAGAAAGGTTCCGTGTGCTCGAAAGACGTGATGCGCGCCTTGGCTAGGCCTTGCACCAAGATTTTGATACGGCCGTCTGGCAGCTTGCGCATGCGCATGATCATAGCAACGGTACCAAGTTCAAAGATTTCAGAAGGAGCTGGTGCTTCCGCTGAGATATCTTTTTGGGAGGCCAATAAGATAAGGCGATCCGTGTTATTCAACGCTTCTTCTACAGCTTTGATGGATGTCTCGCGTCCAACGAACAGGGGCAGGATCATGAAGGGGTAGACTACCAAATCTCGCACAGGCAAAAGCGGGAGGCTTTCCTTGAACTCGATTGCGTCGCCTTCGTAATTAGTCACCATGAAATTTACTCCTATAGGGCCATTTGCAAGTTCAACCGTGAACAGCATGAGTTCTGCCTATAGAATCGGGATATTCGAGCGCTCTCTTTAAGGAAATTTAAGGGTAAATCATAGTAATTTTTAGCAATCTCCGACTGAAACGAGTGCCCGAGTGACATCGTTGCCTATTCGCAAACGCTTGAAAAACCAACTTTCCAGAGGGAAAATCGTGTATTGTCTGACTAAAGGAATACCCCATGGAATCAGTTGGAATCGCCATTCTCGCAGCCGGTAAAGGAACTCGTCTTAAGATTGATCTAGCAAAGGCGCTGTGTCCCGCTCTCGGGCGTCCACTGGTTGATCATGTGGTCATCGCGGCAAAGAAATTCTCCTCTTCTGCGGGGCTCTCCTGTGCTCTCACGGCGGTCGTCGGACACAAAAAAGAAGAGGTCGAAGGCCATCTCAAGAAGCAGTTCTCAGACCTAGCTTTCGCTTGGCAGAAGGAGCAGCGGGGAACAGGGGATGCCTTAAGAAGCTACTTCTCCGAGTGTCCCGGCAATAGCAAGCACACCTTCACCTTCATCGTTTGCGCAGACACTCCCCTGGTGACTCCTCAAACCTTCGATTGCCTCTGGCAAGAACTCAAGGCTCGTCCTACTTTGCAGGCCTTAGCTGCCACATTCAGTACGCCGGCACCTACCGGCTACGGTCGAATCCTGCGGGCGCAAAAAGGGTTTCGCATCGTTGAGGAGAAGGACGCCACGCCGGAAGAGCGTAAAGTGACAGAGGTGAATTCAGGATTCTACCTGGTGCGTACCGACTACCTCTTAAGCCGTTTGGCCGGTCTTAATAATCAAAATAAATCCGGCGAGTTTTATCTCACGGACGTGTTTTCACAAGACAGTGAAGTGGCTGCTGTCGCCTACCAAGACGAACGGGAGTTTTTGGGCGTAAACACACTCGAGCAGCTAGAGCAGGTCACCCAGGTTCTTCGCCAACGCAAGATCCGTTCACTCATGAGTGAAGGGGTGATGTTCTTCGATGCCGCCAGCACATGGGTCGACTGTGATGTGTCGGTGAAGCCGGGGACAATCCTCCACCCGGGAGTGCGCTTATTCGGTAAAACCCAAGTCGGGGCGAATGTCGTATTGGAGAGTGGCGCGATTCTGCAGGATTCTCAGATCGAAGATGGAGTTCGCATCCTGGCCTACAGCCACTTAGAAAAAACCATCGTTCGTTCTGGCGCGCACGTCGGTCCCTTCGCCCGTCTCCGTCCTGATTCCGACATCGGCCAAGACGCCAAAGTCGGAAACTTCGTTGAGATTAAAAAATCAAAACTAGGTACCGGAGCAAAAGTCTCCCACTTGAGCTACGTGGGTGACGCAGAAATCGGCGAAGAGTCGAATATCGGTTGCGGGTTTATCACTTGTAATTATGACGGGAAAGATAAGCACAAAACTAAGATTGGCAGCCATGTCTTCATCGGCTCTGACGTGCAAGTCATCGCTCCGATTCATATTGGTGACAAATCCTTCGTTGCGGCGGGCTCTACAGTGACAAAAGACGTACCGGCCGGAGGCTTTGCCATTGCGCGTTCCTCTCAGACCACAAAAGAGGGCATGGCCCATCGCTTTTTGAAGAGCAAGAAACCAAGCTAGAGCACGGTGTCAATGTGGTCACTCCCGTCTGGGAGTGCTAGTCTGGGGTGCTATTCCACCCCAGGAGTTTTTCATGTGCGGTATCGTTGGTTACACCGGTCCTCGTAACTCTGTTCAGCCCATTCTTGAAGGCCTCAGTCGTCTCGAATACCGAGGATACGATTCAGCGGGCATCTGTCTCAAAATCAACAACCAGCTCGAGATCGTCAAAAAAGAAGGCAAGCTCGAAAACTTGCGCGAGGCTCTTTCACAAACGAATCCTTCCTCTCATGTTGGCATCGGCCACACTCGTTGGGCCACGCACGGTGCGGTCAACAATGACAATGCTCACCCACACGGCAACGAAGACTTCGCAGTCGTTCATAATGGCATCATCGAAAACGCTCCGGTTCTGAAGAAACAGCTCCAAGCAGAGGGCTGGGTTTTTAAGTCGCAGACTGACTCAGAAGTCTTTCTCGTGTTGCTTTCGAAGTTTGCCAAAGAAACTGGCGACACCATGAAGGCCATGAGCAAAGCTTTTCAAACGATTCAAGGTAATTCTGCGTTTGTCGTGATGGAGAAAGGGACAGATCGCCTTTTCTGCGTGAAACGGTCAGCGCCGTTGGTGTGCGGGCTTAATCCGGCGACGGGTGAGGCTTTTGTTTCTTCTGATCCATTCGCTCTGATCGGTTACGCTCCGGAAATTTTCTTTCCTCAAGACGCTGTGATTGGTTGCGGAAGTGTGAAGGGAAGTACGGCGAAGATGGACTTCTTTGAACTGGACCTCACGCCTTCCATGCGTTTCACTACGCAGAAAAACGCGATGAGCATGGATGCAACCTCGAAAGGACACTACGAGCATTTCATGCTCAAGGAGATCCACGAGCAACCCGCGCTAATGGAAAAGCTCGCGGCCTGGGCGATCAAAGGCGAGGGCAAGAACACTTACGCAAGCCTTGGTGGCAAAGCACCAGAATTTTTCCACATCACGGCCTGCGGAACGGCTTGGCATGCGGGACTCGTGATAAAAAACTTTTTTGAGCGCTTCAATGGCATCCGCTGCAATGTAGAAATCGCCAGCGAGTTCCGCTACCGCGAACCGATTCTCAAGAAAGGAGAGGTCGGACTCTTCATTTCTCAGTCAGGAGAAACGGCTGACACTCTCGCTTGCCAAGAACTTTGCCATCAGAAAGGGCTGCCGACCTACTCCATCGTTAACACGCAGGGATCCACTCTCTTCCGTCACTGCGATCAGAACTACTTGATACACGCGGGCATGGAAATCGGTGTCGCAAGCACGAAGGCTTTCACGCAGCAAGTTCTTACGGGCTACCTCATGTCCATGGGCTACGCCGGCAAGCTAGCAACAGTTGAAGTGTACCAAGAAATCAAAACTCTTTCTGATCGTGTCGCTGGAATTTGCGAAGACGCAGCGGCGATCAAAGAGATCGCGGAGAAATTGTATAACAAGAAGGGCTTCATCTTCACTGGCCGGGGAGTCTACTTCCCCATCGCCCTCGAAGGAGCTCTTAAGCTTAAAGAAATCGCTTACGTGCACGCCGAAGGCTACGCCGCAGGAGAACTCAAGCACGGACCCATCGCACTCATCGATGAAAACATGGTGAACATCGCAGTTTTGGGGCCGGAACTTTTCGAGAAGGCACTTTCTAACGTAGAAGAGGTCAAGGCCCGCCGTGGTTTGATCTTTGCTGTTGGTCCAAAGGGCCATCCAGAACTGCGTGAAGTGGCAGATATGTACTACGAACTCGACTTCACTGGTTTGCCAAATCTCGCCCCTGTCATGGTGAACGTCGTGCTTCAGCTCCTGAGCTACCACATCGCAAAACTCAAGGGTACCGACATAGACAAACCCCGCAACCTCGCTAAAAGTGTGACGGTAGAGTAGTCATGGAACTGAGCCATCTTAACCCAGCTCAACAGGAAGCGGTGCGAGCCTCGGAAGGGCCCGTTATGATTCTTGCAGGGGCAGGCTCCGGGAAGACTCGTACACTAATTACACGTATTCAATACCTGCTCGATGAAAAAGGTGTTGGGCCGTACCAAATTCTCGCGGTAACGTTTTCAAATAAAGCCGCTCGTGAAATGCGCGAACGCTTGGGGCAAGTTACCACCCATGACATTGGCACATTTCAAGTCACCACATTCCACTCTTTTTGTTCGCGCTTGCTGCGTGCAGAAGCAGCTCACTTAGGTCTATCGAAACATTTCACCATTTTCGATGATGGTGAAACCAACTCCGTTTGCAAGACGGTCTTGGGCCGCTTGGGAATCAACCAAAAAGACATCGCCCCTAACACGCTCTCATACTACGTCGATAACGTTAAAAACCTGGGCTGGTACTCTGGCGCAGGCCTAGACCAAGAAGCCCAGCTCCTCGCCGATGACCCGCGCCTGTGGGACCTCTTCCTGGACTACGAGGCGGAACTTCATCGTTCCAATGCAGTCGACTTCGGCGGATTGATTACCGGTGTTCTTCAGCTCTTCGCTCAGTATCCAGATGTGCGCGCGAAATACCAGCGACGCTTTCGCTATGTGATGGTGGATGAGTACCAAGACACCAACCGCGCCCAGTTCCAGCTCATTCGTCAGCTTGGAGAGTCGCACGGAAACGTCTGCGTGGTGGGCGACGAAGACCAATCAATCTATTCCTGGCGTGGCGCGGACATCCGCAACATACTCGATTTCGAAAAGGTATTTCCAGCCGCTCGGATCATTAAGCTTGAACAAAACTACCGCTCATCGAAAAAGATCATCGATGCTGCTGCCAGACTTATCTCCTACAACCAGGAGCGCAAAGGCAAGGAGCTTTGGACGGATAATCCTGAGGGTGACCCCATAAAAGTCGTCGAGTGCCGTGATGAAAAAATCGAAGGTGACTACATAGCAAGCGAAATCAAAACGCTCGTCAAACGTGGCACCGCTGGCAGCGACATTGCCATCATCTATCGCAACAACAGTCAGTCACGTGCACTAGAGGATTCTTTGCGCCGAGAGCGCATTCCCTATCACATCGTCGCTGGCATCAAGTTCTATGATCGCAAAGAAGTTAAAGACATGCTCTGCTACATGCGTGTGGTGGTGAATCCCAAAGACTCCCTCGCATTCTCACGCATCATCAATACTCCCGCCCGCGGTATTGGTGCCACGAGCTTGCGCAAGCTCGAAGACCAGGCCGTGCAGCTTAACGTCTCACTCTACGAACTCGTCGAACGCGTGGTGGAGAATCCTTCGGAATACAGACACGTAGGGTTATCGGCTAAAGTCATGAGTAGCCTGGGAGGATTGGTCGGACTCATTCAAGAAGTGCAAGCGCTTGAGAATGGCCCTGAGCCACTGCCATCTTATTCCTACGAAAAGCTTCTTCACGAGTCAGGCTACCTTGAAGCTCTCAAGGCGGATCGTTCCCACGAAGGAGCGGCCAGGCTCGAGAACTTACAAGAATTGTCGACAGCACTGAAGCAGTATGAATCTAACCAAGAGGTGCCGGGCCTAACGGGATTCCTCGAAACCATTACTTTGGATTCTGAGGCAGAGGTCGATCATTCTGAAACAGTTGCCATGATGACCGCCCACGGCTCCAAGGGACTTGAGTACGAGCACGTGTTCGTTACCGGGGCAGAAGAGAACCTCTTTCCTTCTTTCAAAAGTATTGAGCGCGGGGGTTCTGCCATCGAAGAAGAGCGACGTCTCTTTTACGTCGCCATGACTCGCGCCATGAAAGGCCTCACCATTACCTTTGCACAGGGCCGCATGCTGTGGGGAAGCCTAAAGTTCAACGGCCCTAGCCAATTTATCAATGAAATTCCCAAGACCCATGTCGAGTGGACCTTCCAAGGAACAGGCCCAAGTGGCCAGCCTCGTGAGCGTAGTTTCGATGATGTGCAAGACCATCCTGACTATGACGGAAGTGTGTTTACCGTTGAGCGCAGCTTCCAGCAGCGGGCTGCCACCCCCGCGCCTCGGGTTTCGTCCCAGTATCCTTCAGGGGCCAAGGTCCTTCACGCTCTCTATGGCGAAGGCCTTGTGATGGAAAGTGAAGGCGCAGGTCAGGATGAGAAGATCATCATTAAATTTAAAGACGGTGTCAGAAAACGTTTTATGGTCAAATTCGCTCCATTGCAGCGACTTTAAAGGGATCCATGAAAAGAATAGTTCTGTTCCTAGTCTCTGTTTGGATCCTCATCGGATGTGTCTCGCTTTTCATCTGGTGGAAAGTGGGCAGGAATCTCAATTCAGAAAACATGACCGTTCACGCTAACAAAGTGGCACAGGAACTCGAGATTCCGTGGGCTCTCCGTTTCAAAAGAGTAAAACCTTCTTACGGCGCTGATTTCAAAGTGATGATCGAGGGCATTGAAGCCGTGGCAGCCGACGGTGCAAAAATCCTCATCGCGAAGAATGCCGAAGTACGTCTTCCGTGGACTATTTTCTTCTCGCAAAACCCCGTCAGAATTAATATCGCTGTGACGGATGTGACGGTGACGGACTGGGCGCGAATGCTCAAAGAGATAGAAATGTTCCTCGATCATCGCAAGTCAGATCGTGCACAGCAGGTTTCGATCCCTAGTCACATCATCGAATCGACCTTCAACCTTCGTCTTAGTCGGGTGAAGGGCCCCTGGGGAAGCAAAGAAGTCGCCCTGGATAAACTCTATCTTTTGAACGTTGACCCTAAAAAGCCTACAGCTTTCGAGGTTGTTTTTCCTTGGGAGAAAACGATCGGCGGGGCGATCTTAAGTGGCGAGACTAAGGCGTTGGGTGAGTACCGCTTCGCTCGTCAGAAAGTGGATCTCCACTACTACCTCCGAACACGCCTGCAGGTTCAACGAGGAAACCGCATACGCACGGGTGATTTTTCCGTTGAGGGGAAAGGATTCTTCCATCCCCGCATGGGCCTCTTCACGACACTGTCTGCAAAAGACGATTGGGTCGCACTCGTCGGAGACTTGGAGTGGACGCCAGAACAATTCAAGCTCAATGTGCCTAAGTTCGCTCTCTCGCATGAACTCTTGCTGGATCTCCTGCCATTCACGCAGCTCCATAAGGGCAGTGGCCCCTACCAGTCCTCAGCGATCATTGGTGAGTTCCGACTCAGTAAAAACCAAGCGGTTCGTGACTACAGCATCTCTTTAAGAACGAAGAGCAGTGCACGCGTCGTTGGTGTGGCCGGTGAGGGCGAACAGCCGCTTAACATCAATCTTCTCGTGCGTAATTCTGGTAATGCTGATGGGGGACTGTCTATCGGCGGTAATCCTTGGCTTTCATACAATCAATCAAAAGGTACTTCGACCCTCACATGGTCACCTGCCTTGTTCGTCTCTCCACATAGCGTTCTCAGCTGGTACGCCCCTCATAATGAAGTTTGGGATTTGATGTGGTGGCTGCCGTGGCAACGACTCACTGTGAATACCAGTGGGTTCAATCCCTACGTGCTTGAGCGTTTTCCAGCGCACATCAAAGTGACCCAGTTCAAACCCCGCACAGATTTGCCGGTGATGGGTCTCGTTTATCCGCACATGGGTGGCGACAAGACAGAGTGGACCTCGACCTTCGAGTCGATGCCCCTTGATCCGCTGTTCACTGCAACGGGGATAGATTTGTTTCTTGTGCCTGGGCACGCTTACAGCGGAACTGTTTGGTCGAAGCCGCAGGGAACTCTCAACCTCAAGCTCGCCTGGAAAGGTGGAGTCCTGCCGCTCCTTTCTCGCTCAAGCTGCAAAGCCTTATTGAATGAAAGGCCAGAGCTTGCCCCGCTGCTAAATGAAAATTTTGTTCATCAAGTAGAGATGGCCCTAGAGGCACCCGATTATCGAATTTCCCGCTGGCAGGCGCGTGCCCCAGGACAGGAATGGAACATCACAGGCGATTGGGCGAATTCTCCCATTCGTTGCAAACTCCGCATTTTACAAAAAACAGGCAAGCGCAGGCCGGTTGAGCACTTAATCGAATTGAACTGAGGTTATTAATGTCTTCAAAAGTACCCGCCCCCATTGTGTGGAAAAATAACGAGCTCCTTTTGCTCGATCAAAGATTGCTTCCCTCTGAAGAGAAAATGCTGACAATTAAAACCCTAGAGGAAGCACACGATGCCATTCGCGACATGGTGGTCAGAGGCGCACCTTGCATCGGCTTTACAGCGATCTACGGATTAGCGTTGTGGTTGAAAGGGCAGACGACCTACTCGCTGGCGGCGTTTCAAAAAGCGGCCACCTACTTAAAGGGTGCGCGTCCTACCGCTGTAAACCTCATGTTTGAAATTGACCGGGTTCTGGGAATCGTGGAAAAAAACTTTCCCGAAAGTACTCAGACCCAAAGCGTCTACGATTTCGTCGTGACCGACGGAAACAAACAAATCAATGCCTCTATCACTAACAATACGAAGATGGCCGAAGCCGCTCTCGTGGAGCTCACAGGGAAGTATGGAACTCGTCCACTAAATCTCATGACCCATTGTAATACCGGCTTCCTCGCTTGCGGCACTTTAGGTACCGCTTTAGGTGTCATTTCTCATGCGCATTCACAGAAGCGTGTGGAAATGGTCTACGCAGACGAGACAAGGCCCTACATGCAGGGCTCTCGTCTTACCGCTTACGAGCTCGGTAAAGAGGGAATTCCTTATAAGATCGTCGTCGAGGGAGCCGCTAGCTACGTGCTTGCTCACCAAAAAGTGGACGCGATCTTTGTTGGAGCAGACCGAATCGCCGCCAATGGAGATACGGCCAACAAGGTTGGTACGGCGACTCTGGCGATCGTTGCGAAGCACTACGGTGTACCATTCTACGTCGTTGCACCGTTGAGCTCATTTGATTTTAGCATGTCCGACGGATCTCACATCGAAATCGAACTCCGACACGAAGATGAGATCTTGTCCTACAAGAACCACCGCGTGGCACCTCCGGGCGGTGGCGCTCTCAATCCTAGTTTTGACGTCACTCCCTCAACACTCATAACTGGAATCATTTGTGAGCGAGGAGTCGTTACACGGCCAGACATCGAACGCCTCAAAGTCTTTCAGAGAAATCCATGAAAGAGATTCGCGCCAGCATAGATATTGGTTCTAATTCCATTCTTCTACTCCTCGCAGAAGTCGCACCCTTTAAGGAGCTGGCAAAACTTTCGGAAGTCACTGGACTCGGCAAGGGCCTCGATAAAACGGGCGTCTTTGCCGAGGGTCCGCTGGAAGAGACATTCGCGGCATTGAAGAAGTATGCAGACCTCTGCCGAAAGCACGGAGTTCTTCCTGAAAAAATTATTGCGACTGCCACCGAAGCCTCGCGTGTGGCGAAGAATGCGCCGGCTTTTTATCAACGTGTCCTGGAAGATCTGGGGATAACCGTTAAAATTATCACCGGAAAAGGTGAGGCGGCGCTCACAACTAAAGGGATCCTTTTCAACACGAGTTTCTCAGAAAGTGAAGTTGTGGTGATGGACATCGGCGGGGCTTCCACCGAATTCATTCGAGTGGATACTCGCACCTTCAAGATCATCGATTCCGTCAGTCTCAAGGTGGGGGCCGTCCGTGCCACTGACTGGCTGAAAGACGGCTCATTTGATGCCTCCCTGGCGAAAGTGTTCTCCGACAACTCCACAGCTCTCGATAGCTATGCCACTCAAGTTCTTCACTGCGTGGCGGGAACTCTGACCTCACTAGGAAACATGCACTTAGGTAATAAGGACTTCGTGGAAGATGAGGTTCACGGCATGGACCTTAAGACTTCTGACATCCAAGGGCTCTACCAACGCTGTGGACTGTGGGAACCAGGCCAATTCGTGCAGGAGTTCCCATTCCTTGGGAAGCGCTCCGAGGCTATCCGTGGCGGCTTGATGCTGACCAGTCACCTGTTGAAGCGTCTTAAGGTTGAGACTGTAGTGATTTCGACATATGGTTTAAGGTATGGAACATTCTTAGAAGGGAAGGTGCCTCATGAATATCTCGCTTAATGAAAACGTGCGCGTGGTTCAAAAAGACGAAATTCTCTTCAAAGAGGGCCAAAGCCCAACTCATCTCATCATCGTTAAATCCGGTGGCATTCTGTGTCTCAAGCGCTCTAAGGAACGTCTCGTTCCAGTGATGTGGGGGAGCGACCAAAATATCATCGGTGAAGAAGCTGTTCTCAGCGGCTCCGAGCACGGCTACTCCGCCGTTGTGATGGAAGAATCAGAAATCGTTGAAATCGATGCCAACGAAATCAAGCGAACCATGTCGTCCGCTCCTGCCTGGATCAGTGGCTTTCTCGCGACACTCGGCGAACGCGCCAATGATACGGCTTCGGCCATTGCCGAGCACCGCATAGGTCACGCTAAACTCTCAGGGGGCCAAGAGTTGGCCCCGCAAGAAGAAACACGTCTAAAAAAATTGTTGATCTAGTAGAAACGGACGATTTGGCGACGGCTGAGATCGATGGCAAGTTCCATCATCTTGTCTTGAGCGCGCATGCATTCGCGGCGATTGTCTGACAGATCTTTCGTCATCACTTCATAAGCTTTCAAAGCGCTTTCACGAGGGATCAACGCGAGAGCACGTTTTTGGTGTTTGATGCTTGAAAGACTCAAGGCCAAACCAAGAATAACAGGTTTCGTTGAGGCGAGAATCTTCGAGAGATTTTCGTCATCGAGCGTCCAAAGATTGTCGTAAGAAAAACACTGCTCAGAAAGTTCTTTAGCAAGCGTCGGGTTACGGCCCTTCAAATTGCGAAGCAACCGCGACTTATCCCCTTGCTCCATGTGCTTGAGCAAATCGACGACCTGCTGTCGGCCGTTGATGTAGATACCGGTCTTTTCGTTTTCTGGCGTTTGCGACATCCTGTCACTCCTTCAAGAGAATCAAGCTTCGTATTTAGTTTTCTGCTCTTCAAAGCGCTGCTTTGCGCGTTCCATGTACTCTTTGTGGTCATCCAGGGTGCGGTTTACCTCGCGCTCTTGGTTGCTGCGAAGCTCGGCCATGCGTCCTTCTTGTGCTTGCTTGAGATCTTGAATAGAGGCTTCAAATTTGGAGTTCTCCTCAGATAGGCGGCTGGCATACTTTTTGCGCATTTCATTGAGTTTTTTCTCATAGTCAGACTTATCGGCATTTACTTGGACTTCGAAGTCTTTTTCGATACGCGCCGTTTGTGTCTCTGTGTGCTCTTTTGTCTTCAACAATTGCTTCTGATTTGTTTCTTCGAGGCGGCGCAATTCCATCGCCTGGCGTCGATTGATCGCCTCTTTGTTATTGTTGAATTTAGGAATCGACATATTTTCCGACATCGTTAACCTCTTTGAGCTCATGCCTTTTGTGGCATCTTGTATTATCATAGGGGACGGTGCTCGTTGGGCTCTAGCAGGCAAAATGGGCCACTAGCTCCTAGCTTCTGAATTGAGCTATTTAGCTAATTCGGATAGCTTTCGTCGGGTAAAGGAAGCGTTTGTGTTTGAACTTACTACACAGCAAGAAAGTAAATTCGGGGACTGGTTGAACCTCAACCTCGCCAGTTTGGCGTGGGAAGGGAAGCATCGGCATGCTTTCGAGGAGTTCTGGCAGGCGATATTCGGGGGCAGTCCTGATGCTCTCTACGTGATCGAGCGCCTGGATTACGCAAAAAAGATCTCTAAAACCGGCCCTCTCTACTCATGGCTTGCTTGGCTGCAAGATCGATTTACTATTTTTGCCTTTGCCGAATCCGATCTGGCACTCGATGAGTTCTGTGCCCAGGCCAAGATTGAAGAAAGCTGGCTCGCACACATTCTCCGGGACTATTTCCTTAGCATCTGGCCCCATCGCCAAGACGACGCCAACGAACTTTTTGAGGTTGGTAATCTCCTGTCACCTAACCGCCGCTTTAAGTTCAAAGACATGGCGACCGCTTTTGGTTTTAGCTCGCTTCCCCGTCACGGTGACGAAGACGACATGATGCTCTCCCTTGAGGTGACGCTTTTTCCACAATGGCAGGCGATCCTTAAAGAACTCAAAAAAGACCTCTATCAGTTACGCTTTGACTGGGCCCGCATGAAGCGCCAGGTGTCGTGGCGTAAGCAACTTCGCTTCGTTCGTGAGGTCGTGCTACTGCTGGCCGTTGCTGTCGCCTTGATCGCAGGGCTTCGAGTCGCGAATTCTTGGTACGAGGGCTACATCGTCAAACGCATCAAGCTCCTTGAGCCCACGTTCTTCGGACTCGACCTCACGATGCTCTACCGTCCGGAAGACCGTTCTCAACGCAACATCGAATTCTCTAACGAAGAAATCGACAAGCTCGAGCGCATCGAGGGCGCCAAGAGCTTCGAAGAAATCAAGGACGTTCGCTTCGACCCGGAATCCGACGAGGTCGCACTTACGTCGGTCGAAGAGATCCCCGCCTTCGCCGAGGGCGAAGCTGAGACGTCGGCGTACGAAGAGAACCAGAAGGGCGGGTACCGGGATGCGGGTGCCGGTGCTGGCCGAAATCGCGCCTACCGCGTTTTGATGACCTCTGTGAGCCCCGGAGAGCTGCGAGAGAAGATTCTCCCCATGCTCACGGATTACAAGGTTGCTCCGCTGGGTAACGTGAAGCCGGGCACGTCGATTCCGGGTGGGATTTATTTCAATCTCTTGGTGCCGTCATCGCAGCTCAAGGCTTTCCTTGGGACAGTCTCAGGGCTGGGCGATGCCACCATCTTCGAGAGCAACGCACGCGAAGCTACTCCGGCCGGTAAGAATCGGGTCTTTATCTGGGTGAAGTCGATCTAGTTAGGCTGACCTGGAGTGGTTGTGGTCTTGCCTAGTATTTGATCTAAGAAGTCGATGTTCACGAGAGGAGTGTCAGAGTCGCGAAGCTTTGAATCCTCACCCGAATTAATCTGCGAGAAATACTCCAGCGCACCTTCAGAGCCCTCTTGGTTCTGTGCAGTTCTGACTTCTCGCTCAAAAGCGCGTGTGTTTTTTCCGGCACTTTCTAATTCACCGTTATCGCCCATGCGTCTCAAATCCAAGTAGCTCGAAACGACGTTATTAAAGAGCAGGAGCTGCTGGAACTCCTTCCCTTTGTTTTGGTATTCTTTTTTTACTTGTTCAGCACGAGTTTGTTTTTGTGCGTCCGTCTCATTCGCAAGCACGTCGGTCGTAAATTGTTTACGTTCAAACGCGTTGGTCATCTCCGTAAACGTCGCTTCGCGCTCGGCTTCAAAACGATTTCTTGCAGCGGCCACAATGTCCGCAGAGTTGCCTTGTCCAACCTGCGCTTCTAAATCAAAGTATCCACGACCATTCAAATACTTCTTAAGTTCATCGTCCTTTGTGGCGAGTCGATTAATCTTTTCCGACTCAAGCAGAGTGGCTGCTGAGAATCCCGCCGATGATTGAGCGAACTTTTCGACTTCCGAACCCTTGTAGTAAAACTTCGCGCACTCTGGCTCTTCTGGTTTTGCCGCACAGTCGTCGGGAATTGCACCTGTTTCCGCCGCGAGCTCGGAGGTTTTGAACGCCGCATCGACTTCACTTGTTGTCATGGATGTTAAATCGTCCACGCTTTCATTGGGGCCTGCGGCGGCTTTGTCGTAGCTGTCTTTCCCTCGGAACACTTCAGTCCCAGCGACACTGCCGTAATCTTGTGAGAATCGATCCTGGGTGGCTTTCACCGCTGTTAAGTTCGTACGGTACCCGCGCAGGCGAGCGGACACGTGACAGGAGTGACTGCCTCGATCTGGCATAGTTGTCGGTACCGAGGAGCACTTGTAGACAGCGTTCGGATTACACGCCGGAGTATTGGGATATTCTTGTGGCTTGCTTTGCTTGTACTGACACAAACAATCTTCGTACATTTCGCACATCTTAGGAATGGCCGTCACGCAAACGATGAATAGGTTGTTGAGCTTCGCAGCGGCGGCTTGGGCATCGAGGCCAAGGGTCACTTGCTCGAGCTCCCCTTTGATGTTGTCGTAGATGTTAGACGTGTCGGTGATGGCCGTTCCAACGGAAGCCCTGTCGTCAAAGCCCTGAGTTAAAACGTTATCCTTTATTTGGTTACCTGACTGTGAATTAAGGCCCGCAAGTTGTTTAAGCCGCCCATTCGGCTTAGGAGTTATATCTAACCGACTAAAGCAGTAGTTAGAAATCTCCAGAAGGATGTTTTTACCCAACTGCGTTTCGTAGATATCGACGAAGACTTTTTGGTCGACGAGTTTTTGATCGCGCAGCCTTACGACGTTGCCACCTTCCGCACCATAGAGAGCTTTCTCTAGGCGTCCTGAAAGATAATCGACCAGCGCCTGATTTGACTTACCCTTCACCACTCCATAAGCATCGAGTTCGAGTTTTTTGGAGAGTTCAGTCAGCTTTCCTTCATCCACAGCAGCAAACTTGGCGCGTAGGCAGTTAGCCGCCTTTCGCTGGGCCTCTTGGATCTTCGCTTTATCTTCAACATTGGTGACTGGATTCTCAGAAACGCAGTCCTGGACTTCTTGGATTTGAAGAAAATCAGCATCAACTTGCGCTTCTTTCACCGAAGTCACAAACCGCTGCGAAAGGGTTTCATAATTGAAACCCTCGCCTTGAGCGAACGCAGTCATGGAAATGAGCAAGAGGAGAGCGGCGCTAAAAACTTTCATAGCTCTATTCTACAAGAGATACGAGTCGGGATGGAGAAGGGGAAATCTGCCGTTTTAAAAGGCGAGTGATTTAAGCAGGTTAGGCTACATCGAGTCCGAGCTCATCCCAAAAAGACCCTTAAGTTCTCGCAACAAAATGTGGCTCTTGCCGAGATAAATCCACTGGCGAAAGAAACCGATACCCATGGCGACGATAAAGCCGTAGACCACTCCCGAATGCACCGTTTTGCTGACCAAGCCTGTGTCGTGAGCTCCACCCAGCAGAAAACCGATAGAGCCCAACACCAACATCATCATCGTCCACGGAATCGTCTGGCGCTTGGAGAGCACGGATTCGTGAACAAAGCGAGCTACGCGTTTCTTATAGGGTTCGAGATCCGCCGGGGGAGTGTCGAACAGTTCGTGGAGGTTCTGCTCAGACTGCAGTACGTTCCAGACGTTTTCTACCAAGCGCGCCACGCCGATAAAGTAAAACATTACGAAAGCTTGAATAAAGATCAAAAAGATGAATGAAGGAATGGCCGTCTGGATGTGAGACTGCGGCAACGTGAGCCAATCGAGGGCCAACGCTGTCGTCAAAACGATGCCGGCCACCATCAACAACAATAATCCGCGCAACAAATAGGCCATTGTTCACCTTCCCCAACCGTCTCCAGAACATTATTCTGTGCTGAGACTGTATAGCAAAAAGGGTTCGCAAATGTCCGAGGAAAAAACCTCACCAGCTCCAAAGAAGCTCTTAGAAAAATCTCCACTCGCAGGAATTGCAGTGCCGATTGCGATTGTCTTGATCGGGGCCCTCATCATTTTCGGGGTCACGAAAATGCTGTCGACGGGCAAGGATCACCGTGATCTCGTGTCCGAGTTGAACTCAAAAACTTTTGGCAATCGTTGGGTAGCGGCCTATGAACTCTCAAAGTACTTGGCGTCGTCGCGCATCCCCAAGGAAGATGTTCCGTGGGTCATCGAAAATCTCATTCAAGTGTATGATCAGAGCGTTGATGCGCGCACACGCAACTTCGTTGTGCTCGCCTTGAGTTCGTTGCAACACCCTCTCTCCTTTCCGTTGTTCAATAAAGCTCTTAACGACGAAGACTCACAAGTTCGTTTCAGTGCTGTTGTGTCCTTGGGGAATTCCCCAGTGGGCTCGCCAGTTGAATGGGCCCGGCTTGAGGAGTTGTTGGCCAAAACTGATGACGAAGGTCTTAAGCAGGCCATCTTGGTGACCATCGCAACGCACCGCAAGGAAGGGGGCGCCCAACTTTTACGTCCTTACCTCGCTTCGCAGCAACGCATGCTTCGTTATGCCTCAGCGATGGGTTTAATTTATTACAATCCTTCAGAAACCATTCCAGTTTTGAAAGAAATCCTGAGTTTAACTTACGACAATGTGACTCCCGGAGAATTAAACGGTGCGCAAGTTGAGGCGCTCAAAGTGAATACTCTGCTGCATATTCAGAAAGCAGGCGCAAAAGAACTGCTTTTCTTAGCTGAAGAACTCGTCCAGAAAGAGTCCAACATCCAAGTCTCGACAAGAGCTAGAGAGCTGGTAAATCTCTTGAAAAATTAGAAGTTTATCTCCATAATGAGCTATCCTTTTAAGCCCTGTTTAGATTGAATTTAGGTTGAACTAAATTCTTTTCGCCTGGAGTTTTCACTCATGAGTGAAGAAGTCAAAACTAGTCTCAATCGCCGTGAGTTCTTCAGTTTTCTTGCTGTTGGATGGATAACTTTCGGTGCCGCAGTCACTGGTCTCGTGAGTTTTGTGTTCCGCTTCCTCTACCCCAACGTGGTTTTCGAACCTGCGATGGATTTCGTTGCCGGCTTCGCTGACGATTATCCTGAAGGCGTCGACGAACGTTGGAAAAACGGTTTCGGTGTCTGGATCTACAAGAAAGACGGCAAGTTCGTTGCCCTCAGCAACATCTGCACTCACCTCGGTTGCATTCCCACTTGGTTGCCTGCTGAAAGTAAATTTAAATGCCCTTGCCACGGTTCAGGATACTACCCGAACGGAATTAACTTCGAAGGTCCCGCTCCACGCCCTCTCGAACGTTACAAAGTCTCTCTGAATCCCGAAGGCAAAATCATCGTCGATAAAACCAAAGTCTTCCGCTATGAGAAGGGCGAATGGGGTTACGAGGGTGCTTATATCGACGTCTGATTAGTTAAGGAAACGTGTATGGCCGATACGCAAAGTCTCGCAGAAAAAGTAGCTAACACCCAAGTTTGGAAAGCGATTTTCCGACATGGCCCACCCAATAATGCGCGTAACCGCGCAGCGGTTGTTGCTGGTAACGTGTTTCTCCACCTTCACCCGATCAAACTCAAGAAATCGGGCGTCCAGCTCGGTTACACCTGGTGCATGGGTGGACTCACGTTCTTCGTTTTCCTCGCTCTCACCGTGACCGGCGTTCTCTTGATGTTCTACTACCGCCCGACTGCCGAATACGCATTCACCGACATCATCGGCCTCCGTGAACACGTTCCTCTCGGGATCATGCGCGAACTCCATCGTTGGGGCGCCCACTTGATGGTGATCACCGTGTGGATCCACATGTTCCGCGTCTTCATGACCGGTTCATACAAACCACCTCGTGAATTTAACTGGGGCGTAGGTGTCATTCTCCTGATCCTCACACTTCTCCTTTCGTTCACGGGCTACTTGTTGCCTTGGGATCAGCTCGCCATTTGGGCGATCACCGTAGGTTCAAACATGGCCAAAGCCACACCATTTTTGGGCCACGGTGGTCCGGGTGCTGCTCTCGCCAAAATCGGTGACTTCGTCATGGTCTCCGACAAAAACGACGTGCGCTTCCAATTGCTGGGCGGACGTTTTGTTGGTGAAGCTGCTTTGCTGCGTTTCTACATTCTACACTGCGTATTCATTCCTCTGGTCGTGGCCGTCTTGATTGCGGTTCACTTCTGGCGCGTGCGTAAGGACGGCGGTATTTCCGCTCCTCTATAAGAGAAATCAAGGACGACCATGGTTAAGGAACTCATAAATTTTCTCGCAGAACCGGTTTACTCCTTCACAGCAGTAACGGCTTTCTTCTATTACACGATCAAGAAGCCTGAGGTTGTGGGCTCGAAGAAATTCGGCCTCTACTCGCTGATCGCTATCTTAGTGATCTTCGGATGGATGCTCGCCGACCCAGTCTTCTTCTCAGTCATCAGTCTTCCGGATAACATCCCGATCATTATCCTGAACGCAGCCGTTCTCGGAACCTGGTGGTACGCCATTCACAAAGGCGTAGAAAACGACAAGCGCATCGCTGCGGGTCTCGGTCCTCTCGAAGGTACTCCGGAAAATAGAGAGAAAGTCTGGGCTTGGCCTAACTTGGTTTACACCGAACTTTTCGCGGGCATAGCCTGTACCGTGTTCCTTATCGTTTGGGCTATTTTCTTCAAGGCTCCACTCGAAGAACCCGCCAACCCAACTTGGGCGCCTAACCCAGCCAAGGCTCCTTGGTACTTCTTGGGTCTGCAAGAAATGCTCGTGTACTTCGATCCATGGATGGCCGGTGTCGTTCTCCCGGGCTTGATAGTTGTGGGCCTCATCGCCATTCCCTTTATCGACACCAATCCTAAAGGAAACGGCTACTTCACGTTCAGCGAACGCAAGTTTGCGATCGCCGGTTTCATGTACGGATGGATCGTTCTTTGGATCTTCTTGATCCAGATTGGTACGTTCTTGCGCGGTCCAAACTGGACTTATTACGGCCCATTCGAATACTGGGACCTGCATAAAGCCGTGGCGGAAAACAACGTCAACCTTGCCGAGTACTTCTGGATCAAAGCGCTGGGCATGGGCTTGCCTAAGAATATCTTCATCCGCGAGATCGCCGGCATCCTGCTCATGGGTGTTTACATGGTCCTCGCTCCGATCTGGCTCACAAAAAAATGGGGTCAAAAATACCTCAGCAGCCTTGGAACTATCCGCTACTACCTACTGATTTTCTTGGTCCTTGGAACGGCACTGTTGCCGATTAAGATGTACCTTCGCTGGTTCTTTACTTTGAAGTACATCATCGCCATGCCTGAATTTGAGTTGAACCTTTAATACGCAAGCGAAGGTAACGAAAGATGAAACGTGAACCCGGAATGGCCTACAACATCTCGACCTTAAACAAGGTCTTTGCTGTGCTGTCAGTCCTGCTCCTCCTGACCACCATTTGGGTCGTCCTCGACGACTACATTCGTCCGTGGAAAGCCGTACAGGTCAAAGCGATGGAGATCGAGAAGCAGGTCACGGCAGCGAAAGCTAAAGAGGTCGAAGGCTCAATTGACGCAACAAAGTTAAAAGAAGCCAAAGCAGAAGTCGTAGAAGCAGAGAAGGCGCTCGAGAAGCAAGCCGCTGAGATCCGCAAGATCCAAGAAAAAATTGCCGACGTTCAGAAGCGCATCTACGTCCAGAACATGTACAACGGTGTGCAGGGTTCTCAGGCTGCGGCTTGGCAGTTTAAGTACGAGCACGCTTTGAGTGCGAAGCACTTCGAAGAAGCCAAAAAATACAAAGTGACCTTCGACGATTACAAAAAGAAAGAGATCGCCGGCAAAGACCAGCTTAAGGCGCAGACTGCCGAAGAGTCGGCTTACTACGCTGAGATCAAGAAGATCGAAGAATCAAAGACAACAGCAGAAAAAGGGCTCAAGGCCCTGGTTGGGGATAAAGAGCGGTTAGAAGCTGCGATGGTCTCAACCGAAATGACACCCGTCTGGCTTCTCCGGAACTCGCCATTCATCGATTTCCTCGATCCGACGATCAAGATCCGTCAGCACGTTATCCTAACGGCTACCAACGACTTCTACTTCCAACAGATGCCTAAGATTGATCGTTGCACGACTTGCCACGTGTTCATCGATCGCGCAGGCTACGAAGATCAGCAGAACCCATACAAGACGCACCCGAAAATCGAAACACTTGCCGTGGGAGTAAACTCCGCCCACCCGATCAAAGACTTCGGCTGTACGTCCTGCCACGGTGGCGTTGGCGACCGCGTGAACGACTTCAATTCTCCCGCCCACATTCCGCAAAACGAAGCGCAGAAGAAAGAGTGGATCGCGAAATACAAGTGGCACGAACCACACAAGATCCCACAACCGATGGTCCCTCTCCAGCACACCGAAGGCATGTGCATCAAGTGCCACCAAGGCGTCGAGCGCTTGCCTATGGCGGAGAAGTTGAACCAGGGCCGCGAACTCGTTGAGCAATACGGCTGTTACGGCTGCCACAAGATCGAAGGCTGGGAGCACCTCCAGAAGCCAGGCCCGTCTCTCGAGAAAATCACTGCAAAGACGAACATCGAATGGATTAAGAACTGGATCTGGAGCCCGCATTCATTCAACCCGAAATCCAAGATGCCCGCGTTCTTTATGCAAGCCAACAACTCAGCACCTGAGTACATGAAAAAGAACCAGGCGGAAGTAAACGCCATGGCGATTTTCCTGAGTCAGCAAGCGAAGCCGTCCTCGCCTATTGCGACCTACAGGGCGGGAGACGCCGGGAAGGGCAAGGAGCTCATCCAAGAAATCGGATGCGTTGGTTGCCACATGGTTGAAGGCATCGAAGAAAAATGGAATGCGGTCGGTGAACGTAAAGGAACCTACCTCACTGGAACGGGCTCCAAGGTGGACGCGGATTGGCTGGTTTCTTGGCTGAAAAAACCAAGTCACTACCAAGCTGACACTGTGATGCCGTCTTTCCGTCTCACTGATACAGAAGCGAACGACATCGCGACATACCTCATGGGCCTCAAAAACCCAGCGTTCGAAGGGTTGAAGTTCCCAGGCTTAGACAAGTCTCTTCGAGACGAAATCCTCGTCGACGACTACTTCTCTGCGTTCGATACAGTTGACGTCGCTCGCGCCCGCCTTGAAGACATGACCGACGAAGAGCGCACACTGGAACTCGGCCGCCGCTCTATTAGTAAGTACGGTTGCTATTCTTGCCACAACATCAATGGCTACGGCGAAGATCTTCCAGGGATCGGCCCGGAATTGACGAAGGTCGGATCAAAGCCAGTCGAGCAGTTTGGTTACGGTCAACAGAAGCAAGTTCCGCGCACCCGTCACGGATGGATCGCACAGCACTTACGCCAGCCGAGCATATGGGACCTTGGTGTACCGAAGCCGTTCAAAGACCTGAACCGGATGCCTAACTTCTACCTCCAGGACTGGGAAATCGAATCAATCACCGGCATGCTCTTGGGTCAGGTCGGCGACAAGATTCCACTCCTAGGACAGAAGCAGCTGAATGCGAATGAGAAGATCGCTGAGATTGGAAAGAAAGTTGTAAACAAGTACAACTGTCAGGGTTGCCACAACATCGACGGTAACGGCGGCGCTCTGAGCAAAGCCTTCGAGGATCCCAACTACGGCCCACCATGGCTCGCGAAAGAGGGCCACCGGGTTCAGGCAGACTGGTTTAATAACTTCCTGCAGAATGTACACACGATCCGTCCGTATGTGAAAGTTCGCATGCCTTCGTTCAACTACTCGAACGAAGAGCTGAACCAAATCGTCGCTTACTTCCAAGCGGACTCCGATCAACCTACGTTCGAAAACCTAGGTCCAGTTCAGTGGGAAGCTGGTGAGCGCGAAGCGGCTCAGAGAATCTGGAATGAACTCGCATGTACAACATGTCACACGACCGGTTTTACTAATGACGAAGCTCAAGCACCTGCCATGAAAAATGCGAAGATGCGTTTGCGTCCATCGTGGATCGAGAAGTGGCTCACGAATCCAACAGAAGTCTTGCCGTACACTTCTATGCCGAACTTCTGGGAAGGCGGAACGATCGCTCCGGTAGAAGGTGTTTTGGATAACGACCCTAAACGTCAGATACGCGCCATGCGCAAGTGGGTTCAAGAGATGGGTAACAACTCTTACCCTCCGGCCTTGCCGAAGAACTAATCACTCTCTAGGAAGGCAGCCGAGGCTGCCTTCTTATTTTTTGCTCACCACAATATAAAATATCCTGATCGATATCGTTGACACTCTCATCGAGAATCCGTAATTTCACTCCTCACGACGCGATATTTGTTTGGGGATGTAGCTCAGTTGGTAGAGCATCAGATTTGCATTCTGAGGGTCGCAGGTTCGATCCCTGTCATCTCCACCACTCAATTTTTTTCGAAAGAAATCTTTCGAAAAACGCTTGCAGGACCCAAAGACGGGTGCTACAACCGACCGCTCCTGAAAATTTTGTTCTTTTCCATTCAAATAGAGTTTAAGTTTCGAGTGTCTTCGGACATTCGGATCAAGATGAGAAAGTATCCCGTTTTAGTAATCAGGTTGTCGTAAGATCAGCACCGATTTTTTCTCAGATTTA